>ERZ827186.1743-NODE-1743-length-16774-cov-2.885639_pt1 | contig 16774 bp, 14 predicted proteins | sample MGYA00519918_ERZ827186 | MGnify/ENA primary metagenome ERZ827186 (study PRJEB31778, sample SAMEA3449275) | human gut metagenome | biome: human gut; feature: human-associated habitat; material: faeces | place: United Kingdom | collected 2010/2012 ...
GTATACTCCGATGCGTGGATGAGCGGCGGCGCTCTCTGCGTTGCGACGGACTTCTCCGTGCTGGACGCAGCCGGCACCGCAGATACGGACAAGTTCGTTCCGCGCGTACATACCGCCGCGGACAGCCGCCAGCTTGAGGCCGAAAGCCTTTACGCGCTGCCGAACGGCGGCGAGGGCTGCACCGTGCTCGGCGGCTACTCTTTCGACGAGGCGGCGCAGAAAAATGCCGTGTCCGTCTACGGCATCGAGGCGAAAAACGTATACGCTGTACCCGGCAGTCTTTTCCTGACCGACACACGCTCCGTATCCGCCGAATCCCGCCGCATGAGCGACAGTGTGGGTGATTATACGGAATACGTTGAGCTCCTCTGCACCGATCTTTTCCGCTTTGACTTTGATGCTTCCGGCATCCGTCCGGCAGCCTCCGGCGTTGTGAGCGGACTTCTTCCGGAAAGGAGTGCCATTGCGCCGTTTGGTTCCGGGTATGTCTGCCTTTCGGAAGTCTCGGGCTCTTATACAAATATGTATGTTGGCAAGGGCGGTCCCGCTCCGGCCGCGGAACAGACCGGCAGCGCGCTTTATACGCTCGACGCCGCTCTTACCGTCACAGCGAAGCTCTCCGCGCTTCCGAACGGCGACTGTATCCTCTGGGCGGGCTTCACGCCGGAAACCGTGCTGCTCTCCGGCGAGAACGGATCCTGCACCGCCGATCTCTCCGTTCCCGGCACGATCACCGCCTTGCCTGGCGGCGATGCGATCCTGGCGGATGCGCTGCTTCCGTGGAAAAACGGCGGCTATGCCGCCTTCCGGCATGAGAGCGCCGGACAAATGGCGCTTGCGCTCTATGATTCATCTCTGAAGAAAACCGCGGAGCGCACGTTCGGCAGTGACTACAGCAGCACACTCGAAAGTCTGCAAAGCTATATCGCCCTGCCGGAGAAAAACCTTCTCGGCTTTGCCGCCGACGACAGCTATTGCCTGTATGCCGAAAACAACGGAGAGATCGAATACTGCCTGAGCGTATTCCTGACTGACTGGGCCTGGAACGCCCGCGCTTTTGAACAGAACGGCTATCTCTGCATCGCGGATCGCCGCGAGGCGTTCGTCTATCTGCCGGACACGCTCGAAAGCGCCGCATCTTTTCTGTTCTGACCGCCCCGCTTCGGCAATCTTTTCATAATACGCCCGTTAAAATGGCGCTGTGGACAACCACAGCGCCATATCTTTTTCAGGGGGATGAGTGTCATGCAATTGGAGAGCGCCTATACCGACGGCTGCCTTTGTATCCGATATACCGGAGATCTCGATCATCACGCGGCGCGCGCGGCGTTTCGCGAAACAGAAGCGTTTATCGACCGTTTCCTGCCGCGGCGGTGCATTCTTGATTTCTCCGGCGTTTCGTTTATGGACAGCTCCGGCATTGCCGTTGTGCTCCGCGTGAAAAAACGGATGGAGGAAACGGACGGGGATGTCTTTCTGCTTGATCCGGCGCCGCAATGCGCAAGAGTTCTTCGCACGTCCGGGATCGAACGTTTTGTCGCAATCAAATTTACGGAGGGAAAGGCCGCAAGATGAAATACGAAAACTACATAAAGCTGGAATTCCCCAGCAAAAGCTGCAACGAGGCACTGGCGCGGTCGGTAGCGGGCGTGTTCGCCTCGCAGATGGACCCGACGATGGAGGAGCTCGGCGATATCAAAACAGCGGTCAGCGAGGCCGTGACAAACTGTATCGTCCACGCTTACCCGGACTGCATCGGCAAGATCCTCATGCGCTGCCGGATTCTCGAGGATAACCGGCTGGAGATCGTTATCCGCGACTGGGGCCGCGGCATCGAAGATATCGGCAAGGCGAGAAAGCCGTTGTATACGACCGGCGGCGAGGAACGCAGCGGTATGGGCTTTACGATCATGGAGAGCTTTATGGATAAGCTCACCGTCCGCTCCACGCCGGGCGAGGGGACAAGCGTCATCATGCTCCGCACGCTCCCGCGCCGCGTGCGCGACCGCTGATGGAAAGCCGCGCGCAGCTTCTCTCCCGCGCGCACTCCGGCGACCGGGATGCCGTGCAGCAGATGATCGAGGAAAACTCTGGCCTCATCTGGAGCGTCGCCCGCCGGTATTTTGGACGCGGGGTCGATGCGGACGATCTCTATCAGCTTGGCTGTCTCGGTTTTCTCAAGGCCATTGAGGGCTTTGACGAGCGGTTCGGCACGCAGTTTTCTACCTATGCCGTGCCGAAGATCGCCGGGGAGATCCGTCGCTTTCTGCGCGACGACGGCGCGGTAAAGGTCAGCCGCGGGCTCAAAGAGCGCGCGCAGCAGATCCATGCGGCACGGCGCCGTCTGGAGCAGACGCTCGGCAGGGAGCCGGCGCTTTCCGAGATCGCCGCGGAATGCGGCGTGAGCGTGGAAGAGATCGCCGAGGCGGAGACCGCGGCCGCTCCGGCGGAAAGTCTGCAGCGCGAGAGCGGAGACGAAGGCTTCACGCTTGAGCACGTGCTCGGTGACTATGGGCAGGAGGATCGCGTACTGGAGAGCGTCGCGCTCCGTACGGCGATCGAGCGTCTGCCGGAAAAGGAGCAGCAGGTGATCAATCTCCGGTTTTTCCACGGCCTGACGCAAAGCGACTGCGCGCGGATCCTCTCCGTATCACAGGTACAGGTATCGCGCCTCGAACGCCGGGCAATGGAAAATCTGCGCGCCGTTATGCTCTGAGCTGTGCGGCAAGAATGCATGCCGCCGGAAGTGCAAGACCCCAGCGGCGCGTGAGCATTGCCGCAGCAAGACATATTGCCCCGGTACACGCCGAAACGATCCGAACGGCCTTGCAGTCGCCGCAGAGTGCATAGAGGATCCGTCCGCCGTCGAGCGGCTGCGCCGGAAGCAGATTGCATACCGAAAAATACAGCGATATGTCCCGGCACAGCTCCCACCACTCGCCGGGAAAGCGTGAGCAAAGCGCCGCCCACAGCAAACCGCACACCGGCCCTGCCGCCGCGCACACTGCCTCCGGAAGCGGCGACGAAAACGGTGTCATATCGAGGCACAGCCCGCTCAGACTCATGCGGAGAGAAAGGATCCGGCCACCGTACATCCATGCGGAAATACAATGGCCGATCTCATGAAAGAACACAGCGGGCAGAACCGCGGAGAAAATGCCGGAATCGTCCAGATAAAAGAGCAGGGGGAAGACAACGGCAGCTCCGGCGGTGATCTCTACCCGGCAGCGGCTCAAATCGCCGCCATGTAGAACGCCGGATTCAGATAAACGCCGTCGTGCGTAAGTTCAAAATGGAGATTCGGACCGGTGACCTTGCCTGTCGCGCCGACAAGCGCGATCTTTTCCCCGGCATTGACCTTCTGCCCCTCTTCAACATAGATCTGGCCGCAATGGGCGTACATCGTCGCGTAGCCGTCCTCGTGCTCTACGCGGAGAAACTTTCCGCTCGTGCCGTTCTCGCCGACTTCCGTCACCGTTCCGGACGCAAAGCAGACGATATCGTCGCCGGAGTTTGCTGCGAAATCCATGCCGTAGTGGAACTTTGTCTCGTTGTCGATCGGGTGCAGCCGGTAGCCGAAATCGGAGGATACTCTGGCGGAAAGCGGCTGAACGAAGGAGAACTTCGGCATGGGCGCGTCATAGGAGACATTGGCCGGAACGCCGAGATCGACGAACGGCTGAGCCGGGGCGGGCTGGATTCGCACGGAACCGACCTGCTCGAATCCATGCTGATGACTCTCGATGCCGCTGCGCTGTGGCAGCAGCGCAACATCGCTCTGCTCAAGGAGATGAAAGGGAATGCGCCGGACAGCGAACGCCGGTTTTACCAGAATATCATCGATACGCTCGAAAACGTCCCCGAGAATCCGCCGCGTAACTTCCGCGAAGCGGTGCAGTCGCTATGGTCGCTGTACGCTTTTCACCGGTTGATGGGCAACTGGTCGGGGATCGGGCGTTTCGACCAGATGTTGTGGCCTTATCTGGAGGCCGACCTGCAGAAAGGGAAGATCACGCTGGACGAAGCCCGCGAACTGATCGCCCATTTTTGGATCAAAGGAACCGAGTGGATCGGCGAATTCAACGGTTCGGGGGATGCCCAGTTCTATCAGAACATTATCCTCGGCGGGATCGACAAGGACGGGAACGAAGTGACCAATCCGATTACCTACCTCGTCCTGGATGTCGTCGAAGAGTTGCATATCAGCGATTATCCGATCGCCGTGCGTATCGGCGACCATACGCCCGAGAAACTGTTCCGTCGGATTGCCGAGGTGCAACGTTTCGGTGGCGGGATCGTTTCGATGTACAACGAGAATACCGTGATCGACGGGTTGGTGCAGTTCGGCTATCCGCTCGAAGAAGCCCGCGAGTTTACCAACGACGGTTGCTGGGAAGCGATCATTCCGGGCAAGACCGCGTTCATCTATTCGCCTTGCGACATGATGCAGCCGTTGTTCCGCGCACTGAACCTCGATAAGGACGTTCCGCTCGAAGCGGACGATTTCGAAACGGTCTACGGCCGTTTTACGGCGGAACTCGGCCGGGAGATCGACAATCTGCAAAAAGCGCTGGACGGCAGTTGGAACGATCCGAACAACCCCAATCCGCTGGTGTCGATGTTCGTCGAAGGATGCATCGAGAAGGGACGCGGTTATTACGAGCGCGGCCCGAAATATACGGTCAACGGTATCCACTACGGCGGAGTCAGCGATACGGCCAACAGCCTGCTGGTGCTGAAAAAGCTGGTTTTCGAAGAAAATTACATCGGGCTGAACCATTTCGTCAATATCCTTCGTCACAACTGGGAGGGCAACGAGGGCCTGCGGCGACTGGTGCAGAACCGTTTTACGTTTTACGGCAACGACCACGCCGAGGCCGACGATATGATGAAACGGGTGTTCGACGACTATACCTCGATCGTCGGCCGGGTCAAGGAGCGCAACGGACTGAAACGTCCGTGCGGAATCAGTACGTTCGGTCGCGAGATCGACTGGCGGATGGCGCGGCGGGCGACACCCGAAGGCAGTCGCGTCGGGGATATCCTGGCGACGAACTGTTCGCCGACGCCCGGCAGCGACCGCAAGGGGCCGACGGCCGTGCTGAATTCGTACTGCAAACTCGATTTCACCCGCTGTCCGAACGGCGCTACGGTCGAACTGAAAGTCCTGCCCGATTCGGTCAAGGACGAGAACGGGATCGCCGCGCTGGTCGCGCTGGCCAAGACGTTCCGCGAGAAGGGCGGTTTCTACATGCACATCGACGTAGTCGATTCGGCGACGCTGATCGACGCGCAGATGCACCCGGAGAAGTACCCGAACCTACCGGTGCGCGTAGCCGGATGGTCGGCCCGTTTCACGACGCTCTGCAAAGAGTGGCAGGACATGGTCATCCAGCGGACGCAGCAGATCGTGTAACGGGCGATGTTTGTGAGCGGCGATTAAAAACGGTATGTTGTTGATCCGTATTGTTTTAAGTGTCGGGTTAAAAATATTCCGTCGAAGAGACTGAGTGTAAATCGCATAAAAGGCTTTTTTCTTGATAGAAAAAGCCTTTTATGCGATTTTTGTTGACAAAATATTGTTCAAGAAATATTTCGATGCTATATTTGATAGTATAAATACGATATTTTACCTTATTCAATAATCTTAAATTTTACAAAAATGAAAAAGAATTTACTCTTTGCCGTTATGGCTGCCGGCGTTGTCGCTTTTTCTGCGACCGTTTATTTTCAGGGCAATTCCGCTTCTTCGGATCTGCTGCTTGCCAATGTCGAAGCGTTGAGTGGAGATGAAGGGGTGGATGATTGTGATATCTTTACATACGTGCGTGATGCCGTGGAAAATTATTCCGAGCCCACGAGAGTAACTACTTCCTTAAGTACAGGTGGAACAATTGTCGTTACTATTGGAGGAATAGATTTTCCCATCTCTGGAGGTGGAGAAGTCGGTGTTACTAAGACAGTGCGTTATGGGATATGTCCTTCTAAAGACAATAACTGCTGTGCTAAATCACATTTGAGTGTAATACAGGAATTATAATTCATAAATTAATGAAACAATTTCTTATCATCGTGAGCCTGTTTTTACTCGGATGTAATGATTCAGTAAAAACAGGCTTATTGGAGGTCAGCGTTATTGATGTAGCAGAATGTCCTGTTAAAAATCCTTTTCTGAAAGACAGCGTTCCGCATAAATGGCGTTTCGTAAAGCTTGAAACCAGCGATAGCTGCCTTATCGGGCAGATCAAAAAAGTTGCTATTTGTAAGGATCTTATCTTTATTCAGGATGATCAGCATGTTTTCGTCTTCGATTCCGCGGGAGTATTCCGAAATCGGATCGGGCAAAAAGGAAGAGGCCCCAAAGAACAGTTGAGTATCGACGCTTTTTATGTGGATAAAGAACGGGAATTCGTAGGTATTTACGATGCTTTGCTGCACAAAATTTTCCGTTATGCTTTCGACGGCGATTTGATCGAGAAGGTCGATTGCGATAAAGAGTTGGATTTTATTGCGGATTTATGCAAAGCCGACGATAAGCATGTAGTCGTTCAATTCAGGAATGCCAATGATTATCCCAATGAATATGCGGTTTTCAAAGAACGGAACTATGCGTTCCGTTCTTACGCATTGCCTTTTCGTGTCATGAGTGAAATAGCATCCGACGTGGCGAGACCCTCTTTCGGTAAAAACGACGCGACTCTTATGGTCACAGCCGTTTTGTCGGATACTCTGTACGCTTTTTCGCAGGGAAAACTGGTGCCTTCGCTGTTGGTTAAAACAGGCAAAAAAACGATTCCGCAGAAACTGATAGATAACGGAGGGCCTTACACCTGCTATCAGAAAGTGGTTGACAAAGCCCAACGGGAAGGTTATTCCAGCGGAATTGAACGGGTCTGGTTGACCGAGAAGTTCGGTTGTGTGGAATATCACATCTATCGAGGGACAGGGTCATTTTATATGAATAACCAATTGCACGAAATGATATTTCATGCCGTCAATTATCTGATTTGGGATCTGAAGACCCATCGGGCCATTCATTACTCCCCGGCGGGGACGTGGGGGAGCAGTCTGTTTTATCCCGGGCGGAAAACTTTTTGCACGGCTACCGAGAATGCGTTGGTAAGTTGCATCCCCGCTTACGAGATTGCGGGGATCGACCGGGCGAAGATGGACGGCGACCCGATTTATTCCGATTCCCGGATCCGCGAGATCGTTGATTCGACCGAAGAGAACGACAATCCGGTTATCGTTTATTATCCTTTGGACAGTATCTGATGAAAACGGTGAAAATCGCATGTTCTCTTTTGGGGATTGCCGGGGTGTGTCTGGGCTGGCCGGGATGCGGGAACGGTGCGGCGTCCGCGTCTCCGGAGATCGAAACCGATACGTTGATCGACTTGGGGAAGTTCCCGATCAGCCGGGATACCGTGTTTAACGTGGTTTACAGAAACGCCGGTACGGAGCCTTTGCAGATCGACCGGATCGAAACGACCTGCGGCTGCCTGTCGGTAGTGAGTCTGCGTCCCCGTCCGCTGGCTCCCGGCGATACGGCTTCGGTGCGTTTGCGCGTACACCCGGTCGTTCCGGGGTACTTCGAGCAGGAGGCCGATTTGATTGCGGAGGGGTACGATCTGCCTGTCAGGATATCGGTAAAAGGATTCGGACAGAACAAATAAAAGCATCGTTTCTATATCGTATTTACGCTACGGCCGGTCGGTTCGGCGTCGGGAAGTGAAGCCGTGGAGATCTCGGATAAGGGGGAAATGACTTTTAATCTATTTGTGGAACGTTTGAAAACGCCTGCCGTGGAAAATGACGTGTAAAAGTTTTGCAGAATGACTTTTTTATGCTACATTTGCACTGCTTTTACGGCTACGGGGTGTAGCTCAGCCCGGTTAGAGTACACGTCTGGGGGGCGTGTTGTCGCTGGTTCGAATCCAGTCACCCCGACATTGAAAATCAGCCACTTAATGAAAAATAAGTGGCTGATTTATTTTTAGTGGAACACTTTTGGAACACATACAAAATATAAAACGGGATGATATTTATTGCATCCTTATCGCACAGGGGTAGGTAAAAGTATATACTGATATTTGTGATCATTCAAATAACATTCCAATACCGTAATAAAAACAGAATTCCCACATAGAAAAAACCCCACTGTTTCCAACGGCTCTGGACAAATTCAAAATGCTGTACGCTTTTCCACTTTTTATATTTCCATGCCCACCGGTTACCGAAGATACCGAAAATAACAGATAGTGTAAGCACACAAATAACCCTCACAAGGATAAACCATATTCGAATATCCGAATGCACCGTATCTTCTAATGACACCATAATTGCACCGAATAATATACACAGTATCATCCACGGCATTCCATTGAAAACAGCCCATAACCATGAAAAGCAAAACGCACCCCAGTTGAATTTTAACAATTTCAACGGGCGTTCCGACATTACCTCATTAGAATAACTATTCTCATTCCGATTATCCGGGGATATATTCACATTCGGATATGCTTTACCACAAGAGGGACAATATCGGGCACCCTGTTCATATGTTTCCTGCCCGCAATACGGACAGTATTTATAATCGACTCCCATAATTTTAACAATATTAAAAATCAAAGAAATCGTAATCGCAGTACCTCTTCAGGGGGAACGGATATAATAGCATCCTCTCCGTCAAAAATCACGTTAAACCCGATGTATATCTCATCCCCATTGATCCGAATAAGTGCGATCCCATCATATTCATTACTCGAACGATCTTTTTTTACGACACTGGTCTCTAAAACCTCTATTCCGGCAGCAGGAAACTCTTCATTGAGAATTTCTTGCAATGTTGGTTTTGCCATTTCGTTAACCTGATCTTTATCAGAACGGAAAACATCAATAGTATACCCCGCCTCCGTATCGCTGTTTATTACGTTTCCGATCGATCCTATCGCATACCCCAATAATAAAATACCCATGAAAGCAACAACCACCCACAGCACACCGTAAAGTACCGATTTAGAACGATTCGACCGACTTTTCCGATCTGAATGTGGTTCATACGGTCGATTCCGTCGAACGGTCGGCACATCAGTACGAATCGTATCCGTAGCTACCAAATGCCCGCAATGGGGGCACTTATGTACCCGCCACCCGAGCTCTTTGCCGCAATATGTACAGTATTTCATCTGTAAATACCGGTTAGTTTTTCATTTGTAAATACCAAAGTGGGATAATATTGCGATATACTCCTGCCGTATAAGTCTGCAAGTCCTATTATCAGGGCACCCACGCTCGAATCGTAGCTAAATCTCCATGTCTCGACCTGTACTCCCCATGAGGTCGAAACACTTTTTACATAAAAACCTTCCTCCGACCCTAAGATTTCCCTGACCATTTCTTTGGTCATACCAACAGTAAATTCCCTGTTATTAATCAGATTACCCCAATATGTTCCATATTTCGCAATACACCTCTGCGTACGCACCCTTTCGGCTCTTAATTTTGCTTGTTTTTTCTGTTCTTCAACTCTTAGTTCTTCTTGTCTTTTCTGTTCTGCAATTCTCTTTGCTTCAATCCTTTTTCGTTCCAGCATATCTAATTCATGCTGTTTTTGACGTGCGTTATCCCGAATCTCTGTCAAAGTGTTACTATTTGCATAAATTTGTTCCCACTCTTTTTTACTAAAAGTGAAAGGTTTCAGCCAATCTCCATTGACAACCGTTCCATCTGCAAATACAGTCGTTCCTTTACAAGGGACTCGAATTCGATCATCAAAATAGATATCCCCCCAAGTTCCTGTGTCATCATTTTTTTCGACGACACCAGTATAAACATCCCCTTTAGGATAAGTCAATTTTACATTCTCGGAGTTTTTAATCATATCATCGAACGCATAAAATCCATATTTGGCAATAATATCAGGACTGACTGTCAGTGACAAAATTTTATCTTTAAATTTTATTCTTAATTGATAATCGTCTGCGGATAATGACTTAAGTAAGATAAGCGGATATTTTTTAGCATATTTATACACAAGTGCTGTAATATCCACTATTTCAACATATAGCTTCCCTGTATTTCTCTTATCAGTACTTAAGTGTCTCTTTCCAATATCGTTACTGACCCTAAACACCCCTTTCGCCTCTCCATTTACAGTACCTTCTATACACGAATATCCATCCTTGATAAAATATGTGCCACTCATAATAGTATCGGAAGGTTCAATTCTCATAAAAGTCAATTTATGTCCCTCTACAAAATGTTTTTTGTACACATTCCCAATAATTTCATAATTGGATTTTTTATACCGAATGGTTTCAAATTTTGCTTTTGGGGGTAATGGAACCGTGTCCTTATGCACATTCTGTGCTGATAAAGCACTTACTGTCATGCTACTGCATAATAGTAAAAGGACTAAATATATTTTAGGCATCATCCTATTTCCTGTTAGTTGTTTTACTATAAATACCTGTTCGTTAAATAATTGCAGTATTTTTCATTTCCCACATAATACTCTTTGGATAGTTTTGTGATTGCTTCTTGATAGGTAGTGTGACTAAAGTTTATATTATCCTTTTGGGCAATCTCTGCAAATTGTTCGATCTCATTTCGGTGTTTCACGCCGTCCTCTCCGATTACATCATACCACAAATACAGGAGACGGAATCCACAAATTTTGCGTTTCAAATGCAAATTCTGTTTTTCACACCTCTTTTTCAGTCCCAATATGTGCTTAATTAATTGTGCCGCATCCAGATACTGAAATCTGTTGTTATCGGGCGATATCTCTTTTGCCAATTCGTACAAATTCGGTAATTCATTCCAGAAAGAAACATCCTCGACATATTTTTGCTTAAGCCCTTCATGCTTTCTGCCGTTATACGGCTCTGTAAACTTAGATTCGATAGCAATATCAGACAATCCGGTTTCGATAACAACATCGATATTCGGGGAATGAGGAAATCGGGACTTATCGTCACTGATCTCAAACTGCTCTTCAAACTTGATTTTGGGCTCGAAAGTACGTCCGGTAATAGGAAGTACTTTTGGAGTATCGGAACTGATATTCTCAATTACACAAGAGGATTCGGAGGATTTTTTGGACGATAACCCGCAAGCGTATAGAAGCGGGGTATTTTCTTTCCCCTGCCAATATTGAAACATATTGACTACGAGTGCGGAGGACGAATGCAATGCTTTCATTTTTGCCAATCGGGTTTTACTGTCCCTCGTTTCGTTTCCGTCTCCCGAATCGTAGTAAATTAGATTTTCATCGGATAGCGGCTCAAATAGATTATCCGTTAAATCGTAAAGATAATTTTTCTCTCCCCTGTCGGGAATCGTACCCCCTACTAATTCGAAACCCTGTCGTTTCGCCCAATTCTGTTGCTTCGACTTAATAAATTCCAATCCGGTCATCGTTATAAAAGTTGTTGCCATCCGACTCCCTAAATGACAAGATTAAAAAAGAAAAGTGTGGAGTCGTTCGTTTATCGTACCGGAGGCTCTGACAAAGCCCAGAAACAAATAAACAATACTCCACACTTGTTTAGTATATGTTTTTTACACATATAGCTATCCAAGTGACGAATGTTATTGCTTATCCCTGTTTCTTTGAAACTGTCAGATTTCCGGTACAGGATAAAAGCGAAACACTTTCACTATTACGTACCACCTCAGTGGTTCGGTAAAGATACTAAAGTTTGCTTCAAAATAACATTCGAATAACAGAATATCGCCTTCTTTGTTCTGGGCTGTACTATAATAATACGAAAATGAAAATTAAAAAAGAGGAAATGTAAGGTCTGTTTTTACATTTCCTCCTCTAAAATTACCTACACAAAAGGATTCTATACTTTGATTATTAGCATATTAGAGATATTTTAATCTGATAAAAGTTTTTCTCCCAAAAATCATACTTTTATTCCATAGTGCCTGCATATATAAAAGAAGGTTCCAATTTTAGCTCCATCCTCTTTTTTATATTTTACACATCGTTGATATTGTATATCGCAATCACCCTCGTCGTATCGTTCATACATACGACTGATTACGTGAAACCAATATCTGCCTTCTTCTCCAAACTCGTAAGCCAATGCACACCCTATTTTGAACCAATTCGCATACTGATTAGTAATATCAATTCGCTTTTCCTTAATAATCGCCACAGCTTGTTCTACTCGTTCAAGAATTTTTGCTTTTTCGGCAGTTGTCCTGATTACATGTCCTGATTTTTTATCTGTTTCCATTGTGTACTGAAACGGAATAGGATTTGGATTGTAATAAGGGTTTGGATCATAGCTCACGACTCGCAAACTTACGGGACTTTTTACATTGTTATCCACTTGTAACCCAAACTTGTTTTTTAGGAATAGAGCAAGTGCTTCAAAATGTTGTTTGTGAAATTTTGGGTTTGATATTCTGAAAATTAAAAATATCCCCTTCCCGCTAAGGGACAATCCGGCATAATACAGACTCGGACAATGTTGCCCTATTATATGTTTAGATCTCTGCAAATCAATGTCTAAATTGTCTTTAAAATCGATATCGACACATAACAATCCGGTGTGACGAATAAGGCCGCTTTCTCGCCTTTGACAAAATGAACCACTTGGCGTAACGCATATAAGTCGTCCTTTAATCTTTTTTCTTAATTTGTCGTCAGTACATGTCCTATACTTTTCGACCTCTGCTTTAAATTTGCTCGTATGTAAAAACTTATGCAGTGACACTTCCCGAATAGGTTCAGTACTAAAAATATTTTCGAATAAAGATACCATTGGTTCCTCAAAGGGGTTAAAGATTCTGTCGCTCCCATTCTTATTTACATTAAAAATTTTTTTCTCTTTTTCTTCTTTTTTTGAATTATCATTAGGGATGTTTTTTATGCTACTCATAATGCTTGTTTTAAATTACTTACATTATTTTTTGATTCTAAAACTAACCTAAATTGAATCTAATTCAGATTCAATGTTGTCGTCGTCTGCAAGGGTATCGTTTTCTATCCGTATGCTTTCCCTTTTTGGTAAGGGTACTTTTTCTTCTGATTCCTCATCAAAAGTGCATACGCTCTTTTTATTGTTATTTTTGACCCTCCTATTGTAGTTTCGAATATTCGCATCGATATTAGGCATAGCTATTTTCAATACGATTAACACCTGTGGAGGTAAATTTCCCTCGACCTCTTGGTTAAGGGCATATTTGGCAATTGCTTCATACGCTAACAATCGATTTTTTTTACTTAACATGTTTATGGCTTCATAATATGAGCGATAAAAAACAAAACTACCCCTTACATTAATTTCCGAATTAATATTTTTTTGTGTTTTCATGCTTGTTTTTTCTTTTAAATTTTTTCATTTCTTGCATCGGAAAATTCTCCATAAATTCCAATACTGTTAAATTGCAACCATTGGTCAATTTCTACTTTTTTAAAAAATACTTTTCGACCACCATGAGCAGGCTTATGGAAAGGAATTTTCCGCTCGTGAATAAGTTTGTAGATAGTAGCTTTCTTGTAACCTGTTATTTCTGATACTTCTTCAATAGAGAGAATTTCAGATTGGACGTTTCTGGATAATAATGACGCTTCTTGGATTACGCTTTCAATGATGGTCTTTATCTGACCAACCGTTAAGTGTATTACCAGAGCCTCATTATGAATGACATGATTATCGTTCATAATAATTCTGAATGCGCTATAATAGAACACGAAATCTCTGTTCTAAAAAGCAAGTTAATACTAAAAAAAAGAATAGTCCTGATTTGACTATAAATCAGGGTATTGAAAGATAATCTTTGTGTGCCCGGCTAAGACAGACTGCTCCACACACTTTTTGTAATGCAAGAAACGCCACACATTTTAGTGTTCGCCTCGTCGGAGGGTTTTTGAAGAGGAATTATCAATTAATTATGTTAATTCTGCTCTTCGCCTGAGCCTCATTACAAAATTATAAATAATATTTTTCTAATACAATTTTTTATAACAAAGTCTATTTTTTTATCTTTATTGCTTGTTATTGAGCGAAATAGGAGCGTCGAAACATATCCTAAATCAAATATCATATAAAACTTTGGCGGCTTCATCTATCACACTCGTATCAAAACTATCTAAATAAGTATTAGTCGTTTTCATATCCGTATGGCCCAATATCTGGGAAATGTGTTCCCTTGCCACGTCGTTACGCTGTAACATCATAGCCATCGTATGCCGACTAACGTAGGTAGTTAATTTTATATCGGTTATTTTCAGTTCTTCGGATAATTCGGCCAAATAGTCATTGTATTTTTTATACCGATACCGAATGTGATTATATAATTTTTCTCCTGTATAGCCACTGATCGTAACAATCGGGATTATAAAATCGTCTATTGTTGGGTTAATCTCTTTGAGGCTGTTTAATAAATCCCCGATTTCTTCCGTCATTTTTATTTTTATCGGCTTCGCCCTTTTCTGATGCTGAATCTTATGACGTTTATACACGATATATTCCCCACCGTCAAAATGCACGATGTTTTTTCGCGTTAAATAGGCCATATCAATAAACGACATTCCGTAACAGTAATAAGATAGCAGAAACAATTTACGGGCATACTCCCGTTGAGGTTTGAGCGATACTGTATTTTTTATCTTATTCAAAGAAGCTACGGAAAGGTAGCGTTTCTCCGTTTCTTCATCCAATTTCGCTATTTGAAAACCACCTTTACCGAAAGGATAGGTTTTCTCTGTAGCTTCTTTTTCTTGGATGGCCTTATTCAAGATACTTCTAAGAGCTTTGAAATAATACTTTCTTGTATTCCCTTTACATCCTCTTTTTTGCAGAAATACATCAAACCCGTTTACGAATTTTATATCGATTTCAGAAAACACTCTTTTGTCAAATTTGTTGTCATAGTGCCCCAGCATATTTAAAGTGGCCGCATAACAATTCGCATTACCGATATGTCCCGTCTCACGCAGAATCTCGATATAATTCTCCATGTAAATTCTCACTTTACCTTGCTTCGACTTATGAAGAAACGCATCTGCGAACTGATTCAAAGTCCAATCGATATGCTCCCTATTAAAACGATCTATGATTTCCTGTGCCCGTACCCTATAATTGCTGAGTATGTAATTATATTGCTTGCGTTGTTCGTTTTCTTCCTTCTGTTTCTTGTCCCGTACATTTTTGAGGATTACGAAGCATTCGTTATCGGCATCCCAATATTGGTCATCTGCAAATATTTTCAACGTAAAATATTTGCGCTGCCTATCTTTACACACCCGTAAACGAATGGCACTCAATCCCTGAGCGTTGGTAACATCATTCCTTTTTATAAAACTTATCATGGCCTTAACTGCTGTATGTAACGAAGCTGTAAATCTTTACATACTCTTATAATACGATTGAGAAATTTAAGGTTAAGGGCCTTTATTGATGTGTCTGCGCTCAATATATTGATTGTCAAGCAATAACCATTTTGCAAAAAAAGAAATAATTTTAATCCGATAAATTTACAATGATATTTTAGTGGAACACATTTGGAACACAAGTAAGAAAAATAAAGCAAATACAATAACAATCTTGTCATTGATTATCAATAAAATACCTGCTTAATATAAAGAAGTCAAATTAAAGGAATAATCAGAAAATACCTCTGGGGGGCGTGTGGTCGAAGGTTCGAATCCTTTCACCCCGACAAGTTAAAAATCAACAGGTTAGATTAGGTTTCTAACCTGTTTTTTTATTCTTATTTTTTTATTACTGACGTTTTACTGACGCTATTGCGTAAAACAAATACAAATGAAAACGAACAAAAAATCATCGTAGATACTTAATACATAATGGAAGGTTTATTTCGCTCCGAGAGGAGATGACTGGACGGATGCGGAATTTTCACCTGTTTTATGATAAACTATACTTTTCATAGAGACTGTTCGTCGTTTGTAAATCGGTACTGCACAGCAAGCTACTAAAGCCGGAAGCATTGGAGAAAAATATGATTAAGGTCTGAACTGAATAGAAGAGCTCCAGAATTTGCTGTTCTCGAAGTGTTTTATTGCCTTATTATCAGTTGTTTGATAGTGTGAATCCAAAAGCAAAACACGGAAAATAGAACCGTTGCTTTTTCGTTACCTCGTCCTATTATAAAAAATGTAACAGCCCTATTTATTAGGCTGTTACATCAATTTTAAGGCGTTCCGGAAAGGCGGCGGAATCTTTTTTCGAACTCCTGGCCAGAGCCGGCGTCAGCCGTGTTTTACAGCGGATATTCGTCGAATGCGTAGAGTAGGGTCGACAGGTAGCGTTCGCCGGTGTCCGGCAGCAGGACGACGATGTTTTTCCCTTTGTTTTCGGGCCGCAGAGCGAGTTGCGTCGCCGCCGCCGCCGCCGCTCCGGCCGATATGCCGACGAGCAGTCCTTCTTCGGCGGCCAGCTCGCGGCTGGTGCGGATCGCATCGTCGTTGCTTACGGGGATTATTTCATCCACTACGCCAGCATCGTAAATTTTGGGGACGAATCCGGCCCCGATGCCCTGTATTTTGTGCGGGCCGGGCTTTCCGCCGGAGAGTACCGGTGAGTCCTGCGGTTCGACCGCCACGATCCGGACGGCCGGATTGTGCTTCTTCAACGCTTTCCCGACACCGCTGACGGTTCCGCCCGTTCCGACTCCGGCGACGAACAGGTCTACCTTTCCGTCCGTGTCGCGCCAGATCTCTTCGCCGGTCGTGGCGACGTGGACAGCCGGATTGGCCGGGTTTTCGAATTGTTGCAGGATGATCGCCCCC
>ERZ827186.1750-NODE-1750-length-16703-cov-3.686088_pt1 | contig 16703 bp, 13 predicted proteins | sample MGYA00519918_ERZ827186 | MGnify/ENA primary metagenome ERZ827186 (study PRJEB31778, sample SAMEA3449275) | human gut metagenome | biome: human gut; feature: human-associated habitat; material: faeces | place: United Kingdom | collected 2010/2012 ...
TCTTTCCGTTGTTTTTGCAGGGAACAAGTCCGCTTTGCAGGAGATAAAGCGAAGTGCGCGTTCCGATATGGCATACGATGCGGAAATCGTTGCGGCTCATCGGGTCCGGATAGGGCGTTAGGATTTCTTCAATTTTTTCTTTCAAAGAGTCGTTGCTTACAGTTTTTTTCTTCATTTCGGGTTCTCCTTGTTTGTAAAGTGGAACCCTAAAAATCACCACTTCATTTTTTATTTCTTGCATTTTTCTCATTCGTGTCCGCAAACCTGCACCATTATCCGGCTTTTGGGGCAGGGGTTATCTTGCATCTTATCTTGCATTTCTCCCAAAAAGTTGCCATTTTTGCCCCAAAACGGGCGTTTTCGCTTCTTTTCGTACCTACATTATTTTTTGCTGGTTTATCAGTGCTTTCTCCACAAACATCGCCCAAAATCAGCGGACAAACCAGCCTGTATCAGCCTTGGTTATCACCATATTGCCTTTTCAAAGATTAACTCGAAATGCGATAGGGCGTTTGTAGCGCCGCCAGAGTTCAAATCTCTGATGCTCCGCCAATCAACGGTACAACGTGCTTTTTTGAGCACTTTGTACCGTTTTTTATGCAAAAAACGGAATTTTTGAGTTTGACAATTTCATAACAGGAGAGAAAACGCCTTGTTTTGGAGAGAAATCACACTTTTTTAAGTGTCATTTCCCGGATTTGAACCCATTCCAAGCCCGTTCAGCATCGCTTCTGCCGAGGAAACCTTGGAAGCGTAGTCCAAATGCGAATAAATATTCGCGGTGGTAGAGAAATCGCTGTGTCCCAGCCACTCCTGAATCATCTTCATCGGGACACCGTTTGCCAAAAGCAAACTGGCGCAAGAATGACGCAAATCGTGAAAACGGATGCGCCGCAGATGATAATTTTGCAAGATAATCTGGAACGAATTGGAGTCCTGCAAATAAAAGTCAATAGGTTTTGCAGAAAAAGTCCAAAAAAATACTCGGCAGATAGCCGAGTGAAAATGCGTACAGCAAACAGGACTCCCTCAAAAATCGGAGGCAGCCAAATGGCATAATGAGCATTACAGATTAGCCTTCTTCGACCTGAGTTGCGCTTTCAGCGGCGTTCAGGCACTCCTTAACGCGAGCATAGTAAATGCGCAGGAATTTGTTCGCGGCAGCGGTAGTGCAAACGAAGAACGGCTTTCCCTCGTCACGTTTCTTAGTGTAGAACTGGTAAACTGCTTCATTTTCAGGCTTACACTTAACGTAAGTAGAAACCACCTGAAAGAGCGCTTTCCTCAGCTGAGGTGACCCGCGCTTAGAAGTTGCCACACTGGAAAGCTGCATCTTGCCGGAGCCAACAACGCCGGGATCTACGCCTGCAAAGGCCACAATAGAACTGCGGTGCAGGAAACGGCGAACATCACCCAGTTCAGCCATGAGATGCGGTCCGGTAGACTTTCCAACGCCGTACATGGCCATAACAGTCTCGTACTCTGGTAACTGCTTGCAGAAATTCAGCATCTCGGCTTCCAGTTTGGACTGGTTTTCGCGCAGTGCAATAAGCTGGTCGGCGGCAACCGTAACCAGTAACCTGGCATTGTTGTCACGCGGCAGCGTGGTGTAAAGCCCGCAGCTGGCTGCGTAGAGAGCATCTGCTGCATCAGCACTAAAATGGTAGCCCTTTCTCTTGCACCATTTTTTGTATCGCTCTCCAAAAGTATCCGGTGACATACGGTTAATGCAGTCGCAATGCCAAAAGGTTCTGTAAAAATCTACCCACTTCAAATGTCCGTCTGCCTTTTCGGGGCTAGAGAACAGCTCGTTTACACCCGGAAAGGTCTTGTCAGACAAAGAAATAAGGTTGTTTGTGAGCATGACAATACTCTTGTTATACAAGTCGCATTGACGTGCGCACAACTTGAGTTGCTGTCTAATTGCTTCCATAGGAGTATATTCCCGCAATGTAGACCAGTTGTCAAGCCCATATTTAGCAATTTTAAGAGCATCTTTCGGATCAGACTTTACTTTGCGCAGAGACCCTGCTCCGCTTTGCTTAATAAGCAATGGGTTCAGGATGCTTACAAAGATTCCTTCGCTGTGAAGCAGCGCTGCTACTGGTTCGTGGTATCTGCCGGTTGCTTCCATTACAACGCGTGTATCCGGCTCCATGCAAAGAACATTCAACGCAAGACGTGACAGTTCAATATCTGAATGCCTTACCTCATATGGCGCGGCAACAAGCTCCCCACCGGGCTTCATGGCAGCTACCATACTCTTACCCTTAGAAACATCGATTCCAACTATGGTCATTCGTTTTCCTCCCAGTTTGAATTTGCAATGGCTTCCGCCTTTTACTTATTGCTTGTTCAATCTCCTAGGTAACACGAACGCACCGCTTTACGGTGGGACTACCTGCGTAAATCGAATGCTGCGAATAAGAACGGCGGCTGACTGACTCCAATGCGGACGTGTGAGTCCAGAATGATAAATGTCAGACCACTACATTCTTATTCTACAGCTTAGGCAACAAGTTGGATAGCAACACGACTGGATGCCGTAGGGCTACCCACAAATATATTGTAGGAGAGATAATCCGGCTTGATCAGATTGCCCATTGCGTCTACGCAGATGTAGTCTTCGTATTTTTTGTTGTAGCATCTACCGCACAGCTTGCGGTTTTCTTTCTGTTCCTCCTGCAAGGCCAGCAGCCGTTCCCGGAAAACCGGTACAAGCGGCAAGGTGCGCTTGCTGGATTTGGTTTTTGTGCCATTGGATTCTACAAGAACTTCTTTTCCATCCAGCCGAACCGTTGTGACCGTGTGGCAGATTTCAATCGTGTTCTGCTCAAAGTCCACAGCAGCCCATTTCAGCCCTACAACCTCGCTGCGACGCAGACCATAAAAGGCGGTCAACATAACTGCCACCTCAATTTTACTGCCGCGCACAGCGTCGAACAGCGCGTTCATTTCGTCCTTGCTGTAAAAGTTCCCGGTAAATTCGTTTTTCTTTGGGCGGTCTACCTTGTCGGCAGGGTTCACATCGATCAGGTCTGTTTTCACTGCGTATTTCAAGGCGCGGTGGATAACCGCATGATAGTGAATGACCGTATTGGGCTTCACACGCTCCAACTGTTCCTGATAAAATGCTTGGATATGAACCGCTTTCAGGTCGCCCAGCGTAACGCCGAGATTTCTAAAGTAAGGAATGATCCTGCTGTTCGACAGTTCTTTGTAGCTTGCGTAGGTTGTCAGCTTGACGGTTGACTTTGCGATTTCAAGCCATTGCACCAGATAATCCGCAAACAGCATGGCTTTGCTGGGCGGACCGTTGGGGTCAACGGGTGGCTCAAAGTCGTCTTGCAGCTCACGCATCATCGCCTCGGCGCGCCGCTTGTTGCCCTTGATGGGCAAGCCCGTGGATTGCCATTTGGTTTTGCGTTTGCCGTCATAAGTTTTGTAGGTCAGTACCACATAGTAGATACCATTTTTTTCTTGCAGATGCCCTGCGACCATAAATACCTCCTTCGGTTTGGGTCGCCCCCGATCTGCTGTTGACAAGAACAGCATAACGCATCGGCGCAAAACAATCAACACTGTCGATTCTCTGCTCGACAGTGTTGACCGCAAATCTGAAGGTAGGTAAACAGGTGTGCTTTGGGGATGCGATACGAGCGCCCGATTTTCATCGCCGGGATTTTTCCTTCGTGCAGCAGCTTGTACCCCGTTTTGGTGCTGATTCGCAGGGCATCGCACATCTGCTCGATGTTCATCACATCGGGATACTTGCGCAGCATCACACGGTAGGCATCGCGCTGGTTAAATCCTTTGCTGCTTATACAAAACACCTCTTTTTTGAAAATTTGCGGATTTAATTCCACAAGCATGGCGGTCACTTGTTGAAAACTTGTGGTCGCCATAATCTGGAATCAAAAGGTATACCCTATTCGACACTACTTCCCGGATATAAGGGCGAACCACCGGCTCGGCTGCTGGAAACAGCTCCCACTTCCTGTACCACATTGTTGGCAGTACCGCCGACGCCTTGAGAGCATCGCCACGGTGTGTATCATGATTGCTGACCCTTCGCTTGAGGTATGTGTTCCACGCCACCTCTCCCGCCTCTGGGGGCGCTCCGCTGCGGTTAGGCAGCCTCATCGCGTCAGAGTCGGGACGCACCTGCCGAAACGCTCCTTGGGTTGCGGCAAGGTCAGTTGTATGTAGCCGGTGATTCGGATATTCGGTTATCAAGGTGCCAAGGGGGAAAGAGGGCTTATTTTGTCCCTCTATACTGTATACTCGCAAAAGGGTGCCAAAATTCGAGAAAAAATTTGCATTTTTTCTAAACTTATTTTCGGCGCACAGAATCGAAACAACTTGTTTGAGAGTTGTTGAACAACCTATAGCAAAAAGGACGCGGAACAATGGGGTTCGGCATCCTTTTTGTCAGGAAAAGATTAGACCTTGAATGTCCGAATCATTTCGAGAAATGCAATCACAAGGATATGATGCAAATCCTCATCAAAAACTCCGTTCACGAAGCTGTACTTCCGCAGCAGGGGTTTATACTGCTCATAGAGTTTGTCCACGGCCTCTTTGTCACCATGGTGTGCCCTTACCAGAATATTCTTAAACATTCCCATATTACTTGTCCTCCATCTTTTTGCGAATCCGTGCAGTTGCATTTTTCTTATGCGTGCTGACCGTGTTGGGCTTGATGCCCAACTCCTTGGCAGTCTCCTTTACGCTCATCTCGTTGATGTAGAGGCATGTGATAACCGCATACTCTCTAACAGGAAGATTCTGCAGATGTTTGTCAGTCTCTTCCAACATCAGCTTTTCTTCAACGCACTCTTCAACAGATACCTCAATTCTGCAGGATACACTCTCTAAGTAAGAGGCATTTGCTTCAAAGGAAACTTCCTTCGTCTCCTTCTGGTTCTTCTTCCGCAGATATGAAACTCTCTTGTTGTGCAGAACCTTGTCCAGTTTTCCGGTGAATTGTGCTAGCAGTTCGATATCCTCACCAGAAATTGATTGATTGTAGAAATCTTTTTTCTTTGCCATCATAAACCTCCTGAATTTTGAGTTTCATTGAATAGACCTCAAAACTCGGAGGGGCGCGGGCAGAAAACGGCGGTCCTCTGCCGCCAAAACAATAAAGTAACAAAAAAGCATGATGTGGTATAAATAAAATTTGACACCCTATTTTCAAGGATTTGAGATATAATCAAGAGAATAAGGAGTGAACAAAAATGGCAGAAAACAGGCAATATGACCACGAATACAAAGTACAGGCAGTCAAGCTCGCAAAAGAAATCGGTCAAGCGAAGGCTGCCAAAGAGCTGGGTATCCCAAAGAACACCATGTATGGCTGGGTAAGAGCTAACCGGCTTGGCAATCTTGACCTGGGAGCAGGCTCACAGACCCCACAAAGTGCCATGACACTTAATGAGGAACTTATTCGGCTCCGCCAGCAGGTTAAGGAGCAGGAAAAAGAAATCCGCCGTTTGAAGAAAGAAAACGACTTTCTGGAGGAAGCCAGCGCTTTTTTCGCCGCGAGCCGTCTGAAGTCAGCAAAAACGAAAGAATGAAATTTATTGCTTTCAAAACGAAAGACGGCGAATTAAAGGGGAATATCGCCTTTTGCTGTAGAATCCTGCATGTCAGCAGACAGGGTTTTTATCAGTATCTTGCGAATAAAGACCGCCCCTGGAAGTATCAGCCGCTGGCTGACCTCATGATGGAGATACTTGCGGAAGACGAATGCAATGACACCTATGGACGGATCCGCATGTATCAGGCATTAAACCTGAAACACTCCGGAAATATTGACATTCCCAGTGAACGTACCGTTTACCGCATCATGGAAGAGATCGGAATCAGCCATCATCCCAGACGCAAACCGAATGGAATCACGAAAGCAGATCGGGAAGCCCAAAAAGCAGGCAATCTTTTAAAACGGGATTTCAGTGCGGAGAAACCGCTGACCAAATGCGTAACGGATATAACGGAGATCAAAGCCAGAGATGGAAAGCTGTATGTTTCCGCTGTTTTTGACTGCTTTGATTCCAGTGTGGTCGGACTGGCGATGGATACGAACATGAAATCTCCATTATGTGTACGGACGTTGGAAAATGCCGTCAAAGCAAATCCAGACATCCGTGGAGCAGTCATCCACAGTGACTATGCCGAAGAAAATACTATGCCGAAGTTTCTTCATAATTGGCTCAATAATAGGGTTTTTAAGAAATTCTCCGGTGTAGTTTTTATTGCAACGAATACGAAAATATCCAGGATACTTTGTACAATATCATTGATATCCAGAAACTTTGACAGTAAATGATTGTATTTTGTAACAGACAATAATTTACTAATCTTAAATACTATACCGAAGTTTTTATGTGAAGATGCGTATTTGCTATAGTTCCTATTATTTTTCGGTATAGTAGTTTCTTCGGCATAGTCACTGTTAGATCGAATTCAGGATAACAGTGACAGAGGGAGCCAGTATACCAGTCAGATTTACCGGGATGCGATCTGCAAATATGGAATAAAGCAAAGCATGAACAGCGCAGGAGGGAGATGTCACGACAACGCCCGCTGCGAGAGCATGTGGGCCAGAATGAAATCCGAGTTGCTGTATGACCGTTATGATACAGAGAAAATGACTACAGATGAACTCAAGACAGTTATATGGAGATATTTTATCAGCTACTGGAATAATCGTAGGATCTGCTCTGCCAATGGAGGACTTCCCCCAATGGTCAAGCGACAGAACTACTATAATTCTCTGAAAGAAGCTGCATAGGATATAAAATCTTTGAGGAAAATGTGTCAACTAATCTTGACAAAATCATGTGGTTGAACCGCCGTGTACCGGTCGGTACGCACGGTGGTGTGAGAGGTCGGCTCTTTAGTTAAGAGAGCCTCCTACGCGATTCTTTTAGGTAAAAAAGCAAACAAACAGAACACTTCATTCAAATGCATATAGCGGCTATTTATTTTATACAGAGACAAATAGCGGCATAGAACAGATATAATAAAAGAAGCTATAAAAAGCAGGTATTCACGTGGAGGACGATATCGTTTCTACATGAACACCTGCTTTTTTATTTATTATTTACTGGTGGAATAAATAGTGGTAGCCAAGTATTCATCACTGACCCAACCATAAATCCCACTGTAATATACAACAACCCAGTCAGGCACATTGCTGCTATAGCCGCATTCCCATACGATGATACCGTAGGGGATATTATCCATTTTTTCATAATTTGTACCGGGACCTTTACGCATAATCAGCCCATGATCAGCAGTGGTGTAGGTACAAAGGCTATCAATTCGGCTAAGCGTTACATCTGGTGCAACGCATCCATCCGGCAGAATAATGTCGGCATTGTTTTCGGTATAATCCTGTACTTGCAGCAAGCCCCAAAGGCCATTCTGTTTTGCCCATACGCAGCCATCGCGCGCGGGGGCTAAATCTTCATATTGCCCAGCGGAAATTATCTCATTGCCGTAAACATCCAGAACTAGCTTTTGTCCGGATTGATTTTTCACAACTACCATGCCAGATAAGTCTGCGTAAGGATATTCAACAGTTTCGTTCATGATGGACAAACTCATCTGCGGCTGATAAATGCAGGGGATTACTAAAGCACCGCTTTGGTCGCAATATCCCCAGTTACCGGCTGCATCCTTTACCGCGATTAAAGATTCACCGGCCATACAGGCATCCTGGTAGTCGAAATCGGTTAAAATTGTACCGTTTTTATCCGCAACGGCAAAAGGTGCAGAATTGTCAACAAGATAACCGGCATATTCATCATCCCAAATGCCTTGCTGGATGCCAACCAAATCAGGAGCATACACCTGTTCGATGGGCGTGCCACTAAATGTATAGACACCAATAGCAGAACGGTAAATCTGGCTGTCACCTAAAATCCACTGGATGCCATACCCGCCGTGCCCGCCCAGCATGGTTGTAAAAGGCATTTGTTGGGCAACCAGCTCCTGGTTAATCTGTTCTTCCAGGGCATTCAGCTTCTGGTAATCGTATGTATCATCTACCCCAATGGAGAGCTCCTGCTCACCATACAGGTACGGGATGCTTTCTGACAAATCTTCCAGAAAAGCATTACAGTTGGCAGCATTAAACAGGCTCCAGCGTTCGCCCTTGCGCACAGCGTACAGATTTCGGGCAGCGGCGTAACCGGCAGTGTGGGTTTCGCGGGAGAAGAGAGGAATCATCTCGTCAAAATCATATTGTGGCGGTAACTTCCAGTTGGCATTGCTAGTGGATGGTATAGCTGTGGCAACAGCTTCACTGGTCGGGGAAAGAGCAGCGGAGGAAGCAGGCTTATTTTCTGGCGCTGCAGCACAAGCGGTAAGCATTATTGCGGTGATAACACTGGCGGAAAATGAGAATAACTTCCTTTTCATGGCTTTTCACTCCTTGCGTAAATGATTTTTCGGTAAGATGAAGAAGTAATATAAGAAAGTGAATTCATAAACCCTATAATATCTTATTTTATCAAAAATATCTGCTAATGGGAATAGCTAACAATTCTACATGGATAAATTTGGATAGTATGACAAAGATTGCAGAACTGGAGTGAAAGTCCGAATTATGGGATGAGTGATCTGCTATAATAGAGAAAAGCAAAACAGAAGGGAGTTTGATTATGCACCAGGAGAAAAAGATGCTGGCTCATATCAGTGAAGACGGAACCCGCGTCCAAACGGTAGCGGACCATTTGCAGGGAACGGCAGTCCTATGTGGGCAATTTGCAGCAGCCTTTGATGCCCAGCAACAGGGAACTTGGCTTGGATTACTGCATGATATTGGTAAATATAGTACAAAGTTTCAAAAGCGCCTGCAAGGTGGAGAGAAAGTGGATCACTCAACGGCTGGTGCACAGGTGGCTGCCCGATATGGTCAAATCCCACTGGCTTTTGCTATTGCGGGACACCATAGCGGCCTGCCGGATGGAGGAGGCCGAAGCGATACCGCGCAGGATGCGACAATGTTTGGGCGATTGAAAAAGAGCGTTGAACCCTATACCCAATGGACGAATGAGATTAAACTGCCGTCCATACCGCCCCAGCCGGAAATGATGAAGGAAAATCGTTTTACACAGGCATTTTATACCCGGATGTTGTATTCCTGCCTGGTCGATGCGGACTATCTGGATACGGAAAACTTTATGAGCAGCCCTAAACCGCGCGGACAAGGCCAGACAATGGATGAACTGCTGAAAAGGTTGAACCAATATACCGCAAAATGGAGCCATCCCCAGGGAACCTTGAATCAGCGCCGCAGTTCAATTTTGAGTGCCTGTACAACGGCAGGGCAAACAGGGCGGCGCGGCCTTTATTCCCTGACCGTTCCTACAGGCGGGGGAAAAACGGTAGCGTCATTGGCATTTGCACTTTCGCTAGCTGTAAAGAACCATATGGACCGGGTTATTTATGTGATCCCTTATACATCCATTATTGACCAGACCGCGGATGTGTTTTCGGAAATATTAGGAGCAGAAAATGTTTTGGAACACCATTCAGGGGTGGACTACTCTGCCAAGGAAGATGATGAGCCGGCAGCCTACCGCAAAGCATTGGCGGCGGAAAACTGGGATGCTCCGGTGGTGGTTACCACATCCGTGCAATTCTTTGAATCACTTTACGGCAACCATGCGTCACAATGCCGTAAATTACATAACATTGCAAATAGCGTGGTCATTTTTGACGAAGCACAAAACCTGCCGGTTCCTTATTTGCGCCCCTGCGTTGCGGCAATCGCGCAGCTGGTACAGCATTACCGCGCAGCAGCGGTGCTTTGCACGGCCACACAACCAGCTTTGCAGCCCTTGTTTGATGAACTGGCGCCTGGGCTGCAGATGACGGAACTTTGCCCACATCCCAAAGAGCAATATCAGGCATTCCGGCGTACAACGCTAAAAATGCGCGGAGAGTTGGAACAAAGCCAGCTTGGCGCAGAACTGGCAGCGCAGGAACAAGTGCTGTGTGTTGTAAACCGGAGAAAAACAGCACAGGAATTATACAATAACCTGCCCAAAGAAGGCAGCTACTGCCTGACAACATTGCTGTACCCAGCCCATCGCAAACAGTTATTGCAGGAAATCCGGGAACGCTTAAAAGATGGGCTGCCCTGCCGTGTGATATCAACTTCTTTGATCGAAGCGGGTGTTGATGTGGATTTCCCGGCTGTGTACCGCGAGGAAGCAGGTCTGGATTCCATTTTGCAGGCGGCGGGGCGCTGCAATCGAGAGGGAAGACGCCCGGCGGAGCAGAGCTTGGTACAGATTTTCACATTGGAAGGGCAGCATGTACCGCGCATGCTGGAACAGAATGTATCCGCAACGCAAAGCGTCCTGAAAAAATATGCAGATCTGGCATCTCTGGAAGCAATCGAAACATACTTTCTGTTTTACCGTACCTTAAAAGGAGATAAAAGACTGGATGAACAGCAAATTCTGCAAGGGTTCGAGCAGGATATGGAAGGGCGCATTTTCCCCTTTGCAACAGCGGCAGAGAGGTTCCGCTTAATTGAAACACCTGCCGTGACCGTATACATTCCCCAAGGGAAAGGGGAACATTTGCTTGCACGATTGCGTGCAGGAGAGGTAAGCAAAACTTTGTTCCGTCAACTGGGGCAATATGGTGTTCCGGTTTACCCGGATCATCTGAAAACGCTGGAGAATGCCGGGGCGGTTTGCCAAATCAGTGAAGGCATATGGGAATTAACGGACGGAAGCCTTTACGATAACAACACGGGCCTTGCTATGGAAGCTGAAACGGGAGCAGCCTGGTTTGCATAAAGCAAAAGCGGCAGGGAGCCTGCCCTGCCGTTTTTGTGCGCTAAAGTAAAATCAACTATTTCTATCCACGGCATAAGCTGCCGACGCAACTTATTATAAAAGAAAACCGGATGAAAAGCAAACAAAAAGTATACATGATAAAAGGATTGACATTTGGTGCCAAGTAGCGTATATTGAAACTATAGCAAAAATATAAAATAAAAACAACTGAAAATAGAAATGTAAAGGAGTTGATGCAGATGATCCAGCTGGAAGTATGGGGGAATTATGCTTTGCTCTCGAGGCCTGAGCTAAAAGTCGAAAGGGTTTCATATGAAGTCCTCACCCCTTCCGCGGCACGCGGCATAGTAGAAGCAATCTATTACCACCCCGGCTTACGGTGGAAAATCCGGAAAATCTATGTTATGAACCCAATCCGCTTTACCAACATCCGTCGGAACGAAGTAAAAAGCAAAATTCTTTGTTCCGATGTACGCAGCGCGATGCAGGGAACAGGGAAAGAGCTTTACCTTGCCACGCCCCAGCAGATCGTTCAGCGTGCAGCCATGGTGTTGCAGGACGTTCATTATGTGATTGAGGCAGAATTTGAGATGACTGACCGTGCGGCACCGAGCGACAATCCGGGAAAGTTCCAGGATATTGTTACCCGGCGCATGTCTAGGGGCCAGTGTTTTCATACCCCTTATTTTGGGTGCCGTGAATTTCCTGCCGCATTCCGCGCATGGCCCGGCGGGCCAATCCCGACCATTGAGGAAACACGGGATTTGGGATTCATGATATATGACTTTGACTACACTGACCCGCAGAACATAACCCCGATGTATTTCCATGCAAAATTGGAACATGGTGTGTTGAATGTGGCAGACTGCGAGGTGTACCGATGATTTTACAGGCTTTGGTACAATACTATGAAGATTTGCTGGCCAATGGCAAAATCACGCGCCCCGGTTGGACAAGCGCAAAAGTCAGTTGGGCTTTGGAACTGGATGAAAACGGCCAACTGATGGCATTGCACCCCTTGCAGCAAGAGGAAAAGCGCGGTAAAAAAACAGTGCTTGCTCCATGTCAGCTGCAAGTTCCGGAACAGGTTAAACGCTCTAGTGGTGTGGCAGCCAATTTTTTGTGTGATAACAGTGCTTACATGCTCGGCATTGACGGAAAAGGCAAACCGGAGCGTGCAATGCAGTGCTTTGCCGCTGCAAAGGAGCTGCATCTTGCCATTTTACAAAATGTTCCCGGTCAGGCGGCACAGGCAGTGCGGAACTTTTTTATAAACTGGGACCCCAAGGCGGCGGAGCAGAATCCAGCGCTGGAACAAAGTCTCAAGGAACTTTACAAGGGTGGCAATCTGGTATTTCTGATTCGGGAAAACTATGTTCAGGACGATCCGGAAATACAGGAAGCCTGGCAGCGGCAGTGTGATAAGAACACGGATGCACCGGAAATTCGATGCCTGGTTACAGGGCAAAAGGCACCGCTTGCCCGCCTGCACCCGGCGATTAAAGGCGTGACCGGGGCACAGTCTTCCGGCGCATCGATTGTTTCTTTTAATGCGGATGCTTTTTGCTCATACGGACATGAACAGGGGGGCAATGCGCCGGTTGGCAGTTATGCGGCCTTTGCCTATGCACAGGCATTAAACTATCTGCTGGCAGACAGGGAACATGTTCAGCGCGTGGGCGATACCACCATTGTCTGCTGGGCAGCAGGTGGTGAGACCGCCTACCAGCAGGTAGCAATGGATGCATTGTTTGCCATGGATGCGCCTGTCAGAGAAAGCGATGTGCGAAATGCAGTGGACAAGCTGGTCCATGGACAGAGTGTAGAGTGGCAGAACGTGACACTTGACCCACAAAGGCACTTTTATGTGCTTGGCTTGGCCCCTAATGCGGCGCGCCTCTCGGTTCGCTTTTTCTGGCAGGATACATTTCAAACGCTGCTTGATAATGTGCAGAAGCATTATGACCGCTTAGAGATTGTGCGCCCCGCTTATGATAAATTCCCGCGGCTGGGGGTGTATTGGCTGCTGCAGGAAACTGTCAACACCAATTCCCGCAACCCATCGGCAGCACCGCAGCTGGCAGGCGATGTCTTGCGTGCAATCCTGAATAATACAAGGTACCCGGCAACCCTGCTGGATGGCGTTATGATGCGTATCCGCGCAGAGCAAAAAGTAACACGCGGCCGTGCCGCTATTATAAAAGCATACTACCTGCGTAATGAAGATCCCCGTTGCCCAAAGGAGGTATTAACTGTGGAAAATAACAAGGAAACAAATTATCAACCGTATGTTATGGGTCAGCTTTTTGCTGTGCTGGAAGCAATCCAGATGGCGGTAAACCCGGATATCAATACAACCATCAAAGACCGCTATTTTAATGCGGCGGCATCCACCCCAGCTACTGTATTCCCGACAATTCTGATGCTGGCACAAAAGCATATGCAAAAAATGAGCAAAGCGCAAAAGATTTATTACGATAAGCAGATCGCTGCGCTGGCGGGCGGAAAACTGGAAGGAAGCTTTCCCGCACGGCTGACCTTGCCGGAACAAGGCGCTTTTATCCTTGGCTATTACCATCAGACACAGGAACGCTATACAAAGAAAGTGGAGGAATAACAATGGCACAGGCAATCAAGAACCGGTATGATTTTGTAATTCTGTTTGACGTTGAAAATGGAAATCCGAACGGCGATCCGGATGCAGGCAACATGCCGCGCGTTGACCCGGAAACGGGATATGGCATTGTTACAGATGTCTGCTTGAAGCGTAAGATTCGCAACTATGTCGAAGTGGCCAAAGAAGATGAAGCAGGATACCAGATTTACATTAAAGATCAGGTCCCCCTGAACCGCAGCGATAAAAAAGCACTCGAATACTTGGGCATTGATGCTGATGCCAAGGATGCCCTGAAAGTCGCCAAGAAAGATGACCCGGAGTTGGACCGTAAAATCCGGGACTTTATGTGCCAGAACTTTTATGATATCCGCACATTTGGCGCCGTTATGACAACCTTTGTAAAAGGCGCATTGAACTGTGGGCAGGTGCGTGGCCCGGTTCAGTTGAGCTTTGCACGCTCGGTAGACCCTGTTCTCCCGCAGGAAGTAACCATCACTCGTATTGCCATTACAACGGAAGCTGATGCGGAGCGTAAAGGCACCGAGATGGGCCGCAAGTATGTGATCCCGTATGGTTTGTACCGTGCAGAGGGTTATGTTTCGGCCAACTTGGCCCGCAAAACTACAGGATTCTCAGAGGATGACCTGCAGCTGCTGTGGCAGGCAATCCTGAATATGTTTGAAAATGACCACAGTGCAGCCCGCGGCAAAATGGCAGTTCGGGAACTGATCGTGTTCAAGCATGATTCGGAGCTGGGCAATGCGCCGTCCTATAAACTCTTTGATGCAGTGCATGTCACGCGTGCCGAAGGGGTAGCCTTCCCGCGCAGTTACCATGACTATGTGGTAACGGTGGATGAAAATCTTCCCGCAGGGGTAACGTGCGAGAGGCTGTCGTAATGGCTTCCCCAGATGATTACCTGCTGATGTCCGGTATCCAGCATTTTAGCTTTTGCCGCCGTCAGTGGGCGCTCATACACCTGGAACAACAATGGTCCGAAAACCAACGCACCGCCGAAGGCCGCCTGCAGCATACCCGCTGCCATGATGTTACCCTGACAGAAAAACGCGGCGATTTGCTGATCGCCCGCGGTATGAGGGTCGTCAGCCACCGCTTAAAACTGACCGGCGACTGCGATGTGGTAGAGTTTCACAAGGATCCAAACGGCGTGTCATTGCAAGGCCGCCGCGGCCTGTGGCAGCCCATGCCCGTGGAATATAAGCATGGCCGCAGCAAGGTAAACGATGCCGACCGTTTGCAGCTCTGCGCACAGGCCATGGCGCTGGAAGAAATGCTGGTGTGCGAGGTGCCGGAAGGGGAAATCTTTTATGAAGAAACCCGGCAGCGGGAACATGTTTCCCTGACACCGGAACTGCGCAGCACCGCGCAGACCATGGCGGATGAGATGAACCGCCTGTTTGCGCGCGGCTATACCCCAAAAAGCAAACCCGGCAAGCATTGCAATGCCTGCTCACTGAAAGAGCTTTGCCTGCCGGCGCTGTATCAGCAGGCAGACCCGGCGGCGTATCTGCGGGAGCATATTGAGGAGGGCACGCCATGAGAAAGCTGCTCAACACCCTGTTTGTCATCAATGAGGACACTTACCTGACATTGGATGGCGAAAACCTTGTTGTTACCCGCAATAAGCAGGAAACCCACCGTTATGCCCTGCATACGCTGGAAGGCATCGTCTGCTTTACTTACGCAGGTGCCAGCCCCGCTTTGATGGGAGCTTGTGCCCGGCGGGGCATTGACCTTTGCTTTTTTGACCCGTATGGCAGATTTCAGGCCCGCACCGTGGGGGAAGAACGCGGCAATGTGCTGCTGCGTCAGACGCAGTACCGCGTGTCGGATGACCCGGCCCAGAGCTGTCGCTATGCCCGGAGCTTTATCCTTGGTAAAGTGTATAACGCACGCTGGGTGCTGGAACGCGCAACCCGCGATCATCCCCAGCGTGTCCCGGTCGAAAAACTGAAACGCACCTCCACCCAGCTGGCCGCCGCGCTGCCGCTGATACAGACCAGCGATGATCCGGAACAGCTGCGCGGCCTGGAAGGCAAGGCAGCCCAGCGCTACTTTGACTGCCTGAATGACCTGATTCTGCAGCAAAAGCAGGATTTTGTGTTTGAGGGCCGCAGCCGCCGTCCACCGCTGGACAATGTGAATGCGCTGCTTTCGTTTGCCTACAGCATGCTGGCGCGGGAGTGTGCATCCGCCTTGACCGCTGTGGGCCTGGACCCTTATGTTGGCTTTATGCACCGCCCGCGCCCCGGCCGCAAAAGTCTGGCACTTGACCTGATGGAAGAACTGCGGGCGGTTTATGCAGACCGGCTGGTCATCAGCTGCATCAATCAAAAGATCATTACGGCAAAACACCTGCAAAAACAGGAAAATGGTGCCGTACTGCTGACGGATGATGGCCGCAAAGCTTTCCTGACCGCATGGCAGAACAAAAAGAAGGAAGAGATCACCCATCCGTTTTTGAAAGAAAAACTGCCCTGGGGGCTGGTGCCCTATGTTCAGGCGCTTTTGCTGGCCCGTGCTCAGCGCGGCGACCTGGAAGTGTACCCACCGTTTTTCTGGAAGTGAGGTGCCGTTATGTTGGTGCTTGTAACCTATGATGTCAACACCGAAACAGCCGCCGGTCGTCGCAGGCTGCGCAAAGTAGCAAAAGTCTGTGTAGACTACGGCCAGCGGGTGCAAAACTCCGTATTTGAGTGCCTGCTGGATGCCGCGCAATACACGATGTTCAAAGCAAAATTGACCGAACTGATCGATTCGGAATCGGACAGCCTGCGCTTTTATCAACTGGGAAACCATTACAAAAGCAAAGTCGAGCATGTGGGTCTGCACCCGGATTTTGATCAGGATGGAATCTTGTTTGCTTAGTGCGAGGGGAAGGCAATCATAAAATTCCCGGTTCCTTCGCACCAGAAAATATGGAAAAAACAGGGGCAGAAAGGGTAAAATACAGCCTTGCCTGTCAGCATGAAGATGCAATCCCCATAAAATTTGTTTCATATGCGCAAAAAGTGCCCCACTGTTTTGTGCACTTTTGCTGTCGCTCTCCGCAAGGAGAGCGTGGATAGAAATGAGTGGATCAAGGCTAAATATCCCGGTTGTAGAGTCGCTCTCCGCAAGGAGAGCGTGGATAGAAATAATTTGTGAAATGAGGTGTTTTTATGTCTGCGTTCGGTCGCTCTCCGCAAGGAGAGCGTGGATAGAAATATCAACTGTAATAGTAATTTTACGCAAAAGAA
>ERZ827186.1771-NODE-1771-length-16522-cov-6.647355_pt1 | contig 16522 bp, 17 predicted proteins | sample MGYA00519918_ERZ827186 | MGnify/ENA primary metagenome ERZ827186 (study PRJEB31778, sample SAMEA3449275) | human gut metagenome | biome: human gut; feature: human-associated habitat; material: faeces | place: United Kingdom | collected 2010/2012 ...
CTGCCGCACCTCGCTCGCCGTATCGGCACTTAGAATTATGCGGTATTGCCCTTATTTTATGCCTTGCTCTTGTTCTTTTCCACGCACAGCCCCCACACCACGGTGATGAACATGGTGATGAGCATATCCGGCAGGGTATTGCCCAGCACAAAGTCAATGTTCATCAAGATGCGGTAGATCACAAAGCCCACCAGCCAGATGATCATGCGGGAAGCGGAAAGCTCCTTGGCGGAAACATCCGAATGCAGGATAAAAGCATCGGCAATCTGCACGGCGATCATCGGGGCAAACACAGAGCCGATGAGGTACAGGAAATCGGTGATATCATCCATGGGGAAAACAATCGCGCCCACGGTGCCAATGACGGTCACGATCAAAGCGACCTGCTTGCCCTTGAACTTGGGGGCGATGGTCTCGGCAGAGATACCGGCGCTCCAAGCATCCAGGAAGGTGGTGGTGACGGTAGAGAACACCACGATCAGCAGGCCGACCACTCCAAGGCCAGCCTGCAGCAGGATCTGGGCGATATCGCTCTGGCCGGTATAGATGGCAGCGCCCATGCCAATGAGGTACATCCAGCAGGAAACAACACCGTAAGTAACAGTGCTGGCCAGGGTAGCGGCAAAGGGCTTTTCGGCTTCGCGGGTGTAATCGCTGATGAGCGGCAGCCAGGACAGCGGCATGGCAACGGCCAGCTCCACGGCAGCGCCAAAGCTGAGAGAATCATCCTGCGCGGTCATGATACCGTTGCCGCCAAAGAAGATGACCTTGCACATGACAAGGGTCAGCACGAACAGCAGCACCATAACCACCTGGTTGATGCGGCCCAAGTCGGTCAGGCCGATCAGAATCCAGACCAGGATCAATGCGCCGATAACAAGGCACCACAGCCAGGCACCCACACCGGCAATGCCGTTTGCCGCCAGCGCGCCATCATAAATCATGATGGCTGTCCAGCCGACCAGCTGCAGCACGTTGAGGGCGGCAAACCACAGGCTTCCCTTTTTGCCAAAGCTGAGCTTGGAGGTTTCCATGGCAGAAAGCCCGGTGCGCCCACCGATGAGACCGGCAAAGAACATCATGGTGCAGCCGATCAGATGGCCCAGCAGGATTGCGGCAAAGCCCTTGGCCATGCCGAGGGGGGCAAAGTAAGTGCCGGTCAGGATCTCAGCAATGGAAACACCAGCGCCGAACCAGATCAGGCTGTTTTGGAATACAGAAGTCTTTTTCATGCTTCGGCCTCCTTGCTCCACTCGTTATCCAATGCAAAGGCGTGGTTCATGGGGCCGGAGCCATGGCCCAGGTCCAGCATGGCGGCCAATGCGCCGGAAATATACGCCTTGGCGCGGCGCACAGCGGTTTCCAGATCATAGCCCTTTGCCAGGTTGGAGGCAATGGCGCTGGACAGGGTGCAGCCGGTGCCGTGGGTGTTGGGGTTATCAATGCGCTGGCCGTTGAACCAGGCGGCGCTGCCATCGGTCAGCACCAGCAGGTCGTTGGCATCGTTCAGGTTATGCCCGCCCTTGCACAGCACATTGCAGCCAAATTTCTGGCTGATCTCTTTAGCGGCGTTTTCCATATCGGCAGCCGTCTTAATGCTGTGGCCGCACAGGATCTCCGCTTCGGGGATGTTGGGGGTAATGACTTCCGCCAGGGGCAAAAGCTCGGTTTCCAGCGCGGTAACGGCGTCCGGTTCCAGCAGGGCTGCGCCGGAGGTTGCCACCATCACGGGGTCCACCACGATATGCTTTGCGCCGTACTGCCGCAGCTTTTGGGCGATCACGCGGATCAGCTCCTGAGAGCTGACCATACCGATCTTGACAGCATCCGGGTAGATATCCGTAAACACGGCATCCAGCTGCTGCGCTAAAAATTCCGGCGTTGAATTCAGGATGCCGGTTACCCCAGTGGTGTTCTGGGCGGTCAGGGCGGTGATGGCGCTCATGGCAAACACGCCGTTCATCGTCATGGTTTTGATGTCGGCCTGAATTCCGGCGCCGCCGCTGGAGTCACTGCCAGCGATTGTCAATGCTGTTCTCATGTTTTTCCTCCTGTTGCCCGTATCGGGCGTGGTTCAGCATCAGGTAAAAATATCCGCCGTGCAAGGTGGTGCCCCCAATGCACAGCGCACCAACAGCGATAGGATGTATCGAACACCCCAAAGCTGCAAGGTCATATTATAACTGCCCGGCCAGGCGGTACAGTTCCCGGCTGGCAGCGCAGGGGTCGGCCTGGGCAAAAATGGCGCTGACAACGGCCACACCAGCCAGCCCCCTGCCCTGCAGCTGCAGCAGGTTGGCGGCGTCAATGCCGCCGATGGCTACAACGGGGATGTTGACCGCCGCCGTTACCGCGCGCATGGTTTCAGCAGTAACAGGGTGGGCGTCCAGCTTGGTGCCGGTCACAAAGGCCGCGCCGCAGCCAAGGTAGTCCGCGCCGTCGGCCTGGGCGGCCAGCGCTTCGGCAGCGTTATGGGCCGATACGCCCAAAATCTTATCCGGCCCCAGCAGGGCGCGGGCGCGCTTAGCGGCCATATCGCTCTGGCCCACATGCACGCCGTCCGCCCCGGCTGCCAAAGCAACCTCGACATTATCATCAATCACAAACGGCACATGGCGGAAGTGGCACAGGGCGGACAGTTCCTCGGCTTCGGCCAGCAGGTCGTGTTCGTCCAGGCATTTTTCCCGCAGCTGCACAAAGGTTGCCCCGCCGTCAATGGCCTGGGCCACTACATCGGCAAGGCGGCGGCCGTTCAGCCAGGTGCGGTCGGTCACAGCGTACAGGCGCAGCTGCTGCGGCAGAACTTTCATAAACAAAACCTCCAAAAAAGGCAAACCAAAAAACGGGCGCGCCGGAAAAAGGCGCACCCGTTTTGTACACGAATGTTGCATTCTCCCTACGTTGGCATTACCCACATCAGGTTCATCGGGTCGGAACCGATTGTTCCCTCTCAGCCATAGTGGCTCCCCATAACGGGTACTATCATACCCCTTTTTGCGGATAAAAACAAGACCTTGACAAAATTCCCGTAAGTGTTTATGATGGGTAACGAAATCAGGGGAGCCTTTTTGGCTGAGAGGAAGCGCTGCTTCGACCCTTAATACCTGATGTGGACCATGCCACCGTAGGAAGACTTTCAACTGTTTTGTTCTGTCTTTTTTGCAGGGGCTCCGCGTTGGGCCCCTGCTTTTTTGTATCATATCAGGGCCGGCCCGTTGGGCCGCCTTAGGGGAAAGGAAGGAAAACAGGCATTGTGCCCGAAGCTGCGGGGGAGCGCCCGGAGCTTTGTGATTCAGCGATGGGAAGCCGTGTTCCGGCGTGAGAGGAAGCCAGCAAGCTTCGACCGAACAGCGGGGAGAAGTGTTTGCCCGCTGCGCCCGTACAAGGCGGCTGACGGCAGATGCCTGCGGCAGCCTTCCGCTTTTTTGTTATATTGAAAAAGGAGTACTCGATATGAAAAAGTCCAATACCAAAAAGCTGGCTCTGGCCGGTGTTCTGTGTGCCGTTGCTGTTGTTGGCAGCATGTTTTCTTTCCCTGTTTTTGGCAGCAAGTGCGCGCCGGTGCAGCACATGGTCAATGTACTGTGCGCCGTTCTGCTGGGACCCTGGTATGGCGTTGGTGCCGCATTTGTGGCCAGCCTGCTGCGCAACCTGCTGGGCCTTGGCAGCCTGATGGCGTTTCCCGGCAGCATGTGCGGCGCTTTGCTGTGCGGCATTGTCTACCACAAAACCCACAAGCTGCTGCCCACTTTGATCGGTGAGGTGTTCGGCACCGGCATCATCGGCGGTTTGCTGGCATGGCCGGTTGCTATCCTGTTTATGGGCAAAGCCGCCGGCGATATTGCGTTCTATGCCTACATTGTGCCGTTCCTGGTTTCCACCGTGGGCGGTTCCATCATTGCCGGTATCATCCTGTTTGCACTGGAAAAGAACGGCACCCTGAAATCCATGCAGAACGCCCTGAACAAGTAACACGAGGTTTGTATTTATGTCCGTATCCGCACCGCTGGCTGCCATCCGGGCGCAGCACCCGCTTCTGCACTGCATTTCCAACATTGTTTCTGCCAACGACTGCGCCAACCTGGCGCTGGCCATCGGGGCAAGCCCCATCATGGCCCAGGCCCCGCAGGAAATGGCCGACATTGCCGCTTTGGCCAGCGCCGTTGTGCTGAACACCGGCACCCCGGACGAAGCCAAGTTCACCGCCGCCCGCACCGCCGGTGCCACGGCAAACCGCCGCGGCATCCCTGTTGTGCTGGACCCGGTGGGCGTGGGCGCAAGCCCCTGGCGGCTGGCAAACATCCAGAGCCTTTTGCAGCAGGTGCAGCCCGCCATTGTGCGGGTGAACGCCGGGGAGGCCGCCGCCCTGCTGGGCCTTGGCGGCAGCGAGCACGGGGTAGACAGTCTGACCGCCCCCAAAGCGCCCGCCGGGCTGGCCGCAGCGTTGGCGCAAAAGCTGGGGTGTGTGGTGCTGCTTTCCGGCACCGAGGATCTGATTGCCGATGGGCAGCAGCTCTGCACCGTGCGCGGCGGCAGCGACCGGATGCGCACCGTGACGGGGGCGGGGTGTATGCTTTCCGTTTTGTGTGGGGCGTTTGCCGCCGTACAGCCGGGGGATGCCTTTACCGCTGCCGTGCAGGCCGCACGGTTCTGGAAAGCCTGCGCCGAGCAGGCTGAGGACCATGCCGCCGGGGCGGGCAGCTTCCGCGTGGCGCTGTTTGACGCGGCGGGCAATATGACAGATGAAGTATTTGCCGGGGAATAATTTTTATGGTGGCAACTTAGTTGTACAAGTGCGTTTTCCACCCCCGTACCCTGCTAGTGACTGATAAAACCATTGCCTTCTTTGTAAGGGCGGGGTCACTGACCCCGCTGCTCCCCTGCCCTAACACAAACAAAAATCAGCAAGGCCCGATACCGGGGTGAATCTCACCGCACGGTATCGGGCCTTGCGCTATATTTTATCCGTTTGCCTGTTTTACCCAATCAGGCCGCTGTTCTTGACAGCCTGGACGGCTTCGGTGATTTTTTCCACCGGCAGGGTCAGGGCAAAACGGACGTAGCCTTCACCGGACGGGCCAAAGCTGGAGCCGGGGGTGCAGATCACGCCGGCTTTTTCAATCATTTCCATGCAGAACTCCATGCTGGTGCCGTGCCCCTGCGGGACCGGTGCCCAGACGAACATGGAGCCGTGGCTGTCCGGCACATCCCAGCCGATGGAGCGGAAGCCCCCGCACAGGGCGTCGCGGCGGCGCTGGTATTCGGCACACTGGGCCTTGATGGGCTCCAGCGGGCCTGTCATAGCGGCAATGGCGGCTTTCTGCTCCGGGATGAACTTGCCGAAATCGATCTGGGTGCGCAGCTTCTTGCATGCGGCAATCACATCGCGGCGGCCCACCAAAAAGCTGATGCGCGCGCCAGTCACGTTGAAGCTCTTGCTCAGGGAGAAGAACTCGACTGCGCAGGTCTCGGCGCCGGGAATGTTGAAGATGCTGTGGCCCACGGCACCATCAAAGATGATATCGCTGTAGGCGTTATCATGGATGAGCAGAATCTTATGTGCATTGCAGAAATCCACGATCTCCTGGTACAGCTCCGGGCTGCCCACGCTGCCCACCGGGTTGGCCGGCAGGGATACGATCATGATTTTCGCTTTATCGGCTACATCGTCAGGGATCTCCTTCACATTGGGCAGGAAGTTATGCTCTTTGGTCAGGTGGTAGTAGTACGGCACGCCGCCGCCCAGCTTGACGCCGGTAATGAACACCGGGTAGCAGGGGTCCGGCAGCAGCACCACATCGCCGTCGTTCAGCAGGGCAAGGCCCATGTGGCCCATGCCGTCCTGGCTGCCGTTAAAGCTCATGATCTGGTCCGGGGTAATGCCGTCCACATCAAAGCGGCGCTTGTAATAAGCGCACACGGTATTCAGCAGTTCCGGCAGGTCCCGCAGGGAATACTTCCAGTTTTCGCTCACCATGGCGGCATCGCACAATGCCTGCTTGATGTGCGGCATCGGCTCAAAGTCCGGGGTACCGACCGAAAGATTGTACAGCTTTTTGCCCTGTGCCTCCAGGGCCACCTTTTTATCATTCAGGGCGGCAAAAATTTCCGCGCCGAACAGGTCCAGCCGTTTTGAAAATTCCACTTCAAATGCCATGATTTTCTATCTCCTCTCCCAAGCCTGAGGTTATCCTCTATCCGGCAATACCAAATCATTCTAAGGCAATACCGCATAATTCTAAGTGCCGATACGGCGAGCGAGGTGCGGCAGATGCCAAGCCAAAAGCGCAGATAATACTGGATGTCTTATCGAGCATTTTGGCAACGCAGATGCCGTGCCGCAGCTGCCGGAGCGGTGCTTAAGCCGCAAGGCGGGAATTGTGCGGTGTTGCCATAAGCGCCGATACAGCGGGAATCATCTGGTATTGCTCTATCTCACTTTGCACGCTGAGCGCACAAATAGGCATCAATATCAAAGTCCAGCAGCTGCGTATCCTTTTTTAAGTACAGCGGGTGGTGCGGCTGACCAGATTTTAACAGCGGGCCTGCGGTGTACCACTTTGCGCCTGCCGCTTTGCCGTCGGCGGCAAAATCCCGCATACAGTCCATCAGGTAATCCCGTTTCAGGATGATGTTCCCCCACGCCGCCCACACGGCAGGCTGGTCCGACAAAGACAGCAGATACCGGAACGCCTTGCGGTTTTCCGCGTGCAGGGCGGGGTTCAGCGCATGCTCCATATCATCGGGGCGGGTGGCGCGCTGGGCGTACACGTTGAACATCAAAAAACTGTCATACCCGTTAGCCAGGGCAATGCGCTGGGCGCTCTGCAAGGTGGGGTCCAGGGCATCCGGGGCCGCGGTGGATGGGTTGATACCTACGCAGATCAGCGGCTTTTTGCCGCGGGTGCCCAAAATATAACGGTACTCGGAGTAGGTATTGGGCACATACAGCCAGCGGGCCGCATCATAATCCGGGGAAGGCTGCAGCGCCGCCTGCAAAGCGGGTTCAAACAGCGCCAGTTCCAGCCCGGCGGTGGGACCTTTTGGGATATGCATACAAGAAACCTCCTGAGGTACAGTTAAAAAGCTGCGTTTTGGACCGCATAGTAATTACTATACCACCACCGCACACCTTGCGCAAGAGGAAACCGCGTGATATAATACCCTTTAACCTTTCAAGGTTTTATGCAACAGACTTTTTCAAAAAGGACGTGTTAAGATGGAAAAGCGCCACAATTATGCGGCTGCCGGGTTCCTGCTGCTGGGGATCGGCGCAGCGGGGCGGGCGTTCCTGGGTGTGCCGGAAGGCGTTACCATGGCGGAACTTAGCCTGACCGTGCTGCTGGTGATCGGCGCCCTGCTGCTGACACGGCAGGGGCTGGCTGCGCTTGTGTGCGGGTTGGCGGCCACGGCACTGGAGCTTGTTTTGTGCGGTTCCTGGGTGCAGGCCGGCGGGGCTTTGGTCGCTGCTGCGCCGTTTTTGCGGCTGGCTGACCTGTGGCTGCTGCTGGGCCTTGTGTGGGGCAGCCTGCCTGCGGCCCGCCGCGCTGTGGACGACCTGAAATACACCCGCTCCACCCGCATGATGCTGGTTGCCTGCGGGGTGTTGCTGGCTGCCCACACGGTGCTGCGCATTGCCAGCCTTGCTGCGCCTGCCAGCGTGCCGCTGGGCAAGGCTTCTTCCGGCAGCTTTGTGGTATTTTCGGTACTGCTGCTGTGGTACACCGTGCTGATGGTCAAAGCCTACAACGTTCAGCGCACCAAACATTGAGCATACGGCCGTTCTGCGCCCTTTGGGGCGCGGGATGGCCGTATTTTTATTCTATTATTTTGCGCGGAATCTCTTTACATCTTTAATGCATAAAAGTATAATAAATTCATCTATTCCCGCGTAACTTGGTGGGTTGTGGATGAAGAGGAATGGAAGAGGTTCGGAAGAGATTAAAAGAGGAGAGTATATTCATGCAACTTGATCTTTCCCGGTTTTCACCGGCTGAGCGCAGCACTTTGCAGCTGCGTGTATTATACGAGGGTGCAGGCTACCGCAAATTTCGCTGCTCCCATTTTGAGGAATATTCGCTCTATCAGCAGAATGAGCGCTTTCTTTCGGATTCTCAGGTCATTACCTTTACCGACCTGGACGGCAAGCTGCGCGCCATCAAGCCGGACGTAACGCTTTCGATCGCCAAGAACGCCCAGCCCGCCGCCGGGGAATGCAAAAAGTATTATTATACAGAGCAGATCTGCCGCCCCAGCCGGGAAAGCCACACCTTCTCGGAAATCAGCCAGATGGGCCTGGAGTGCATCGGTGCGGTTGGCGCTGCCGAACAGGCCGAGGTTGTGCGCCTTGCGCTGGAAAGCCTGGCCAGTCTGGAAGTTCCCACCGTGCTGGAAGTCAGCCATATGGGCTTTGTGACCGCCCTGCTGGACACCCTGCATGTGGATGCCGCCGCCCGCCCGCGCCTGTTGGAGCTGCTGCGCGATAAAAACGCCCACGAGCTGCATGCCGCCGCGCTGCAAAGCGGGCTGGATGAAGCCGCCGCCAACGCGCTGACCGCTATTTTAAGCCTGCACGGCCCCTTTGGCACCACGCTGGCCGCCGCCCGCAGCCAGTGCCAGTGCGAAGCCCAGCAGGATGCCCTGCTGGAATTGCAGAGCCTGCAGAATGAACTAGGCGATGCCGGACGCGGCATGCAGCTGGATCTGAGCCTTGCCGGTGATATGGAATATTACAACGGCCTGGTGTTCAGCGGCTATGTGGCCGGGGTGCCCCGTGCCGTACTGAAAGGTGGCCGGTATGACCTGCTGGCTCAGCGCTTTACCCCCGGTGCCTGCGCCCTGGGCTTTGCCCTTTACCTGGACGAGCTGGAGCGCCTGAGCGCTCCCCTGCCGCCGGTACAGCAGCAAGGCACCGAGCGCCAGTGGCTGAACATCGCCCTGCCCAAAGGCCGCCTGGGCGATAAAGCCTATGGCCTGCTGGCCGCCGCCGGGTATGAAGCCAACGAAAACTACAACGAGACCCGCAAGCTGGTGGTGGAGAACCCCGAAGCCGGGGTGCGGTACTTCTTGGTCAAGCCCAGCGACGTTGCCATTTATGTAGAGCACGGCGCTGCCGACATTGGCATTGTGGGCAAGGATATCCTGACCGAATCCGGTGCCGATGTGTACGAACTGCTGGATACCGGCATGGGCAAGTGCCGCATGTGCGTGGCAGGCCCCAGGAACTTTGTGGACGATGAAAGCCGCGCCCTGCGCGTTGCCACCAAGTTTGTGAACATTGCCCGCGCCCATTACGAGAGCATTGGCCGCGATATTGACATTATCAAGCTGAACGGCTCCATTGAGCTGGCTCCCATCCTGGGGCTTTCGGATGTGATCGTGGATATTGTGGAGACCGGCACTACCCTGAAAGAAAACAATCTGGCCGTACTGGAAGAGTTCATGCCCATTTCGGCACGGTTCATTGCCAACAAAGCCAGCTACAAATTCAAGTACGCGCAGCTGACCGAACTGCTGAACAAGATGAAGGAGGCGCTTGCCAAATGATCCGCATTTTTGAGTTTGACGCTTTGAAGCCTGAAGAAATCCTGAACCGTGATATCCGTGCGGAAGCCAGCGTGGAAGCAACCGTGGATGCCATTATCGCCGATGTGCGCGCCCGCGGTGATGCCGCCCTGAAAGATTACGCTCTGAAATTTGACCACGCCCAGCTGGACGAGCTGCGGGTGAGCCAGGCGGAAATTGACGAAGCCTTTGAAGCCGCCGGTAAGGATTTTGTGACTACCCTGAAGATGGCCGCCGCCAACATCCGCGCCTTCCATGAGCACCAGGTCCACAAGAACTTTGTGATGAACGATACCCCCGGCATTGTGCTGGGCCAGAAATATACCCCGATTGAAAAAGCCGGTGTGTATGTGCCGGGCGGTACCGCCGCTTACCCCAGCACCGTACTGATGGATGTGATCCCCGCCAAGGTGGCCGGTGTGAAGGAGATCGTAATGACCACCCCCGCCGGGCCGGATGGCAAGGTGAATCCCTCCATCCTGGCTGCTGCGGTGATTGCCGGTATTGACAAGATCTTCAAGACCGGCGGCGCCCAGGCCGTGGCCGCGCTGGCTTATGGCACCGAGAGCATTCCCGCGGTGGATAAGATCGTCGGCCCCGGCAATATTTACGTTGCCACCGCCAAGCGCAAAGTGTTCGGCAAGGTTGGCATTGATATGATCGCCGGGCCTTCGGAGATTCTGGTGCTGGCGGATGGCAGCTGCAACCCCGCCTGGGTGGCAGCTGACCTGCTGAGCCAGGCCGAGCATGACAAGCTGGCCAGCCCCGTGCTGGTAACGGACAGCGCCGAGCTGGCCAAGGCCGTACAAGCCGAGCTGGAAGTGCAGATCCCACAGCTGCCCCGCGCCGCCATCGCCCGCGCCAGCGTGGACACCAACGGCAAGATCATTGTGACGGACGATATGAACAAGGCCATTGACGCCGTGAACATCATTGCCCCGGAGCATTTGGAAATTTGTGTGGACGACCCGTTCGCCGTTTTGAACAGCGTAAAGAACGCGGGTAGCATTTTCCTGGGCAAGAATGTGCCGGAAGCACTGGGCGATTATTTTGCCGGCCCCAACCACACCCTGCCCACCAGCGGCACAGCACGTTTTTCCAGCCCGCTGGGCGTGGACGATTTTGTGAAAAAGTCCAGTTTCATTTATTACACCCGCGATGCCCTGGGCAAAGTTCAGTCCCGCATTGCCGATTTTGCCGAGCATGAGGGCCTGCACGCCCACGCCAAGAGCGTTACCATCCGTTTTGAGAACCAGTGAAGGATGGGGTACCGGAGCGGAAGGCCAACCGTTTAGCAACATATAATTACAGCCAATCCGGTGTGTATTTCATTACGATTTGTTCCAAAAACAAGCGTTGCACCTTTGGAACGATTGTAGGGGGCGGCGTCCCCGACGCCCCGCGAACCCGATTGTCACCAACCGGTAAAATTGTTGCACAGCAGTTGGGGAATATGATTGCATTTTATCCCCATGTGCGGATTGAAAAATATGTTGTAATGCCCAATCACATCCATTTATTGATTGCCATTCAGCAAGGCCCATCCGGGGCGTCGAGGACGCCGCCCCCTACATCCGCCCGCGCAAGCCAGGTCATCCCGATGTTTATCTCCACTTTGAAACGGCTGACCAACAAAACAGCCGGGCATGCACTCTGGCAGCGCGGATATTACGACCACATCATCTGTTCTCCCGATGATTACAACACCAATCTGGCACTACATCGACACCAACCCCGCCAATGGGCGCAGGATACACGTTATGTCACGGACTTTCCTGATCCGGTGCGGCGGCCCGGCTGCTGCACCAACAAAGAGGTGACCCAAATGAGCCGTTATTTTACCAAAACGCTGGCTGCGCTGGAGCCTTATACCCCCGGCGAGCAGCTGAAACTGCCTGACCTTGTCAAGCTGAACGCCAACGAAAACCCCTACCCGCCTGCCCCCGGCGTGGCGGCGGCGGTGGCCGGAGCAGTGCCGGGGCTGCGGCTGTATTCCGATTTGACCGAAGCCGCGCTCTGCGCCGCCATTGCCCGCCACTGCGGCGTGCAGCCGGAAAATATTTTGTGCGGCAACGGCAGCGATGAAAACCTGCTGCTGGCGCTGCGCGCTTTCTGCGATGAAACCCACCCGCTGGCATTTGCCGATATCACCTACAGCTTTTACCCGGTTTTGTGCGATTTGTTACACATTCCGCAGCATGTGATCCTGGTGGAGGAAGATTTCTCGCTGGATTTGAGCAAGTACCACGGCCTGAATGAGACCATCGTGATTGCCAACCCCAACGCCCCCACCACCCTGCTGCAGCCGGTGGCCGCCATTGAGGAAGTGGTGCGCACCAACCCCGACAGCATTGTGATTGTGGACGAGGCGTACATTGATTTTGCCGGGCCAAACGCCAGCTGCGTTCCGCTGACCAAGAAATATGACAATGTGATTGTGGTGCAGACCTTCTCCAAATCCCACAATCTGGCCGGTGCCCGCGTGGGCTTCTGCGTGGCAAACCCGGAGCTGATTGCCGATATGAACCGCATCAAGTTCAGCTACAGCCCATACAACGTCAATTCCCTCTCCCAGGCTGCCGCCGTGGCCGCCATGGAGGATGAGAATTACTTCCGTGATACGGTGGGCAAAATCTGCGCCACCCGCGCCGACACAATGACCAAGCTGCGGGAGCGCGGTTTTACCGGGCCGGATTCCGCCACCAACTTTTTGTTCGTTACCACCAGCCGCATGCCCTGCAAACAGATTTTTGAGCGCCTGCGGCAAAAAGGCGTGCTGATCCGCTATTTCAGCGCCCCGCGCCTTTCCGATTATCTGCGCATCACCATCGGTACCCCGGAACAGATGCAGCGATTCTTTGAGGAGCTGGATTTGATTTTGGGGTAAAGTGGCATGGGGACGGAATTACCAGACCGCAAAGGGAACCGGTTAAAGGGGTATGATTACAGTGCCCGCGGCGTGTATTTTGTTACCATATGCACCCAAAACCGTGTATGTAACTTTGGTCCAGTTGTAGGGGCCGATGCTCGCATCGGCCCGCATGACGGGCTCAACCCTGATGTGCATATTGAATTATCACCGCTGGGCCGCATTGCTGAACAGGCATTATTGCAAATGGATGGTTTGCTGCATTATGTAATTATGCCAAACCATATTCATTTTTGGTGGGCATCCAACTCAAAGCGGACGGGACGATGCAAGCATCGTCCCCTACAAATATTTCCCAGGTTGTCCGCATTTTCAAAGGGCGCGTTGCTCACAGGGCCGGGCATTCCGTATTCCAACGTTCTTTCTACGACCACATCATCCGCACTGAAACCGATTACTGGGCCATTGTGCAATAAAACCCGCTCAAATGGGTTTTGGACCTACTGTATCAGGAGGGAACACCATGAACCTGTATGACAGAATTAAACCCGGCAAACGGCGGCGTGGCTGGGGCGGGGCGGTGTTCCTGGCGGCGGCCTGTGTGGTTCTGGTAATCTGCATTGGCACCATTGGCTGGGCGGCGCGTTACCACCAGCGCTACCGCAGGTTTTCCACCGATTTTGCCGCCAGTGTGGAAAGCGCGGGCAAGATCGGCGCTGCGCTGACCCGCAACGGCGAAACCTCCTCCCTGGACTCGGATGCCAGCAGCCGGTTATGCCGGTTGATCTGCGCCGCCGGGGCGGGCAAAGTGCAGCCAAGCTACCCGCAGGGGGAGCCGCTCACCGTCCGCTACCACAGCGGCGCGGTGCTGGACTTGTGGGAAGTGGAAATACCCGAAGAGACCGCCAAAAACCCCACCGGCGTTTTTGTGCGTTATACCTTTGCCGATGGAACGGTTTACCAATATGACACGGACCAGATCCAAATGAACGAGGTCCGGCTGGCCCTGGGGCTACATTAACCCCAGGTATTAAGAGGGGCGCTGCAACAGCAGCATGCAAAAAGGGGGAACGTATATGATCGCAATTATTGATTACGGCGTGGGCAACTTGTTCAGTCTGGCTTCCAGCCTGAAAAGCCTGGGGCTGGAAACCAAAGTGACCCGCGATGCTGCCGCCATCCGCGCGGCGGACCACATCATTCTGCCCGGTGTGGGCGCGTTTGCCGATGCCATGGCCAAGCTGGAAGCCACCGGCCTGGTGCCCGTTATCAAGCAGGAAGTGGAGCACAAACCGCTTTTGGGCATCTGCCTGGGCATGCAGCTGCTGTTTGAAAAAAGCTATGAGTACGGCGAACACACCGGCCTTGGCCTGATTCCCGGCGAAGTGTGCCCGCTGGCAGACGATTTGAAAGACCCCAGCCTGAAAGTGCCGCACATCGGCTGGAACCGGCTGGACATTGTGCCGGGGCGGGAAAACGACCCTCTGTTCAAGTACACCAAGCCCGGTGAGTATGTGTATTATGTGCACAGTTTTTACGCCAAAAACTGTGCCGCCAACACGCTGGCTGCCAGTGAGTACAGCATCCCGGTAACGGGCGCTGTGAAAAACGGCCTGGTATATGGCACGCAGTTCCACCCCGAAAAATCCGGCGATACCGGCCTGCGCATGCTGCGGGCCTTTGCAGAATTGTGAGGTGCAGCCATGAAGTTATATCCTGCCATTGATCTGCGCGGCGGGCAGGCCGTGCGCCTGTACCAGGGCGATTACGACCAGATGACCGTTTACAATGCAGACCCCGCCGCCCAGGCACGGGAGTTTATTGCCGCCGGGGCCAAGTACCTGCATGTGGTGGACTTGGACGGCGCCAAGGATGACACCACCGCCAACATGACCACCATTGCCGCCATTGCTAAGCAGGGCGGGCTGTTTATCGAGGTCGGCGGCGGCATCCGTGACGAAGCCCGCATTGAACAGTATCTTTCCCTCGGCGTGGGGCGCTGCATCCTGGGCACCATTGCCGTAAAGGATTTTGATTTTACCGCCCGCATGGCGCAGAAATACGGCCCCAAAATTGCCGTTGGCGTGGACATGCGCGATGGCCTTGTGGCTGTGAACGGCTGGAAAGAAGTCACCCCCGAACCGGGCGTTGCTTTCTGCCGCCGCTGTGCCGAAGCTGGCGTGCAGGCGATCATCGCCACCGATATTTCCCGCGACGGCACAATGCAGGGCACCAACATGGACCTGTACCGTGAGCTGTTGCAGATTTCCGGCCTGGAGATCACGGCATCCGGCGGCATTGCCCGCATGGAAGAGCTGGCGGAGCTGCAGGCCATGGGCTGCCACGCCGCAATTTTGGGCAAATCCATCTACACCGGCGCCATCGACCTCAAACAGGCTGTGGCACTGTATCAGGAATAAGGGGGCTGGGCGCATGATTACCAAACGCATTATCCCGTGCTTGGATGTAAAAGACGGCCGTGTGGTCAAGGGTGTCAACTTTGCCGGATTACAGGATATGGCCGACCCGGTCGAGATGGCCCGCTATTACAACGCGGCCGGGGCTGATGAGCTGGTGTTTTATGATATCACCGCCAGCGTGGAGGGCCGCACGATTTTTACCGATATTCTGCGCCGCGTTGCCAGCGAAATTTTTATCCCGTTGACGGTCGGCGGCGGCATCGGCAGCCTGGAAGATTTTGACCGGGTGCTGAAATGCGGTGCCGACAAAGTAAGTGTCAACTCCGGTGCCATCAAGAACCCGGCCATTATTTCCGCCGCTGCCCAGCGTTACGGCAATCAGTGCGTGGTGCTTTCTGCGGACATCAAGCGGGTGGATGGCAAGTTCAAGCTGTTCACCAAAGGCGGGCGCGAAAACACCGGCATTGACGCGCTGGACTGGCTGGAGCATGGCGTGAAAAACGGCGCGGGCGAGCTGGTTGTCAACTCGATTGACACGGATGGCGTAAAGAACGGCTTTGACCTGGAGCTGCTGGACGCCGTGGCCCAGCGCTGTGCTGTGCCCATCATCGCTTCCGGCGGTGCTGGCAAGATGGATGACTTCAAGGAGCTGTTCTTGAACCACCCCCGCGTGGACGCCGGGCTGGCAGCTTCCATCTTCCACACGAAGCAGGTGGACATCCGCGATTTGAAGCTTTACCTGCGTGAAAACGGCGTGGAGATGCGGGTATAACAGGCAAAAGCAGCCCATATAATTGGGGCTTGCCAAACAATGCAAAACACGCTAAACTATACTTATAGTTTTTTACTGAGAATGGGGAAACTTTTGGGAATCCGGCTGTGCGGTTCGCATGAATCTGCGGCCCGGCAGAGTGTACCCAGCCTTTCGCCGTTTTAGATAAGGAGTTCGCCATGGAAATCACCGAAAATTCCAAAACTCTGAAATTTGATGCCAACGGCCTGATTCCGGCCATTGTGCAGGATCACTACACCAAAGAGGTTCTGACCCTGGCTTATATGAACGCCGAAAGCCTGGCTTTGACGATTGCCGAGGGCCGCACGGTGTTCTGGTCCCGCAGCCGCCAGGAGATCTGGCGCAAGGGCGAAACCAGCGGCAATGTGCAGCGCGTGGTTTCCATCACCGCAGACTGCGATAAGGACGCTTTGGTCGTGGATGTCATCAAGAGCGGCGGCACCGATGCCGGCTCCATCCATACCACACGCATGGGAGTGCTCACCGGCGGCATTTCCATCCCCTGCCGCTACGTCCATTCCCCGGTGGAGATGGTGGACCGTGGGGACGTGGAAGCCTGCGCCCGGTTGGCGGCCGCTTTTGCCGAGGCCCGGCTTTGAGCTGAAGAAACCATAGAGAAAGCAGAGTGAAGCAAGTCATATGACTTTACAGTGTCCGGGCGCTTGGAGCCCAGGCGGAGCGGGGCCTGACGGAGCAGTTCTCCCGCATCGACGCCATTGCGGCGGAAAACACGGAGCGGGTCCTGGCCGCATTTCAAAAGCACCGCGTGGCAGAGAGCTACTTTGCCGGAACCACCGGCTATGGCTACGACGACATGGGCCGGGACCAGTTGGATGCCATCTATGCCGATTTGTTTGGCACCGAGGACGCGCTGGT
>ERZ827186.1787-NODE-1787-length-16408-cov-3.919892_pt1 | contig 16408 bp, 10 predicted proteins | sample MGYA00519918_ERZ827186 | MGnify/ENA primary metagenome ERZ827186 (study PRJEB31778, sample SAMEA3449275) | human gut metagenome | biome: human gut; feature: human-associated habitat; material: faeces | place: United Kingdom | collected 2010/2012 ...
AAAATTTTTCCGCCGCGGATTTTTCGCCTCACTTGAGGCGAGCGAGCTGTACCTTTGTCCGACAAATTGGCATTTGTCCGACAAAGGTGCTCGCTCTGCGAGGCCGGGCGTTCTCCCGAGTCGAACGCCTTTTTAACCGATATTATGGATACCAACCGAAAACTGACAGACATGACCGGCAAGAAGCTCCGAACGCCGAGTTATAAATACTCTTTCCGGCTCAATGAAGAGCAAAACATTCGCTTCAACGAGCTACTCTGCAAAGCCGGACTGGAACACAACCGCAGCCGTTTTATCGTCAAAAGAATCTTCGCCGAAGAGTTCGTAGTCATTAAACGCGACCCTTCGAAGGTGCAGTTCGTCGCCCGGCTGAACGATTTTTATTTCCAGTTTCAGAAACTCGCCAACAACTATAATCAAGTTGTGAAAGCCATCAATTCTCACTTTTCCAGCGTCGCGATCCCGCATCAGATCGCCGCATTGGAACAGCGCACGAGGGAATTGAAAGCCTTGAGTATGGAGATTCTCAACCTCGCAAAACAAGCTAAGGAGTGGTTGCGAATATAAGATCGGGTTCCTCGCCCGGTGGAGCGTTGTATTATAACAAGGAGAAAGTGGATAAGGATGAAGCCGAGGTGCTGCTTTGGCAGAAGATGCTCGAACCATACGATAAATGCGGAGCCTCGATATTGACGCCTGCATGGAGAGTTTTATGCCGTATCTCGAAGCCAACAGAAGGACTACCAATACGGTGTTCCATGTTTCGCTCGACCCCTCGCCAGAGGATAAGCTGACCGACGAACAGCTCAGGAAAATCGCCTGTGAGTACATGGAACGCATGGGTTACGGCAAACAGCCTTATATTGTTTTCAAGCACAAGGACATTTCCAGAGAGCATCTCCATCTGGTGTCGTTGCGTGTCGATGAGCTGGGACGGAAAATCAGCGATTCGCACGAATACGACCGTTCTATGTCCGTATTGCGGGAATTAGAACGCAAATACGATCTGCATCCGAGTATCAAAGGTCAGGAACAGACGGACACCCCCGATCTTCGGAAAGTAAACTATAAGGCGGGAAACGTCAAGCAACAGGTCTCATCCGTCGTCAGGTCGTGCCTGCGGAATTACAAATGCTCGTCCTACGGTGAGCTCCGCACGCTGCTGGAATTGTTCAACATCTCGGTTGAGGAACGTACGGGAACGATCGACGGGCGGAACTATGCCGGAGTAATCTACGGTGCCCTGACCGACGATGGCTATGGAACAGGCACACCCATCAAGTCAAGCAAAATAGGGAAAGATGTCGGCTATAAAGCCCTTCAAAGGTATTACGAGAACTCGAAAATGAAATTGAAAGAAGACGGGAACCTTGCTCGGCTGCGACAGACAGTCCGGGATACCATGAGCCCGCACAACACACGGGACGAATTCCGGCAACTGCTCAAGGCAGACGGTATCGACACTATTTTCCGGATCAACCCCGTGGGAAGGATTTACGGCGTAACGTTTATCGACCACAATGCAGGAATCGTTGCCAACGGGTCGGTACTGGGAAAAGAATTTTCAGCAAATGTCTTCAATGAATTGTATCCGGTACTGAAAAACGACAAACAGCTTGCAGAGCAGCAATACTCGGAACAAAAATACGAGCTGCGAAACCTCACGGCAAATCCGGTTTCGGGAATTGTCGATACGATATTGGACTTGGCCGATGTGCGGGCTTTCGAGGAGCAGCAAAGAATCCAGCGACGGCGGAGAAAGAAATACCGGCTTTGATTCGTGGGCCTGCGGATGTCTGTCTTCGCACCGTTATTGTCTGATGCTTCGACTTGAATCCCGATGCCCTTAAAGAGGGGCGTGTGCCGAAGTTTCCCTCGCTATGCTCGGACGATTTCCAACTTCCGGGAAGAGCTGTCTTCGCGGAAGTTCGAAGATTTCTACGGTACCTGCGCAAGGAGAGGGGCTTCGTTTTGCGTATTGAATATTTCTTGTATTCTTATGAGAAATTTGAGCATTGGAAAGGTTTTCGGCTGTGCCGGCCCGATAGTTACCGGAAATATTTTTTGAGTACGAATCCGGATTTGGGTTCTTGAGTTTGTGTGTCGATATAGACAATAAGCAGGTACTTGTGCCATGTCTCGACGACGGTCACTTGTTGTCCTTGTTTCACGGTGTCGATAATCCGTGCGTTCTTCATGGCTGCATATCTCAGGGGTGCGTCGATTCGTGCCGTGCGTATTTTTGCTAGGTATCTGCCGGCTATTTGGCCTATCTCCTGTTCCCGGATTTCGAGAGTGCTCCGGAGTTCGGTTCTTACTATGTCGGCGATATCCTCCTTTCCGGGCACCGTGAATGCGCTGTATATCGTAAGAATTGCGCTTGTAATGCCTATCAGTTCCATCAGAAATACCCTGACGCGCCGGCATGTTGTTCGTGTCAGGAGTTTCGTTAATTCCGTGAGGAGGGTTTCCCTGAATGTGTCGAATGCGTTATCATCCGCAGTTGTGTTTTGGCTGCCGTACATGTCGTCCAGTGTCTCCGCAACGATGGAATTTGTCGTCCCTACGATGGCTGCTTCCTGCCATGTCTGTGTGTAGGAGATGTTTTCCAGGAACGCTGCGGATGTTCCGCAGAGCGCCGCATTGAAAATTCCGAAAGCTGCTTGCTGCCGGGTATCCATTCGCAGCAGGGCGTTGTTCAGGGCGATGTCCAGCTGCCGTGTGCTTGCCGCTACTGCGGCGAACTGTTCCTGCCATTGTCTGTTTACCCGGTTTATGACGGACAGATATCGCCTCATCGGAGCTAGCGGGTCGGATACCGTCGAGATTCCTTTGAAAAGGTTTTTCCGGTATGTTTTGAGACGCTCCGTTACCTGACCGGCGGGGTTTTCCCGATAAAGACACAGGCCGCCGGAGATTTGATCCCGCATCTCCCGCACCGGACTCAAGGCAGATTGCACGGCACCCATCCCGGATAGATTCCGGATTATTCTCTGCTGTCTGCGCAATGCCTCGAAGAGATCCTGCAGGTTGTGTGTCCTTTCCATTCGTATCGTTTGTGTATTTGGGTGTGTGTTGACTTCGTGTGTTTGCCGACGATCTTTGCCGATCCGTTTCGCGGTGCGTGTCCGGATGCTTCGGGGCTTGCTGTACCGCCTATTTTCTGTATATGATCTGTGTGAGACAGCTTTGCAGGTCTTCGTCGTGTTCGAGATTGAGTTTGCGGCGTATCCTGCTGCGCACGTTTGTGATGTTTGAAGGGCTTTTTCCGAGCTCCTTGACGGTCTGCGCGAGGCTTTTACCCTTGAGTATGCAGATGCATACCTCTTTTTCCGCGGGTGTGAGTCCGGGGATTTTCTCTTCGAGTTTTGCGAGTTCGATTGTTTTTGCGCGGATGTTCTCCGTGATTGCGTCGGTGAGTTTCTGGCAGGTTTCGGCGTCGAGGAGTTCGAGCAGCGTCTCGGTCTGCTCCATGGTCAGTTCTTTCTGCCGGGCCAGATGTATGAACTCCGTCAGTTGGTCTGTATCCATGCGGAAGAGTTCGAGCATGGACTGCCTTTCGGTTCGGTATGCGTTGTTTTCGACGGATATGTCGCGTATGGTTTGGTTCATGCGTGCGCCCATGACTCCCAGACCGACGAATGCGATGGCGTATGCCGGCAGAAAGTCGAATGGGAATATCTCAGTCGCAAGGAACGTACATAGGGCATATGTGGCGATGCTTGCGCCTCCGAGCAGGTAGGGTATGATTCTGTAATAGCTTGCTATGGATATCATCAGCAGCAGGGCCAGCAGGACCATGTTTCCGATTATTACGAGGTTTGCAGTGTGACTTTTGCTTACCGCTTCGTAAATCATCTCGAAGGATATTTCTGCCTGAGTGATGACGAGAAACAGCGTCGTCGCCTTCTCGGACAGGAACAGGAGCATCAGCACGAGCAGCAGTCCGAGATGCAGGGCGTTTATCGAGTGGTAGAACGTGGTTCTGGGGGCTGCGTCGCTGAAGAAGCTCCATAAGATTCCGGCCATATATCCGGCGCACGTATAGAAGAATATGTAACGTCGCTGGCGTTCCGCCTGCGATGTTGTTTCCGAGAGGTTCAGTTTGTCTATCATTTCGTGATCGGTATCTGTTGTTCGGACAGTGCGTTCAGGTTCGCAGGGGGCGCTTCGTCGGTCCGTTCCGTCCTTTCGGGCTCCTGCATCAGTGCGCGTAGGCATTCCGCGAGGTTGTCCTTGGGCCCCAGTCCCATTTTCCTGCGGATGTTGGAGCGTATTACGGATACGTTGGACGGGCTTTTGAGCAGCTCGCGCGCTATTTCGGGGTGTGTCTTGCCTTGCAGCACCAGACAAGCCACCTTACGTTCCGTCGCCGTTAGGGAGGGAAGGCGTTCGTCGAGCTTGCTGTAATCGGTCTGACGGTGCTGCATCAAGTGCAGGACGCTCTGGCGTATGCGGCGTTCCGTTTCGTCGCCGAGGAGTTTGAGCAGCTGTTCGGTCTGTCCGGGCGTCAGGTCCCGTTTTCGCAGCAAGCGTATGAATTGGCTGACTTGTCCGTCGTCGATGTTGAAGAGGCTGAACAGCGAACGCCGCTCCGCGAGGTATCTGCGGTTGTCGTGCATTAGGGAGCGTATTTCTTTTATTATATAGTGTTCCATCAGTGCGCAGCTTGCGAAGAGTGTGAAAATCAGCAGGAATGAGTCTTTGAGTGTGGCTTCTCCGCTGAGCAGGGCCGCCGTTGCGTAGGCCGCGGTTCCTGCGGCGGCCGTCGTGTATGACAGTTGCGGGTTGTATGCGAACAGGGAGAGTACGAGCAGGAATCCCAGCAGCAGCGTTCCGCGGAATACGATGGCGGCTGTCTCGGTGTCGGGCGTTGCTGCCGCTATCACGGTTTGTGCGGCTGTTTTCAGCAGGATGAGCAGCAGCAGGGCGGCGAAGGCTTTGTTGACCGGAGTTTTACGGTAACGGCAGACTGCGGGGAGTGCCGCCGCAAGAATGCACAGGAGCGCTCCCGTGACGACCTCCCGTGTGTTGGGAGTATTTATTGCGGCGATTGTTTCGGCCGCCGAATAGACCGATATGGCGTATGCGCTGTAATGGAATACGGCTTTTTGCAGGCTTTCCAGTTTTTTGGTCAGTATCTTTTTCATATTTGTTCTTATATCTGCTTATATTTCGCTATATCAGTATTATATGACACTTAATCTTTAGGTTTTTAACATGGCAAAAATAATAATAATTTTAATAATGTGACTTTTTTTAGTTCTGAATTTTCCTGAAAATGAGACTTGGGGCTTTTTCTTTGTGTTCGTTAAATCTATATTTGTGGCACCGAAAGGAAAAATTTCGTACAGATGAATCGGTTTAAAGATATTGCGAACGTATTACTGCTTCCGGATTTCTGCTGCTGCCGAATTCCGGGGCGTATGACGTCTGCGGCATTCCGGTCGCTTGCTGCGTGTGTTTCGCACGTGGTGCGCGTGTATGTGTACGTGTATTTGTATTTCAAATTTCCCCCCCCCTCGCATCGGTCGATGAGCTGACCGCAGCGGCGTTTTCCGGGGCTTGGGATAACTCTCTTTTCGAGATATCGTTTTTGAAGGCTGAAGCGTCTTTTCGGCCTCTTTCGTCGTGCTTGCCGCCTTTTCGGGCGGCTTGCGCGTGCTTCTCCGTTTTCGGACGTCGCGGGGCGTCCGGCGGCGGCATGCTCTCCGCGAACGGGTGCTGTCCTTCGTGTGGCTCGTTCCGGCTTTGTTTGTAACGGCTGATCATTCATAGCGCTTATACTTGTTTGTTATGAGGAAAAGGATGTTGAAATATATGAATAGCACTTTGTCTGCTGTCGGAACGACGACCGTCGTACTGTTGTTGTCGTGTGCGGTCTTGGTCTCCTGCATCCGCGAGGATACGGGCGACTGCCCCGTGCCGCACCGTTTCGATTACGACTGGTGCAACCGTGTCGAGGCGGAGAGTTGTCTGGGGCAGAACCACCTGCGTCTTTACGACGGCAGCGGTATCTGCGATCCGCACGATTGTCCGCAGGAGGGTGCGCTGCTGTACCTGAAACAGCGTCATTACCGTGTGCTGACCTATAACGACCGATTGCAGGGCGTTGTTTACAGCGATCTGCACGATATCGAGCGGGCCCGTGCTACGGTTAACGAGGTTCCTACGCCCGAACTTATCGGACGTGTGGAGGCATTGGCGGCCGAAGAGGCGTCGGCTGCCGATGCATTTCGCACCTTGTGGAATACGCGTGCGGGGGGAGAGCTCATCGGTCAGGCGGAGAGTTTCCTCTACCGGGATTCCATTCCCGGTGTTACAGTGGATTTCCGCCGTGAGGGCCGTTCGCTGCTGGTTCCCGAACCTGTGGGCTATGGGATTACGTTCCGCAGCCAGATCAAGGGCTGGACGGTTTCCGATGTGAAATCCTTGGAACTGACCCTTTCGGGCGTTGTTCCGGAAGTTAAGCTCGTGTGCGGGAGCCGCACGGAAACTCCGAATCGCACGGCGCTGACCCGGACCGTGCGTGAAGATGAGCGTTATCTGTCGTACCTCTATGTCTTTGGCCTCGACCGCGCGGAGGTTGTCCTGCGAGCCTATATCGATCCCGTCTCCGACGGCGATAGCCCGGTTTATATCGAGCGGGACATTACGGATATCGTGAACAAGGCGCTCGACGAGGCCGAGCAGACGGGCGATCCCCGCATCGAGTTCGAGCTGGAGCTCGAACCGTTGGAGTTGAATATGAACGGGCTCCAGATGGGCCGGATGCGGGTCGTGGGCTGGGACGAGGTTGACGGCGGCGATATGGGCGTGTAGGGCCGAACCCCGTGCGGGGAATGCGATGTGACGAATGCAGACTGAAATGCAGATAATGAAACACAAACAACATTTTTTAACCCATTTTATTAACAAATTCTTTTTTATGAAACAATTTTTTGTATTGGCGTTTGCAGCCGCAGCGATGGTAGGTTGCAACGAGAATGAAAACAGCGGAAACGACTCCAAGGTCGATTTGAGTCAGGCTCAGCAGCTCAAGGTGCTGACGTCGGTCAGCAATACCCGTACGGCCGTTGATGGCACGGTTCTCCCCGTAGGCTCGGCTATCGGCGTTATGGTAACTGACGAAGCCGGTACTGCCGACTTCACTCCCTCGGCTATCGGCAACGGCAATGCCGACGGCGGTTATTACTCTAGCGGCCGCAACATCCGTTTCGCCAACAACGCTGGCGAGAACAGCTGGGTTTCGGTCAACACGGAGGACAAGACCAAACTGCTTCTTTTCGCAGCCGACGAGAAGGGTAAGGTTTTCGGCTACTATCCCTATACCGATGATGCCAACGTCCTGGGTATCGGCGATGCTACGACGATCCCCGTCAAGATCCTGAATATGGGTAACATCATCGTGGGCGACGATGAGGGCCAGGGTACGCTCGACGGTGTGGACAGCAAGAAAGCCTACACTGCCGAAGACGAGATCGACTTCCTCTACAACACGCGCAACGACATCGTAGGCGCCAAGACGACCACGACGGCCAAATTGGTGATGAATCACGCACTTTCGCGCGTATCGTTCCGTATGTACACCTCGGCCGAGGCTCAGGAGGCCGTTCAGGGCGAGACCGACTCCTACTATCAGTTCGTGGGCTACACGATCAGGAACAAGACCAACAATCTGGAAGAAGGCGAGTTGCACGCGAACTTCAAGTATTCGGCCGACGCGAATGCTACCCGCATGAACATCCAGACGGGTGAGATCACCGGTACTATCGCCGGCGGCGAGATCGCACGTACGATCGAGGGCTACAAGATGGTAAGATCGACGGCCGACGACGAAACGAACAACAAGACGGCTGCCGACGCTTCGTATCGTGTCAGCAACCTGCTCTTCCCGCTGGCCAACATTACGGCCGACGCCAACAACAAGTCGGAAAACATCATGGTTGTCATCTCGATCCAGCGTATGAACGCAGACGGTACGGAGGCTGTTGACCCCCAAAGTTACGCTCTGCCGTTCGACGTTGCGACCCACACCGCGTGGGAAGCCGGCAAGAACTACACCTACACGATTAAGTTCACCGGTAACTCGCTTTCGATCGAGACCGTGACCGTAACCGACTGGGTAGAGGTTGTCGGTGGCGACATGGAGATCGAGTAACGCCGAAGATTCGATTATCAGTTAATAAACATAGTGTATCCGGGGCAGGCGGAATCCTGCCTGCCCCTTTTTTTCATTTTCGCGGCCCGATCGGCCGCACAGGCCCGCCGGAGGTCCGGCACGGGCGCAGGATAGCGGGGCTTCGGGGCCTTCGATCCGATAAACAGAGACACGGCGCGCGGTTTCCGCCGCAAGGAACCGCACGGGCGGCCCGGCATCGGGGAAACGCCCGTTCAGAGAAAGACAAGACGAATACGAGATATGCCCTCCCGTGGGGGAGGGAACGGAGATCCCGGCGGCCGGTGCGGCGCGGGATGCCGAACTCCAAACGAACGATTTATGAAACAGTACAGGATGCGGACCGTGACGGTCGCGATGACATATATGTTCGGGGCAGTGCTGCTTGCGGGCGGTTGCACCCGGGAAGAGTCCGCCGCCCCCGCGGGCCGCGAGGCTGTGATACTCTCCATCGCCGAGGCCAACTACGGGGCTTTGGGCGGCGCGCGGAGGACCGGGACCTCTCCGGCGGACGGCGGCACGCCGCAGACGCGGGCCATCGTCGACGGCGGGGGTTCGACGTTCTTCACCGACGGCGACCGGCTGGGGCTGTTCCTGCGCGGCGACGGTTACGAGGATGTGGATAACCGCATCGTGCAGCTCGACTATCCGGGCGAGGGCCCGCAGAAGAAGTGGAAAATCACGGGGGAGGCCATTCCCTTGTATGCCGATGCGGCGACCGTGACGGCTTATTTCCCGTACAGCGACGCCTACGGCCTTACGATGTCCGCCGTACCGCTCAATTCGGGTCCTTACGACGTGAATACGAACGACGTGGTGTGGCAGCGCGACACGGTGCACTCGACCCATACGCAGGCCATGTTCCTCGAAATGCAGCACGCCATGACGCGCGTGAAGATACGTCTGAACCGGGGGACTTCGGACACGTCCGATTCCGGTGACTATACGGGCGAGGGCAAGATCACGGGCGTCCGGATCGCCGACGCCGGTGATGTCGCCGCGGACGATCGTGTCGTCTACCTCGACGGGACGCTCGACCTGACGCAGGCGACGCCGGTCGTCACGCCGGGCTGGCCGGACGCCGTGGCCGACAAGAGCGAAAAGACCTTGACGGCGGAGGGCGTGCTCTACGACCTGCTGCTGTTGCCGGTGGATAAGATCGACGCGGGCAAGGTGATGCTCGAGGTGGAGCTCGACGGCAAGTCGCTGTCGGCGCCTTTCCCCGTCGATGCGGTCGATAAGTGGGAGGCGGGCAAGGCTTATACGTATGAGGTGGCGGTTCGCAACGGAGCCGCTCAGGTGGTCTTCGGCAAGGCGACCGTGACGCCGTGGAACGACGGCGGGAGCATCTCGGGCGACCTCGACCCGTCGAAGCCCGAATACGGCGGCGGCGACGTGCAGGACTGGGGCGACAACGAGTGGGGTGCCGAAGAAGGGGGTGACGAACCTGTGACGGGTGAAATCGCGGATGCGAGTCTCGTCCCCCCCCCGACTGATAATGTTATTCCGTTGGAGGGCGGCGAATACTCCGTAAGGCTAACGGGCAATTGGACGGGCTCTGTTTCCGTACGTATGTCTGTCGGCGGCAATATCGGCGGATTGCTGCATGCCGTCTGCTCGAACGGAGCAGCCACGGTTACTTTTACAGTTCCGGCCAATACAAATAGTTCGCGTACGGTAACGTTCGAATATCTGTGGAACGGCACGTGGATCAAGATCGGGAATGCTTGCACGCAGCAGGGCTATAACGTCACCGCTGCCACGCACAACGCTCCTGCGACTATCCCCGGTCTGGGCGGCTCGTACAACGTCACGCTCACGGGCTACCTTCCTTCCGCGGGCATCGAAGTCCGTGCCAGCAGCGGCGGCACAGCGCTCGTCACGGGCAAAGTCACCGCTTCGGGTACGGCCGTCTCGCTGAGGGTTCCGGCTAATCTAAGCTATAATACGCGCACAGTCACCTTCGAGTATCTGTGGAACGGGACATGGACGAAGATCGGGAATGATTGCACGCAGCAGGGCTGGCACGTGACCAAAGCCAGCGTCTCGCCCGCGGGCGACATCCCGGGCGCAGGCGGCACCTATACCGTGACGCTTACGGGCTGGGGCGGGTATCAGGTCCGCGCTATGAGCGGCAGCACAGAGCTGGTGATAAAGACGGACTTTACGGAGGTCGCGAATTATTCTGCCACGATTAAAATCCCTGCGCACACCTCTTTACCGACAAAACGGAGCGTGACGTTCCAGTACCGCTTCAATGGAACATGGACAGACATCGAAACACGGACACAATATGCAGACCTATCCAACGGTGTATACTTTCGCAACTGCGAGAATTTCTGCTCACATCGGGGCGGCCTTCCGACGATTGATGAACTCCGCTCCTACCTTTGGGACGGTTGGCCCACGACCCTGCAACCTGACAACACACCCTTGTACTACTGGAGTAAATACAGTGGGAACGCCGCAGTGCATGTTTACGCTCCAGCTACTAACGTTACGTCGACACTTCTTTATGCTAACGAACAAAACCACGCAATGTGCCGCTGCCGGGACGAATAAAATTGACGGCCCGACCGAACTAAATGCCTGTTAGGACGCTGATCAAATCATCGGTTCATACTCGCTCTTTCCGCAACCCCCGAGGCTATCGCACGATACTCCGGGGGCAGGAGAAAGGGCGAAAAGGATGCCGGACGATTAAGGTTTTGATAATAAGCATGTAGGACTTTCCGTGCAGCGGGCCGGGCTCCGGAGCCCGGGGCAAGGGACGATAGGACCGATGAAGATATCGTGAGGAGAAAAAGACGAAGATAAAGATAAAGATATATGAACCAGTTTAGGAAATACGTTTGGATTGCGCTGGCGGTCCTGGCGGCCGGGTGTTCCGAGAGCGACAGGGAGGACGGAAACTCTGTTTCCGGCGGCGTGTCGGGGACGGAATCTCCGCTTCCGGAGGGCATGGTCCCCGCGACGCTCGATCTGAGCTCGAACGGCCGTCTGACGCTGGTCGCCGGCGACCAGGCCGCGACGCGCGCTGCGAGCCCCGACGAGACGGCCGTGGGGGATCTGTGGATGTTGCAGTTCGACACGGAGGCTTCGGCCGAGGGGTCGCTCGTGCACCGCGCCTACATTCCCGCGCAGGAGATCGTCCAGAGCGGAATGGCAGTCACGGCTTCGGTCATGTTGCGCGAGAGTGCGAGCTGCGTGATCGTCGTGGTGGCCAACGCGCCCGAATCGTTCACCGTTTCGACGCTTCCCGCCGGCACGAAGCTCACCGAGCTGCGCGCACGCACGTTCGCCGTGAGCTCCACGACCGGGGCCTCGCTGCCCTCGGATGCATCGGTCCGCCTGCCGATGTTCGGCGAGACCGAACAGATCGCCGTGTCGCTCGTCGGTTCCCAGTCGGTGTCGGTGAAGCTCACGCGGCTGGTTTCGCGTATGCGCCTCTCGCTGGTCAACAGTTTCACGAGCGGCTATCCGCTTCTGGAGCTGACGGGGGTAACGCTGCGCAACGCTCCGACGAAGATCGCCTACGGTCCGCTGACCGAGCATACGGCCTATCTGGGCGACGTTTACCCGGAGGCCTCAGCCGACAATTTCCGCGATTACGACCCTGTCACGACGGGACTTGCGGGGTCGGAAACTTCTTATGTGTGGTACATCGCCCCGAACCGCCGCGGCAAGGGCACGGCCACGAAAGCCGAGGACAAAAGCGCCCTGACGGCTCCCGAAGGGCAGGGCAGCTATTGCACCTATGTTTCGATCCGGGGCAAGGTGTTCCATAGCGCCGCTTCCTCCGGCCGCGACGTCGTCTACAACGTCTATCTCGGGGCGAACAATATCGACGATTATAATTTGTGGGCCAATGCGGCCTACAGCGCACGGCTAACGGTCACGGGTTTCAACGACGACCAGCTGGAGGTGGGCTACGACGGTTTCGGAATCACGGTCGGCCCGCTGGAAGGCATCGCCGACAATACGATCACGGGCTGGCATCCCGACACGGGGTTGGATTACATCCCCAAATTCCTCTCTTTCACGCCCGAACGCATCGACTTCGGGGACGCGGAGTCTCCTGAGGCACAGAAGGTCGCGTTCCGTATCAACAGCAAGTGGCGTTTCAGCTATACTTCGGGCGATCGTACGAAGGTGATCGCCTCGTCGAGCGCGGCTGCGAATACGGACCAGACGGGCGGCGGTCAGGACGAGCCCGCCGACTGCGAGGTTACGTTCACGCCGGTGGTTTACAAGGCCCAAAGCGGTACGCCCGTGGCGGGTACGCGATATAATGCGGTGGCTACGTTCTCCACCGTCGGCGGCTCCATCACCGCCACACGCACGACGCTGTTTCTGCGTACGGTGCCGACTTTCTACGGCGAGCCGGCGGTGACACCCGCTCCGGGTAATATTCCGCGTGCCGGCACGACGGTCAAGGCGACGCTCTCTTCGAATGCGGCGTGGAATCTCGCCGCCACGCCGGGCACCTCGGCTTCGCAGCAGGCCGATGTCTACGCTTCCCGCAGTCTGGAGGTGAGCGTTCCGTCCAACGAGACGTGGAGCACGCGCACGGTGAAGGTCATGGCCCAGTACGGAGAGAATACGAAGGAGTGGAGCTACACCCAGCCGGGAATGTCGATCGACGGAATTACGATCTTGCCCAATCCGGGCGACGGTATTCCCGGGGGCGGCGCTACCTATACGGTCCGTGCTACCGGCGATTGCGGTATGGTGCCCGTGCGTGCGCTCAGCGACGGCGAAGAGCTCGCCCGGACTTACGCTTCGTCGGACAAGCCCGGCGAACTGAAGGTTCCGGTCAACGGGTCGCACACCGATCGTATCGTCGTCTTCCAGTATCAGGAGAACGGCGTATGGAAGAATTTCGACCGTGGTATGCAAGCTCCGGGCTACAGTATCACGAGCGCTACGGTCACCCCTGCGGGCGACATCCCCGGCAGCGGCGGTCGCTATACGGTCACGCTTAGCGGTCTTCTTCCCGCGGAGGGCGTCGAGATCCGTGCGTCAGTGGACGGCTCGGCCATTGTTGCGGGTAAGGTCACCGCGAGCGGCCGGGGAGAGACGCTGAGCATACCGGCCAACGACGGCGATTCGGAGCGTACGGTGGCGATCGAGTACCTGTGGAACGGCACGTGGACGACGATCGAGAGCCGCACCCAGCTGTCTGAGCCTCGGATCACGACCGCAACGGTCAGTCCTGCGGGTAATATTCCTTACGGCGGCGGCGACTATACGGTTACCCTGACGGGAGTTCTTCCCGAGGGAGGTGTTCAGGTGCGCGCTTTCTCAGGCGGTACGCTTGTACAGGCAACGGTTGTTTCGAGCGGTGCGAGTGCCGTATTGAGCCTTCCCGCCAATTCGAGCCTTTCGAACCGGACAGTGGCCTTCCAATATTTGTGGAACGGCACATGGACGAACATCGAGAACCGGACGCAGCTGCCTACGCCGCAGATTACGAGTTCGACGGTCAGCCCCTCGGGCGATATCCCGTACACGGGCGGAACATATACGGTGACCTTGAACGGAGCTCTTCCTGCGGAGGGCGTGGAGGTCCGCGCAACCTCGGGCGGCACTACGCTCGGCACGGGTCTGGCTACTAAGGCGGGTACGGGCGCTACGCTGACGATTCCGGCCAACTCGGGCAGCACCTCCCGCGAGGTGGTGTTCGAATACAAGTGGAACGGCGTGTGGACGATGATGGATCGCCGTATGCAGTGGCCTACTCCTACGGTCACCTCCGCGACGGTCAGCCCGGCAGGAGATATTCCCGGTGAAGGCGGCAACTATACGGTTACGATCAACGGCGTCATGCCGCAGGGAGGCATCCCGGTCCGCGCCTATGCAGGCGGCTCGGCCATCGCTTCGGGGACCATTACGGCGAGCGGCCGGGGAGTTACGCTGAACGTACCGGCCAACAGCCTCACGGCTAACCGTACGGTCGCTTTCCAGTACCAGATGAACGGCACGTGGACGACGATCGAAAACCGCACGCAGCTGCCGGGTCCCAACATCACGTCGGCTTCGGTAAGTCCTGCGGGTAATATACCTTACGGCGGCGGTGTCTATACGGTTACCCTGTCTGGAGATCTGCCTTCGGGAGGTGTTCAGGTGCGTGCGCTGACCAATACGGTGCTGGCGTCCGGCGTGGTTACCGGTTCCGGTTCCGCATGCGCACTGAGGATTCCGGCCAATACGACAGCCTCGCATCGTACGGTAACGTTCCAATACCTGTTGAACGGCACGTGGACGAGCATCGACCACCGCACTCAGTTGCCTACGCCGCAGATCACAAAAGCGACGGTCACGCCCGCGGGCGACATCCCGATAGCGGGCGGGACCTACACCGTGACACTGTACGGCTGGGGCGGCCATAAGATCCGGGCAATAAGCGGCGGCACCGTGTTGGCCATCAAGAATGACTACGCGGACGTAGGTAACTATTCTTCTTCGCTCACCATCCCTGCAAACGACTCTATGTGGCAACCACGAGGCGTGACGTTCCAGTACGAGGACAATGGAACTTGGATCGATATAGAAAAACGGGTACAACGGGCGAAGACCATCAACCTCTTGCGGGCAGGGTGGCCAGAGTGCACCTCGTACTGCGAGTCTAGGGGAGGGCTCCCTACTATAGAACAGATGAAAAGCTTTTACTGGTCTGAAGATCAGCAAGAACGCTGGTTCTGGACATGCGAGGTGGCTAGCAATGATTCGGCGGCAGCCGCCTACCGTCCTCATTACGACGGGGTGAGGTGGGCTTACCATGCAAACGGTATGAACAAGAACGCTTGCCGTTGTATGAATGATTGACTACGTGGGTACAATTTATTAACGGTTGACTATGAACACTTTCGTCAGTAAGTCCCCGCTATTCCCTACACCCCCTAGGGTATCGCGCGATACCCTAGGGTTGCGGGAGAAAGGGTGAAACGGATGAAGAATGATTAAAGTGTTGAGAATATGACTGTTAACGGGTTCTTGATACGGGCGGGAAAATAAAAAACCGCGAAAACCGCTGCTCCGGATGTCCGGAACGTGGCGTAAATGGTTAAGGTTCAGGATGAACGATGTCATCCACCCTTGCGGAAGGTCCTACGGTCGGGTTTCTCGAACTGCGGCAGTCGTTGCGAGGAGCGATAGTGAAAAAGGAAACAGGAAGAAAACGATAGAGAAGACAGAGCTATGAAAGGTTTGTTAAAAATAGCGGGTTGCGTATTTTCGACGGCTGCGGCGCTGGCCGTGGCGGGAAGTGCGTTGCTGACGGGTTGCGACATGGATTCCCGTGAGGGGTGCGCTCCGTTCCCGCGCGAGGTGGATGCGACGCTTCCCGCTCTGACGGTGGCCGATGCGGTCGTCGTGGAGCCTATGGGCAGCCGTTCCGCGGTTTCGGTCGAGGACGATGCGCTGTTCTCGGTGGGCCTGGGCCCGGAAAGGGGTGCGGACGCCTCGTGGGAGCGGTCTCTTTCCACGCGGGCCGACGTAAATCTTTCGAACGTCTGGGTTTTGCAGTTCGACGCCTCGGGTGCGACCACGGCGTGTGCCTATGTGGGTACGGTGGCTGCCGGCCGGAAGGTGAAAGCCGCGCTCCGGAGCGGCGAGGACTACACGGTGTGGATCGTGGCGAACGGTCCTGCCGAGGGCGTTCTGACGACCTCGAACCCCGCCACGCTCGCCGACTTCGAAAGCAAAATGCTGCATACGGATGCGCCCGCCTCGGACGAGACGATTCCGCTCGCGGGCGGGCTCGCGGACGTGCGTGTCCTCGACAACGGTCAGGTGCTCGTGGGCGAGGACAATACGGTGGTTCCTCAGATGACGCTCACCCGCGCGATGGCGCGCGTGGACGTGCTGCTGGAATACGATGTCGCCGGTGCCGAGCTGGACGGCGTGTGGCTGTATCAGGTTCCCGCGGGGGCCTGCTACGGGCTGGGCGACGCCGTGACGGATTACCCTGCGTCGGGTACGGTTTCGAATTTCGCTTACCGCATCGGCGATGCCCCGGGCCTCGCTCCGAAGAGCTCGGGCAGCGGCACGGTGACGCACACGTGGTACCTCGGCGACAACCGCCGGGGGCAGAATCCGGGGATCCTGTGGGAGAAGAACAAGGGCTCGAACAACGCCCCTGCGATGTCCACCTATGCGCGCATCAAGTCGCACGAGTCGTCGGATGCGAACAAGGGCCTGTTCCACGACGTGTACTTGGGCGAGAAC
>ERZ827186.1789-NODE-1789-length-16385-cov-14.618739_pt1 | contig 16385 bp, 11 predicted proteins | sample MGYA00519918_ERZ827186 | MGnify/ENA primary metagenome ERZ827186 (study PRJEB31778, sample SAMEA3449275) | human gut metagenome | biome: human gut; feature: human-associated habitat; material: faeces | place: United Kingdom | collected 2010/2012 ...
TGATTGTGGAGTTGACCGCCCTGCCGAATGTCCGCTGGTGGCACAGGAATATTGCACGGCAAGGCTTTGCAATCAACGGATTTATCAAGCACTACCCCGATATTCTGATTATGACCAAGAGCGGCAAGCTCATTTGTGCGGAAACCAAGGGTGAACACCTGAAAAACGATGACAGCCGGGAGAAAATCACCCTCGGTCAGGCATGGCGCACAGCAGCGGGCAAGGATTTCCGCTATTACATGGTGTTTGAGAATGACGAAAACCTCTTGCCGGGTGCGGTGAGTATGAGCCAGTTTATCGACACGGTTAAGGCATTGTAAATCAAATAACCATATATCCGTCACTTGCAGGGGGCGATAAAATCTACCCCCGATAAGAAGCAGTGCCGATTCGGGCAGCAGGAGCAATTCTGCTGCTCGTTTTCTTTTGTGTGACCCCCGGCTCATGCGCCGCCGGGTAGTCATAAATAACAATCAGCAAGGAGGGTAATTGTCCAATGAAAAACAGTAAGCGAGGAGGTGCGCCGCCTATGAACCACATCGGGAATATCCGTATATCTGCAAGGGAGGGCTTATATGGCAAAGAAACTTGACCCTCAAGAGATAGAGCAGTCCCGCCGGAAAAAGACTCGTGCCGATAATCGGGAAGAACGTAAGGAGCGCATACATGACGGAATCCGCAAAAATCGGGAAAGCGGCGGTGTAATTGTAATACCGCCGCCCCCAGTCGTACAAGCGCAAGGGCAGACCACCCGAAAAATGCGTGTTGCAGCTTATGTCCGTGTCAGCACACAGGAAGAACAGCAAGTAGGCAGTTTCGAGATGCAAATTGTCTATTTCAAATCCAAAATCGAGAGCAACCCCGATTGGGAGTTAGTAAAAATCTATCAAGATTACGGCGTAAGCGGCACTTCCACGAACAAGCGGCAGGGGTTTAAGGACATGATTGATGACGCAAAAGCAGGCAAGATTGACCTTATTTTGACAAAGGGCATAAATCGCTTTGGTAGAAATACGGTTGATATTCTGAACAATTTGCGTACTCTGAACGCCTTGACTCCACCTGTCCCGGTGCGGTTTGAAAGCGAGGGGCTGTCCTCTATCGGAGATAGCAGCAACAATTTACTGATAGCGGTCTTGTCAGCACTTGCAGAATTGGAATCACAGCAAAAGAGCGAAGCCATCAAAAACGGTATTCGCTGGCGCATGGCAGAGGGTATCTATCAATTCTCGGTGATAAACACGCTTGGCTACTATTGGGACCACTTCGGGCGATTGCTGATCGAGCCAACAGAAGCAAAAATTGTTGAGTACATCTACGAAAGCTGTTTGGAAGGTGCAACCCCCGCAGAAATTGCCGCCGCGCTGACCGAACAAGGCATCAAATCGCCTAAAGGGAAAGATTTTTGGCGGGCTGCTACTATTCGCGGTATTCTCCGAAACGAGAAATATTGCGGGGACGCACTCATGCAGAAAACTTGTACGATTGATTTTCGGGAGCATAAGTCGGTGAAAAACACTATGCTCAACAAGTATTTCAAAGAGGAACACCACACAGCAATCATAAAAAAATCCGATTGGCAAAAGGTGCAACAGATTTTAGACGAAAAGCCACTACCCAGCAAATCGGCAAGGCTGCACGCTATGCCAAAGCGGTTCACGGTCACACGTTCCAAAGACAAGTATTTCAGAGGGTATATCATTTTAGACCCGCGCTGGACAGCTTCGGAACGCCGCGAACTGCTGAAAGAGCTGAAAAATCTCTAATACTGAAAGGAAAAACCATTATGAAATTTGATTTTAACGCGCTGAATTTTGAGGTCCTCGATGCGAACACCAACGCATACCCCGACATTTTCATTAACCAGAACGGTGTCACCTTTACGAAAAAGGTACTTGATGACCTGAACTATCCTGCTTTTGTCCTGTGCCAGCTTGACGCAAAGAACAAGGTTTTTGCGGTTCGTATGTGCAAGAGTAGTGAGCAGAGGGGCTACAAGTTCTCCAAGCCGAAGGGTGAGCAGAAAGCCACGGTCAGCATCACCAACAAGAATCTGGTTGACCCCATTCGTGCCGCTATGGAGGGCGTTTGGCAAAGCGATAAACGCTATCGTGTGCGTGGCTTTTGGGTCGCAGACGCAAAAACGATGTGTTTTGATCTCTCCGAGGGCGTGCAGGAGGATTATAGAAATACCGCCAGCGATAGTGAAAGCGAGGAATAAATCGGTGAACGAATTGTTCACCGTCTGAACTTCCGAATGACAGTGGGGCAAGCTCATTATGGGCTTGCCCCTTGCTTAAATAAAGGCGGGTATTTGCAGAGTGTAACGCACAAGGGGCGGATAAGTGAAATGTAGGGTGGTAATATGGCAGGGAAAAATAAACGGCGCACAAGCGATAATATTCCCGATTTTTGCCCCGAAAGACAACAAAAAACAGGTGTGGGAGTTGTTAGCGTCCCACACCTGTTGGAAAACTGATTTGTAGCAGCGGCGTTCCTATATCCCTTGTGTAAGTTTTCTCTACGCCATTTTTACGCCATTTTCGTATAGAGTAGCATAGGAAAACATGAAGTTATATATGGTTGGTTTGTTCCAAAATCCGCTTCAAATCAAGTAATATTCGTATTTATTGAGGATTATTGAGATATAAAATCAGGTAGCGGTCCTCCGATACCGAGTTTCATTGTTTTCCTTCCCGTCCGTGCGCAGGACACGGCCTGTGCACGGACAATAACAATATTTTGTGTTGTATTGGGCTGTTTGCTTTTTATGCCCGTGCCGACCCACTGCATCGCTAAAGGGGCAGGGCGAAGCATTTTCAGCAAACGGGCTTTTCCGGCTGAGAATCGGACTTTTTGGGCAGAGGATGAACCGTGCCGTCCGGCTCCTTGATTTTGGTGTTGTCAAGAGCGGCGCGTATTTGCGCGCGCATACGGTTAAGATATTCTTTGCGCAGCAGCGCCTGCTGCCCGAGCTGCTCCTGAGTAAGGGCGGCGCTTTTTTTAAGGCGGGCATAATGATTTATAAGCCGTATAAGCGCGTCCTCCGTGAGAGCCTTTGCACTTTCTTCGGTTACAAGCTGCACCTCGGCGGTTTCGGCGGCGCTGCTGCCGACTGCCGTATTATTGATATCCGCTGCCGTACTGTTTTCGGCATTTGCAGCGATATTGTTTTTATCGGTTGAGGTATTCATGATATCACCGGCTTTATCTATATTTAATTTGTGTATTCCGCGCCGCACGGCACTTTTTTAAGAAATGCGGCGACTGCTGCGGGTGGGATACAAGCCGTATAATAATACAATAAACCGCGCGCTTTGTCAATAATGGCATGGGCTACGGGATATCGCATCGGAATTTCCCGAAAAAATGAAAGAATTATTTTTCGGACCGAGTTCTATCGTATATACAGCTGTTATTAACGCTTTTTACGGCAGCGGAGGTGCGGGCATCCCAGAGAAAAAGGGAAAAGCGGAGAGCGGAGGGGTGAGTGTCAAGATATTCAAATATTGCGTTCATGGCTTTTTCCTTAGCCTGCTGCCCGGTGTGACGGTCAAAGCGCAGCACAAAGGCATCGCAGAAGATATCGCGGCTTATTACTTTGCGCACCAAACAGACCGATTCGATACGGCCGTTTCCCGCTTTTAGCATATAGGCGAGTATATCGTCAAGCAGCTCCTTGGGCAGGGGAGAGGGTACAAGCTCGTCCGATGCGTCAAGCGTTTGTGTAAGATCAAGCTCCTCCTTTTCCCGAAGCAGGGCGGCGCTTACCTGACGGTAATGTGCAAGCTCGGCTTCCAGCCCGCATTGACAGCAGAAGGTGCCTATAAGCTCAAGGGCCTCGGGGGTGCATTCGGGATCTTTCTCAATGGCGTCATAAAGCAGAGTAATGCCGGAGGGGTCGTAACGCTTAAGCAGAATGGAGCCCTTTATAAAAAGGGCATATGCGGATGCGCCCGTAAGGGCGGGGTCGGAAAGAGTGCGGTCGCAAACGGCGATGGCCTGATCAAAGCGGTCGAGGGCAACAAGGGAGGAAATGATGCCCTTGACGGTTTCGTGGCTGAGGGGGCAGCCGTTGTTTTCCCAATCCGTAATTTTTTTCAGAGGCTCAAGGTAGGATTCGCTGCGCATGGCTTGATAATCGTTAAGCAGCATTTCGTAAACGGTGTTATCGCAGGTGTTAAGGGCACGCCGGCATTGTGCGGTGTAGGCGTCGCTGCCGGAGGGAAAGCTTATGTCAAAGCGGGGGTTGCCCAGCATTTCAATGCGACGGCGCAGTATGGGCTGCGCGCTGCGGGGCTGTACTTCGTTTTTGTCCAGCCTTTCCCAAAACTCCCTGCGGGAGGGCAGCACCTTAAGGAAAAGCTCAAGCCGGGAGCGGAGGTAGCTGCGGGGAGGGTTTTCATCGGCAAATTCGCTTTTGGGCATAAGGAGGCAAAGCTCCTGTTCAAAATGAGCGTAGAAGCTGATTTTTGTAAGGGCTGCTGCTGCGGCTGCCCGGCCGTTTTGCGTGTTGTCGGCGGAATCGGAAGGAGCGCCCTGCACGGCGGCGTTTTCCTCGATCAGTTCAGAGCTGCATTTGCGGAAAAACTCGAATTCAAGCATGAATTCCGTTTCCGGGCCGCAAAACAGAAGGGAGGAGAGGCCGCTGCCGGCATTATCCAATATAAAAAACAGCGTTTGGCAGCTTTTTGCAAGCAGATTATAGGAAAGACGGGAAAACTCGTGCAGCAGCACCTGATACAGCTCGTCACGGTGCAGCAGATTGAGAAGAGGGGCGCCGAGCTGAAGCGTTATGCGCCCGCAGGCGGTTACGGAGGCGCCGCAGTCCGTCTGCATGCCTATATCAAAGCGGCGGCGGCATCCGGCCGCCGCTGCGGCGCGGCGGGCAAGGGCGAAAATTTCCGGATAATCGCGCCTGCGAAGCTGCATTTTTTTGTTTTTAGGGAAAAAAGGCGGAATGATCCGGCTGAAAACGGCAGAAAGCACAAAAACGGATATAACGGCAACGGGAATTGAGGCGGCTGCCGATTTCGCGGAAAAGAAGGCGGCGCCCAGTGCAACGGCCGTATAGGCGGCGTAGCAGCAGCGGCACAGTCTGCCGAGTCGGGCTAATTTGGCGGCGGCTGCGGCGGGTGAGGCGGATATTTCTTCTTTTTTGGCAAGGTACAGCTCTTCGCGCCGGGTGATATCAACATCGAGAGTGCGTTTACAGCGCAGCATATGCACAAGGCTTATGGCTGTCAGCGCGGCAAAAAGCAGGCCCGACAGAAGCAGCGCGGGAAGAGAGGCGCTTTCGTTTGCGAAAAACAGACCCGCAGCGTTGGCGGCGGTGACAAACACAAGGGCTGCAAGAAAACAGAGGCTTTTATAAAGCACGGAATATGCGAAGGTTTTTTTGTTCGGTTTCATAAAGCGGTATCTGGAAATTCGCCGGGTAGTTTTATGCCGGCGGCATAGCGGCGGAATCCGTAAAAATGCGTTTTTTATGCGGTTTTTACTGTCTGCCGAATTAGCTGCGGCGCTGTTATGCGCATTGGATGTGCGAAAAATGTAAAGCTAAACGCCGGCGCTGCTGCATAATTCGGGCATTACTGCATTAAAGCAGCGTGTATTATAATAGCATAAATATCCGTTAAATGCAAGTATTTGCATGTGTGTAAAAGGAAGTGCCGGGTTATGAATATGTTGACTTTGGAGGGCGGAGGAATTATAATAAAGAAAATATGAATATCAGGGGGTATATTATGGGCTTTGTTTATGTGATCATAGGCATTGCGGTGCTTACGCTTATTACGGTGCTGGCAAACCTGCGGGTAGTGCCGCAGGCAACGGAGTTTGTGGTGGAGCTTTTGGGAAAATACAGAACCACATGGAAGGCAGGGCTGCATTGCAAGATACCTTTTTTTGAGCGCGTGGCAAAACGGGTGACGCTCAAGGAGCAGGTGCTGGATTCCCCGCCGCAGCCGGTTATTACAAAGGATAATGTTACCATGCAGATAGACACCGTGGTATATTACAGAATATTTGATTCAAAGCTTTACGCATACGGTGCGGTAAACCCGATAGGGGCGCTGGAAAACCTGACGGCAACCACGCTGAGAAACCTTGTAGGCGAGTTGGAGCTGGACGGCACTCTTACATCAAGAGACACCATAAACGGCAAAATGACCGCTATTTTGGACGAGGCCACCGATCAGTGGGGAATAAAGGTGGGACGCGTGGAGCTTAAGAACATCATTCCTCCCGCGGAAATACAGCGTTCCATGGAAAAGCAGATGAAGGCGGAGCGCGACAGGCGCGAAACGCTGCTTCAGGCAGAAGGGCACAAGGCGGCGGCCATTACCCGCGCCGAGGGTGACAAGCAGGCGATGATACTTGCCGCAGAGGGCGAAAGGGATGCCCGTATAGCCCGTGCGGAGGGTGAGGCAAGGGCGATATATCTTGCCAAAAAGGCGGAGGCGGACGGCATACGCGCAATAAGGGAAGCGGGTGCCGACGCAGCCGTATTGGAGATGAAGAAATACGAAACGCTGGTTGCCATGGCAAACGGACGCGCTTCAAAGCTGATAGTGCCTACGGATGCGGTGAATGCCGTTAAGGCAAATGTGCTGTTTTCCGAGACGACCGGCATAGGCGATGTTACAAAGGAAGCGGAGCCTGAGCCGGAACCCGAGAAAACGGATGCCTGCTGCGAACGCTTTGCAGAACACGACACGGATGCGGATTAATACGCGAGCTTAAAACGCGCTTGAGGCTTTGCGAAAGGTTGCGGCAAATTGAGCCTGAGGTTAAATATCGGTTGATACGCGGAAGCCGAATTATCAGCGTGAAATGCGGCTTGCGGTTAATGAAAGAACGGACAAACGCCAAAGCATTAAAAACGCCTGCGGCGAGATTCGGACATGAGCATTAAACATACGGGAATGCAATTTGTTTTGAATCAATCAGAATCAACAATATGAAAAAGAGGCGCGCTGTTCAAAGCGCACCTCTTAATTTTTTATTACTGATTAAACAACTGTATTTTTGCGGCGCATAATAGCTATAACCGCTGCCGTAAGCGCTGCCGCGGCGGCTATGCAATATGCGAAGACGGATACATCGGCGGTTTGGCTGGAGCCTTCGGAATAAACGGCAATTTCGCCGAAGGCAACGCCGGGAGCACCGTTTCCCACCACATAAATGGGGGTATTGGGCTGGCTGACGCTTACATCAAAGGTTTTGTTTGAGCCGTTGTTTGACACATATGCGCTAAAGGGTATGAACACGGTGCCGTCAAAGCCGGCAGGAACATTGATGACTCCCTGATTGAAGCCGTCGTTCCACTGCGTGGTTATTTTTTGTTTGCCGTCCTTATCGTAAAGGAAGCATTCGGCATCTTTTTTGAGGATGTGGTTTGTTCCGTCGGCGGAGTTGTCGTTAAAGCCCAAGGTGATAACGGCGGCATTTTCGGTTCTGAAGCTGAAGGCTATACCGGAAGCGGTTTTGAATTTTGCCTGCGCTTTCTCGCTGAAGTTTCCGAAGGCGCCCCACACATTTTTTGAAAAGCTTACATAGCCGCTCTTTACGGTGACCTCACAGTCGCCGCCGCCGGTCCAAAAGCCCAGAGCGGAGGCTAGTGCGGTCTGGTCCCCGAGGCTTGTAAAATCATACACGACTTCGATTTTGCAGTTTTTCGGCGCAGCCGGCGCGGCAAACGCGCTTACTGCCGTAAGCATAACAAGCAGTGCAAGAGAGATGGCAAGAATAACTTTTTTCATATAAATTCCTCCTTGTAATATTTTGTTTTTTACTATTATTATTGCAAAAAGCAACATAAACAATTAAGGTATACAACGGTATACAATTTCGGCACGGCATGACTATTCGGCCGGGGCGAGACAGAAATCACTAAGGGAAATGCTTTGTGCATCGGCAGCATTTGAAAACCGTATATCAAGGCTGAACCCGATTACATGGGCAAGCTCGCCGTCCGTAACCGTCCCCTCCCACCACGGTACCTGACCGGTAAGGGGATAATATGCAAAGCCGCTGAAGCCCGCAGGAATGCAGAGGTGAGTTTCCCCGGTTTGGTTTGCGGCATCGACATCGGCGGAATCGTCGGTATATACCGCTTCTTTTTTGCCCGTAAGGGTTATAAGCTGTGCGCCTGCGGGGTTAAGACAGCCGCTTTTGCCGTCGGCGGTAACCAAAAGCACGGCGATATTTGCATCGGATTCACCGGTGTTTTCGATGCGTATACGCATATAGCCGCTGTCGGAGGCCAGGCTCATTGCATTTTTTATCGAGTCCCCGGCCGAAAGCTGCATGTTAATGACGCCGTACGACGCTTCGCCGCTTATGTTCAGCACAAGCGTGTTATCGGTAACGGAATACTCCGGGGCGGCAAAGCCGTAGGCACTTAGATCGAAAAATGAGACGGAAAGAGCGGAAAAATCAAACAGTGAAGTGCCTGCTGCAGGCGAAAAGCCGGGTTCCGGCGTTAAAACCGGATCAGGCGTCACGGTATTTTCCGCATCTCCCCCGGAGACTTCCGGCAGGGCGGAAGGAGTGGCGGAAGGACTGCTTGGTGTGCAGCCGACCATGATTACGGCCGTGAGAAGTGCCAATAAAACAAGAAAGGGCTTTTGCATGTGCTTTCTCCTTGATTGGTATTATTGTGTTGCTGCATATCAATCGGGGCAATTCAACAATACTATTTTAGCATAACGCCTTTATTAAGCAAAGAGCGGCGGCTATATCAAATAGAGATACCATCATATGATTTTTATATTATAAACCGATAACGCCTTAAAGGTTAAATGAAGGCGAAAGCGGTTATCGGAGCGCGGAGAACGACGCATTTCAAGCCTGTATGCCGGCGCGGAGGCTGCCGCTTACGGGTGTGAAAGAAATTCCCGTATGAATTCCTCCGCAACGGGAGAGGCGATGCGGTCTGCGCAGGAAAGCACCATGAAGGAAGTGTCCATAATATTTTCGTTCAGCATTGCGGTGTGCATTCGGTGCGCTTCAATTGCGCCTATTGATACGGCAAGCGAGGGCAGCGAGGGGTTTATTATATGCACACCCAAATAGCGGCTTTGCCCTATGGCGGGTATAAGCTTATTCTTAACCCAATCGGCGCGGATATGGATATTGTCTACATACTGACCGTTCTGGGGTACGGTTACGGTAAGCGCACGCGGGGTATCCGCAAACGGGCGTATGCTGACATCCGGCAGCAGCTGCCCGTAGAGGGACATATCCTCCGGGCGGTAGCCGTTGATGCCGTCGGAAAAATCCTCAAGGGGCGGGGTATCGGGCAGATTGTCGGTAAGGCAGAAGCCGCCCACGGCGTACTGCTGCCCCTTCCGTGCGCCGTCCAGCCTGAAATCCAGTATCAGGGAGGTAAGATCGGCAAGAGAGGAGAGCCCCACCCGTGCATCCCCCTGACGGGATATGGGCAGAGTGGCGCCTGTTTCAAGCGGACACAGCAGCCAGCCGTCAAAGCCGCCGCGCAGTACTACGGAGACATTGCCGCGGTGCCCCGTGGCGCTGCAGGCATCGCAAAGCTCGGGGAAAATGCGTTTGCCGTCGGAGGTATATATGCGCATGCGGCTTGCGTCAAAATACGAACGCTTATCCTCAACCGCATAGGAGGCATACCGCAATGCCATTGCATGCGGGATTATTGCGGCGCCCCGTCCGCGCACGGCAAGGTTTGCCGCAGTTTCATACTGCTCGCAGCAGGCGGCGATGTGAGTTTCGAAGCCGTGCATGGCGCAAAGATGCCGCCAGATGGACAGGCTGCGCCGGGTGATGCATACGGGAAGCTCCCTGAGATCGGGAAATACGGCCGTATCGGGAAGGGAATAGCGGCCATCGTAAAGCACCGCCATGGGCTCGCGGTTTTTATAGCGCACCCGGATATCGGAGCCGGGCACGGCGGAGGAGCTTATTATACCTACATCGATGATCCCGGAGCGCAGGGCTTCGAGAACCTCGTTGCCGGAACGCTCATAAAGCTCGTAGCGCACGGCGGGGAAACGGCGTCCGAAGGAGTGCAGCTGATTTTCCAGTACCGAGGAAAGGCAGGAGGAGCTGACGCCCAGACGCAGTATACCGCCTGAACGGGCGTTTTCATAAAGGCGATCCTTCATTTCGGTTTCCAGCCCGAGTTATTCTTTTGGCGTATCGGTAAAAAAGCTCTCCGCGGTCCGTAAGGCACACGCCCTTGCGGCTGCGCACGAGCAGCGTGCAGCCGGTATCGTCCTCAAGAGCCTTAAGCTGAAGAGACAATGCGCTTTGCGCTATATGCGCTTTGCGCGCCGCTGCCGATATGCTTTGCTCCTCTGCGACCGTTATGAAGTTTTTAAGAAAAGATGTATTCATTTTATACTCCGTTTTTTTGATCAAAGGCGGCTGTTCGCTTTTTTCTATACGATCATATGAAAAACTTATATTCCGTGTGTACGCAGGTATTATAAAATAAATGCGAGGCGGCGAAAGAAAAAGCAGCGGTGCAAGTGTGCGGCGGTTGATTTATATGCCGTTGCATAATACAATACCAATATGTATTACAATATTATATTACAACATAATCCGTCGGATTGCAAGATGCCGGCGATATAAAATTGCGCACAGGCAATGCAAAAAGCATATTGCCGGCTTATTAAAGAGGGCGTTATGCTGAAGATGCATTTGAAAAAGCGGTAAAAAGGAAAAACAGGGATGAAAAAATATGTTATGGCAGTTATATCTGTTTTGGCGGCGGCATCCGTAATGGGCGGCTGCGATGTGCCGGTACAGTCTACGGAACCAAGCACAAATCCGGAAAGCACGCCGGGAATAATCGAGCCCGTGGGAGAATATGTGCAGCAGCCCGGAGCGCGCGATTATTCCTATGCGTGGTGGCAGGACGGCTATAATGCCACCGGCGGGGCGCAGTACAATATACAGACCGGATATTACGCGCTGACCGCAGAGCCTTCGCGGGGAGGGATCACGCGCTTGGGCGCAATAGAGCAATTTTACAGCCAGCAGCAGGCGGGGACGATGTCGGAGGAGATTGTAAGGACGCTTCCCAAGGCGGAAAGCACTGATTTTTACATAGTGACAGGCGGCAAAAAGCGCCCGCTGCAAGCAATAACCCCTATCGATGCGGACGGCAGGGACGATATATCCCATGTGGCAAACGGAGGGAGGGCGATATCCAGAATAATTGAGTCCGGGCGGTATATGCAGCGCACGGATATAATGAACCTTTGCTTTGCAGGGGAAAAGAACATATCCGGCAGGGTGGAAATAGCGGCGATGCCGAGGTATCTGTCGTTGGAGCTGTCGCTTTGGAGCCTTAAAGACGATGCTTCTGCGCAGGCGGGGTTTTCGCTTGTGCTGGACAAGAAGTATACCCGCTTTGAAAAAAATGAAAACGGCAGTGCCGTAACGGTGAGCGGTCAGGACGGCGCGGGCTTCACGGCGGTTATTCCCGACGGAGCCGGGGTTGAGCTGGAAACGGACGAACAGGGGCACAGGCTCAGCTTCAGCGCGGAGCTGCCGGCGCTTAAGAAGCATTCCTTTACGGGCTTCAACATAATAATCATTCCGTCGGCAAAAGCAAAGCCGGAGGATGCGCGGCTTTATACCGATGCTGCGGAAATAACGGCAAGCGCGGAACAGATACATCCCAAGGCGGGCAGAGAACAAAAGGCGCAGTTTGATAAAAAGGGCTATATGAATATATCCCTTAACAATATGCTGCAATACATGGGCTCTGATTTTGCGGCGGAGGAAAAAAGGCTGGATGAAGCTGACAGATTGAAATTTACACTGGAAAACTCTTCGGATGCCGCCGTAAAGCTGCCTGTGCTTTTTGAGAAATCGGGCAAGCTCGGGGTGCTTGGGTGCTGCCCGATGCTTAGGGATGCGCAGACTGGGGAGCCCATAGGCGTGCAGGTGCAGCTGAGTAAAAACTGGCACGAGCCTGTCAATTACGATGTTTCGCAGCCGCGCTGTTACCTTGCGGGCACCTGGCTGCACGGCATAACGGTGATAGAAATACCCGCACACTCCAAGGTTACCTATGAGCTTACCGTTACTTACGCGCAGTGGGGCGGAGTGTACGCGGCAAGTCATTCGCAGTTATGCCTTGCGGGCTGGGGAGGAAACTATCAGCAATGGGAGTCAAGCTCCATAGGCTCCTTCGGCGAATCCTTCTGCTATGACGCGGAAATGACACATAACCGCGGCTTTATTACTGACATACGCCCCTTGGCGGTTACATCGATATACGGGGGCAAATACAACTGGACGGAGAATGTCGGCGGGGGTAATTTTCTTACCTATTTCCCAAGGGCGGGCGGCAGCATGCAGCAGCTTAAAAGGGTGCGCACACAGTTTCGCAAGCAGGGGCCGAATCTTACGGAGGTGATATACCGCGGCATAACTCAGGACGGAAAAATCGAATGCGAATATACGGTGAACCTACCCAGAACCAACGATGTTTCCCGTGCATATCACAGCTTCAGCTACACATTCCTTGAGGATACTTCCTTTGAGCGGCTGGCCTTTTACTCCATGGGGTCGGATGAGTACAACGACAATCATTATGACACCATGGCGGTGGGCAATGCGGACGGTACCGTGGTCTTTGAGGCGGGGGGCATGAGTTTCGGCGGAGAATTTGCTCTGCCTGTCGGCCGGACAGGGTACATCGGAGGTACAATGCAGCGCATAAAAGTACCGGGAGACGGACTGTGGGCGGCGTTTATGGGGTATGCTCCCGTGCTCTATAAAAAGACGCCGGGGGCAAACAGAATGATGGTGCTGCACCGCTATCGGGCGGAGATAAACGGAGAAGTGTACGACAAGCCGGTCTTCAGCCTGTATCGCACAAATAACGGCGGAGTGCCGTGTGTATCCTTTGAGCTGAGCCCGCCGGCAAATGCGGGAAATATCATCAAAAAAGGCAGTGTCGTGTGCGGTACGGCGGAATGGATAAACCTTCCGGTGAAAAAATCGGACTATTACGGAAGCAGCAGCGTGCTTGCGTCAATTCCGCAGGAGTATTTCAACACATGGCGTGCGGCCTATGCCTATGCAAAGGGGAGCTTATATAAAGTAAGCGCAAACAGGGGAAGCGTGATAAAAAACACTCCGATATATGTAAAATGCGCGGAGTCCGATCAGCAGGGAGTACTTGCCGAAATAACCGTAACCGGGGGCATGGGGTATGTTCCGCTTACCTTTACAAATGTGCCGCATTATTCCGGCATACGGCTGGAAACAAAAAAGGGCGGCAGCTGGGTGGCGGTGGACCAGTCCGTTACGGGAAACGATTACTGGCAGGCATGGTACGATTCGTTAAGCGGAACCTATGAGCTTACCTTCAATGTTGAGCATACGGGTAAGGATTGCCGGGAGGATTACAGACTGATACGAAGATAAGAAAAAACAGGAGGTATTGCAATGAAGAAAATAACAGCACTTATTGCGGCGCTTGCAGTGGTTTTGACGCTTGCTGCCTGCAAGCCGGGAGCAACGGAGCAATCGGCGACTCCTGCACCGACTCAGACGAGCGAGCAGGAAAAAACGGTGGCTATGAAGCCCGGGGATAATTATACTATATTTTTCTGTGAGACCACCACGGAAAACCTGTGGGTGGACGGCATAACGGGCTCTCGCGCCAAGGAGCGCAGGGAACGCTGGCAAAATTTCCAGGAAAAATACGGAGTAAAAATCACATGGCTTGCTAACACCTTCGGCGACGGCTGGCTGAAGCAGGTTCCGGCAGCGGCGGCGGCAGGGGAGCCGTTATGCGATATCTTTGATATAGGCGGGCCGTTTGCCGTGCCGCAGGCCATGACCTACGGCGGCTCAAAGCCGGAAAACTATTATGTTGATCTTGGTTTGTACAGCGAATATACGAATTTTGACGATCCCGGGTATTGGGACATTGAAGCGTCTAAGAGCGTAGGCTATTACGGCGGCAAACAGTATGTTGCGGTACCGCAGGAAACGGGAGCCGGCGGTGTACTGCTGAATCAGGTGTGCTTTTTCAATAAAGAGCTGATAAAAAGAGGCGGTCACAGTGCGGAGGAAATATATGCTCTGTATGATGAGGGAAACTGGGATTTTGAGCATTTCCGCACCATGCTAATCGACTGTACGGATCCCGACCGCGGAATATACGGCATGGCGGCCTCCAGAAATTACATGTCCGTATACAGCCTGATATGTGCAAACGGCGGCTCGGTGCTTACAAACGACCAATCGGGAATGCCGCATTTTACGGCGGATTCAAAGCAGGCTCTTACGGCGGTTAATTATTTTATAGGGCTTTGCCGCGACGATAAGGCAGTGCAGTGCGAAGGCGATTTCTGGCAGGAGGAAGCACCCTACTTCCGCAGAGGGCAGGTGGCGTTTATGCTTACCTATGCAAACCGTGCGTGTGAAAATGAAAACACGGGGTCGGCTATTTATCAGGATGAAAGCCTGGATTACGGCATTGTGCTGCCGCCCAAGGGACCGGACGCGCAGGATTACCGCTCCGACAGAAACTGGTTTACGCCGTATGCCGTGTTCAAGGGGCATGCCAATATCGCCGGTGTTGTACAGATGCTGAGTATGTACATAGCGCCGGAGTTTGCACAGGACAGCTATGAAAACTATGAAATAATGAAAAGCCAGAGTATTCAGTTTTTCAGGGATGAGCGCTCGCTTGACATACTGAAGGACGCTGCAAAGAAGAGTGTTTCCACATCATATATGGCGTACTGGGATATCGGCGGCAACGGCACAGGCTGGCTTACCACAATGCCGATGGCAAAATGGATAAGCGGTGAATCCACCCCGGAAAAGGATTATGCTGCGGCAAAGGATGCGCTGGACCTTGCTATTGCCAAGCTGCTGGGTGAAAAATAGCTTTTTGCGAAAAACACGCCTTCCCGTTTTTTGAAAAACGGGAAGGCTTACAAACAAACGCAGCTGTCGGTGCGGCGATTTTATAACCGCCGCACCTCTTTTTTGAAAGATCGTACATCAGAAAGGGAAAAACAGCAGCTTGCCTGTTGCTTCGGAAACGCGCGTGTGTTATAATCCGCTTAATCCGCCGTGACGCAAGAAAAAGGGCGGAAGAAGGCTTGCAGGCCTAAGGAACCGGCGGATACGGTGCGTATGCCTGCGCGGCGGACGGCACCGATGCCGACAACGGAAAGGATAAAAGGGTAATTTGCATATGAGAAGAAATATAAAGGGCACATTTGCGCTGATATTTGCCTTTGTGCTGCTGTTTTCCGGCTGCAGCCCGGAGCAGACAACACCGGGTGCTTCGGCGGGCGCTGCGGCAGGGCAGGCGGACGGGGGGCGGAACATTCTGTCCGTCTGCGGGGTGGATCAGTTCGGCAGAGCCTTTATGCCTGTGTCGGCATTAAACGAAAAGCAGGTGGGAATATATTATTTCCTTTGGCACGGCAACGATGCCAAAATGACGGGGCAGTATAATATCACAAGCCTGCTGAAGGAACACCCCGATGACCTTTGGAACCCTGAGGGAACAAAAAGCAGCCCGCTTAACACCTTCCACTACTGGAACGAGCCGCTTTTCGGCTACTACCGCAGCGACGACAAGTGGGTTCTTGCAAAGCATATGGAAATGCTCACCCTTGCCGGGGTGGATTTCCTCTACCTCGACGCCACAAACGCCGATCCGTATTCCGGCAGCTTCAAGAATCTTGCGGCGGTGCTTAAAAGCATGTATAAGGCGGGCTGGAATGCGCCGAAGGTGGCGTTTTATACAAATTCCTACTCCATTTTAACAATAGAGCGCATATATAAGCTGCTTTATAAGTCCGGCAGATACGATGAAGTGTGGTACCGCCCGGACGGCGAGCATCCCATGATAATAGGCAATATAACTCCGGCAAGCGATAAGGCGGAGGCAAAACGCAGAGGCGACACGGAGTATGACCCGCAGCCGCTTTCCAAGGAATTAACGGAATATTTTGATCTTCGCGTTTCCCAGTGGCCGGATGAGGCCTATATGACGGCCGGCTTCCCGTGGATGGAATGGAGTTATCCTCAGCCCATTCATATTCAGCCGGACGGCAGCGGAATGATGAGCGTTTCCCTTGCCCAGCACCCGCAGCTGCCGGTAAGCAACTCCATAAAAAACCGTGCGCTCAACCGAGGACGGGGCTACGATTATGTTAAGAAGGTGAATGTAAGGGACAACATGCGCCTTGGCACCAATGCCCAAAGCCAGTGGGACAATGTGTTGGACAAGATAGATAAGGTGGATTTGGTGACGGTTACGGGCTGGAACGAGTGGGTGGCCATAAAGCAGGTTTTTGACGGCCGCGTGGGCTTTGTGGACACCGCGGACGAGGAATTCTCCCGCGATATCG
>ERZ827186.1790-NODE-1790-length-16358-cov-3.238238_pt1 | contig 16358 bp, 12 predicted proteins | sample MGYA00519918_ERZ827186 | MGnify/ENA primary metagenome ERZ827186 (study PRJEB31778, sample SAMEA3449275) | human gut metagenome | biome: human gut; feature: human-associated habitat; material: faeces | place: United Kingdom | collected 2010/2012 ...
AGTTCTGCTTCAGGGCTTCGATCAGGTCGATGAGTTCTTTATTGGAAACACCAAGATCTTTGGCAAGATCGTTGACTTTGCACTTTTCTGTCATATTGTCTGGTCCTCCTTCTCATGTGCGGGCAGATGCTTGAGAAACATCCTGACAAAGCCCTCGTCGCTGACAGCCAGTATTCCTGCACGCTTATGCAGCAGTCTGTCGATGTCCCCCATCTGGAACGGTGCGTCAAACCAGCGAATCTCATATTGCTGCGCTATCCGCACGATTTCCTTCCGGCTTTTGGGTGACAGGTCTTCGGACAGCAGCACCAGGGCCGCTGTACCGTTTTTGCAGGCTGTGCTGACCGCGTCAAATCCCAATATCAGTTTGCCCGCTTTCCGGGCCAGTCCAATGGATGGAAGCAAGCTGTCATTCATGCGATTCCAGCTCCTTCCCGATCCGTTCATATACCTCAGCGGGGATCTCACAGGAGAATGCCCGTTCCAGCCGCCGGGCCTTCTGGGCCTTGGCAAGGCATTCCGGGTCCGGGCAGAGATAGGCACCCCGTCCCGGCTTCTTGCCGGTGGTATCCAGGGAGATCTCTCCTTCGGGGCTGCGCATCGTATCGGGCCAACCCGTGATCTTTACGAGTACCTTTTCGCCGCCTTTCGCGCCATGCAAGGCGCGCGCCGGCACGAAAATATCCGTCGCCATCTTGCGGCTGTCGACGCGAACGAACGCGAAGGCGTCGCCCTCGGACATCTCGACGACGCCGACGTAGTTCTTCTTCGACCGCTCGACGATCTCGACGACCTCGCCTTCGGGATTGCCGGTACGGCCCTTGCGGGTGATGGCCACGCGCACCCGGTCGCCGTGCAACGCATGGCTCGTCCGCGAGGCATTCACGTAAATATCCTTGTCCATACCCTCCACGATCACGTACAGCGCGCCCGAGGAAGTCATGTCGACCGTTCCCTCGACCGTCTCCCGCTCGGAGTGACTCAGTCGGTATTTTCCTTCCGAAACCTGCTCGATCACGCCCTCCGCCGCCAGATCGCGAACGATTCCGCGCACCCGTTCCTTCTCGTCCCGGGTCGTCGCGCCGACCGCCGCCATCAGGCTCTTTACCGAATAACGCTTATCCGGCAGCGAGCGGAACAGCTCCGCAATCAGAGCCGGGGCGTCTTTCCGCCGCTTGTCCCCCCTCGGGGACTTTTTTTCTTTCTTAACCATAAATCTCTCTCTTAATCGCAGCAAAGTTACGCAAATAGTTCGGATTACGTCCCGCAGGGCGTTAAGTAATCGGAAATTCGGAACGGTCCGCCCGCAATTCCGGAACACGCCCGACCGTACCGACGGCCGTCTGCCGGGTCGTCGGCATCCGGTCCGGCGCAGGGCGATTCTCCGTGCCGACGCCTGCACGGGAATCCCGGCAGGGGCGGATCCCGCTCCTTATTCGCGGCGCTCGCCCACGACGAAAACGCCCGACACGGGAGGCAGATCGAGCTCGAAATGCGTATAGGTTCCGCCGCTGCGGCGCTCCCTGCGCGAGGCGAGCCCGGTCGTCTCGCCCGTGAACGGGTCCCACCGCTGCAGCTTCAGCCTGCCGCGCAGCGAAACCAGCGTCGAGATCGAATCGTTCGACGAGTTCGTAAAGAAGTAAATATCCCGCCCGTCTTTCTGCTTGTGGATATAGCAGAAAGAGGCTCCGTTTCCGCCGGTCGGATCGGAGGCGGAGGCTTCCTGCTCCGAAGCGACCATTTTCGTCAGATAGCCGAACGAGGTCCCCGAGCCGGCATGCCGCGCCGTATCGGCAATCACGACATCCGGATCGGCCTCCAAAGCGGCAAAGGCCCGCTCCAGCGACCGGGCGTCGGGCTCAGGCACGAAGACGGCCGCTCCCCCGGCCCCGTTGCGGCGAATCGTTCCCGCCCGCCGCTCGGACGGAGAACCGAAAAGAGCCTCTACCTCGCTGCGAAGCGCGTCGTCCATGCCGAACTCGGCCGAACGCTCGGGCAGACAGCTCGTGGCGATCACCCGGCCGCCACGCTCGTAGAATTCGCGGACCCGGCCGAGCGCCTCGGCGGAGAAAACCTTCCCGCCGGGCAGGATCAGCACGTCGTACCGCTGGCGATTCACCCGGTTGTCGAGGAGCATCGTCCGGCCCTCAGGCCGCACGCGACCGTCGGTCAGCATTTCGGGATGCACCAGCGTATAGTCCCGGTGCAACACGGTGGTCAGCAAGGCGCCTACCCTCTGGTAGTCCAGCTCCGGAGGCGCGCTCTCGCCCCATTCGTCCCCGCCGCCGAAACGGAATCCGGCCTGAGCCGCCGCAATCGGGTAAAGTACCGCGACATCGGCCACGCGCCGCCCGCCCTGCAGCATCGCGCACGAACGCGCGGCGAAATCGCTGTACCGCTTCAGCGCCGGAGCCAGCGTCGGATTGTAGGGCGAAATCAGAGGCGGTATCCGCACATGCTCCGGCGCGGGGTCGTACCACATTCCGTGCGGCACCAGATAGTTGACGCCGCGCGCGAACAGATCGAGCGTCACGCGGTAGAGCATCAGCGAGTCCATCGCGGCGTCGAAAGCTCCGCACAGCTCCGCCCCGACCAGCGGCCGGTCGTACAGGTCGGCCGCCGAACCGACCTGCTTGAAGCCGTCGCGGCCGTGCCCGTAATAGAAGATATAGTCCGTCAGCGGAATTTGCGTATGCCGGTAGAATTTCAGGATATCGCCGTGCATATCGGTCGGATTCGTGCAATAGTTGCCCGGCGGATGCCCGATGCTGCTCAGGCCGTGCGAGGCGCACCACTGCGCGACCTGACGGGGATAGCCCTCGGCCATCAGCTCCGCCCTCAGATCGTAGAACGCCACGCGGGCGGCGGCCGTTTCCGGCCCGATGTCGTAGAACAGCGCCGGATAGTAGAGCGCGGCCGGGCGGCCGTACCGGCTCTCGAACAGCCCGGTAATCGCGGGCGTCCACGTCCTCTCCATCGACACGTAGCCCACATCGTCGAAAAACACTTTGTCGACCACGCCGCCGAAATAGCGTCCGAAACGCTTCGCATACTGGTCGTAAGTCATCGAAATGCAGCACTCGACGGCCTCCGGCTCCATGTAATCGACCAGCGGATGGACCGCATACCGGCAATTGAAGAACATGATTTTCCACACTCCGTCCGGTACGTCCCACGCCAGCGTATCCCGGCGGACGGCGGCACCCAGATCGACGATCCGGCGCGAGGCGGTCGCCATGGCCGAAACGGCCATGCAACGCAACGTATCGGAGACGGCCAACGGATGCTCGAAACGGGCCGGACCGCATACTTCGAACTCCTGCATTTCGAGCAGTTTGCGCGTATACCGGGGATATTCCCGCAACAGTCGGCCGCCGGCCGTACCGCTCGGGAAATCGATGTCGTCGTACACGATCAGCTTCTGTCCGAGCCTCTCCGAGATCCGGAGCATCTCCTCGTACCGGTCGAAATACTCCCGGCTCAAATAAGCCGGCTCCATGCCCGGGCAGGGCTTGCCGGTCGGATGCTGTGCTCCGGGCGAAACGGGCAGCACGGTCACGCCGCCGAAGCCGGCCAGATTTTTCGCGTCTTCGATTTGCCGGACGATCTCGTCGGAGCTCAACCGTCCGTTCAGATGCCAGAAAGGCACCGGACGGTATTCGGCGCCGGGATCGGCGAAAGTCGCCCGCAGCGAGTCGGCGGGCTTGGCCCCGGTCAGCAGCAGCGCCGCCGGGACGAGAATCAATGCATGTCGGAAAGTCGTCATATTCGGTTCGGGTCCATTCGGTCATCGGTTCGCGCGAAAAGATTCGTAACGTTCCCGGCATCCGAACGGAGCGGACCGCCTCGCGGCAATCGAAACCTTTCGTCCCGCCCGGAAACCGGGAACGTTTTTTCGCGCTGCCATAAAAATAGCGAAAATATCGTAGGAGACCAACCTGTCCGTCGCCATTTCACTTCGGAAACCGGACGTACATTCTCCATCCCGTTTTCCTGCCCTCCCGAAGGCACGGAAAGGGTCCGCCGTCCGGCGTGGCGTTTAAAGCCCGAAAAGATTTCGGGGTCCCGATTACGGATAGCGGCGCAAATCGGGTCGAACGGCAGAAAAAGAGCTCCGGACTTCGCATGACGCCCCGCGCGATCGGCTTGCTATCGTCCGCCGAAAAGTCAAATACAGCAAAATGTCTTTCGACGATGTGAGCTACGTGTCGATGGAGAGAACGTGGACGCCCGCGATTACCGGATACCGCCCGAAAGGAATCCGCACGAAAAATGCCGTTCCCCGGCGAGGAGAACGGCACTCCCTTTCCGTACACCGCCTACCGGCGCTTTTCCTTATACTTGTCGATCTGCTTCTTGATCGCGTCCAGACACAGGTCGATCGCCTCCTCGAACGTCTTGCAGCGGCGCTCGGCCAGCAACTCGTCTCCCGCTACGTCGATCTTGACGATAGCCACCTTGTTGCCCTGTTCGTCGTCCTTGTCGATACGCAGCGTAACCTGAGCCCCGATCGCACGCTCGACGAAACGGTCCATCTTGTCCATCTTGGCCTGAATGAAATCGACCAGCCGCTTGTCGGCGTCGAACTTTACGGATTGAATCTTCACGTTCATAGCTTTTCCTCCTTATCTCTTTTTGGCCCTCGGGTGGGCCTGTTTGTACGCCTGTTTGAGCGCCTCGATGCTGTTGTGCGTATAGATCTGCGTCGCCTCGAGACTCGCATGGCCCAACAGTTCCTGAATCACGCGGATGTCGGTCCCCCGGTTCAGCAGATGCGTCGCGAACGTATGTCTCAGCACGTGCGGACTGCTCTTGCCCTGCACTCCGGCCTCGCGCAGCACGCCGTGCACGACGCGGTAGGCCTCGGTACGGCTCATAGGCTTGCCGTCACGAGTTAAAAATAGGCAATTATTCCCGGATTCGCAAATATTCTCCGCACGAATCAGCTCTAAATGCCGCCGCACGAGCGCCGCCACCGGCCCGACCACCGGAACGATCCGTTCCTTATCTCCCTTTCCCTTGATTTTCAAAATATCGAAATCGTCGGAAAAATCATCGATCCGCAAAGAGAGCAATTCCGCAAGACGTATGCCAGTAGCGTAGAGCAGCAAGATCACGAGCGCATCGCGCTGCGCCAGAAAGTCGTCCGACGGATCCAGCAGCTCGTCGACCAGACTATTCATCCGGCTTTCCTCGACGAAGGAAGGTAGCCTGCTCGGCGTTTTCAGCGCCGTAATGCGGGCGAACAAGTCTCTGTCGACGATCTTGCGCTTGCGAAGAAAGCGATAGAACGACTTGACGGACGAGATCTTCCGATTCACGCTGCGGGCCGACAGCTTTTTCTCTCCGGTCAGATACATGATCCAAGCCCTCAGATCGTCGCCCCTCACCCGAGCCGGATCGAACCCTTCGGGTAACGGACAGACGAGCCGGGGTCCGGCCAGAGGGGTTTCCGCCGCGCCCTCGCCGCCGGAATCCTCGGCAGAACCGGTCTCCGGATCGCCTGCGCGCAGGCAGAAAAGCGCGAACTGTCGGATGTCGTCGCCATAGGCGCGGACCGTCAGCGGCGAGTAGCGTTTCTCGGCGAGCAGATATGTCAGATAGTCTTCGAACACAGGGCTGAAACAATGTCGAAAGATAGGAATTTCAAATCGAAAAGCCGTCCGGAAATTGCTTCCGGACGGCTTCCTATGCTCGGAGCCCCCTTTCCGGGGCCGGCCGAAGGCTACTCGTCGTCGCGATCCATGTGTTCCACGTAGATCGCGTGCAGCTTGTTCTCGCGCGCCACGACGGACGGCTTGGTGAAATACTGGCGACGGCGGAGTTCCTTCAGAACGCCGGTTCTTTCGTATTTTCTCTTGAACTTCTTCAGAGCGCGCTCGATGTTCTCGCCCTCTTTGATCGGCATGATAATCATTTTGCTTTTCGGTTTAAACTGGTAATTGAAATTCGTTCGATCGTATGTATGCGCGTACCGCGCGTAGTCATTTCGTTCTGAAACAGAGATACGGCAGCAGCCTCTCGGCCTGCTCCGCGGTCAGAATATGTTGCTCTGTCAAATCCTCTATACTACGCCAACCTCCTTTCAATTGCCGGTATTTCAGTATCCGGTCCAACAACTTGTCCCCGATGTAGGGATGACCTTTCATCCGATTCGGGAGCGCAAAGTTAATATCAATTTTTTTAATTTTACTACTGTCGACGAAAATTTGTTGCTCAATCAGCCGATAATTCCTGTCGGTCATACCCTCGATCTCTTGCAACTGCTCGACGCAAGCATAGCCTCCGAGCCGTTCCCGATAACGCACGATCCGACCGGCCGTCAGCGGCCCGATCCCGCGCAACGCGACCAGCGCGGCCGAATCCGCCGAATTCAGTTCGAGCGGGACCGCCTCCTCCGGACGAAAAGACGATCTACCCACCCCGGCATTGCGGGAGCGGACATCCGCCCCGATCCGGATATAGGATTCCAGCCGCCGGTACATCTCGTCGGAAACGGTATAGCAGCGCGAGAAGTCCTCGGCCCGGCGAAAAACGGCGCCCGCCTCCCGGTAATGCAGTATGCCCGCCGCCTGACGGGACGTGAAGCCCAGACGGATCAACTCGTCCTCACGGACCGTATTGGGATCGAACGCGAACAGGGAATCGGAGGCGGAAGACGCACGCGATCTCCCTCCGGCGGCATCCGCTTTCCGGAACTCCTCGCACCGCGCCCGACGGGCCGAATCGGCCGCAGCATCGGCCCACAGGGCGAAGCTACGCTCGAATTTCGGCTTGCCCAGCCACAAAAACAGCAGCGACAAGGCGACGAGCAACGGTACGAGCAGCAGAATCCGCCGCCCCTCCCGGTCGGAAAAGGCCGCGAGCAACCGTAACAAATCCCGTACACGTTCTTTCATCCGCTCCGCGTCATTCATTACAAAAGAAATTTATATCAGAATTCCTTTAAATTAATGCAACAGCCTGTTAAATCGGACTATTACATTCTTTAAAATAAGACGAAGTAACGAAAAGGCAACGGTTCTCTTTCCCGTGTTTTGCATCCGGATTCACAGTCCCGAACAACTGAGATTAAGGTAATAAAATAATTTGACAGCGACAAATCCCAGAATTTTTTATTCGGCCTTTTCTGTCAATACAACTTTAGGAATCCGAACATTATGTCCGGATTTAATTTATATACAAGGTTTCGTTTTTCGAGACTCGGTATGGCAGAGTGTGAAACTCCATTCTCTCTTATTTGAGATTTAAGTTCCTCTGAATATTTTTAAATGATTGGATAAACACATTCCATTCCGTCTTTCGACCCTCGCCGGTATTCGCCCGGCCCCGCGCCCGACGCTCCGGAAGCCCGGAACGAACCGCTCCGCGACACTCGGAAAATCTTCCGCCGCGTTCCGACCCCGCCGAGCGTTTACGGACCGCCCTTTGCCGGAACGCTCAGAATTCAGCGCCAGGGCGTTCCTGCAATTTCAGGTATCGCAGCGAGGGCGACTCGACGAATTCTCCCAGGCCATACTCGGCCCACCGGTCGTCGACCCGGGCGATCGTCTCGGGAGAGGATGCCGCCACATTCGGCCAGCGACGGGCGAATCCCCCGACCCCGCCGGCCTTGGTCCTCGCGTCGAAAAAAGCCATACCGCCGCTCAGCCGCACGTCGCGCGACGGATCGCAGGCCGCCGCGGCCAGCCACAGCCGGTCGGAAAACGGAAACTCCTCGGCGGCGGCGTCCATAACGACGACCCAGCTCACCCCCTGCACTTCGTTCCGCAGGACGAACCCTTCGGCATCGACTTCGGCCGAACGGCCGGCGAAAAGCACCAGAGCTCCCCAAATTTCGGCCAGCGAGCAATCGACCGACGTCACGCCGCAGCAAAACTCCCAACGGTCGGGCAGCCGAATCTCGGCAGGGACATCCTCCGGCGAGACTCCGGTCAGGTCGACGGCCATCTTTCCGCCCAGTCCGGCCTGCGGCGAGGCATGGTCGAGCACGTCGAGGGGACCGCGCGACAGCAGCGCCTGCTCCGGCAGGCGGACGCGCCGCAGAAGCGAAGCCAGTACGCCGGCTTGCCGGACGTCGTCCGGCGTCGAAACCACGAGCAGAAACTTGTTGAACATCATCTGTCCCGCCCCCCACAGTGACGAAGCCGTCTTCAATCCCTGCCCCGGATAGGCCGTCCGGATATTCGCGACGGCTATGTTATGGGCCACGCCTTGCCAGGGCATCCACAGATCGTCCGCCTCGGGCAACATCGCCCGGCGGATCGGCGCCAGAAAAATCCGCTCGGTCGCCTTCGCTATGTAGGCGTCCTCCTGAGGGGGAACCCCCACGATCGTGGCAGGATAGACGGCATCGCGGCGGCGGGTAATCGCCGTAACGTGGAAAACAGGATAAAGGTCTTCGAGCGAGTAAAAGCCCGTATGGTCGCCGAACGGACCCTCGACCGCCTTCTCCTCGGACGGATCGACGTATCCCTCGATCACGAAGTCGCAGTCGGCCGGAACCCTCAGATCGCAGGTCAGGCATCGCACCAGCTCGACCGGACGGCCGCGCAGAAACCCGGCCAGCAAATACTCGTCCAGATCGTCCGGCATCGGAGCCGTCGCGGCGTAAGCGTAGGCGGGATCGCCGCCCAGACAGACCGCCACGGGCATCCGACGGCCGAGCCGACGGTAAGCCCGGTAATGTCTCTCGCCGGTTTTGTGCACATGCCAGTGCATTCCGGTCGACCGCTCCGAAAAGACCTGCATCCGGTACATGCCCACGTTGCGGACGCCGCTTTCCGGATCGACCGTGTGGACCAGCGGGAAAGTGACGAAGCGTCCGCCGTCGAACGGCCAACACTTCAGAACCGGAAGCTCCGAAAGCCGGACCTCGTCGCCCGTGCGGACCACCTGCTGGCACGCCCCGCGTCCCCGGCGATTCCGGGGCAGCCAGCGCGACATCCGCTCCAGCAGCGGCAGCATGCGGAGCTTGTCGGACAACGACGTTTTCGGAGCGGTCAGCTCCGAGAACAGGCTCTCGATCCGCCGGGTCAGGTCGTCGAGACTTTCCACGCCCAGCGCCAGGGCGATCCGGCGGTCGGAGCCCATCATGTTCGTCAGGACGGGGAAAGACGTGCCCGTCCGCTCGAACAGCAGCGCCCGACCGCCTCTCGGACGTTTCGACTCGCGGTCGGTCAACTCGGCGATCTCCAGCACCGGATCGACTTCGGCGGCAACTCTCACCAGCTCGCCGGCGCGCTCCAGCGCGGCGACATATTCCCAAAGATTCCTATACACGACTCGATATGTTCATTTCTCACGCATTGCCATACAGGGCCGGAATACCCCTCCGCACACAACCCTATTTCCCGCTCGTGCCCGCCCGAGTTGCGCTCCGCCGGAATGCGCATCCCGGCAAACCGTTCCCGACAGCCTCACGCACGACAGGCGACGACCGGACGACCGGCCTCAGAACGCAATGCTCGGGCATTTTTTCCGGATCGGCTCCGTTCCGTCCGGCACCGGCGTTCCGGCAAAACCGACACGCAGCGACGTTCCTACGATCCCAGCGATGCCCTCAGGCTATCGGCTTCCGACCGGAAATCCCGATACTCGTATCCCTGCGCGTCGTACAGCCGCGAGAACGACTCCAAACGCCTCAGGAAATCGGGATAGTTCCCTTCGCCTCCCGTCCAAGCCCGTTCGGCGAAAGCCGCCAGTCGGGGCAGCAACATATACTCGGCATGGTCGAGCGTCGCAACGAACTCGGTCCACAGGTTGCACTGCACGCCCAGAATCCGGCGCGACTGCTCTGCGTTCAAGCCCTCGAACGGGTCCAGATCGTAAGCCGTCCGCAACGGCAGAAAGCCGCCGAAAGCCAGCGGCTCGGTCTCGCGACTGCCCTGATAATAATCGAAATAGCAATTCAGATAGGGCGTCATAATCACGTCGTTGCCGTTTTCGAGCGCCGAACGAAGCCCCTGCTCGCGCTTGCGCGACAGCACGATGGCCGTCTCCGACAGTCCGCCCTGACGAATCTCGTCCCAGCCGACCATCCGCCGATTCCTCGAGGCCAAAAAGCGCTCGATCCGGCGCACGAAATAACTCTGCAACTCCTCCTCGCTGCCCAAGCCCTCGTCCCGCATGCGTCTCTGGCAACGGGGACACTCTTTCCAACGGGCCTTCGGACACTCGTCGCCGCCTATGTGAACAAGCTCGTAAGGGAACAGATCGGTCACCTCCGTCAGCACATCCTCCAGAAAGACGAAGGTCGAGTCCTTGCCCGCGCAGTACACGTCCTCCTTTACGCCCCACAGCGAGGGGACCTCGTAGCCTTCGCCGAGACAGCCGAGCCAAGGATAGGACGCCAGCGCGGCCATCGCATGTCCGGGCATTTCGATTTCGGGCACGATCTCGATAAACCGGTCGGCCGCGTAACGAACGATTTCGCGCACCTGTTGCCGGGTGTAATACCCTCCGTAAGGCTGCGGGTCCTTCTCGGGACGCCCGTCCTCGGCCGGCCGCAGGTCGGAGCGGTCGCGCCAGGCACCCCGGCGGGTCAGTTCCGGATACTTCCGGATTTCGATCCGCCACCCCTGATCCTCGGTCAGATGCCATTGCAGGCGATTCAGTTTGTGCATCGCCATCAGGTCGATAACCGACTTGACCTCCTCGGGACCGAAAAAGTGCCGTCCCGCGTCGAGCAACAACGCCCGGTAACCGATGCGGGGCTCATCGCGGATTTCGACCACGGGCAGATCGATCGCCCGGGCCTTTTCTCCCCTCAGGGCGGACTCCGGCAACATCTGTCGGAGCGTCTGAAAACCGTAGAATACGCCCGCCGGCGAGCCCCCCGTCAGATCGATCCGGTCGGAGCGCACGCTCAGCACATAAGCCTCGGCCGGCAGATCGCCCAATGCGACGCAGATCGCTCCCGATTCCTGTCCGCCGCCCCGGACGACCGCAAGCGGCCTGCCCAGCGACTTTCCGGCCAGCTCGCCGAAAAACCCGGCCGCACGGGCCAGCGAGGAATCTCCGTCCGACAGACGGATCTCGGTCCGGCGGGTCAGCGAAAAGACGCCTTCGCCGACACGGACATCCGAAGGCTCGGGAACGATATCGACCGACCCGACCCTCTCGAGATGCCGGCCGCAGCCCACCAGCGCGGCGGCAGCCCATATCCAAATCCATTTTTTCATAATCGAGCAACGTTCGGCCGACCGTCGGCCGGCCCGGCGGCGTACCGGCCGTTTTCCGACGCCTTTCCGGTATTGCCTGCGAAGTTCCGCGCGTATCGGTCCGACGCCGGCACAAATCCTGAAAACCTGTGCGAGCCTGAACCCGAGAACATCCCGCCCCCGGGCCGAACGAACCGGAAAGCCCTGCGGACGGTCCGCAAGGCTTTCCGGAACACAAAGGCCAGCTTCCCGTGTACGTTATCGACCGGCAGGAGCCGTCGCCGCGCTGTCGGCGGCGAACATGTGCTTGCCGTAGTTGTACCCGTTGGCATCGTACTGCTTGCGCAGCGAGGTCATACGCCGGTAAAAATCGGGATAGTCCTTGCGGTCGTACGACCAGCCTACCTCGGCAACCGCGGCCAGGCGGGGCAGCAGCATGTACTCGGCATGATCGAGCTCGGCGATGAATTCGGTCCACAGATTGCCCTGAACGCCGAGGATATACTCCCGCTCATGCGCGTTGAGACCCTCGTACGGATCGAGCGCATAAACCATTTCGATGGGCAGGAATCCGCCGATTCCCCGGGGCTCGTTCTCGATGTCGCGCGTCGGATAGTAGTCCAAATAGCAGTGCGTGTTGGGAGCCATGATCACATGGTTGCCGCTTTTGGCCGCTTCGATGCCGCCGGCCGCGCCGCGCCACGACATGACGGTAGCCGTCTTGGACAGCCCTCCTTCCATGATCTCGTCCCAACCGACGATCTTCCGACCTTTGCCGTTCAGGAATTTCTCCATACGCTTCACGAAATAGCTCTGCAGCTCGAACTCGTCCTTGAGCTTTTCGTCCCGAATCCGTTTCTGGCATTTCGGGCAGGCTTTCCAGCGGACCTTCGGACACTCGTCCCCGCCGATATGGATGTACTCGGAGGGGAACAGATCGATCACTTCCGTCAGAACGTCCTCCAGCAGGCGGAACGTCGAGTCGTTGCCCGCGCAGAAAACGTCTTCCTTGACCCCCCAAACCGACGGAACTTCGTATCCTTCGCCCAAACAGCCCAGCGAAGGATAGGCGGCCAAGGCGGCCATCGCATGGCCCGGCATCTCGATCTCGGGAATGACCGTGATGAAACGGTCGGCCGCATAGCGCACGATTTCCCTCGCCTCGTCCTGCGTATAGAATCCGCCGTAAGGAACCGAGTCGTTCGGCGCGGCCGGGTCCAAATCGCAACGGTCGCGGAACGCGCCTACGCGCGTCAGCTCCGGATATTTCTTGATCTCGATCCGCCAGCCCTGATCCTGCGTCAGGTGCCAGTGGAAGCGATTGATCTTGTGCATGGCCAAAATGTCGATGAACTCCTTGACGTCGTCCACCGAGAAAAAGTGCCGGCCCACGTCGAGCATACCTCCGCGGTAAGCGAAATAAGGCTGGTCGGCGATTTCGACGACGGGCAGCTCGACAACGCCGGCTTTCTCGCCCCGGAGCACGGGCTCGGGCAACAGCTGGCGCATCGTCTGGAACGCATAATAGACGCCGGCGGGACTGCCCCCGACGATCCGGACGCCCTCGGGACGGATGCTGATCTCATAGGCTTCGGGCGCCAGATCGCCCAGCTCGACGCGGATCGCGTCGGAATCGGCGCAAGCTCCCGTTTCGACTTTCAGCGCGCGGCCGAGCGAAGGTTGCAGCAATCCGTTGAAGAAATCGGCGCTGCGCAACAGCATCGTGTCGTCGGACAACAGGCATATCTTCGTCGACCGGGTCAGATCGAACGCCCCGTCGGAAGCTTCGACCGTTACGGGACGGGGCACGATATCGACCGATTCGACCCGCGCAACACGCGGGCCGCAGGAGCAGAGCGACAGCAGACCGGCACAGCAGACCGGCCAAAACAAGGCTTTCATAGATTGATGTTTTGGTTTCATAATCGGTAGTGAACAGTACAAAAGTAATTTTTTTTGTCAAAATTCCGAATACCTCGCCTTCATTCGGCCGGCAACACAAGGCAGACCCTCCGGCCGGCCGGATGCTCCGACTGCTGCAACGGACCGTCCGACACGGCGCGTACCGGCCGTCCGGTCTCCGACGATCGAATCCGGCACCCGCGCCTTTGCGCCCGGAGTCCGCCCGCGATCCGAACCGCCATAAACGCCGGACCGCTTCCACCGTACGGTCCGGTCATGCCGTCCGGCCCGGACAGGCAAACCGGTTCGCATCGCCCCGGGCATCCGCGATTTTCCGGACCGCCATGGCCCCGAACATGGAAAAGCAACCGTAACGAGCGCTACGATTTCAACCGGCCGGGCTTCCGCCACAGCCCGCACTGGCCGCGTCCGAGCACGGTCCGGATCAAAAGGGCGACGAACCGGACGATGGCGGGGCTGCCGGATTCCTGTATCCCGCAGGAAGAAAGCCCCGCCGCCCGAACGCCTTCCTCCCGCAGACTCACATGCCGGAACATTCGTTTATATCTCCGTCCGATTTGTCTCGAGTCGATAAAATTTTATAACTTTGTAAGCATTTGTACTTTTCGGTACACAGGGAAAACCAAAAACTATCTAATCAAAAACACTATGGCAAATAAAGAGCAAAAGCTTTTCGCCGAATTTCCCCCGGTCACGACCGAGCGGTGGGAGGAGGCGATCAAAGCGGACCTCAAGGGAGCCGACTACGAGAAAAAGCTGGTATGGAAAACGGCGGAAGGGTTCAACGTCCGCCCGTACTACCGCGCCGAGAATCTCGAGGGGCTCCGGTTCCTCGGCTCGCAGTGCGGCGAGTTCCCTTACGTCCGGGGAACCAAGAAAAACAACGACTGGCTGATCCTGCAAACGATCGAAGTCGAGTGCCCGCGCGAGGCCAACGCCCGCATTCACGCGCTACTGACCAAGGGAGTCGAATCCATAGGACTCGTGATCGGCAACAAGGAATTCTCGGCGGACGATCTGGACACGCTGCTCGGCGGCGTCTCGCTGCGTAACACCGAGCTGACTTTCAGCGGCTGCGCGACGAAAAAGGTCGCCAGACTTTTCATAGAGAAACTCGACCGCGAAAACGCGGGGTCCGACGACGCGCGGGCGAATTTCGTTCTCGATCCGATCGTCAAGAAGCTGACCCTCAAAGGCACGATGGCATGCAAAAGCGGGCAGTGCAAAGGTTTCGAGAACCTCGCCTCGCTGATCGGAGCGGGAGCCAAATACAAGAAGCTGCGGACGGTCGCCGTTTCCGGCGAGACATTCCACAACAGCGGCTCGACGATCGTGCAGGAGCTGGCCTTCACGCTGGCGGCCGGACACGAATACCTCGTGCGGCTCACGGAGCTCGGCGTGCCGGTCGAAAAGGCGGCCCGCTCGATCCGCTTCTCGATGGCCGTCAGCTCGAACTACTTCATGGAGATCGCCAAGTTCCGCGCCGCGCGGATGTTGTGGGCCAATATCGTAGCGCAGTACGAGCCCTCATGCGAGTGTGCCGCCAAAATGTTCGCGCATGCCGTGACCTCGCGGTGGAACATGACCGTCTACGACCCCTACGTCAACATGTTGCGCGGCACAACCGAAGCGATGAGCGCGGCGATTGCCGGCGTTCACTCGATCGAGGTGCTGCCGTTCGACGCGGCCTACGAGAAGCCGACCGACTTCTCGGCCCGCATCGCGCGTAACGTGCAGTTGCTGCTCAAGGAAGAGTCGCATTTCAATCAGGTATGCGACGCGGCCGGCGGATCGTACTACATCGAGAACCTGACCGCCTCGATTGCCGAGCAGGCGTGGAGCCTGTTCAAGCAAGTCGAAGAAAAAGGAGGCTACATCGCCGCGTTCGAGGCCGGATTTGTTCAGGATCAGGTCGAAGCCTCGGCCGCCAAGAAGAACCTGAACATCGCCAAGCGGCGCGAGACGCTGCTCGGAACGAATCAGTTCCCGAATTTCAACGAGGTGGCCGGCGACGAAATCACCGAAGAGGTCGTTACGGGCAAGAGCTCGTGCCGTTGCGGCTGCTCGTCTCAGGCGCCCGAGGGCGTTCGCACGCTGAAGCCCTATCGCGGCGCGATGGCTTTCGAGCAGATGCGTCTGAAGGTCGACCGGAGCGGAAAGAGCCCGAAGGCTTTCATGGTGACAGTCGGAGCGCTCGCGTTCGCCCGGGCCCGGGCCCAGTTCTCGTGCAACTTCTTCGCCTGCGCCGGCATTCGCGTGCAGGACAACACTTATTTCCACAGCGTCGAGGAAGGGATACGCGCCGCCGTCGAGGCGAAAGCCGACATCGTCGTGATCTGCGCGTCGGACGACGACTACGCGACGCTCGCCCCCGAAGCCTACAAGCTGCTCGACGGCCGGGCCATCTTCGTCGTGGCCGGAGCGCCCGCCTGCAAGGAGGAGCTCGAGGCGCAGGGCATCAAGAATTTCATCAGCATCCGCGACAACGTGCTCGAAACCCTTCACTACTACCTGAAGGAATTGGGCATCTAAACAGGGATTAATCATGAGAGCCAAATTTTCAGACCTGACATATACGAACAGCGCCGCCGGAAAGTCCTGCGACGCGAAGGAGGGCGCCGAAGCGCAGCCTTGGATGACCCCCGAGCACATCGCCGTGAAGGGGACCTACACCGCCTCGGACCTCGAGGGCATGGAACACCTGAACTACGCCGCCGGCATCGCTCCGTTCCTGCGCGGCCCGTACAGCACGATGTACGTGATGCGCCCGTGGACGATCCGTCAGTACGCCGGTTTCTCGACCGCCGAGGAGTCGAACGCGTTTTACCGCCGCAACCTCGCTTCGGGACAGAAGGGACTGTCCGTAGCGTTCGACCTGGCCACGCACCGCGGCTACGACGCCGACCATCCGCGCGTCGTGGGCGACGTGGGCAAAGCGGGCGTGTCGATCTGCTCGGTCGAGGATATGAAAGTGCTGTTCGACGGCATTCCGCTCGACAAGATGTCCGTCTCGATGACGATGAACGGCGCCGTACTGCCGGTGCTGGCGTTCTACATCGTGGCCGGTCTGGAGCAGGGCTGCACGCTCGACCAGCTGAGCGGCACGATCCAGAACGACATCCTCAAGGAGTTCATGGTCCGCAACACCTATATCTACCCGCCCGAATTCTCGATGAAGATCATCGCCGACATCTTCGAATACACGTCGAAGAACATGCCCAAATTCAACTCGATCTCCATTTCGGGCTACCATATGCAGGAAGCCGGCGCGAC
>ERZ827186.1791-NODE-1791-length-16349-cov-48.485639_pt1 | contig 16349 bp, 17 predicted proteins | sample MGYA00519918_ERZ827186 | MGnify/ENA primary metagenome ERZ827186 (study PRJEB31778, sample SAMEA3449275) | human gut metagenome | biome: human gut; feature: human-associated habitat; material: faeces | place: United Kingdom | collected 2010/2012 ...
AAAGTTTTTTATTCCACCGCTTCAAGCGGTGGTTTATTTTTGCTAAAGCTACAATGAAAAAACCTCCGAAAAAAACCCAGAGGTTCAAGGTTCAAAATATATTTATTGATTTTTTCACATAAGTGTGATATACTAAATAAGTTAATGTTAATTGAGATAAGGAGTCTGATGATATGGCTGTGAGTTATAAACCTCTAATGCATATGATGATCGAGCGGGATATTTCCAATGCAGAGCTGATGCGCCGTGCCAGCATATCCGCAAACATAATTACAAAAATCAAAAACGGGCAGTACATCGCCTTGGATAAGGTAGAGAGCATTTGCCACGCTATGGGCTGCTCCCCCAACGATATGATGGAGTTTATACCCGATAACCCGGAAGGAGAGAAAAAGGATGATTAACATACGGAAACTGGAAGCGGAACTGTGGGAATCCGCCGATCTCCTTCGCGCAGGGTCAAAGCTGACGTCGAATCAATACTGTATGCCCGTGCTAGGGCTTATTTTCCTGCGCTATGCGTACAGCCGCTTTAAAAAGGTAGAGGCCGAGATACTGAAGAACCGTCCCTCTCGCGGCGGACGTTTGATGCCCGTCGAGGCCAGCGACTTTTCCGCAAAGAGTGCGCTGTTTCTGCCGAAAGAGGCGCAGTACGAGTATCTTGTCAATCTGCCGGAGAATATCGCGGCGGCAGGACTTATCAATAAAGACGGCCACCCGATGAACAGTCTCGGTGAAGTGGTCAACAACGCCATGCAGCTGATCGAGGACCAAAGTGAACAGCTCACAGGTGTTTTGCCGAAAAGTTATACCGACTTCTCTGACGAGCTGCTGGCAGAGCTGCTTCGCATTTTCAATAACAGTGCCCTTGACGATGTCGGCGGCGATATCGTTGGACGCATCTATGAATACTTCCTCAATAAATTTGCTAAAAACATCGCCTCTGATGACGGTGTGTTCTTCACGCCGAAATCCCTTGTAAAAATGATCGTAAACATCATTGAACCGAAACAGGGTGTTCTTCTTGATTGCGCATGCGGTAGCGGCGGTATGTTCGTACAGAGCGGGGATTTTGTGAATGCCGCCGGTATGAACGCCAACAGCACCATGACCTTCTACGGACAGGAGAAGGTGGAATATAATGCACAGCTCTGCCTTATGAATATGGCGGTGCACGGTCTGACGGGTGTTATCAAATCCGGAGACGAGGCAAATACATTCTATCATGACGCACATAACCTGAACGGTTGCTGTGACTACATCATGGCGAATCCGCCGTTTAACGTGGATAAGGTCAAAGCCGAATCATGCGAGAACGCCGGACGTCTTCCGTTCGGCCTGCCGAGCGTAAACAAGAACAAAGAGGTCGGCAACGCCAATTACCTATGGATCTCCTATTTCTATTCCTATCTGAACGAGCATGGCCGCGCCGGTTTTGTTATGGCATCCTCTGCTACGGACAGTCAGGGCAAGGATAAGGATATAAGGGAAAAGCTCATCAAGACCGGTCAGGTTGACGTGATGATCTCCGTCGGTAATAATTTCTTCTATACGAAATCGCTGCCTTGCTCCCTGTGGTTTTTCGATAAAGCGAAGGGCGAAGCAATCCGGGATAAGGTTCTGTTCATTGATGCCCGTAATTACTATACTGTTGTGGACCGTACGCTGAATGAGTGGAGCGAATGGCAGCTTAAAAACCTGAACGCCATCGTATGGCTTTATCGCGGTGAGACCGACAAGTATTCGGCTCTGCTGCAGGAATACCACCACTATCTGCACAATGAAGCCGAGGCCGCTGAAAATGGCGATTTGAAAGAGGCTGTATATCAGGATTCCTTTGTCGATATCGTTTCTGCGCTGAAGGAAAAGCTCTCCGCGCTCCGCAAGACGGCAAAAGCTGAAGTGGAAGCCGCCGGGAAACGCGACAAAAAGAGCGTGCAGCAACAGAATGATGACAGAATCGCCTATATCGAGAATATGCTGACCGTTGCTAAGGAAGCGCACTGGCTCTATGAAAAGTTCGGTGACGGCGTTTATGCCGACGTTCTCGGTTTGTGTAAACTTGCCACGCTTACCGAAATCGAAGAAAAAGGCTGGTCACTCACCCCCGGCGCTTATGTTGGTGTGGCCCCCGTGGAGGATGACGGTATAGATTTTGCGGAGCGTATGGCGGAGATTCACCGTGAACTTCTGTCCCTTCAGGCCGAATCCAACGAGTTGATGGATACCATCTCGCAGAACATGAAGGAGATGGGGATATGAGTTGGGATAAGGTAAAACTTGCAGATTGCTGCTTATCGATTTCGGATGGAGACCATCAACCGCCTCCCAAAGCTGTCTCTGGAGTACCGTTTGTAACCATTGCCAATATAAACAAATCAAATCAATTCGATTTTAGCGACACTATGTTTGTACCGAAGGACTACTACGACCTTTTGGATTCAAAGCGTAAGGCCCAAGTCGGAGACGTACTGTATTCTGTGGTCGGCTCTTTTGGCATACCTGTCCTAATAAAAGAAGAGAGGCCATTTGTCTTTCAAAGACATATAGCTATTCTTAGACCAAACGAAAGAATAAACTCGGCCTTTCTATACTATACAATGCTAAGCAGAGATTTCTATGCTAAAGCTGATGCTGCTGCGATAGGGGCAGCGCAGAGGACAGTCAGTTTAACTTCGCTCCGTGGCCTGGAAATTGAACTTCCACCATTAAAAGTCCAAGAAGCGATTGCCTCAAAACTTTCCGTATATGACAACCTCATCGAAAACAATCAGAAGCAAATCAAACTGCTTGAAGAAGCGGCACAGCGGCTGTATAAAGAGTGGTTTGTTGATTTCCGCTTTCCCAGATATGAGGATACGCCTATCGTTGACGGTGTGCCGGAAGGATGGTCTTTAAGACCAATTTCGGATTTTGGAGAGGTTGTAACTGGTAAAACCCCTTCGACAGAGAAAAAGGAATACTATGGAGGTAACATTCCGTTTGTCAAAATTCCGGATATGCATGGATGTGTTTATCCTGTTATAACAGAATCCTCTTTAACGGAAGCCGGTGCAAAGACGCAAATCAATAAGTTTATCCCCCGTAACGGCATTATGGTTTCCTGCATAGCAACTGTAGGATTAGTGAATATTGCAGTTGAAAGATGTCAAACAAATCAGCAGATAAACTCAATAATCTTGTCTGACGAAAGAGATCTTTATTATGTGTTTTCTGCTGTGAAGCGCTTGAAAGAGTTATTGGAAGGCGTAGGTAGTAACGGCGCAACTATGACTAATGTCAACAAGATGAAATTTGCGAGTCTTCCTGTGTTATATCCATCAGAAGAATTGCGTGATTCGTATTACAGCTTTTGCAAACCGATATTTGAGAAGATATATAATCTCAGTTTGAGTGTAGTGAGGTTAAAAAAATCCCGTGATCGTTTGCTGCCGAAGCTGATGAGCGGCGAAATCGAGGTGTGATATGAGGAAGTCTTTTGCACAAGTATTAAGAGAAGGCAAGGTAGATATCAGGCAAGAGTATCGTAAGCTGTATTCGATATTACATCAAGAAGCCTTTGATCATAGAACGAAATCTCTATATGAAGTTTTTGGGGAGAACTTTGCTCATTTTTATTTTCGTGGGACATGCCTTAGCATAGAAGAATTCGATCAAAAATATGGCTTCAATTTTGAAGCAAATCCGGATGATTTTGATATTGATTATCTGGTTTCATTTTGTGAATATCTGCAAAATATGCTCTTCGGCCTGCAAGCGGCTAATTTTTCTGGAGGATATGGCGGCTTTTCATCTATGGAAGTGAACATTCCATTTATCCTCGAACAAATTCGACTTGTAATCGAAGCCATAGGATATACATCTGCAAGTGATGATGGAAAAACGATCTTCGTTGAAAAATCTCCTGTAGCTATTGCTGTATCAGAAAGCGACCTAATTCCGGCAGAGCTATCATACAAGGTGCTGGAATATGATCATTATGCCCTTAAAGGTGACATTGAAAAGAAAAAACATATTATTTTGCAACTTGCCCAGATACTTGAGGCAAAATCTAAAGAATTGCAGAAAATCTCATCTTCTTTGAAAGATGATCTGTTTTTCCTCTTTAATAATTTGAATTTGCGACATAACAATGTTGATCCCTCAAATAAAGGAAAATATAAACGAATCGTATCCGAACTTGACAAGGGGCAATTAGAACATTGGTATGACGAAACTTATCAAATGTGTCTTCTTGCATTTATGGAATTAGAGCAGGCAGAACGCAAAAAAGCATTTGATGAATTTAAAAAGCAAATTGTTGAAGGATAGGAGGAGGCGGCATGAGCTACGATTACTCAGAAAATATACTTGTGCAGGAAAGTGCCGGAAACCTTCTTCGGGACGAGCTCCAATGGGATGTGAAATTCGCATATAACACGGAGGTGCTGGGCGACGATGGCACCTTCGGCAGGAAATCGTACAAAGAGATTCTGCTTGTGCGGTATTTCCGTGCTGCCCTGAAAAAGCTCAATCCTTGGATAACCAAGGCGCAGATTCTTGAAGCGCAGAGTGTTTTAGAAAGACGTCTGTCCACAGCCTCACTTCTGCAGGTCAACGAAGAGAAGTATTTCCTGATCCGAGACGGCATCCCTGTGACAGTAAAGCGTCCGGACGGCAAAACGGAAACGAAGAAAGCCGCCGTGATTGATTTCCTCCACCCGGAGAACAACTACTTCCTCGCTGTTAAAGAACTGAAGATACACGGCGATCTTTACCGTCGCCGCACGGATATCGTGGGCTTTGTGAATGGTCTTCCGCTCCTTTTCGTGGAATTAAAGAAAAACACCGTAGACGTGCAGAACGCCTACGATGACAACTATACGGATTATCAGGATACGATTCCGCACCTGTTCTACTATAACGCATTTCTTATGCTCTCCAACGGCACCGAGGCCAAGGTCGGCACGCTGGGCAGCAAATATGAATTCTTCCACGAATGGAAGCGTCTTGACGAAAAAGAACAAGGCAGTGTGGCTCTGGAAACTATGCTGCGCGGCATCTGCAAAAAGAAGAATTTCCTCGATTTGCTAGAGAACTTTATTCTCTATGATCACTCCGGTGGCAACACCGTAAAAATCCTTGCCCGTAACCATCAGTACCTCGGTGTCAACGAAGCGGTCAAAGCATACGAGGCGAGAAAGCTCAACGATGGCAAGCTGGGCGTGTTCTGGCATACACAAGGTTCCGGCAAGAGCTATTCCATGGTTTTTCTCGCCCAGAAGATCCGCCGCAAGTTTGCAGGGTCTCCCACAATCGTTGTTCTTACCGACCGCGATGAGCTGAACAAGCAGATCAGCGACACATTTGAAAACTGCGGTCTGCTCGGAAAAACAAAGGCTTCTCAGTTTATCGCCACAAGCGGCGGTGACCTTATCTCAAAACTGAAGGGCAATCCGAGCTTCATATTCACGCTGATACAGAAATTCAACAAGCCGGACGAAGCGGCAATCTACCCGGATCACGATATTATTATCATGTCAGACGAAGCACATCGCAGTCAGTACGGTATCTTTGCCGATAACATGATGAAGCTGCTCCCGACAGCGGCCCGTATTGGCTTTACCGGCACTCCGCTCCTGTCCAGCGACAATATCACAGCCCGTACTTTTGGCGGCTACATTTCCGTGTATGATTTCAAACGCGCCGTGGAGGACGGTGCTACCGTTCCGCTCTATTATGAGAATCGCGGCGAAAAGATACTCGATCTCCATAATCCGGAAATCACCGACCGCATTCTCGACGCCATCGAAAATGCCGACATCGACGTCGATCAGCAGGATAAGCTCGAAGCGGAGTTTGCAAAGGAAATCCATCTGATGACGGCGGAGCCTCGCCTGAAATCTATCGCAAAGGATTTTGTCGGTCACTATTCCGACCTGTGGACCAGCGGCAAGGCGATGTTCGTGTGCCTCAATAAGGTCACGTGCGTCCGTATGTATAATTTCGTTCAGGAATACTGGAAGGAAGAAATCAAAGCTCTGAAAGCGAAAATCAAAACAGCCACTCAGCAAGAAGCGCAGGAACTGGAGCGCAAGCTGAAATGGATGGAAGAAACGGAAATGGCCGTTGTGATCAGTCAGGAGCAGAACGAGATTCAGGCCTTCAAAAAATGGGATCTGGATATCAAATATCACAGGGTGAAAATGGAAAAGCGTGAGCTAGACAAGGAGTTCAAAGATGCGTCCAATCCGCTCCGGGTGGTATTCGTCTGCGCCATGTGGCTCACCGGCTTTGACGTGAAGTGCCTGTCCTGCCTGTATCTCGATAAGCCCTTGAAGGCGCATACGCTCATGCAGACCATCGCCCGTGCCAACCGCGTGAACGAAGGCAAGAGTAACGGTTTAATTATCGATTATATCGGCATCGTGAAAGCCCTCCGCAAGGCTCTGGCCGACTATACCGCAAACATAAACACGCCCGGAGGCGATCCGACCGTTGATAAGGACGAGCTGATAGCCCGTATTCTCGATACGATTGAAGAAGCGAAAGCCTTCCTCCGGGAGCGCGATTTTGAGCTTGCCGATCTTGTGGCAGCAGTTGACTTTACGAAGCTGGCTCTGCTTCAGACCGCCGCTAATGCCGTATGCGGCACTATTAAAGATAAGAAGGCTTTCTCCACATACGCATCGGAATTGATTCGTTTGATGAAATACACGGATCGTGACGATATTACCGGACAGACGCGCAAAGAATATGAAGCCATCGCCGCTATTTACGGAGAGCTTCAGAAAAAGCACCGTCACGTTGATACAACAGATCTGATGGTGGAAATTAATTCTATCATCAGCGAATATGTGGAGATCGATGATGCACCGATGATGGTCAAAGAAGAGCCACGCCGGTTTGACATCAGCGCAATCGATTTTGATTTGCTTCGCCGGGAATTCGCAAAGGTAAAGAAAAAGAACCTAGTAATGAAGGATTTGGAGGAAATCATCCAGCAGAAGCTCGACCGACTGCTTTTCAACAATCCGGATCGTATAGATTATTACGAACGGTATCAGCAGATTATCACAGACTACAACAGTGAGCAGGATCGCGCCACCATTGAGAAAACCTTTATGGATTTGATGGATCTGGCCAATAGTCTCGATCAGGAAGAACAGCGGTATGTCCGCGAAGGCTTTGAGAGCGACGAGGAGCTTTCGCTGTACGATATGCTTTTCCGGGACGATCTCTCCAAGACGGACATCAAGAAAATTAAGGAAGTGGCCGCAAGCCTTCTGAAAAAGATAAAGGCTAAAATTGCGGAGCTTGATCACTGGACAGATAAGCAGGAAACAAAAGCCGCTGTAGATAATCTGATTCGTGATACGCTGTGGGCCGAGCTGCCGGAGTGCTATGACGAGATCAGCATTTCCGAATACCGTCAGCGTATTTACGAATATGTTTACACGCGCTACAGAGTAGCTGCGTGATTGCAAGAAGAATAAAATAATAAAGGAGTATTATTATGCCTAACTGGGGACAAGTACTTAACGAGATTCAGGGTATGCGAGTTGAAAATCCATTGGATACGATTCGCAGGAAATACTTAGCTACTATGCACGATTATACTGGAAGAAATATAATTGCATATTATTCGGGATTTTTGCAGAAACCTAAAGGTGATGTCGCAATCGATGATAATGATAAAAATGCATTGATGCAAGCGGTTTACGGTCTGGATAAATCAAAGGGATTGGATATCATTTTACATACACCAGGAGGAAACACGGCTGCCACAGAATCAATTGTTAATTATTTACGGTCGCTGTTTGGAAATGATATTCGAGCGTTTATCCCCCAAATTGCCATGTCAGCAGGTACAATGATTGCTCTTTCGTGCAAAGAGATCGTGATGGGAAAGCAATCGAACATTGGACCAATTGATCCACAATTCGGCGGTATGTCTTGTGCTGGGGTTATTGAGGAATTTCAAAACGCTATAAATGGAATTAAAGCCGATCCTGCTTCTGCCCCTCTATGGCAAGTGATTATTTCCAAATATCATCCCACCTTCTTAGGCGATTGCCAAAAGGCAATTGATTGGTCTGATAAAATGGTTACAGAATGGTTATGCACCAATATGCTCACTGACCACGAAGCGCCTGAAGAAGATGCCAAGAAAATAGTTGAAACTCTTGGAAGCCATAAAGAAACCTTTACTCACGCAAAGCATATTCATATAGATGAATGTCAGAAGCTGGGAATAAAGGTCATCCCATTGGAGACACTTGATCAGAGAGCTATCGGTGAGTGCAAGGATCTTCAGGACTGTGTTTTGACAATTCACCACACATATATGCATACTTTTTCCAGTTCAAGCGCTGTAAAAATAGTTGAAAACCATCTTGGAAGTGCTATGATAATGAACATTCCAATGAATATGCCAGCCGCAGTACCCGTAAATGTATAATGGGAGGAAACAATATGGAAAACGAAAAATACTACCAAGCATTTAGAGATTTGGGCATTAAGGTAGAGCCTTTGCCATCAAACTATAATCCTGAAGAATATGGCCGTCGGTTGCTATCAATGTCACAGTCTGAAAATGGCGTTTCTTATGCTGCTTCCACTTCCACGGACTACGTGGTGATACAGCAAAACAACGCAAAAAAAGTGGATGAGAAATAATAAAACAGCCTATACCAGAATAATTCCGGTGTAGGCTGTTTTTGTTCCGCTTGAAGACGAAAGGACAATGGTTTTTGAATTATCCCTTATACCCCACGTCTCCGGTGAGGCATATATTATGTACTCTCTTTCATCATTTTTCTTTTCTGCCGCCGCTGTTCGTTTTCACGCTCACGGCGCTGTATGTATTTGAATTCCCGAATGAGTTCCTTATATTTTTCCGTGCGCGGGTGCGCCAGCCTTTGCGGTGATGCCATAAAGTTCACGAATTCCGCTTTGGCGCAGTACTGTATAGAGCCGAGTTTAATGCCGGTTAAGGTTTCTTCCCGTATCCATTCGTGAATGCGCTGCGGGCTGTGTCCGACAAGTTCCGCCGCCGTCTGCGTGGGCAGAGCCTCTGGCAGCTCTGCCCACTGTGAACTCAGCCACCGCCGAAAGGCTTCGCAGTTTTCCGGGGTTGCTTCAAACATCGGGAGCGGATGCCATTCGGTGCGGTTGGAGAACATGCCGCTCAGCTCCGATAAAAATCCCGGCTCGGTATCCATACGGGCTTTGAACCGCACCGCATCCTCTGTCTGCACCCGGTATTTATGGGTTGTATGTCCCGTGTTTTCGTGCGGGATATAGTTGTTGTCCATCAGATATTTCATTTTCCGCGTGGAGATGTGCAGGTACTGGCGAAGCTCGCTCCCGCTCATAAATTCATTTTGGGTCATATATAAAATCATCCTTTCCGACAGCAAAAATGCGCCCGCCGTGGGCGCATCATTCTTTTGCTTTATTAAAGATACTGCTGATTACATCGGCGCTTTCCTGTTTCTTGGACTTATCCAGATGGACATAGATATTTGCCGTTGTGGACAGGTCGGAGTGCCCGAGGAAGGTCGATACATTCAGTAGCGGCACATCCTGATTGATGAGGATGCTGGCAAAGGTGTGGCACAGGTCGTGGAAGCGAATCTTGCGCAGACCGTATTGCCTGATAAGGTCGGCGAAACGCTGCGTGACCCGATTCGGGCGTATCAGCCCGCCGAGCTGATCGACGCAGATATAATCATCGTATTTGCGGTTGTAGCTGCCCTTGAACATTCGCTGGTACAGGTCCTGCTTTTCCCGTTCCTCGCACAGCATTTCATACACCGGGTCCGGCAGCGGCAGCGTGCGGCGGCTGGATTTGTTTTTCATTTTCTCCACAGGTTCGATGATGACCTTGCCGTTTTCCTTGTACTCAATGATTTTGGTGTCGAGCAGTATGGTTTTCTTTTCCCAGTCTACCCGTGACCACCGTGCGCCCAATGCTTCGCTGCGGCGCAGCCCCAAGCCGCCCGCCAGCATGACCGCCGGATAGATAATATCCCCGCGGATAAGCCCCAGTATGGCGATCAGCTCCTCCTCGGAATAGTTTTCTCCGGTGAACTTGTTTTTCTTCGGGCGGTCGATGCGGTCAAAGGGATTGGAGTCAATCAGTCCGTCCTTGAAAGCCCGCTTGAAGGCGCTGTGCAGGACGGTGTGGTAGTGGATAACGGTGTTGGCGACAACGCCTGATTCGAACATCCACTCGTAGAAATCCTCAATGTCCTTTGCGGTGATGCTGCCGACCGTCAGTTCCTTTCGGGCAGTAAAATACCGCCAAATTCTACCGTTTATCATTCCGCGGTAGCTTTCGGCGGTACTCTTTTGAATGTTTTTCTCGATCTTTTTATAGTAGGCGCACATATAATCGTAGATCGGGATATCCGAGGCAGGCTTTTTGTTTTGCGCGATCTGCTCGGCATAAGACTGTTCAAAGGCTTGCACTACCTCTCGGTAGGCTTTGTTCACCTTTGATTTGTTGGCGCTCTCCGGCAGTCCCAGCGCGCGCCATACGGGTTTTGTCTTGCCATTCTCTCTGACCTGTATCACGGCATAGAGACGGCCTTTCTTAGCCTGTACGCTGGCTGCAAGTGTGGTTGCGGCATTCATTTGCGTTCACTCCTTTTTTGTTTTTGCCGACACGAACAATATCACAACTCACCGCACAAGTCCAGACTTTTTCGGAAGTTTTCTCAAGAAAACAGACCTTTGGGTTCGAACCCGATCGCTCTCTTTGCCGCAGATAGTCAATAAGCTGCGATTTGGCAATGCGGTTTTCTCTGCCGACCTTCACTGCCGGAAGGGACTTTTCTTTTATCAGCTTGTATACCGTCTTGGTGCTGACCCGCAGGATCTCCGCCACCTCGGTGACGGTAAGCGCCGCCGGATAGCAGCGCAATTCTTTTTCGTGTTCTTTTTTCGTCATAGGCAATTCCTTTCTCCTACATATTCATGGTAGGTCCGTCGTTTTCCTCGGCGGTCACATCTTCCTCGCTGTCGGCTGCGGCGGAGAGGATACCGACCGCAAGCCCGATAACGGCACCGAGGTTGGAGGCGTTTTCCTGTGCCTCAATACGCTTTCGGCGTTCCTCCGGATCCTCGGCAGTGCCGTCGATTATACTGCCAGCTTCCAGAATACCGCGCAGACCAGCAGCGACAGCGCCACCGCCGATACCGCCGTGGCTATCATAATTTTTAATATTTTTCGGTGCAGTTTCTCTATCGTGCTGTCCAGCGTCTCGGTACTCTTGGAAAAGGTTTCGGAGCAATTCAAAATAAACTGCTCTTGATTCTTCCCAGCCTGTTCGACGAGGCTTTGCATCTGCGCCGCCGTTTTGCGGTTCTCCGTCACCACTTCCCGCACCGTCTTTTCCATATACTCCGCCTCGATATTCTGTATCCGGATGCAGTGGTCGCTCAGCTCCTCCGCCGTCGCCAGCCGCTCGATCATCTGATACAGTTTCGGCTGAAATTCCACCGTGTCCGCCAGCAGCTTGCTCTCCCGCTTGCGCTACTCTATCGGGATCGCATACACCTGCGGCTGATACGGGATCTGTTCCAGCTCGGACAGCGTCCGTGTGTTTTTCTTCCTCAGCATATCCATTGCCGAGTTCTGCTGTGTGCTCTTTTCTGATTGTGAATTCATATTCCAATACCTCTTTCAAATATTTTTCATCGTGCAGGCGTATATCTCTTGCACTTCATTCCGTTCGGGCAAGTGAAGGTGATATATTTTCGCTCGTCCGTCCATGTGACACCATAGCCGAGCTGCAGCATTTCCCGGTTCTCCATGCTGTCGCCGAGCATTTTCCAAACAAATTCCTCTTTGGAAAACCGCAATTCAAGCTGGCGGTCCTCCACATCACGACTGGTGCAGTAGAGGGTAGCACTGTCGGCATTGCGGCGGCTCTTGTCCAGCACGAAAGCGGTATCCACTGCACCTACGATTCTGGTGGTGCCGGTCAGTTTGTTGAACGGATCGCTGTCGCCCTGTTTGCGCAGGTGATGCACCAGCAAAAGACAGATACCAAGTTCGTCCGCTAACTGTTTTAATATCCGTATTTCCTCATAGTCGTTTGCGTAAGAGGTGTCGATGCTGTTGTTGCGCACAATCTGAAAGGTATCCACCGCAACAAAAACCGTGTCGGGATGCTCTTTCACAAAATACCGTATCTGTTCGCACAGACCGTCGGACAGCGTTCCGGCAGAGGTAGCAAAAAACGCATTGGGCGGCACTTCGTCGGTGATGCAAAGCAGACGGTTCTGCACGCGGCGCAGGGTGTCCTCCAAGCAAAGATACAGCGTGGTTCTTCCGGCTGTTTTCAACTCCCACATCGGTTCGCCCTTTGCAATACGCACCCACCACGATTTACCGATCTTTGACGCGCCGCCGAGGATACATAAGCCCTGCGGCAGCAGCGTGTCGACACAAAACTTTGTCGGCGGAAGTTTCATGTCCACTAAGGTTTCGCCGTCGATAACGGCGAGTTTTGTTTTTTCGTCAGCCATACTGAAATCTCCTTGTAAAAAAGTAAGAGCAAAAGCAGCGGCGGCGGAACCGATGCTTTTGCTCTCCTATCTATCTAATGGCTGAAAACAGAAAAATCACATAAAATGCCGTGATTGCAAAAATTCGTTTCTGAATTTTTTGTAATTTCCGATGACAGCGAAACGGTTTTATGATATACTGATTACAGAAACGAGGTGTGCCGCATGAATCTGATTGAAACAAAACCTGTGGGCGATGCGAATTTTTATAAGTTCTCTGTTGACTTTACAGGTGACGATTTTATTTTAGGCGGCAAAACTCTGCCGCTCGGAATCATTACCCACGATATATTAAACATCCCCGCCGACAAGTTGCTCTACGTTATTAAGACGGGCGATAAACTCAATGATTTGTATAACCGACTGAATGCGGAAAATTACAGCGATGAGCTGTTTACAAGCATTCGGAAGACCGTAGAAAAAATACTTGATATTATCGGGAAAATAAAACCGTTTTCGTATTTTAATATCAGCGAAGAGTACGAACATATTGATTTGCTTCTCGGTGATGATAAAATCAAAGAGTGGCAGAGCAGCTTTTCTTCCCTGCCGATACCGAATATCAATTTTGTTCCCGAAGGCACGGCTATGCATGACCACATTATCGTTCTTACCGAATTCATAAAATCCTACATTTATATTTGCGCCGACACCTTCAATTTTTATAAGGTTGCGATGATGTATTTTGTAAACCTCACCGAGAACGGATTTCGGGACAAAGTGCTCCTTGCCGGTTTTACAAGAGAATTCTTCGGAAAAGAAGAGGTGGCAGAATGGATTGATGAACTGAACGCTACTGAAATCACGCACAATTTTACGCTTGAACCGGGAGTTTGGATGGCACCGGTTGTCCTTGAAAACAAGGACGGCTCGGCTGTGCTCGGCCGCCGCATCCATTTTGACCGTATGCTCAATTTTTATGTGACCGATCTGTTCGAGGGGCTTGCCGCCGGACATTACTCCTGGCAATGCGGAATCTGTCACCGATTTTTCTTTATGGAAACCGCACATAAGCAACTGTATTGCAGCACCGTCAATCCTGAGTACGGCGTTCCCTGCGCCTATGTTGCAAAAAACAAGCTGAATATGCCGAAGCAAAAGAAAAAGGACGGTTTCGGCTATGCGATTTGGAAAAAGAGATACGATTCTCTGCGCAACGAAAAGCACAAAACCAATAAAAATCTGCCGTCCGCCAAATATGATATTGATGTGTGCGATAAGGCAATCGAACTTGCCAAACGGCATTATGAAGAGGCACAGATCGATTTTGATTACGCGCAAAATCAGTATGAGCAGGATATGGTTTTGCTGAACCTGATCAACGAGGCAAAAGCGGCACTGGGTAAAAAATAATTTCATTTTTCTTTGGGAAGGGGGTGCGCGTATGGACGCCGAATACAAAAAGGCTGCCGAAAAACTGCTTTGCGGCATTACGGATAAGCGGCTGCACGAGCTGACGATATGGAACGATATTCTTTCCTCTGTCCGTTCCGGTAAGCTGCGGCTTTGGGAAATCAACGATGAAATTCTGCGTATCAAATATTTCTGCAAAGAAAAAAACGAACGCGCATCTGCCTTTACCGAAAGCGATAAAAGCGGCGTGCGGTTCGATGATCTGAACGCATATTTTGTTGAGGCAACCAAGAGCCGTGATAAAGGATATTTTGAGGCATTTATCCGCGCTTACGAGCCGGTGCTACAAAGCCGCGCCGAACGGTTCGTTGCACATTATAATCTGTCTGCGGATGACACCGAGGACATCAAGCAAATCTTTTTGGAAACATTGTGGTTTGCTTTTCTCGGCTATGATGCCGCCGATCCCATTCCGCTTTTGCAGTATATGAAAAAAGCGGCGGTCATGTGGCAGCTGGATTATATCCGCACAACAAAAAACGCCTGCACCGTGCCGACGCAAAACGGGTATGCCGAGCTGCGCAAAGTTATGCGCATTTATAACAGCGTTCCCGAGCTTTCCGCCGACGAGCGTATTGCGCTTGCCGTAAAAGAGACGGGCTTTGCCGAGAAAAAAGTTACCGAGCTTGCCGCTGTCGGCAAGGCTTGCGAATATCCCGTTGGCATTGTCCCGACAGACGAAAACGAAAATGCGGCGGACGGCACTGTTTCGGACGAGCTGATTGAAGACCCGTCTGTACCCCTGTTTGAGGAAGTATTGCGGAGTATTTACCGCACCCATTTCCGCACCGCCGCCGATAAAATCACCCCTAAGGATAAGCAAATTTTATCCCTTTCTCTCGGCGTGTGTTTTGACTGTTTCGGCATTTTCAAGCCCAACACTTATGCGGAGATCGCATTGAAACAAGGCGCGTCGGGCGAAAAGAGTATTGAGAAAAAACGCAAGGCGGCAATCGAAAAGTTTGCCAAAGTGTTGTGCGATATGGGCTTTTGCGACGGCGTTTTCTTAAAACAAACGGCTATAACGGTTATAAAAGAAAAAGACAAGAAAACAGTGCAGTCAGCCAGATACGCTTATACGCCTTACGGTGACGGAAAAGCCGGCGAGATTCTGTATACCGCCGCCGGAAAGCATCGCTTTCAGATCGTCCGCCTTGCGGAATTTGATATGACCGGCGCTTACGCAGAACAGGCCGCAAAAATCATCGACAGCATGAACGGAAATTTCATCAAGGAGCGGTTCTACGCCATTCCGCTCGAAAGCCTGCTCCGCGTCAATAGCCATAACGCAAACCCAAGGATGCCGTTCTATCATCCGCTCAGCACAGACGAATAGAAATAGTTTCAAAGCCTTCTCTCGATTTTTCGAAAGAGGGCTTTTTTCTGCCGTTTAATTTATGACTTTTTCTTGTAAACCCCGAATAAACCCCTATTAAGCCTTGTGAAATCTCAAAAAATGTGGTATAATATATATTGTAGTATTGTATTTTCGTGAAAACGGAGGATTCCGCTATGGATAACAATCTTGAGCGCTGGTATTCGATGAAAGAAATAATGGAATATTTGGGTGTCAGCCGTGATACCGTTCTTGACTGGATCGAGCGCAGAGAAATGCCCGCCGCCAAGATCGGCAGGCTGTGGAAATTCAAAATAAGCGAAGTGGACGCCTGGATGAAATCCGGCGTTGCGGCGGATAAGTAATATTCGGAGGTGCAATATGGCACTTGAAAATAAATTGGGGATGACAAACTCTGCCGACCTTGCCCGCGAGGAAGAACGCATCAGCAAGAAAAATGCGCTTGAGCTTTTTGATAGCGGGTTGCTTGATCAATTGGAAGCGGGAAAATTCTCCGCCCTTAAAGCAATTCATAAGTATCTCTTTGATGAAATCTTCGATTTTGCCGGAGAACTCAGAACCGTGAATATTTCAAAGGGCAACTTCCGTTTTGCGCCGCTGATGTACCTCGAAGCGGCACTTGCCAACATTGATAAAATGCCGCAGTCCACTTTTGATGAAATCGTCGAGAAGTATGTGGAAATGAATATTGCCCACCCGTTCCGAGAAGGAAACGGGCGCAGCACACGCATTTGGCTCGACCTCATTTTCAAAACCGAGCTTCACAAGGTTGTTGATTGGAGCAAGATTGATAAAGAAGATTATCTTCTTGCAATGGAGCGCAGCCCCATAAAGGATATTGAAATCAAACACCTTTTGAAAAACGCACTCACCGATGATGTGGATAGCCGTGAGGTCTATATGAAGGGCATTGACCACAGCTATTATTACGAGGGCTACACGACCTTCAAGACGGAAGATTTAAGTAAGGAATGAGGTGCAAATATGCCGGATAAGAATTGGCAATTTGAACTTGAAGAAT
>ERZ827186.1792-NODE-1792-length-16336-cov-3.033413_pt1 | contig 16336 bp, 21 predicted proteins | sample MGYA00519918_ERZ827186 | MGnify/ENA primary metagenome ERZ827186 (study PRJEB31778, sample SAMEA3449275) | human gut metagenome | biome: human gut; feature: human-associated habitat; material: faeces | place: United Kingdom | collected 2010/2012 ...
TCAACTGAGCAAAAGTATCGACAAACAATTCGCATACATGCGGGAACGCGGATTCGTCCCCGGCCGGGATAACCGGGAACCCGCTTTCTTTGCCGATTTCGATCTGATTTGTCAGTGGACGAAGCAACGGGATCGAATTATCCAAAAAATCACCCGAATAGAAAAAACACACGATTTGAAAAGCGAGGAAGCTCTAAAAGACTTTTATCTAATGAATCGGGGTCGAGGCAGTCAATCATATTGACAATGACCTTTATAGAATTTAACAACAGATGAGCCGCGAAACAGTCAAAGCCATTTATACCGTGAATAACAAAAATCAATTCGAATGAAAACGGCACAAACGAATTACTTTCAACGGGCGGCAGAAATCGCCGCCCGACGGGAAACCGAATACATTACTCGCACCGAGGGACAATATCAGAACCTCTCTTTTGTGTGTGGGGGCAATCTGTCCAAAGGATGCCGAAACCGGCTACATACGATCATCAAGCGACGACACGAATTGACAACTGCACGAGAACGGCGGGAAGTGTTTCTCAAAATGTACCGGGTTCAGGATTATTTTTCTTTGACTTATTGGAACGAGTTGAACGATATTCTGAGACGTTGCCAGCAATGCGCCTCGCCGTTTCAAAACTTCGATTACAACCGGGCCTCATTCGACGACATCCCAATAGCCTCGAAATACGAAGCCCTACGGCATTTTATCGAAACATACGGAACCGCAACCGACCGCAAATATTTACTTGCGAAATTCACCTTTCCTTAATAGGGTTTACCGTTCCCGATATTTCCCGCCCTATCGGGCGGGGCTACTTTCTTTCGTGACTGCGGGAAAAGAAAGTAGCAAAGAAACCTATTTCTTTAAAGGTTATACCGTTCTAATATTCTATTAACTACAAAAGAAATTAATCACTCATTATGCTCATATCTATAAAACTAATTAAATCAAACGGTTCACAAGAAAAATGCTTTTTCAAATGCGATTTTTTTATAACCGGCACATCTGATAATTTTACTTCCGAATTATATTCTCGTGAAGGACAAGCAACCCAATGATAACAAGGATCGTCAAAATCGTTAATATCGGTCTTATCAAAAGACACAAATCCTTTTCGAGCAAACTTGATAAATGAATAACCATATATAGCACGAATATAGGTATCAATTGGATCATTCTCTTTCGATATATTGCAAGCAGACAAAACGAACAATACTTGTTGTTCATCTAAATGTAATATTTGATGTAAATATGGGTTAATTATTATGTCTTCTTCTTCGAATTGAAGAGGCATCTCTCTTGCGGCTTGAGCTATTACTTCATTACTTTTAACATTTTCACGGATAACAGCAGGTACAATTCCACCGGCTGAAGCAGCATGAATATAATAATGGTCAATTTGTACGAACCAATCTATATCTTTACCAGATATTCCTTCATTGGAATCTTCTCTGTCTAAATATTCCATTAATTCTTAATTTGAAATGTATCTAAACAATTTTGACAATAATCGATTCGCTGTAATGTTCGTGGACGATAAGCATTAGAAAAAGTCAACTGTTTTATAGCTACTATATCATTCTGTAACAACACTTTATTTGCAGCATGAACTTCAGCACAATTCCCAAGATAATTCTTACCTCTTTTTTGTCCTAATACTCCTAATGTTTTCAATTTGTCCTTCAAACGACACTCAAGCATCTTTTCTAATTCTTTTTGAGTGATCCGACTTTTGTTACAACTTGTTCCTCTATATTGCTGATATTCACAACCGACAAAAGCTGCATAACCTTTCTGTAATCGTCGAAATCGATAAACCTTTTTGATGACCAATTCTTCCAAAGATTTAGAACAATTCATATTTCATTTTACATGAATAAAATAGATATTCATCAAGTTTTCTCATACTCCACAAAGTCTTCCATAAAACAAAGATAATTATAGAATTACAATAAACCTTTCTTAATCTTAAAAATGTTACTTTTGCAGAGGGAAATGTATAAGTTTCGATGAAAAAATACTTTTTTCACCGATATTGGAAACTATTCGTCTTAGCGCTATTGATCCCCGTAAGCCTGTATCAGGGGATACTGTATTGTCTACATAGATCGTCCTCTCGACAGTACGATATGGGCAACAATTATTTCGGGTGGTTATTTCGTACATAAGGTACGGTCGTATTTATCTATTATGACTCATGGCAACGACGAAAAGAGCAAGAATACCGAGATGGGCCAAGAATCCGCATAGGATGTATAGGTAAAAACAATGAACAAATCGTATACATTCACCAGAACACAAAACAAGCTAATCTACCTGCAAATAAGCTAATTAACATTTTTTTCAGAAATTCAGGAAATATAATATATTGTCACTCGCATTCTAATTAAATCATAAATATTCATTCCATACCATTCTGAAACTCTATTTCCAATTCCTGCATCTGGCCGAAATTATCCGTCACCGTAAATTTCAGATGCGACGGACGATCCGAAAGGCTCGTGTAAGAAAGCGTGAAAACTCCGTTTTCTATACCCGGAATATCTTTCAACGCGTAATATTCCCGGCTGGTAAGCGACGCACCGCTTGTATCGCATACTTCTCCGGACCCTTCCGTCTGAACATAAGAAATAAAGTATTCGGCTCCGGTAAAATATCCCTCGCGGGTCAACGTGAAACGGATTTCCACCGCCTCGCCCTGTCTGATCGTTTGGGGAAGATACCAGGTCGATAGAGCAAACCCGTACTTTTGTTGCACATGGATCGTATCGTCGCACGCCCCTAAAACCAACAGGGACAAAATAGCCGTGCATCCGGCGATAATCGTTTTCAGCATAATTTCCCGTATCGTTAATTGATTATGACTCTTATTCCTATACCGAGCAACGTATGAAAACGAGTAATGGACGATCCGCCCAACAAACGTTCCCGCATTTGCAACAGCACGGCGAACCGGTCGCTCAGATACCCTTCCGCCTGTACACTCAACGCGCCCCCGTAGACAAAACAATCCGGGTCGGTCAGGGTGGCTCCGTCATAAAGCTGTTTCCGGCCCCGATTGCTCGTCTCGTAACCGGCAAGTGCCGAAAGGCCGGCCGTCAATGCCATTTTGTCCCTGCAACCGCGTACCAATGGAATAAAATAACCAGCCTCGACAGTCAGTTGAGCTTTCGGCACAAGCGCGTCCCGATAAACGTAATCTTTTCTCAAATAGCCAGCGCCGAACGCCCAATAACGGCCTCTGGAGTCGTAACGTACACACGAAAGTCCGGCATGAAAACGCCATGCTCCGTGCTCATTCCTCAACAGGAAACCACCATCCGAGCCGCCGGAAAGTTGTATCCCCACCCGACCCGGCAGTTGTTGTGCAAACGACCGTGTAAACGCGCACGACAATATCATTACGGCAAGCGCCACTATAACCCTACTCCTGTTTTTCATAATTTTTTGTCGTTTTTAGTTCGTCCGTTCTACGGGCAGAAGCCAAACACCGGTTCTCCACATCGAACCGTTGGTGCCGTTCACCCCCTTTTTCATAAATTTCGACAACGAGTTTCTTATCGTCCGGAATCGTAATTTTCGTAAAAGCATAAACGCCATGTTCCGAACTGCGCGTTTCCACCCTATCGATCCGACCGAATACACGGAGCGGATCTAAATAGATTTCCTGTGCGGCCGTGCGTTTGGAAACTTTGCGATCCACAATTTTGAACCGAATAAAATCCACATCGAACGGAATATCGGACATATTACGCACCGCAAGATGAAAGAACATCAGATCGCCATACACATAAACGCCTTTCAGCGACGACTGAACCCGAAATCGGAAACAACCCACGCTACGAATATCGCTTCGTTCATCCCGGTAAATCGCTTCCATAATCCGGTCCACGTTTTCCGGCGCTTCGCCGTCCAATTCCCTGAGTTGAATGACCGTTCGGTTTCGGTTCGCCGTATCGAGAACCGCCATATCGATAGAAAGCAGACGGGGTTGCTCGCTATAAACCACGTCAAACGAATAGAAATGTCCGTCGGAAGTAATGACGCTGAAATTCGTCTCGTCTTCGAACCCCTGTTTCGTAGCCTTGACTCGCACGACGTTCTCCACCCCCGCCGCTTTACCCGCGATTATATCGGTACTACCGAGATCGACGTATAGCACAGAGGCCGGGAATAGAATATGAGTCGTTTTGGAGAAAGCGACCTCGATCCGATAAGGCGTTATGGTCTGTCCCGAAAAAGAAATACCGCGAAACTCCTGTCCGCACAGGGCGGAGGCCGACAACACGGAACATACTGCCGCCAGCCATGAATGATATTTTTTCATTTTTTATCGTGTTTTCGAAACCAAATAAAGTCGATAGCCGGCTTTCAGTTTGATTCTCACTTGCTGAAGTCTGGCATTCAAATACTGCGTGCCGCCGGAGATCGCTCCGCGCACTACATCCATTGCCGCCTGCTGTCCCGCGCTCCGGGCGACGGATATGCTACTACCGAACGTATTGCCCATATTGGCCGCCGCGTTTTTGACCGCATCGCGCTCTATCGAAACCGGAATATTCAACCCCTGCCTGCCATCCAAATCGTAAGCCGACAACTCGACGGGAAAAATCCGGTACTGCCACCGAATCCCAGAGACACCGATTTGCATACGGGAGCCGTTTATCGAAACCTGCCCGTACAAAATAGAATTGACAGGAAGTATCTGATCGCCCACCTGCATAGGCTCCAGTAACCGCAGGCGCACCGTTTCACCGGAAGTAACGATCTGATCGTCGTTGACACACGCCTGTACCGTACTGCGACTATCCCCGGTGGCAAATCCCACCGGCGTATAGAATCCTCGGTTACGGGAATCGGCTTCCATTACGATCAGACTGGTATCGTTTCCGCCCCGCAACGCCGATACGGTACTGTCGGAGCGGATGACAGCACGAACGAGCGGACGGCGTTGCGCCGCATCGGACTGCGAAGGCCGGGACGATGAAATTTCCGGGAAATACTTGGCTGCCGCCGCATAACTGCGTTCGATGATTTCCACCGGATCGTCCGTCTTTTTGCGGTCGGTTTCCAGTCGTTCGGTCAGCTCATCGACCTGCTTGCGGAGGCGCTCGATTTCCCGATTTTCTTTCGGACGGCTTTCGAAAGCCGCGATCTGCCGGTTCAAGTTCCGATAGGTTTTCCGGCTACGTTCGATTTCATCCCGTTCGTCCTGCGGCTCGGCTTTCGCTTCACTCTGGGGATCGGACAGCGAAAACGCATTTTCGGAGAGCGTTTTCATCCGGGCCTGCGCCCGGATTTCACTCTGTTCCCGGTCGGCGGCTTCGCGCTTGTCCCCGATAATGTACTGCTCCTGCGCTTCGGGCAAATCTTTCAGCCCGCCTGCATCCTGCTCCGTCTCCGTATTGCCGAATATGAAATACATAGCGATAAAAAACGGTATGGACATCACTGCTGCGGCCATCCATGCACTCCGTCTGCGCCGAACCGGTTCCGTCTGCGGGCTCCGACCGCTTCCGGTTTTTTTCATAGATTTATCCTGCATGGCTTATGGCTTTAACAGATTTTCGATATGTTCCATTTCGGGCAAAGCGTCCCGGCGGGAACCGCCAGACACAATCAGCCACAAATCGATTGCAGCCAGTATCGCAAAAAGCACCCCCACAATCCATAACCGCTGGCGGGGAGAACGTTCCTCCAAAAATAGTTGCAGCCTGTTACGGGCATGATACCCGACGGCTCCGATGATTTTGAACAGCTTGTTACCTTTCATATCGTTGTAAATCTTTATTTTCTATTACGGTGAAATCTTCTATGGAAAATCCTTGCGGATTATTGTCGCTTCGAACGGCGTTGATTAGGCGGCAGGACGTTATCAGACTGCGTTCCAGAACGAAACTTTCGCGGATGATCCGTTGTCGCGCGAAAGTCTTGATCCGGTACGGATAATCGTTGAAATCGCACTGCATACTGTCTACCGTTACCAACTGTGTGACATTACCGGCAATCAACCGGTTAAAGAATCCCTTCTCGGAAAGGTCCTTATAATAATTAACGGCGCTTTTGTCCGCGAGAAAAAGAGCGCGGCCAATATTTCCCTCGATAGCTTCCTTGTCGGGCGAGAGCGAGAAAAACAGTTCATGGAACCGTTTGACATGCTCCCGCGCCTCGACGGGACGGTTTTGGGCCGCATCCTGCGAGAGCGCCAGAATCAACGACTTGCCGTTATCCAAAACATATATTTTCTGTCGCTGTTTCTCTGCGAACCGGAACGACGCGGAAACCGCATAGATCGTAACGGCAGTACAGGCGACCAGAAACAGAATCGCAAAAAAACGGATTCGCTGAAAACTCGTTTCGATATTAGTCAGTGATTTAAATTCCATGATTTTCGGATTATTATTTACCCTTGCCGATCAACAGTCCGCCGGCATTACCCATCGTAGCGCCAGCGGCAGCGGTCACGACATTGCCGGCCTTATTTGCCATACTGTTGACCGTTTTCTGATAACCGCCCGCACCGCTGCCGGCACGCACGATCCACGATGCGACCGTCGGTACCGAGAAATAACCGACAATGCCGATTATCATAAAAACGATATAGGTCGTATCGGCTCCCGAAAAGTCGATCATTTCGGCCGACTCAATATCATGGTTCAGCGAAATGATCTGAATCCGCGCGAGCATGGCCGAGAACAAATCGGACACCGGAAGCCAGAGATAAATCGTAATGAAGCGCGAAAGCCAATGCGTGAGCGTCGCTTGGAAACCGTCGAAAACGGCAAAGGCGAAAGCCAAAGGCCCAATGATCGAAAGCACCACCAAATAAAAAGTACGGAGCGTATCGACGACCAGAGCCGCCGTTTCGAACAACACTTCGAGCAACCACCTCAGTCCTTCCAATATCCAATGTTTCAGACTGAACATATTACACAACGAATACATGGCATCGAAAGTCGCCTGAGAATCGGTTTCGATACCGAGTTCCGCCAACTGCCGGTCATAGTCCTTACTCGGATCGACCACCCCCAGCGTGTACATCTTTACCTTCGCATCCCAATATGCCCGATCCTTTTCGGCCTGATACTTTTTCATTTCGAATACCTGATCGCGCATCATCTGATGGGTTTCCCGAACCAAAGGATTGAGCACTCCGCACAGCGTATCGAGAACCAACGGCTTAAAAAGGACGATGCAAATTGCCAGCGCGAAGGGTCTCAATAAAGGAAATACATCGATGGGTTCCGCACGGGCCAACGCCTGCCATACCCGATAAGCGATATACAGCAATGCTCCCAATCCGGCCAAAGCGGTTGCCAGCCCTGTCAAATCTTCGCACATCGGGGCCATCTGCTCGTAAGTGTCCCGAAGAATCTCATGCAGTCCGTTCCATTCGACCAGCGGAAAAACCATTTGAGGAAACACATTCATAACTACCAATATTTTGCTTCGTCGGAACCGTAAAGGGACATCACCCGCTCGACATCCTTTTTCTCCCGTGCCCGCAGATAGGAAACCGTTATGTTTTTTCGGGTATAATACGACATCAGATTACGGTTGTTCTTCAGATCGTTATAAACTCGGTCGATAATATCGAGCCGGTCTTTGTCGGTCATCGACATATCCGTTGGATTCACTACGTCGGTCAACTCTTTAAGCAAACCCGCTCCGCGCTCCAGCAACTTGTTGTAACCCGACGCGATAGCGGACAGTTCTTCGGTCGTATAATTCTCGTCGGAAAGCATCTTTTCGAAGTTACTGACGTACATATCCGACATATCGCCCAGCATCAAAATTGACTGCTGTACCTTTTTCGCTTCACGAACCAGATTCGTAACCCCGCGCAATTTGTCGTAATACTCTTTCCCCTGACGATATATTTTGACTGTCTCCTTAAAAGTATCGAGCATGTTTTGTGCTGTCGCCGCCGTATTTATCATTTCGTTACTCGAATTGACAATACTCTGGGCGAGATTCGCCGGATCGTGAACGACCCACTGTGCGCCAGCCGACACGGCGGTCCATATCAATGCGAACGATAATAAAACTTTCCTCATGGCTGCCCGTAGATTATATCGTCCCGATAAAAAACACCGATATTTCCCAGCGTCAGGGAATCTTCTATGTTTTCGTGTCGTACCCCGGCAATCTGATTCCCGTCCTCGAAATAGAGGATTCCTTTAGGGGCTATCCTGAGCAGGTAGCGCCGTACAAGCGTTCGTTCGCTTTGCGGTCCGTTTTCAAACAGCACGGCACTGTAACCGTCCGGCAGTTTCGACAACGACAGGCCGAGCCGTTTATCCGGGCTCGTCCATGCGCCGCACAGATAATCGTAAAACAACTCCCGGCGAAGCCCCGCCAGTTCATCGACGATCAAAGCGAGGCTCCGGGTCGTACCCGCCGCCAGTTCCAGTAGGGCGGCAAATTCTTTTTTTCTTTTTCCACTGAATAACATAGGTCGTTTATTTTTTAGGTTAATGATTTGTTCCGCTTATTCTCAGCAAGTTGCCTTACGGCTTGCTGCATATCTCCGCCCATACGGTCGGTAAGGGTCAACAGTTCTATTTTCTCTTTTTCCTCGGTCGTATACACGCTATATTCTTCCGCAGAAACTTCGGTTGCGTACACGGCCGAAAGCACTCCGCCCAGACCGATCCATACTTCTTTATAATGTCTGCGGGCATCGTTATTGAGATTGATCGAAAGGATCTGATCGCGCTCTTTGTCCGTCAGACTCAAAAGCGACTGGATCGCCCCGAACTTTTGCATGTACTTCCTTTGATCGAGTAAAATTTTACAGTCCGCATTATTAATAATGCTCTCCTTGACGATAGGCGACGAGATAATGTCGTCTACTTCCTGCGTAACGACAACCGCTTCTCCGTAGAATTTCCGAACCGTTTTGAACAAATATTTGATATAGCCCGCCATGCCTTCTTTTGCCAGCGCTTTCCACGCTTCCTCGATCACGATTACTTTCCGGGTGCCCTTGAGCCGCCGCATCTTGCCTATGAATGTTTCCATGATAACCAGCGTCGTAACCGGAAACAAAATCTTATGCTCCTTGATATTGTCCAGTTCGAAGACGATAAAACGTTTGTTCAGCAGATCGAGCCCCTGCCCGGAATTGAGCAGATAATCGTATTCGCCGCCTTTGTAGTACGGCTCCAAAACGTTCAGGAAGTTATCGAGGTCAAAATCTTTTTCACGAACTCTTTTGCGTTCAAGTATTTTACGGTAAGTATCACGCACGTATTCGTAAAATGTGTCGAAACAGGGAACCGGAGCATCCTTGCGCTGTAAAGAAAGAATGTAAAGATTGACCGCATTCGAAAGAGCTACTTCCTCGGAACGTCTGGGAGCCTCGTCTTCCCGCTTCCATAGTGTCATAATCAGCGTCTTGATCGACTCACGCTTTTCTACGTCATACAGCCGGTCTTCCGCATAGAACGGATTGAACGATATAGGATCGTCTTCGGTATAGGTGAAATAAATACCGTCCTCGCCATGCGTGCGTTCGTGAATCAGATCGCACAAGCCTTTGTAGCTATTCCCCGTATCGACGATAACAAGATGCGCTCCTTGCTCATAATATTGACGAGACAAATGATTCATATAAAATGACTTGCCGGAACCAGAGGGCCCCAATACGAATTTATTTCTGTTGGTAATGATCCCCCGGCGCATCGGTTCATCGGAAATATCCAAATGCACGGGCCTACCCGAAAGACGGTCGCACAGCTTGATCCCGAACGGCGAGGGCGAATCCCGGTAATTGGTTTCGGCTGTAAAAAAGCATAACGCCTGTTCCATGAATGTATAAAAGGTTTCTTCTGAGGGGAAATCCGCTTCGTTGCCCGGAATCGCGGCCCAAAACAGTGTCGGCACGTCCACCGTGTTGTGCCTCGGCTTGCACTCCATCAGGGCGAGCTGGCTGCCCACCTCGTTCTTGATGCGCCTGAGTTCCTCCCTGTCGTCGCTCCATGCCATCACGTTGCAGTGGCAGCGCACCGAGGTCAGCCCTTTCGAGTGCGCCTCGTTCAGGTATTCCTCGATCCAAGCCTTGTTGATCTGGTTGGAGCGGGAGTAGCGGGAGAGCGAGTGCATGTTCCGGGCGGTCTGCTCGAAGCGTTTCAGGTTCTCCCCGTGGTCGTCGATGAAGATGTACTGGTTGTAGCAGTGGTTGCAGTCCAGCAGCAAGCCCACCGGGGCGGCGAACGACAGCCGGCAGTCCGAGCGGTCGGTCGAGAGCCGCTCGTAACGGCTGTCCGTCGCCACCTTGCCCGGCAGGTCTTCCGTGTCAGAGAGGGTGTGCAGGCAGAGGATGTCGTCGCCGATGCGCATCTCCTCCGGGTTCAACTGGATGTCCTTCAGCACCGTCGTGTCGTGCTGCGAGAGCGAGAGGTACTTCTCCACGATGCCCGCCGCCGTTTCCGTCCCGGTGATCTCGTCCGTCGTGAGGCGGCGCAGCGTAACGAAACCGCTGTCGTTCATGATCTTCTCGAACTGACCGACCGCTTCGAGGAACCTCGTAACCGTCTCCCGGTCCTCGATCTCCTTGGGGACAAGCCTGCCCTTGCAGAGGGTGGAGAACGTGCTTTCCTGACGGCTCCGTGCCTTCGTCGTCTTGGTAAGGAACAGGTAGCAGAAGTGGTTCAGGAACGGGCGTTCGTTGAAGTGCCTCTCAAAGCTCCGGCTCAGGAAGCTAAGGTCGTCCCTGTCCGTTTCCGGCCGGTACTTCTCCTCGATGAAGAAGTCCTGCTTGTGCACGATGGAATACTCCGGCAGCACCTTCACCGCCTTGTGCCAAGCCGAGTGGACCGCCTCGTACTCGCTCCCCGTGACGGAGAACAGTTCCGGCAGTTCCACCCTGAAGGCGACCGTCACGTCCGCCTCCTTGCTCACGATGCAGCCGTTCTCCACCGCCAGCAGCGGGAACTTGCTTTCGAGTGTCGTCGCTTTCATTACGTTTCTCATTCTTGCCAGTGTTTAAAGGTGAATAATCGGGGGATTTTCAGGCGGTTCACCACGTACCTCGGATGCCGCCTGCGGGCGGCTGCCTTCATCAGCCCGTGCGTGCCGTACCGGGCGTTCAGCCGGAAGGTCAGCCATACCAGCAGCGTAGCCGCAGCCACGCCGAAGCCGATGCATACCCACTGGTTCACGCCCGCCATGTACAGGATGACGAACACCACGAACACGGCGAGCAGACCGCCGCAGAAGATGAAGAGGTACTGGCTTTCCAGCCCCTTGAACTCCACGTTCCTGCCGATCCCCTTGTTGATTTCCAAGTCCATAGTCCGCTGTTTTACAGGAAGAACGAACGCAGGATAGTGGCAGCTACTATCAAGAAGATGCAGGCTCCGAACCAGCTCGCCGCCGTCTTCGACGTGTCGGGGTCGCCGGAGCTGAACTTCCCATATACTTTCACCCCTCCGATCAAGCCGACCACCGCACCGATGGCGTAAATCAGTTTCGTGTCGAGTAGGTCAGCTCCATTGCTGGGGCTTTCCCCTCTAAGAACCGTGCATGAGAGTTTCCCCTCACACGGCTCAAGCAACGCATTGCCATTCTTACTGAAGGAATAGTTCTGCCTCATTTCCTACTAATATTATCAGGGTTAAACTTCTTGTTCTTACATGAGCTGTGTATGAGAATCTTAAACGGTTTTCCGTTGACAGTCTTCTTGATAGTCGTCCATCTTCGTTCATCGTCAATAATCTCTCCACAGATTGGACAGCGCATTTCTTGATGAATCCAAATCATACGCAACAAGTCGTCAATCTCACGTAGTTGGTTCTCCGTGTTCTTTGACTTACGCCGTGCATAGTAAGGAGCATCGGCAGGGTCGTATGGATTAGTATTGGTTCTAACACGCACGTACTTCAATATAGGAGTGTCCGCCAGCCTTTTAAGACTTAAAGTCGTTTCCTTGCCCGACTTCTTGTTCTTGGTTATAGTGGCGAAACACCACTCACGTCCATGCAGTTGTTTGAAATACCTGTCTTTAATCCAGTGCATACCCTTTTTCGGATGCCTGCGTTTTGCCCATTGCCAAAGTGTTTTGTACACCTCGTAGTCCACACGTGAGAACGCTTTCGATGATGCCCCGTAACGGTAATAATTTGTCCACCCGGGAATCATGTGGTTGAGCATCCTTATAAGTGAGGAAGCCTTTGCCGACTTGTTGCTCTTTATCTTCGTGCGAACCTTATCGCAGAATTGCTTCATCGCATCCTTGGACGGTTTGGTCAGAAGTTTGCCGTTGGACTTGTATTCTCGGATGTTGAAGCCAAGAAAATCGAAACCTTCACTGATGTGGGTTATCTTTGTCTTTTCTTCCGATAGCATCAGTCCTCGTTCTGCCATAAACTGCCGTATAAGGGGCAGGATAACATTCTCAATTGTTTCCTTATCCTTTGCAGTGACAATAAAATCATCAGCATAGCGCACGAGATTGATTTTAGGTTCAATCCACTTGCGTCCATAAGCAGTAGGCACTGGTTGCCAGTAAGGCTTGACCGCCTTTTGGACGAGGGATTGAAGCCCGTCAAGAGTCATATTGGCAAGAGTGGGAGAAATTATGCCGCCTTGTGGAGTTCCTTCCTCGGTCGGAAAAAGACTTCCATTGAATACATAACCGCTTTTGAGCCATTTTCTTAATACTTCCTTATCCATAGGGATATTGTTAAGAAGCCATTCATGGCTGATGTGGTCGAAGCATCCTTTGATGTCTCCCTCCAGAATCCATTTAGGGGCAACATCCCTTGAAAGGACATTGTGACATTGGGCTATTGCATCTTGGCAACTGCGATACTTACGGAAACCGTAGGAATGTTGGTCGCCTGTCGTTTCCGCAATAGGGTCGAGAGCCATCAGATAGAGAGCCTGCATCGCGCGGTCTTTCATCGTAGGGATTCCCAAGGGGCGTTTCTTCCCGTTCTTCTTCGGTATTTCCACACGACGCAGGGGCATCGGTTGATATCCACGGCGTTTGAGTGTGTCAATAGCTTTGACTTTTGCCGCATCGGATGACCATCTTACATGGTCAACTCCTGCGGTGTTTTTACCCTTATTAGTAGTAACCCGAACTACGGCAAGATAGCGACCGTAGAACGAGTGGGTCAACAGCCATTGCAAGGATTTGACCTTGCCGTGTCTGCCTTCCCTTTGAGCCTTTACAATACGTGCTTGCAGCTTCCGAACATACTCCTCTGCCTTGTGTCGGTCAATACTTTTCCAACGTTCGGTATCAGAGAGGACCATATTTTCAGGCGCACACTTTTCTTTCGATTTGTTCATTTGCATTCCTTTCTTTAGAAGTTCTATAAGTTTATTGTAAAGAGTTACCTTGTGGAAGTGGGCACACTTTCGTGTCGGATGATGTGGCTCTCTGCCATACATGGCAATGAGGTCAATCCGTATCCGCTCCATTACAGAACGGCATTCGCTTTTTCCACGTTCCTATACCCGCACCCCATATAGGCTTGCCTTGCGACTTGCTTACCTCCTCAAAGAGGGGGAGAGATACGGGCTTACCACGTTCCATGCAAGTGACGATAATGGGTTAGGTCTGTCCTATCCACCGGCAGTCATTATGTCCGTGCAACCCCACCTGGACAGGGAGTTGACCGACTGCACACCTTTTGGTTCAAGCCTACAGCCTCGCTTTTGGAGCGAAGCCCTCAACATCATTTGGCTTGTTCTTCGTAACGATGTTTATCAGACATTCACATTGGTTGACCATACCATCAAGTCTCGCCCCTCGGCAGAACGATGTTATCTGCCTTAACCTCCACTCACGCTTCGGTCTATTCCTTTCGGAAAGGGTACTTTGTCAGAGCAGCTTCGCACAAAGAGATTACTCGCAATGCACGTACTCTCAGACTACTGCAAACGGAATTGCAGGTGTAATCAATGAATTAAATCATAGTTACACAATCACTTACACGGCTTTCACGTGTCACACGCCGGGGTCAAAATACGAAGTGACCATGTTGGTTGCTTCGGTAATGCCGCCGATACCGTTACCCTGGGCGAAAGCCCCCACTGAAACCAGCAGCGTCATGGCTGCCAAAAAGAATCTTTTTTTCATGTGTCGAAACATTTAAATAGTGAGACAAAAAATTATTTCGACGACAAATATATAGCACTTAATTTATTGATTTACAAACATTACGACCTATGACACCGTATGTCATCACGTTACATCGGGAGGGGATTTTGAAGGCTATATTTACGGTTTGGAAGGCTGATTTTACAAAGCGATATACAATCAAAAAAGGCACACCGATATCACATCGGCATACCTTCAAAAACGATGACTACAAAAAGAAACAATTAAACGAATTCATTTATATCGAAAGCCTCTGTCTTATTTTTTTCATTATCCATTTCTGAGGCTTTTGAATTATCGCAAAGCATACTATCTATAAAATTTCCTATCTTCTTTTTGACAGCGGCTTCCTTTCGCATAAGGCTGATGACTTCCTCTTCAGTTAAAGAAATGCGAGGAGCTCGAGCTGCGGGAATACGTTTCAGATCTAAAGATTCAGAAATTAGCTTCTGAGGTGCTTGTTTTTTGTTTTTAATATTCGATTCCATATTTACATGTATTTATTCCAGTCAATGCCGGTCTGTTCCACAGATTGCTGTGCCATATCTTTACCATTTGTCGGATTCAAGTTTTCCTTGAGCAGTTTTTCCAATTGATTTTGAGTACTTAATTCAGTTGAAAAGAACTTGAACAGGTCAGTATCCTGAAGGTGATATAAAGTTTCGACCGCATTTTGGATTTTCTTTCTATCATCCGTTCCAGATAAAAGTACATCAGCGACATTGTTCAATTCCTCAAAGGTAAGTGCCTTTGAAAAATCAGGATCGGGTATGGCCTCGTTATTTGACATAAGTTCCTGTTTTTCCGCTTCAGTCAGCCCTTTTTGTGGAACAGAATCGTCCTTCACATCGTCGGGATTTATATCCTCGTCCTCATCTATGGGCTCTTTTTTCAACGGTTCGGAACGTGTTGGAGTTTTTCTCGCCACTTCCGGATCCTCAAGATAAACTATTTTTGTCTTGCCGATTACATCATTGTCATCAATAGGAGGACTCTGCGGAATTTCGGTTTTCTTCTCTTGCTTAATTTCTGTGTTTTCGCTTTCGGCTTTCGCTATCCATTCGTCAGCCTGTTTCAGTCTTGCACTGTATCGGACTTTCCTTGCTTTCTCTGCCATTCGCTTTTTACGGAATTTCCATAAGCGGACACGTGCGATACGCATATAACTGTGTTGCCTGTCCCAAAACTCATAAACTTTCTGACTGAATATGAACATCCATATCTTATATAGAATGTAGGTTGCCGACAGGACTTTTACTGAAAAATATATTGCTGTTGTTTCCATGACTATTGAATTTTAGGGGGTGAAAAACGATCTTTATACATTTGGGTGATTTCCTCGATATTGAGTTCTATATGCTCGGCTATGATATTGCTGATATAGCTTGCAATGCTTACTTCGGGAGCTATCACATTGAGATAATTCTTTACTTCGTCGTACAGTTCACGGTTCAGGTACACCTGGATACGTCCCGGCATGGGGGTATTTACCAGATACTTCTGACGGAAGTGGCTGTCACTCTCACGCTTCTTGCGTGGTTTGGACTTTTCCCGGACAGTTTCCTTTTCCGTATCCTGACTATCATAGGTTTCCTCTGCCGGAACTTCTTCCACGATGACGTCCTCTTTCTCGATGGCATCAGGTATATCTCCGACCATATAACCTCTGATTTTCTCTTCGTTCACTTTTACAATTTTCTTTGCCATATTTCAATTACAGGTTAAATTTCACAATCAGTTCATTTGCCAGTTCCTGCAATCCGCTGCCTTTAAGCTGTCCTGCCGGTGGAGGAAGGAGCGAGCAGCGGAAATAAGTTCGTGAACGGGCTGACAGTTCCTTGTCATAGCGGCATAGATCGGGAATTGATGAATCCAGAATTTTCAATCCCTGTTTCTTCATCAGTGCCATATAATTGTCAAGCACCTCGGTATTGCTTCTTTTCTTGACCTTTGTCCAGAAAAGGAACACATCTTTCAAAGGGATATTCTTTCGGTTTTCCACAAACTTCATGACGCTTTTGGCAAAGACAAAACTGCTGTCCATGACGAAATTGTCTGCGGCAATGGGAGTCAGTACATAATCCACATTGAAGATGGTCTGCAAGACACCGGATATATCCATAGAACCCGGCAGGTCAATGAAGACAATATCAAAATCTCCTTTGGCTGCCAGATTTCCGGCCACTTGACGTGCATTCTCAGGTTTTGCCTGTTTG
>ERZ827186.1793-NODE-1793-length-16321-cov-4.832411_pt1 | contig 16321 bp, 14 predicted proteins | sample MGYA00519918_ERZ827186 | MGnify/ENA primary metagenome ERZ827186 (study PRJEB31778, sample SAMEA3449275) | human gut metagenome | biome: human gut; feature: human-associated habitat; material: faeces | place: United Kingdom | collected 2010/2012 ...
TACTTCATAATCGGCTTCCAACTGGCGGCGACGGATATTCTGTGCAAAAGAATTACGTTCCAATGCTTTATTTAACACCTGATTGTACTCCATCCTCGGGCCATCCACAGCTTCGGGAAGAACCGGGTTTAGTACTTCATCCTCTCCTACTCCCAAAAAGGCACGGAGCTGGAACATCTTGGCATTGAGATCACTCTCTGCTTCCGTCAATGCAGCCTTCGCATTCAAAGCGGAGAGCTTCAACTGCAAGAGTTCATTCTCGGAAATCTGTCCCATTTTGCGTTTGGCAAGGGCTACTTCATAAAGGTGGTCGGCATTTGTCTGGTTCTGTTTCGCCGTGCCAAGATTTTCTTTTGCCAACAAAAGATTAAAGTAATAAGTGATGGCACGCATCGTCACTTCTTCGGTAGCAGTGATAAAAGCTGCTTTCGCTTCGGCATAACGAACCGGTTCGATACGTCTGTTCCACTTTATATTATTGACTCCAAAGATGGGTTGTGTAAGTTGTAATGTGACAGGAACCGACATAAAATGCCGGTCTCCTCCGGCTCCCAATTGCTTGATATAGTCGAGAGAAGAAGTCAACGAGAGTTTACCACCGGTAAGCCAGATATTTTGATCGATGGAAAGATCACCGGTAAGCCCCAATGTATTATTACGGACAAAACCGTAAGAACCGTCCGAATTTTGATAGGAACTATACGATTTGTTATAATTGGGCAGGGTTCCGGTCAGGTTGACTTCCGGCAGAAGATCGGCACGAAAGGTGCGAAATTCCCAATAGGCCGTTTTCAATTCATTCAAGGCAACGGCGGCGTCAACAGATTGAATACGCGCCATAGCAATGGCTTCATTCAAGGTTATTTCCCTTTCCTTCTGTGCCGACAATGCCAACGGCAGGCAAACGGCAGCAAGAGCAAACAATATACTTTTCTTTTTCATTATGCACAGTATTTTCCACTATGAGAGAATCAAACGATGTGCCAAAAAAGTAAAGTTTTTATTATCAACAGATTAGAAAATAAGAAAAGTGTCCATTTTCGAACACTATGCCCAAAAGTGAACGTTCGATTATTCGCAGTAGTTAGGAAGGCGCACAGTGAAACGAGTGCCTTTACCTACTTCGGAGGTGACGGAGATGGTACCATTCAGACGTTCGATGATGGTCTGACAAATACTTAATCCCAAACCTGCTCCTTGGGTGAAATTATCGACTTTATAGAATCGTTCGAATATATGACGGATACCTTCTTCAGAAATACCGACTCCGGTATCCTCCACAAAGATGCGGGTATAGCCGGGAACCTCATCGTCTTCATAGCCGAAAGTAATGAAACCGCTGCTCGTAAATTTAGCAGCGTTATTTATCAGATTATTCACGACTTGCTGCAAGCGTACATTATCTGTCGTGAGATATTTCTTATCACTTTCGGGCATACGCAACACCAGTTCTACTCCCGGTGGCATATTCAAGCGTTGAGAATCATGGACGGTCTTTAATAACAACGGCAGGTTATGCTCGGCGAACATAAATTCCATGGTTCCCGATTCGATACGTGACAAATCAAGAATATCATTAATCAAAGCCAGCAACAGGCCACAATTCTTATTAATGGTTCCGATAAACTGGGCAATCTCTTCGCTTGTAAAACCACTCGTATCGCTTAGCAAATCGGAGAAACCTACAATCGCATTCAGCGGAGTCCGAATCTCGTGACTCATGTTGGCAAGGAACGCCGATTTCAGTTTGTCAGCCTGGAGGGCTTTATCACGGGCCTCTCTCATCTCCTGCTCGGCAGTCTTATATCGCTGGATACTCTGACAAACACCTAATATATTGTACAATGAATCTTGTGTCAATCCCGTGATTACGGAAGAACGATATTCCCACCATTCATACTCTCCGTTGACATTCCGCTGACGGAAGTTCAGACGGGTATTGGAATCTTCCCCGGTCAATGCTCTGTTAAACAACGGTCTTATTTCTTTCAAATCGTCAGGATGGATAGTGCGATCCATTTCATCACGGGGGATGGTAGTAACCGATTCATCGTATCCGAGACGTTTCAAGAAACCTTGCGGGAAAATAAAACAGTTCGTTTCCATATCAAACTGCCACGGATATATGGAGCTTTCGTCTACCGCCATATCAAAGAAACGTTTCTGCATTTCTTCATCCGAAATATTCCGCGCAGAAAGTGCCATACCGGTAATCGCGTCCTTTGAACGGATCGGAACTATTTCCCCCGACACAGGGAAGTACTTATCACTATGCACTTCTTTCATGAAAGCTCCCTGCGGTATCTTCACACTTTCTCCTTTTGAAGCTACCTGCTTCAGCATTTTATGAAGAATGTCCTGACCGTTATAATAGATCTTAAAGATACTGCCAGCCATCATTCCTTCATAAAAACGCCCACCTGCCTCATACGGCAAATGAAGCATTTGTAATAAGGAACGGTTTGTGAAATGAATGTGCAAATCGGTATCATACGTTATCACACCATCACGGATGGAATGAAATACATTATCAAACTCATTACGCTGTTCCACCAGTTTATTCTGTACCAGCAGACGGGTCTGTGCCTGAATCCGTCGTTTGGATTCACGCCGGTTGGCACGCATCAGCCACACGATAGAGGCTATCAACAATGCGAGGATAGACGGATAGAGAAGTATAAAAAGGTATTTATATTTCTCCCAATATGGTTCATTGACTATGGTTCCGCTAGAGGATACTTTATCAGAGTCGACATGGAAAAAATCTAATTGCTTGTAGTCAAAGATGAATCCCTGTGTAATTTCCGTCACTCCTATATCCCGGGGAGAGGTACCTTTTAAGACCGAAGCAGCCCTTTGAGCAGCCAATGATGCAGAAGTATAGCTGTCGGCATCATAAGCACTAAACACACCGTTAGTCAATCCTACATTTTGAGTTGAAAATACGGGAGCTTTTGAGTTTTTACCTACAAATGAAAGGAAAGGCGACCATTTAGGAGCAACAACCAAACGTTCGTAGCTGTTACGAGGGTAACAAATTGCCGCAATGATATGACTAGTCGTATGATTTTGGGTATTATAGATTTTCATTCTATAATCCGGGTTGTCTTTCTGAAAGATTTTCCACTCTTCTTCAAAATCTTCAAGCCCTTTGTTACTTAAAAAGCTGTTATCTATCACACAAACCACTTCTTTCCGTCGGGGAAATATCTTTTGTGCCTGACGTAATATGACATCGAAATCCGGATTGGCTGTGAATCCGCAAACATTGGGATGAGTGGTAATCAACTTCGTATCGGGATACTTAATACCGAAAAACACCACCGGAATCTGCAAAGGCAACGAATCTCCACATGCAAAAAGGGTATAAAAAGCTTCATCACTCGCAGTTACAATCAAATCTGTCTGCCTGTCGCGGGCACGCTGACAAAAACGACGCATGATTACCTTCTCGGAATTGAATGCCCAAAAATCTGCATCAAGATATTCCGTTGTTATGTTAACCTTTAGACCGCTCTCTTTAAACCCTTTAGCCAAGCCCTGATTAAGGTCACTGTGCCAAGGAGTCTGCGAGGTGTAAGACTGTATAAAAAGGATATTGAATGTACGTTCCGCTGCCGCCGCCTGAGTAAGAACAGCAAAGAACAGAACTATAAACATACAATAGTAGCGTCGATTCATATAATTAAAACCTGCGGTGTTTTCAATATTATGCCGACAAAGATACGTTAAATCTATTGAAAACAAATAGATAGCCCAAGTTTTTTATTCTTCGCGCAGCGCTTCGGCAGGCTGTATGCGGATTACCTGACGGGCAGGAAACCAAATACCTATAAGAATCATTAAAGACATCAGGAAGTAGGTTATGACAAATGTAATAAGAAAACGCACTACTCCCCACTCCATATACCCTTCAGTCAACTCCAGATGGCCGATATTATAACAGATGGCGGCGGCAGGCAAAGCAGCCAGAGTCAATAATAGCAATCCTTCTTTATTTAAACGTTGCCAAAGCTGCATCCGGCTGGACCCGACTGCTATACGAAGCGCAGACTCGGCACGACGGTGCTGCGTACGGAACCAGAAGGTGCCGACAATGCCCAACAGGATATTAAGCAATAAGAAGCCCATCATCCAGAAACGTATCTGTACCTGATTATAACTTCCTTGCTGGAAGTCATTCCGCAGATCTTCATAATCATGCACTTTCAGGATGAATAAGTTACCGACACTCAACTGGTTGGCGGACAATTTCATCAAATGTTCCGCAAAGTCTCTGGAAGTCCCCGGTTTCACCCGCAGACAAACTTCTACACTCGAAGGATAAAGTTCATCGTCAAGTTCGACCATTATCTTTTCAGTAAGTTCAATGGCTACATACCGGTCACTGTAGTTAGGCCAAAAGTCATTGTAACGCACTTTCTTCGAAACTCCCCCTATCTTGTACACTTTCGTAGAATCATCCACATCGACCATTTCTTTACCCAACAGCGTACGATCGCCTTTATAATCTTTGGGCCAGAAATTTTCACCAACAACTACATTGCCATTCTTTAAAGCTTGCACCAACGGCTGATAACCACGCCCATCAGCACTTTGATAACGGAAGACCTGAAAAAAGTCAGGGGTTACCGAACGTCGTAGCGGACTACTAACCAATGTATCGATACGCAACATACTACCGGAATTACTCCCGATATAGGGACGCGCATTATTGGATATTGAAACGGCCTCCACTTCCGGCAATCTCCGGAGACGATTGGTCAACTCGATAATATCTTGTCCTAAAGATGTACTCTTTTGCTCTTTCGAAAGATAAGAATTACTCTTGTCGTTTTTCAGGCTTAGTTCCAAATAATACGTATCGGTAATATCAAATCCTACCGGTTCGTAATAAGTACGCGCTGTCACATACGTCCAGTCGACCACATACCACAGGACCACAAAAACAATTAATAGTTCTGACCACAACCATCCGTTTGACCGGCGCTCGTTCCATATTTGTTTTAATAGTTGCATTTTCTTTAGAATTTAGATGAGTTGAAGAATTATCTTTCGTTGATGGCATCCACAATATTGGTGCGAGTTACTCTCCATGCCGGAATGGCGGCACTTAATAAATTGAGTAGGAAGCAAGCCAGAAATGCCAGCAGGAATACGGTAGGATCGAACAGTAAGTCGACACACATGGTCCGCAAATCTTCCACCCCATTGGATACAAAGTCTACGGAGAAAAGCATTCCTCCCAAAAGGAAAGCGGCGACATAACTTAATACCAGTCCGAGAATTCCTCCGAACAGGGAATAAAGCATATTTTCGGATAGTACCTGCATCATAAGCTCCCGTCTGGGGGCACCAAAGGCTTTTCGCACTCCTATTTCGGAGATACGCTTACGCATGCGTGACAAAGTAAGTCCGGATAAGTTGACGGCAGGAACAATCAATAAGACAAGTAATGTCAGTATGTATTGCCGTACTGCTTCTTTCACAGCAGGAGGATTGTTGGCGGAATAGCGTTGCGCGGCTACGAAATAAGTATCAGGCTGTCCGCGATAGAGTAAATCGAAATTGGGATGCCCTGCCATAAAGATAGCCCGCAAGCGGTCTGCCTCCTGACGAATAGCCGGAAAATCGTCTCTCGATTTAGCCAGTATATAGACGGCAGTCATACCCATGATATTGTCATCGCCCCAAGTGGCTGTGAAGGCACTTGTTGAACTCAAAGGAATCCAAACTTGCGCATAGGCGTACTTCGCCAGTTTAGAGACCGGACGTACCACTCCGCAAACAATATAAGCCGAATGATTCAGAAGGAATGTTTTTCCAACCACTTCTGATGTTCCGAACAAACGGCGAGCCATATCTTCGGAAATCACAGCTTTTGCTGCTCCGGCATCAAAATCGGCATTATCATACGGTTTACCGGATAGAAACTCAAATTCAAATATTTTCCAGAAAGCATCGTCTGTTTGCAACACACTACAACTTTCCATCTCACCTGCCGGTTTAGCAGCCAGCATTGTTTCCTGCCAGATATTGGTTATGGAAACAACTTCGGGAATTGTCATTGCTTTGAAACAAGCCTTTGCCGTATTGTATCCGATAGGGCCATTGCTTTGCCAATTCACGTTGGACTTACTTTGAAGTCCGGCAAACCGGAAAATAAGCATCCGGTCACGATGGGTTTCCGGTGCAAAGGGAGCAATAGTCGCACGTAAAGTAATCACAATTACCATTATCATAGCAATAGCCAAAGCTGTACCAATAATGGAAATAGATGAAAGCAGTTTATTTTCTCCCAACAGATGGAATGCTTGTTTAAAATAGAGTTTTATCATGATCGTTACCAGTATAGAGTTCAGTATATTTCTTACTCGTCTTTTTTATTCTTCTTCGATTAGGTTCCACAGAAGTTCGTCAAAGAACGTTCCATATTAGAAATTCCATCCCTTCTTTGTTATATCCTTACATTTCAGGTTTTTGTAATTGATTTTACCAACACCATCCTTTTTAAAGAATGCAGTATCAGTCTTACCCGATAAAGTGATATTACCTACTCCATCCACTTTAGCCTTGATAAGGCCACAGTCAACATTCATTTTCATATTGCCTACTCCGTCGACATCGAGTTTCAGTTCATCGCAATGAAGATTTTTCACGTTGCAATTTCCCACTCCGTCAAGTTCGAAAGCTATATTTTTAAGATTCAATTTTTCCTTTGCATCAAAGTTCCCTACCCCGTCGATTTTCACTTTACTCAAATCGGGAGCAGTGATGTAAAAAATCAGATTCTTGACATTCTTTACGTTCTTCTCTTTATAATCGATAACCAGTGTGCCGTTCTTCACCGTTACCCGGGTTTTCTCTACAAATTCAGAAGGCCCTCCCAAACGGCAGGTACATTCTGCCGATTGAGCGAAAATAATATTTCCGACAGATTGCAGGTTGATGGCAAAGAAGTCGCCTACATTATAATCTTTACTCACATTTTGTGCCGATAGCGAACAAAAAGCAACACTTAACAGGACAGCTATCGCAACGATAAAAATATTCTTTGTCATGGTGGTTTTTAATTTAGAGAGATATTAATCTATTTTCTATTTAGTTTTATGTATAAAACGCAGGTTCTACTGCACCTGACGTCCGTCAAAGAAACGGATGGTACGCGAAGTCTGCTTCGCCTGTTCTTCATTATGGGTAACCATGACGATGGTGCGTCCGTCTTCTTTATTCAGTCGGTGAAGCAGTTCCATGACTTCGGCTCCCATCCTTGAATCCAAGTTACCTGTCGGCTCATCGGCAAGGATTATTTCGGGATTACCGATAATAGCACGGGCAATAGCTACACGTTGGCACTGCCCACCGGAAAGTTGTGTAGGAAAATGTCTCATACGATGGCTTAACCCTACTTTTTCCAATACCTCTTGCGCCAACCGCTTTCGCTCACTACTGCCAACACGGCGATAAAGTAAAGGCAACTCCACATTATCCATCACATTCAACGAATTAATCAAATGAAAAGACTGAAACACAAAACCAAGCGTTTTATTACGAAAAACGGCCAATTCTTTGTCTTTCATTCCTTCGGTACGTATTCCATTGATTTCCACTATTCCCATGGTAGGTGCGTCAAGTAATCCCATTATATTCAACAATGTAGATTTTCCGCACCCGGAAGGTCCCATTATACTTAGGAATTCTCCACGTTCTACCGTCAGATTCACATTTTCCAACGCTACCGTTTCAATCTCATCAGTACGATAAATTTTGGAAAGAGAGTTCAATGTTATCATAACTTCTAGTATTTAAATTATTTAATCTTCAGCTTATTCTTGTTCTTATATGCACTCATATCGCTTACCACTACCCTGTCACCCGGTTGCAATCCACTCAAAACTTCTACATATTCAAAGTTTGAATCACCCAACTGTATCTTACGTTTGACCAGTTCATTGTCAGAATTGCAGACAAACAATTCGTATTCACCACGCCCCACATAGAAAGAGCCATTGGCAACACGCATCACATCTTCCTTCACGGCATTCATCACATAAACATCTGTCTTCAATCCGGAGCGCAGACGACGGTGATTATCTTCCTTCAACTGAACCGTGAATGATATGACGCCATTCTTGGATAACGGTGTTACACTGCTGACCGTTCCTTCCAGTTTATCGCTTCCTATCTTAACAATTGCTTTTCCTCCAGCTGCCACACGGTCGCCATACGTATCAGCAATCTCGCCTTCTACCTTAAAATGACTTAAATCAGAAATGATAGCGACTTGTCCGCCTTCGGAAATCTGCGCACCAATCTGGTTATTAATATAGGTAAGAATAGCTTTGCGCGGAGAACGGATTTGCGCATCATCCAAAGTACGCTTCTTTTCGGAAAGACTCTTGCGGAAGATATTAAAATCAAGCTCCTGAACTTTTAGTTCGGCAGCAGCTACTTCCTTCTCATTTTTATATTGTTGCTGAAGTTGTTCGTACTCTAATTGAGCCACATTATAGCTCAATTCAGCTTGACGTACTTTGTCTGTTGTTCCTGCACCGAGACTGTCCAGATAGTGTTCATTTCTCAACTCCACTTTCATACGACTCAATTTCATTGCCGAAACTTTAATCTGCATCGCCATATCGGAAAGCTTCGTCTGATTATTGACACGAAGCTGATCGAGCTTATACCGACGCATCTGCTCTTCGTCCAGCAACTTTTTATATTCGGTTTCCGTACTCTGAAGATCTAGTTTCAGAATCGGAGTACCTACATCTACGCTATCTCCTCCTTTTTTATAAACTTCAAGAATACGACTGTTGATTGGAGAATTGATTATTTCTTCAAATGCAGGAACCACCTTGCCGGAAGCACTGACACTTACCTCAATAACTCCTGTATCGACTGTGGAAAAGACAAGATCTTTTGCCTCCACTCCTGCCCTTAGTACAGATATAAGTACACCAATGACAACAATACTTGCCACCCCGATGGATGAATAACGAATGATCTTCTTGTTACGTTCTTTCTGACGTATTTCTTTAGGAATTTCTCTGTCCATATCTGATCGTTTACGATTTTATCATGTATCAATTTAGCATTTTACATACCAAATCTATGCCAAAACCGTAAGTAATTGATAAATAGAATATAACAAAAAACAAAGGGTGTCCGATATCGGACACCCTGTACGAATTTACTGTTCAGAATATGAATCTATCCACCTGTCGGCGGAAGGTCAGTATACCTGGATAATGCCGGATTGTCAACTACGGTATAATGACTTCTCATTGACTATTTTTTCTCTTGTTCGGAAGCTTGCTGAATCTCCTGCGGAGAGTGTTGCTTCGGTTCCTGTATCAGTTCTTTTCCCCAATGGGTAGTTTCCTCCACCTTTTCACGATCACGAATCTCTTTTGCTTTACGGGCATAGACAATCATACGCATAGACTGATCGTAAGTGAAATAATTCCATACCCAATTCAAGAGTACAATAACCTTATTACGTACCCCAAGAATAGAGCGCAGATGAACAACCAGCCACATCACCCAGGCAAACCATCCCTGCATCTTTACTTTACTAAACTCTGCTACGGCACGATTGCGCCCGACAGTCGCCATCGAACCTAAATTGCGGTAATGGAAAGGTTTCATTTCCTGTCCTTTCTCCATACGAATCAGATTCTTTGCCAATAGTTCTCCTTGCTGGATCGCCACTTGTGCCAGTTGAGGATGCCCGTTCGGGTAATTTTCATCAGCTAACTGAATACATTGGTCGCCAATAGCAAACACATTATTCATCCCTTCTACACGGTTAAATGAATCGACTTTAATACGTCCTCCACGCCCAATCAGAGAGGCATCCAGATTTCCGATAGTCACACCGGTGACACCACTCACCCAGATAAAAGTACGCGTGGCAATCTCTGTACCATCTTCGAGTACTACTTTATGGTCACGATAATCCACAACGCGTTTATTCAACAGGATATTTACTCCCATTTCACGGAGAAACTGTTCAGCATGTGCAGATGATTCTTCCGACATTCCGGCAAGCAATCGCGGCCCGGCTTCAATCAAATAGATGTGCATCAGACTGCTGGACATATCAGGATAATCATTCGGCAAGACAAATTTCTTCATCTCGGAAAGTATTCCGGCTACTTCTATCCCGGTAGCTCCACCTCCCACAATTACAATATTCAATAACTCTTGTTGTTCCTGCTTCGTTGAACAGGTCAGCGCTCGTTCCAGATTAGCCAGAAGAGCGTTTCGCAATCCCATCGCTTCTGACACATTTTTCATCGGCATGGCTTCCTCTTCGATATGTTTATTACCGAAATAGTTGGTTGTAGTACCTGCTGCTAACACCAGATAGTCATATTCTGCTTTTCCGATGGAAGTCTGTATCATATTCTTTTCCGGGAAAATGGCACGTACTTCCGCCATACGGAAAAAGAAATCTTTCCGATGCTGGAATATTTTACGGAAGGGGAAGGATATGGAAGTTGGCTCCATACCGGCCGAAGCCACCTGATAAATCAAAGGAGGAAACTGATGATAGTTGTTTTTATCTATCAATACGACTTGAAAGCCTGACTTTTTCAGCTTGTTAGCCAGTTTCAAGCCACCGAAACCACCGCCTACTATGACGACACGTTTCTTATTACTTTTTGCAATGTTTAGACTCATATTCTAATCATGTTTTATCAAGATAATAACACATGAATGAGTCATTAAGTTTCCGAAATTCGAAACTTTTGAGAGAAGTCTCTACCGCAGACGCAATCTATCTCCGATTTCCGGAACATACTCACCATCCTTACGATTCATCTTATACAGATTTTTGAGGCGGATACCATATTTTTGAGAGATGCCATGCATGGAATCTCCATCTTTCACAACATATACAGTATAAGGTTTGGAAGCCTTTTTCTTCTTGCTCTTCAGGTAGATGATATCTCCTTCCATCAAGGTATAATCACGCTGCAAGTCGTTGTACTTCACAAGTTTCCTCCAACTAATATCGAATTCCTTGCCTAAATCTTTAAAGGTATCACCGTTGCGGGCTACCACATAAGCAATATCATTAGCGATATACACCTGATGCGGGCTCATCAACCAAGGATTCTTTTTCAGTTTCCGTTCCGAATATACCCCCTTACGGTCGTATTTATACAAGTCATAATCTTCGATAATTGTAATCAGACGATTAGCATAAGAAGGATCGGTAGCATAGCCTGCTTTTTTCAGTCCACGCGCCCAGCCTTTATAATCGGTGATGTCCAGTTTAAAAAGAAAAGCGTAACGGGCACCTCTTCTAAGGAAGTCGGAATGATCTTCGTAAGAGTCACGCGGATGCTTATAAGCACGGAAACATTCGTTACGGGCATCATCATCATGACGAACCGTACGTCCCCGCCAACTGCCACCACACTTAATACCAAAGTGGTTATTACTCTTTCGTGCCAACTGGCTGTATCCGGCACCGCTTTCCAGCAATCCTTGTGCCAATGTAATACTCGCCGGAATCTTATGAAGCTTCATCTGTTCAACAGCCAAATCACTATACTTATTTATATACTCGACGTAACGGGCATTCCGTTTCTGTGCCTGCACTCCTACGGCAAAGAAAAAAACAACGGTTAAAAAGATAAGTCTATGCAGTTTATTCTCCATTTTTATTCAGATGTGAATTAGATGGCACAAAAATCTGAAAAATAATTGGGATTATCAATCTCTTTCCTAACTTTGTAACATTAATTGTAGAAACCAATACCCTGACGTATATGAGAGACCTCACAATTACCGCTATTATTAAAGTATATCAATATGATGAGTTGAATGAGGGCGATCGGTCACTTATAAAGACTGCCATGGAGGCAACAGCTCGTAGTTATTCTCCGTACTCCCATTTCTCCGTAGGTGCCGCTGCGCTATTGGGCAACGGGACAGTAGTGACAGGAACCAATCAGGAAAATGCGGCCTATCCGTCGGGGCTTTGTGCAGAACGTACTACATTATTCTATGCCAACTCCCAATATCCCGACCAACCGGTTGTCACTCTTGCCATTGCGGCACGAACGGAAAAGGACTTCATCGACCATCCGATTCCTCCCTGCGGTGCTTGCCGGCAAGTGATTCTGGAAACGGAAAAGCGTTACAAACACCCCATCCGCATCCTATTATATGGCAAAGAATGTATCTACGAAGTAAAAAGTATAGGTGATCTACTGCCATTATCATTTGACGCATCAGCAATGGAGGATTAATTATGTTACAACAATATCACACGAAACTAAAAGGAACACTCGCACTTACAGACTCTTATCTGACAGAAAAAACACTGCAAAAAGAAAAAGGGCTTTATAAATTTATATGGGTACGCAACGGAAGCATCACGGTAGAAATCGACCATCAGGAAATGACGCTTACCCAAGATGAAGTGATTTCACTCACTCATCTGCAACACCTCGAATTTAAATCGATTGATGGTGAATACCTGACTTTATTGTTCAACAGCAATTTCTATTGTATCTATGGCAACGACCATGAAGTGTCATGCAGCGGTTTCCTGTTCAACGGTTCTTCTCACCTGATCCGTTTTACCCTGAATGAAAAAGAACGTAAAGAATTTAATATCATATTATCACATGAGGTTGTTCCATATTATGTTGAGGATAATGGTGTGCCATAATATATAACATATAGTTTGTTAGGCTATTGTTATAGAATAGATAATACCCCATAATCTAATTTTTTAGTTGTACTGCAATTCTTCTTTGTACTGCATGGTGTCTGCAAAAGATCAAACATATTCTTCGTGGAGGTAATTATGTTTATCAAGTTAATCAAACAGATTATCCCATCTCCGAATTTAAACGTCAGTTTTGACCGCAATGAGATCAATGCTAAGTTAGGTATTAACCTTCCCGATGATTATTATGATCTTGTTGCAATATACGGAGCAGGAACATTTGCTAATTTTATAAAAATTCTAGTTCCATTTTCCAATGAATTTGAGTACAGCCTTTTTCAGTTTATGGAAATTGACAGAGAGGATTATTCTTATGGGCGTGACTTTCTGGAACTTGATGTCAATAACGAAGATTTTGATGATCCTCGTTTACAAAAAGGCTGAAAAGTAGGTGAACCATTTGGTTATTATCCAGAGAAGGGAGGACTTATTCCTTGGGGCAAATCTCCCTTTGGAAATGAATATACATTCTATTGGAATACATCTAATGAACAATGGTCAGTTGTAGTATATGATGACTTGTATGGGTATAAAGAGTTTTCTATGACCATGACAGAGTTTTTGTATAACCTATTGTCGAATAAAATTGGTTTAGGAAACACATTTACAGAGGACAGTTTGTTGTTTGTTCCCTTCACGGAGCAGTAATTTATAATGTCCTGAGATCTACGAATCACGCAGGAAATGTAACCTCCTACATCTATGATGATTTCGACAGAGTGATCGCAAAGACCGTTGGCGGCGATACTATTCGCTATACCAACGGACTTGTCGTAACCTATGAGTACGACGAGGTCAACCGTCTTGTCCGTGAGAAAATACTTGACAAGAACGGCGCGCCTGTGGTAGAATATACCTATACCCTTGGGGCAGCCGGAGAGCGCATTAAGGTTGAAGAAACCGGAGCAGCTTCCGACCGCACCGTTGAGTATGAGTACGATGCACTTTACCGACTGGTAAAGGAAACCGTGACCGACGATAACGGCACGACAGTCACCGAGTACACCTACGACCGCAACAGCAATCGCCTGACAAAAACAATGGACGGCGAGATCACCAGCTATATCTACAACGAGCTGAACCAGCTTGTAACGGAAACTGGCATTATTTATGAGTACGACCTCAACGGAAATCTCATCAAGAAAACCGAACCTGCCCAGACCACGACCTACACCTACAACGCGCAGAACAAGCTCATAAGAGTAACAGTTCAGGGCGGACAGAGTGTCAATGTTGAAGAATACTGCTACGACTATGCGGGCAACCGTATAGCCAAAATCGGCGAGCTCAGCACGATAAATTATCTTGTCGACACCAACGGAGTGCTTTCACAGGTGCTTGCGGAGTATGACGAGAACGGCTCTTTGACAACCTTATACACTCGCGGCGATGAGCTTATCTCGCAGGAGAGAAACGGCGTAAAGTCGTACTATCTCTATGATGGATTTGATTCTGTGAGAATGCTGACGGATGGCGAGGGTATTGTTACCGATACCTACACCTTTGACGTATTCGGTAACCTTACCAATTCTACCGGCGACACTGAGAACAGCTATCTCTACCGCGGCGGGCAGTACGACAGCTTTACTGGGTTGTATTATCTCCGTGCGAGATATATGAATCCCTCGACAGGCACGTTCATCACTATGGACGAATATGCGGGAAGCGTGTTTGATCCTGTGAGCCTGCATAAGTATCTTTATGCGAATGCGAATCCTGTGATGAACAGCGATCCGACGGGGTACTTCTCACTCAGTGAGCTGAATGTAACCCAGACTATTGAAGCAACGCTTCACAAGATGCTGACACCAAACTTCAGCAACGTAATGAAGTGGATAAACTTCTTTGCATCGTTTTTTGATACCTGCAACCAGATTCAGCAGATGTTATCCGACGGGGCAACGCTTGGTGACATAGCTTCTTCTATGCTCAGAGGAGCGGTTTCAGGACTGCTTCTGAACAAGATGTGCATGATAAAGGGAATAGGACCGATACTCAGCAAGATAATGATAGGGTACGGATACTATGTTCAGATTCAGGCATTTGATGAAGCAATCAAGGACGGCGATATAGTAAGCGCAATCCTGATAGGTTTGCAGGTTGGCACAGACCTTACTGCGCTGGGCGATTCCTGCTTTACCGGCGATACTTTCGTTGCAGCAGAAAACGGTCAGAAGCGCATTGACGAGATTGAGATCGGCGACAAGGTATGGGCATACAACGTTGAAACCGGAGAAACCGAACTCAAGACCGTAACAAAGGTTTACGTCCATTCGGTTGATGAGATCCTGCACCTCTACACTGATGAAGGCAACATCGACACGACCACAAACCATCCGTTCTATGTGATTGATAAGGGTTGGGTTGCTGCGGGCGACCTTGCCATTGGCGATGAGGTTTATAACCTTGACGGCACGACTTCCACAATTCTTGGCTCAGAAATTGGGGTTCTTGCCGAGCCAGTGATTGTCTATAACCTGGAGGTTGAGGATTTCCATTCCTACTTTGTGGGTTGTGTGCCGGTTTTGGTGCATAACAAATGCCACGGCCATCATTCCGATCCTAAATATTTAGGTGGTGATCCAAAACAACCTTTGACATATATTGATAGTACGGATCATAATAAGATTCACTCCCTAATTGACGAAGTATTTCCCAGAAGGAAAGGCACAGCATATTACAACCATCTACGGCAAGCCAATTCTGATTTTGATAACAAGGTGTACAGTACATTGATTGACATATATCAGAAATATAATGACAAATACCCAACGTTGGTAAGCGATTTTGTGAATAACTTTAACCGAAGATGATTTGTTTGAAGCCAAGCTTTTAGTTTGTTGATGAAATGGAGCGGGTGTTTGTATCATAATCACACAACCGCTCTATTTCACAAATTCTTAAAATAGAGGCTTAATTGATAGAAAGGCGATTTGATTTTTCATATCGTATAGGGTGTTTTATGGTCACAATATTTGCATATAATTCTAACCTTTTGTTGGAAAAAAGAAACTTATCTATTTCCGAATACTATGATGGCGAAAATCCTTTGATTGATGATAATGAATATAGAAAAAAGAACGGTATAAACAAAATAAAGGGTATTATTTATAATGATGGTTCTAGCGATATTTTGGAACAGTTTGTAAACTATTTTGATAGCGACGGCAGACTGGTCGGTTCCAATGGGTATGATGCCAATTTCATCTTAACCGATACATCTCAGATTTTTTATGATTATAACCAATATATTGGCTATTGCGAAATAAATATCACATTGCAAGATCATAAATTGAATATGGATATTTCCTTAGAGCCTCAAAAATTGCTGAGATTTGTTTTGAACAAAAAGTTAATGAGATTTCACAACGGTGATTATGAGCTTGCGGATGAGTTCATAACTACTCAGATATCAGACAAATTTTTTATATCGTGCTCTACCTTTGATACGAGGTCTGATGAAAAATACAGGGTTGATGTTGAGGTTAGATTTTACGATGGTAATGTGTTACTTGGTAAATCAACAATAGTTTCTGAAGTACTATCTGATTAGTTTGATGATTCATT
>ERZ827186.1800-NODE-1800-length-16266-cov-3.577509_pt1 | contig 16266 bp, 13 predicted proteins | sample MGYA00519918_ERZ827186 | MGnify/ENA primary metagenome ERZ827186 (study PRJEB31778, sample SAMEA3449275) | human gut metagenome | biome: human gut; feature: human-associated habitat; material: faeces | place: United Kingdom | collected 2010/2012 ...
CCGAAATCGTAGGCCCAGCGCTTTGCGGGCGGTTCCGGCGGCGCGGCCGGAGCCGGACGGACGGGTGCGTCCAGCTTTTCAATGCGGCATACCGTGAAGCCGCTTTTCGCGCGGGCCGCTATGTAGCCCTCCGCCACCAGCATTTGGTAGGCCGTTTCCACGGTGGAAACGCTCACCCGCAGGTCCGCTGCCAGGCGGCGCTTGCTGGGCAGCTTTTCCCCCGCCGCCAGCCCGCCGGAAGCGATCTCCTCCACGATATGGCGGTATAGCTGACGGTACAGCGGCGCGCCGTCCCCGCGCATCAGTCCCAGCGTAAAGCTTTCCATGCCTGCCCTCCAATCTGACCTTATAAAATATTCATAAATTGAGTATTTTAATCAGTTCACAATCTTCTATAATTGAGGATAAGCGAAAGCGGCGGCCCTGTCAACCGGAAATTCGCGGCGCAGGGCAAAAACAAAGAGGAGTGGTATTCATGGAAAAAACATCCAACCGGTTCACCGTGCGCAGGCTGGCCGTCACGGGCCTGCTGAGCGCTCTGGTATTCGTATTCAGCTGGATACAGATCCCCATCGGGGAGGTAGCGCGCATTCATCTGGGCAATGTGTTCTGCGCGCTGTCCGGCCTGCTGTTCGGGCCCCTGACGGGCGGCCTTGCCTCCGGCTTCGGCAGTATGCTGTTCGACTTTACGAATCCGCTGTACATCGCGGAAAGCTGGATCACATTCATCACAAAATTTTTCATCGGCTTTCTGGCCGGGCTCATCGCCCACCGGAGCGGTAATATCTCGCTGGGACGGGACGTGCTGGGCGCGTCCGTGGGCAGCGTGACGTATGTGGCGCTGTACCTGCTGAAGTCCTTCATCATGAAGTTTTACATCGAGGGGCAGGCTCTGGGCGCGGTGCAGACGCAGCTCGTGACAAAGGGCGTCACGTCCCTCATCAACGCGGTGCTGGCCGTGGTAGTGTCCGTGCTGCTTGCAAAAGCCGTGCGGCCCGCGCTGCGCAAGGCGGGCATTCTAAGCGAATAACCTCTGCAGACAGGCAAAAAGCACGGCCCGGAGCCTTCCGGGCCGTGCTTTTTTGTCCAATTCGGAAAAATATCGCAAATTTCAAAAAAAGGCTTTTCATCGGTGCCCGGATGGGCTAGAATAGCGTTTTGTGCAGGGCTGTTTTCGGCTCCGCGCGGCGCGGGGCACACGGCTCCGAAGCGCCGCTTTTCGGGAAAGGAAAGGTGCTTTTTTGGTTACGGATATGACTTCGGGCAGCCCCATGCGGCTGCTGCTCCGGTTTTCTCTGCCCATGCTGGTGGGCAATATCTTCCAGCAGTTTTACAGCATGGTGGACGCCATGATCGTTGGCCGCTTTGTGGGCGTGGACGCGCTGGCCGCCGTGGGCGCCACGGGCGGTATGTCGTTCCTGGTGCTGGGCTTTGTCATCGGGCTTGCCAACGGGTTCTGCGTGGTGGTGTCACAGCGCTTCGGCGCGCGGGATGAGGCCGGGCTGCGCCGGTGCGTGGCCATGACGATGCTGCTGTCCCTCATCGTCACCGCCGTGGCTACGGCGGCCAGTTTTCTTGGTACAGAACCGATGCTGCGCGCCATGAACACGCCGGAAAACATCTTCAGCGACAGCGCCGCATACATCGGCATCATCTTTCTGGGGCTGGGCGCGAGCCTGTTTTACAATCTGTTCTCCGGCCTGCTGCGCGCCGTGGGCGACAGCAAAACGCCGTTGTATTTCCTGTGCCTCTCCAGCGCGCTGAACGTCGTGCTGGACCTTCTGTTCGTTGTGACGTTCTCCATGGGCGTGGCGGGCGCCGCCTGGGCCACCATCCTTTCTCAGGGCGTTTCGGCGCTGCTGTGCCTGGTCTATATGCTGAAAAAATTCCCCATCCTGCGCACAGGCCGGGCCGACTGGGCCTGGCACGGCCCGATGGTGCGCCGCCTTGCCCGGATGGGCATTCCCACGGCGCTGTCCAACAGCGTAACGGCCATCGGCTGCATGATTTTACAGGTGACCATCAACGGCTTCGGCTCCACGGTGGTGGCGGCATACACCGCCGCCTCCAAGGTGGAGCAGCTGACGACGCAGCCCACGTTCACCTCCGGGCTGGCCGCAGCCACTTTTACCGCGCAGAACGCGGGCGCCGGCAAGCTGGACCGCGTGAAGGACGGCGTGCGCAAGGCCACGGTGCTCAACCTCATTGCCGGGCTGGCCGCGGCCGTGGTGGTATGGCTGTTTGCCGCGCCCATCACCACCTGGTTCGTGGACCCGGGTGAGACGGCTGTCATCGCCGCGTCGGTACAGTTTTTAAATATCGAAGCGGTTTTCATTCTGGCCCTGGGCGTGCTGTTCGTTTACCGCAACGCGCTGCAAGGCCTGGGCAACGCCGTGATGCCGCTGATCTCCGGCCATGCGCCTGGCCGCCGCCATCCTCCTCTCCCGCTTCCTGGGCTATGTCGGCGTGTGCCTGGCAAACCCGGTGGCCTGGACGGGCGCAGCCGTGATGCTGGTGCCCGCCTATCTGGCCGAGCTTCGCCGCCAGCAAAACAACGCGCTGGCCCGCGCCCGCTGAGGCCGGGTCACAGGCCCGAACCGGACGTTTTTTGGCAAAAAACGCACAAACAGGAAGAAAACCCCGAAAAGCCACCGTTCTTTTTGAAAGAAAACGGTGGCTTTCCGCGTTACAATCGTGTACAATGGAAACGTTAGAATGCCCGTATTGTACACGAACGGGCCATCTTAGGAGGAAACGCCGTGCAACAGATCCAACGATATTTCCGCAAGGCCGGCAAAGCGCTGGCGCGCTTTTTTGGCCGCGTAAAGAAAGGCAGCCCCATCGACATCGCCATCCTGGTATGCGCCGCCGCGCTCATCATCGCGCTGCTCGCTATTCTTGTGATGTCCCTGCTGCCCGACGCCGCGCCCGTGGACGCCTCCTCGTCCGCACCGTCTTCGTCGTCTGTCTCCGCTTCCCAGAGCGGCAGCTATGACCCGGACGCGGACGCGCTGGACAAACAGGCCTACGACGGCACCATCCTGCCGGAGACTGCGGACGGCGGCCAGACGTACATTGACGAAACGATGTTTCTGGGCGATTCCAACACCTACCGTCTGGTGGCCTACGGCCTGACGACGTGGCAGAACAACCTGAGCGCCGTGGGCATGGGCATCCAGCATGTCACCAGCACGCCGTGCATGTACTTCAAGGGTTCATCCAGCCCGGTGTATGTCGCCAAGGCCGTCTCCATGATGCAGCCCCGGCGCATCGTCATCACATACGGCACCAACAACACCAATTCCACTGCGGACACATTCAAAAACCAGTACCGCAGCGCTCTGGAGGCCATCAAAAAGGAATGGCCCTACGCGGACATCATCATCAACGCCGTACCGCCCGTGGCGCAGACGCGCACGGGCGCGGCCGCCGCGCAGAAGGCCATCGACGAATTCAACAAAGCTCTGGCGGACCTTGCCAAGGAGGACGGCTACCGGTTCCTGAACAGCAGCGAGGCCCTGAAGGACCCCGCCACGGGCTTTGCCAGAGCTTCGTATATGATCGAGGACGGCCTGCATTTGAATGAGCAGGGCGCCAAAGCGCTGATCGACTATGTGCGCACGCACACCTACGAGACCGAGGACCGCCGCCCGGCGCTGACCACCATCCCCACGCACACGGCCACGCCGGAGGAGACCTTCAACCCGCAGGCGGCGTCCAGCAGCTCCAGCTCGTCCAGCTCCGAAGCCGAGGGCGTGACCGTCACGTTCTCCATCAAGGACGGCAAAGACGGCGGCTCGCTGTCTGGCACGCTGACGCAGAAGGTGAAGCCCGGCGAAACGTGCTCCACCGTGACGGCCACCGCCAAGGAAGGCTATTCGCTGGAATGGGGCTGCACCGAGGGACGCATTGAAAATGTGAACAACGGCACGCTGACCTTCACCGTGCCCGCAAATACAAAGCTGGAATCCATCAGTGTGTGGGTGACGTTCAAAAATAAGCACACACACACCTGGAGCGACTGGAAGGTTGACGAAAGCGACAGCACAAAGCATACGCGCACCTGCACGGCCAGCGGCTGCACCAACCCGCCCAAGACCGAGACGGAGAACCATATCAAAGGCAACTGGACGGCAGACCCCAGCGACGCCACCAAGGAGCATATCTACTGCACCAAATGCGGCGCGGTTTTGGAAAGCCGTACTGTGGAGCATACACATACGCCGGATTCCGGCACCACGACCCCGGCCACCTGTACTTCAGAGGGTGTGACGATATACAAATGTACCTCCTGCGGACAGGAGACCTCCCGCACTCCAATTCCTGCGTTGGGACATGATTTTAGTGACCCGAACTGCACAATCACAGAAGCCGATGGTTCAGTTTACAGAAAATGTACCCGCTGCGACGCAAAGGGCGATATGATCTCCGGTCCGCCCGCACCTTCATCCTCCACGCCTCCTCCCGCGCCCTCTTCTTCTGCTGCGCCGGAAGCCTCCGGGGCTGCCGACGCCCTTGCCGCATAGCTTTTCGCCGCCTGCCCTTTTTGTGGCGGGCGGCTTTCATTTTTTCTATCAGGCAGAAAGAAGGTTTTTTATGCTCAACAGCAAGGGTTTCGACGAATGGGCCGCCGGTTATGACGCCAGCGTCCGCCATTCCCACGATGCGGGGGAATATCCCTTCGCGGGCTACGATGCGGTGCTGTCTCTTATCGAGGCCCGTGTGAACAGCCGTCCCGGCGCCGATGTGTTGGACTTGGGCTTCGGGACAGGCATGCTGACAGCACGCCTGTACGCGGCCGGCCATCCGGTAGCCGGAGTGGATTTTTCCCAGAATATGCTGGACGCCGCCCGCACCAAGATGCCCTGCGCGGAATTGTATCTGTATGATTTCACACGGGGCCTGCCCCCCGCGCTGGAGGGCAGGACGTTCGATTTTATCATCAGCACCTATGCTTTCCACCATGTGCCGGACGCCGGGAAACCCGCGTTCCTGTTGGAATTGTCCCGCCGTCTCAGCCCCGGCGGCGAATGTCTGATAGGAGACGTGGCTTTTGAAACGCAGGCCGAGCTGGATGCCTGCCATGCCGCGGCCGGGACGGCCTGGGACTGCGGCGAGGATTATGCCGTGGCGCAGCTGCTTGCCGGTGCTCTGCCCAGCCTGCGCCTTTCCTTCGCGCGGCTTTCCCACTGCGCGGGGGTGCTTTCCATCGGGCGGCACGACTCTCCGCAGCCTGTTTGACGCAAAAAACAGCCAAGCATCAAATGAGCTTCATTGCAAACCGATAAAAAGAGGCTGGAGCCCGGCGGGAAAATCCCGCCGGGCTCCGGCTTTTTTATCTCAGCTCCAAGAGAGCAGCGCGCGCTGCGCCTACTTTCTACCGCCGTAAAAGCGGCGGTACGGGTTCTGCGTGCGCTGGGTGGGCGTAAGCTGCTCCGGGCGCGGCCTGGAACGGCTGGCCGCCACTGCCGCCAGCACCAGCACGCCCAGAATCACCAGCGCCGCGGCCACCGCAGCCATCAGGATCCACTGCCAGGGAAGCATACGCCTTCCTCCTTTTCCGTTCGTTCACTGCCGCGTCAGAGTATGGAACACCGACATCGCCTTTTCGTAATACGCGGCGGCGTCCTCATCCTTTTCCAGCTTGGTGCCCGTATAAACGCGGGGCACCAGCTTGTAGTCCTGCAAAAATGTCTGGTAATCATACCCCTGCGAACCGTCGAAGTTCTCCGACGCGCCCAGCTCCAGCGACGTGAGCGCCGGACAGTCTCCCCAGCGCACGCCCATGCGCGCATAGTCCGGCTTTTCGCCCTCTGCGGGAGATGTGCCGTCGTTGTAGGCGAACAGCATATACTGCTCCTGGAAATACTCCATATCGTCCACAAGGAACAGCATGCTCTCGCCGCCGTCGATGTCGCCGGACAACTTCGTGATGTTCGCCATCTGGACGTTGGGGTCCGCGATGGAATCCGCGTCTTTCCCGATGGTGTATTCCATCACGCTCACAACGACCTCTCCGTCGCCGTTGCGGTCGTCAAAATACGGCTTGAGCTGCTCGGCCAGTGCCTCGCCGGTGCCCATGGGCACACCTGTCGTGGTGAGGATGCCGATGGTATAATCCGGATGCACCTGGGTGGCGATCTCCCAAACGAACGAAAAGACCATCAGCGCGGCCACGATGCCGACGATCACATGCCATTTGTGATAGAACCAGAAATTTTCCCGTTTTTCCTTGCCGGTCATCTCATTCTTCGGCTGTTCGGGCTGCAGGTCCTCGGGCTTGATGTTCAGTGTGTAGCGCGGGCTTGCCATACACGTGTTTCCCTCTTTCTGTTATATGTGTCGCGTCGGGCCTGCCCGCACGCTTTTATGCATACGCCGCTGCGCGGCGTCAGTGCGCTGTGGTTTTATCCTTGTGCGCGGCAATGCGCCGGGCCACCTCGTCCGGCAGCGCTTTCTGCGCCGCCCGGTCCAGCCCGGCGGTCTCGATGGGCGGCAGCACGGTCATGGTCACATGGCCGGGACACATCAGGTTGTGGTTTGCCTCCATGATCTTATAGCTCCCGTCGATGACGACGGGCACCACGGGCGCACCCGCCGCAAAGGCCATTTTGAACGCGCCGTGCTTGAACTCGCCCATGGCGTCGCCCTTGCTGCGCGTGCCTTCGGGGAACACGATGACACTTTCGCCCCGCGCCAGCAGCGCGCCTGCTTCCTTCATGGCCGTGACAGCCTGGCGGGGATTTTTGCGGTCGATGAACACACAGTCGAACAGCTTCATCCAGGTGCGCACCAGTGGGATCTTCAACGTCTCCACCTTCGCCACCAGCGCGTGGGGCCTGTCCAGATGCACCAGCGTGATGGGGATATCATAATCGCTCTGGTGGTTGGGCGTGAATACCACGGCCCGGTCCTTCGGAATGTTTTCCAGCCCGTTCACCGTAACGGTACACCCGGCAATGCGCATCAGAGTGGACATCCACATGGGCACATATCTGTCCACGATGGCCCGGCAGCCGCTCTCATCCCCCGCGGCCTTGCGCCGCTTTGCCTCGTTCATTTTCGGTGTAAGCACGATGAGCGCGCCGAAGAAATAGAAAAACCACACGATCGTCCGCAATATTGCCATACCGGTATCATTCCTTTTCCGCGCCGGGCTTTCCGCGTCCGGCGGCCTACATACTTTTTCTATGATACCGCAAACCGGGCGAATACGCAAACAGTTTTGCCGCGCAGCATGGCCTCGGTGCTGCTCTGTTGTTAGTATAGCCCGATTTTACACAAAAAAAGTGGCAGAGTTGTGAACAAGCGGGAAAAAAATCGTATTTTTTCCTTTTTTGTTATACGGCCCGCCAATATTTGTATTTTCATCCGCGTTTTTTGTCTGTTTGGTCTTGTGCATATATTCTAAACTTTACGGTCTGATTTTGGATGCGCCTTGTACAAAGGCGCAATTTTGCCGCCGCGGGCTTGACATGCCACGTCCCGGCGCGTAAACTGAATGCAACAACAGCGAAGGCGCTGCCGGACATCCGGCGGCGCCTTTTTTGTTGTATTTCCGCGGTTGAAAAGCGTAAAAAATTGAGGAGGGGTCATTATGTATTCATCCGTAGACACCATTTGGGTGCTGCTGGGCGCGGCGCTGGTATTCTTCATGCAGGCGGGCTTTGCGATGGTGGAGACCGGCCTGACACGCGCCAAAAATGCGGGCAACATCATCATGAAAAACCTGATGGATTTTGCCCTCGGCACCGTTGCCTTTTGGCTGGCAGGCTTCGGCATCATGTTCGCGGGGGACGGCGCGTTGATCGGCGGGTTCGACCCGTTCATCCTGGGCGATTACAGCAGCACGTTCCCGTCCTGGGCGTTCGTCATTTTTCAAACGGTGTTCTGCGCCACGGCGGCCACCATCGTCTCCGGCGCGATGGCGGAGCGCACCAAGTTCCTTTCTTATTGCATTTACAGCGTAGCCATAAGCCTGATCGTTTACCCTGTCGGCGGGCATTGGGTCTGGGGCGGCGGCTGGCTGAGCCAGCTGGGCTTCCACGACTTTGCGGGCAGCACGGCAGTGCATATGGTGGGCGGCCTGTGCGCGCTCATCGGCGCAAAGATGGTGGGGCCGCGCATCGGCAAATATACGAAGGACGGCAAGGCGAACGCCATCCCGGGCCACAGCCTTACATTGGCCGCGCTGGGCTGCTTTATCCTGTGGTTCTGCTGGTTCGGCTTCAACGGCTGCTCCACCGTTTCGATGACGGGGGACGAGACATTGGTGAACGCCAGCCTCATCTTCGTCAATACCAACCTGGCCGCAGCTGTGGCAACCTGTGTGGTGATGATCATTACCTGGAGCCGTTACAAAAAGCCAGACGTCTCGATGACGCTGAACGGTTCTCTGGCCGGGCTTGTGGCCATCACGGCCGGCTGCGACACAGTGGACCCGTTCGGCGCGGCCATTATCGGGCTGATCGCGGGCTTCGCAGTGGTGTTCGGCGTTGAGTTCATCGACCAGAAGCTCAAAATTGACGACCCTGTGGGTGCCATCGGCGTGCATTTTGTCAACGGCGCGCTGGGCACTGTGCTCACGGGCCTGTTCGCCACGGACGGCGGCCTGTTTTACGGCGGGGGCTTCGGCTTCCTGGGCGTACAGATGTTGGGCGTGCTGGCTGTATGCGCTTGGGTCGGCGTTGCCATCACACTGGTGTTCTTCCTGCTGAAAAAGACCATCGGCCTGCGCGTTTCCCGCGAGGAGGAGATCGACGGCCTGGACATCCACGAGCACGGCCTGGCTTCCGCTTACGCCGGTTTCGCCATCTCCGATGCAAACTCTGCCGCCATGGTCCCCAACGAGAACACCGACCTCGGCGAGGACGACGCTTCCAAAGCTTCTGCAAAGCAGATGGACGCCGCTGTGCCTGTGGTGCGTGAGCCTGCTGTCATCCACGACGGCATCTACGACACCGGGATGCACAAAGTGTCCATCATTGCAAAGCTTTCCAAGTTCGACCAGCTCAAGAGCGCCCTCAACGATCTGGGCGTCACCGGCATGACCGTAACGCAGGTCATGGGCTGCGGCATCCAGAAGGGCACGCCGGAAAAGTACCGCGGCGTGCCGGTGGATACCACCCTGCTGCCCAAGATCAAGGTGGAAGTCATCGTCTCCCGCATCAGCGTAGACGCTGTGGTGGAGGCCGCCAAGAAGGCCCTGTACACCGGCCATATCGGCGATGGCAAGATCTTTGTCTACAACGTGACCCGCGTGGTCAAGATCCGCACCGGCGAGGAAGACTACGCCGCTCTGCAGGATGTGGAGTAACCCTCCACAAAATTCTCCGCTGTTCCCGCTGCGGCGGCAGCCCGGCTGCTCCGACACAGTCCCCGCCGCCCGGCGTGACAGATAGATCGTTCTCCTTTTTCCTTTTTCCTTTTTTCGTTCGAGTCACCAGTAAGTCGAAAGCCCCGCTCCTGCGCACAAGGGAGCGGGGCTTTTGCTGTGAAAAAAAGTGCCCCGGAAACGCCTGTCGGCGTTTCCGGGGCACTTATCATTTATACCTTACAGGCTGCGGGTGCGGATCTCGGTGGTGACCTTGGCGATGAAGTCCTCAAGGCTCATCTCGGTGGTCTCGCCCTTGCGGTCGCGCACGGAGATGTTGCCGGCCTCGGCTTCCTTGGCGCCCAGCACCAGCATATAGGGCACGCGGTCCACCTGCTGTGCGGCACGGATCTTGTAACCGATCTTCTGGTTGTCGTCATCCAGCACAACGCGGATACCGGCGTCAGACAGCTTCTCGGTCACGTCCTGTGCGTACTCCAGCGTCTTTTCGGACACGGGCAGCACCTTGACCTGCGTGGGAGCCAGCCAGGTGGGGAACTTGCCCTTGGTCTCCTCGATCAGGTAGGCCATGAAGCGGTCCAGAGAGCCCAGAATTGCGCGGTGCAGCACCACAGGGGTCTTTTCAGAGCCGTCCTTGTCCACATAGGTCAGGTGGAACTTTGCGGGCAGGCAGAAGTCCAGCTGGCAGGTGGACAGGGTGTACTCGGCACCCACGGCGGGCTTCACGTTCACGTCCAGCTTCGGGCCGTAGAAGGCAGCCTCGCCGATCTCCTCGGTGAAGTGGATGCCCAGCTCGGTCAGCACTTCGCGCAGGGCCTGCTCTGCATGGTTCCACATGGCATCATCGTCGTGGTACTTCTTCTTGTCGGCGGGGTCACGCAGGCTCAGCACGCAGCGGTAATCGGTAATGTTGAAGTCTTTGTAGGTCTCGAAGATCAGGTCGCACACGTTTGCGACCTCGCTCTTGATCTGCTCCGGGGTGCAGAACAGGTGAGCATCGTTCTGGCAGAAGTGACGGCCGCGCTCGATGCCCTTCAGGGTGCCGGAGGACTCGTAACGGAAGTCGTGGGCGATCTCGCCGATGCGCATGGGCAGATCACGGTAGGAGTGGGGACGGTTTGCGTAGATCATCATGTGGTGGGGGCAGTTCATCGGGCGCAGCACATAGCTTTCGCCCTCCATCTCCATGGCGGGGAACATGTTCTCACGGTAGTGATCCCAGTGACCGGAGGTCTTATACAGGTTCACAGTGCCGATGCAGGGAGTCATAACGTGCAGGTAGCCGCGTGCACGCTCCTTCTCCTTGATATAGTTCTCCAGCTCCTGCCAGACGGTGTAGCCTGCGGGCAGGAACATGGGCAGGCCGCGGCCCACCAAATCATCGGTCATGAACAGGCCCATCTCCTTGCCGATCTTGCGGTGATCGCGCTCGCGGGCCTCCTGCTGCTCCTTCTCCCATGCGTCCAGCTCCTCCTGATTGCGGAAAGCCACGCCGTTGATACGGGTCAGCATCTTGTTTTCCTTGTCGTTCTTCCAGTATGCGCCGGACTGCTGGGTGATCTTGAAGGCCTTCAGTGCCTTGGTATAGGTCAGGTGGGGTCCGATGCACATATCCACGTACTCGCCCTGCTGGAAGAAGCTGAACTCGGTCTCGTCAGCCAGATCAGCCATGTGCTCGATCTTGTAGTTCTCCTTGCGCTCTTCCATCAGCTTCACGGCCTCGGCGCGGGGCAGGATGAAGGGCTTGATGGGCAGGTTCTCCTTGACGATCTTGCGCATCTCTTTTTCGATGTTGGCCAGATCCTCGTCGCTCAGCTTCTGGTCGCCCAGATCGACGTCGTAGTAGAAGCCGTTCTCGGTGGCAGGGCCGAAGGCAAAATCAGCCTGCGGATACAGGCGCTTGATGGCCTGTGCCATAACGTGAGCAGCGGTGTGACGGATAACGTGCAGCTCCTGATCCTGCGGGCACTCGTCCACATGACCGTCCTTGTAGATGATCTTCATAGTAGATTCTCCTTTGACAATGTGGTTTTGAACAAAAATAAAAAGCGCTTCACCCCGTAAAACTCACGGGATGAAGCGCCGATCAAATGTCTGCGTTCCACGGTTCCACCCGAATTGCGCGCTCCCCGGCGGGGAAACGCGCCCCTCGCAGTGCTGTAACGGGCACGCCCGGCAGAGGTTCGCCTCTGCACTCTGCGGTGGTAGAAGCCGGGGTCATGGCAGGCTGCTTGCAGCACCCGGAAACCCGGGGCAGCCCTCTCTGCGGCATGAAAAGCGGGGCTTCAGTTTGTCCGCATCAATGTTTTGGACAGGATGAAACTACGCTGATTGTAGCACGCCGGAGCAAAAAAATCAAGGGATAGCGGCAGAAATATACTTTTTTATGCGTTCTGTTTCTCCGCGCTGCGCACAGCCAGCGCCTTGGCGGGCTTCATCAGCAGCACGCAGACACCGTTAAAGAGCACAGAGCCCACGATGAAGATGATAAAGAACTGCGGCAGATGGGCGGTCAGGGCGGGGATATCAATGCAGGCCACGGTCAGGTAGGCAAAGCCCACGTTGTTCAGCACCTTGGGTGCGTAGGGGTGCAGGATGATGAGGATGAACAGCACCACGGCCAGCGGCAGGATAAAGCCGAGGAAATCGCCCAGAACAGGGGTCAAGGCACTGATGGACAGCAGCGCCGCCACAGTGAGCACCAGACCCACAAGGCCGCCCAGCTCCACAGTGACAAGGCGATCCTTCACATCGCCCTCCAGCGTGAACATCATGATGTTGCTCAGGAAGATCAGCCAGCTGTACTCCATGCCGGTCAGGTGGATGATGGCGTTTGCGATCAGGATCCAGACCAGCAGCATCAGGCGGAAGTAAAGCAGAAAGCGCTTGGTTACGGCCTCGTTCATAGGGGTGTCCTCTCTTTCTCGTCTGTATTGACAAGTGTTTCTTTTCAAATATGTGAACATTTTGGCAAGCAATACTTGCTTCTAACGTGATGAGTATACAATACTTTCCAGTAAAAGACAATAGTTTGGCAAGTAAAAGTTGCATTGTATATAAATTTGGTATGGCAGGGGAGCCGGGGATGCAGACCGAAGGGGTACTTCCCTGAGCGGGTTCTGTTCCTCGTCAAAACCGCAAAACTGTATTTTCTACAAGTACAGTTTTCAGGGCAATTTTGCAAAAGCTTACAAAAAACGTGATTTGAGGCGTCAAAATGCCTGAAAACACTTTCTCTTTTTTGCCGTATATGCTATAATGACAACTGTTCTCGCACAAGAAACAGGAAAATGTACGCGATAGGCGTACAGCGTAAGAGGAGTGTTACGATATGAAAACCTTGAAAGCGGTTGTAGCAAAATACAACCAGACTAGCCTGATCCTGCGCATCCTGATCGGCCTGGCAGTCGGTTCGGTGCTGGCGCTTGTTGCGCCGGGCGCGGGTTGGGTAGGCGAGCTGGGCAACCTGTTCGTCGGTGCGCTGAAGGGCATTGCCCCGGTGCTGGTGTTCGTCATTGTGGCAAGCGCACTGGCACAGGGCTCGTCCAAGCTGGACCGCCGCTTTGGCACCGTGATCTGGCTGTACATGCTCACCACCTTTCTGGCAGCGGCCATTGCGGTCATCACCAGCTTTATGTTCCCGGTCACGGTGGTACTGGCCGATGCGGCACAGTCCGACGTGATCCCGCAGGGCTTGGGCGAGGTGCTGAGCACCCTGCTGACCAACTTTGTGGCCAACCCCGTCAGCGCCCTGATGAACGGCAACTACATTGGCATTCTGTTCTGGGCCTGCATGTTCGGCATTGCCATGAAGAACATCGGCGCAGAAAGCACCAAGGTCTTTCTGGCAAACACCGCCGATGCCGTTTCTCAGATCGTGCGCTGGATCATCAATCTGGCCCCCTTCGGCATCATGGGTCTGGTGTACACCAACGTTTCCGGCAACGGTCTGGCCATTTTTACCCAGTACGGCAAACTGCTGGCGCTGCTGGTGGGCACCATGCTGTTCATGGCGCTGATCGTTTCCCCCTTTATCATGTTCATCTACCTGCGCCGCAACCCGTACCCGCTGGTATTCCGCTGCCTGAAGGAATCCGGCCTGACCGCTTTCTTCACCCGCAGCTCTGCCGCCAACATCCCTGTGAATATGTCCCTGTGTGAAAAGCTGGGTCTGGACAAGGATATGTACTCCGTGTCCATCCCGTTGGGCGCTACCATCAACATGGACGGTGCAGCCATCACCATTACCATCATGACGCTGGCAGCGGCCAATACGCTGGGCATTCAGGTGTCCCTGCCCGCCGCCATCGTGCTGAGCGCCATGAGCGCTTTGGGCGCCTGCGGCGCTTCCGGCGTGGCTGGCGGCTCCCTGCTGCTGATCCCCATGGCCTGCTCGCTGTTCGGCATCTCCAACGACATCGCCATGCAGATGGTGGGCGTGGGCTTCATCATCGGCGTGGTGCAGGACTCGGTGGAAACTGCGCTGAACTCTGCCGGTGACGTGGAATTTGCTGCCACCGCCGAGTATCACCAGTGGCTCAAGGAGGGCAAGCCCCTGCCGGCTTTCCTGAAGGGCTGATCGTATCCCAGCACAAACAAAGCAGCCGCTGCACTTTCTCGTGCGGCGGCTGCTTTGTTTGTTGTAATGAAATTCACCCAAACAGCACCACGGCGTAGCTTACGCCGTCCTTTACCACATAGGCAACGCCCAGTTTGGTCTTGCCCTCTGCGGCCTTGGTCATAGCTTCGGGATAAGTGCCGTCCTTCGGCAGGACAAAGATAATGTCCGAGGGGTCGTCGGCGTCCGGCTTCCAGTCAAAGCCCGGGGTAAAGGTATCAGTGCCCAGAATGCCCATGCCCATGTTTTCAAACGCAGTGGCGTAGCTCTTCTTCTCCAGATAGGTTTTTACAACATTGTCTACATGGGCCCAGCGATAAAGTTTGTCCTTGCTCGTTTGGCAGGACACCGAGGTGCTGGCGACCCAGTTTGCAATGTTGTAAGCCTTTTCGCTCAGGTCCTTATCGTAGGTCTTACCGAACTGTTCGCACAACGCCTTTGCGCTGTTAGCATCTGAAGACTTGGGGCTCATCGGTGCGCCTACGCTGGCATCGCAGGCGGTGAACACGGTCAGCGCCATCAGACTGACCAACAGACAGGATAACAGTTTTTTCCAGTTTTTCATAAAACGATGCTCCTTTCCGTTCCGGGGTCGTTGCGGGTCTGCGTCCGCACGGACGCAGTTCTTTTTGCTTTCTTCTGCATCCATGATACCCTTTTTTAGCGGGAAATGCAATCATTTTGGCGCAAAAAAACAGGCTGCCGTGCAAAAAACACGGCAGCCTGCGGAAAAAGCTTTATTTTGCGTACTCCACAGCGCGGCTCTCGCGGATGACGTTGACCTTGATCTGGCCGGGGTAATCCAGCGTATCCTCGATCTTTTTGGCAATGGAGCGTGCCAGCAGGATGACCTGATCATCGCTGATGACGTCGGGCTTGACCAGAATGCGCACCTCGCGGCCTGCCTGTACGGCAAAGGCCTGCTCCACGCCCTCGAAGCTGGAGGAGATCTCCTCCAGATTTTCCAGACGCTTGACGTAGCTTTCCACGTTCTCGCGGCGGGCACCCGGGCGTGCGGCGCTGATGGCGTCGGCAGCCTGAATGATGAAGGCCAGCGGGGTCTTGGGCTCCACATCGCCGTGGTGGGCCTCGATGGCGTGGATGACCTGGGTATTTTCCTTGTACTTGCGGCAGATGTCCACACCGATCTGGACATGGCTGCCCTCGATCTCATGGTCAAGAGCCTTGCCGATGTCATGCAGCAGACCGGCACGGCGTGCCAGCGTGACGTTCACACCCATCTCGCCTGCCAGCAGGCCAGCCAGCCAGGCCACTTCCATGCTGTGGGTCAGAGCGTTCTGGCCAAAGCTGGTGCGGTACTTCAGGCGGCCGATGAGCTTGATGAGGTCGGGGTGCAGGCCGTGGATGCCCAGCTCCATAACAGCGCGCTCGCCCTCCCGCTTCATCTGCAGCTCGAGGTCGTGGCGGCACTTTTCCACCGTTTCCTCAATGCGGGCGGGGTGGATGCGGCCATCGCCGATAAGGCGCTCCAGCGTCATGCGGGCCACCTCGCGGCGGGTCTGGTCGAAGGAGGACAGGGTAATGGCCTCCGGCGTATCGTCAATGATCAGTTCTACGCCAGTCAGCGTCTCCAGGGTCCGGATATTTCTTCCTTCACGGCCGAACGCGCCATCACCAAAAACGGCTTTTCCTTCTTCCCGGAGGAATGGAGCGTCACGGCGTATGAAATGCTCTTTGGCCAAAGCTTGCGGCAGATCACCACCTCGTATCTGAATACCATTGTGCTCACCGTGCTGGGCACCGTGCTTTCCCTGTTGATCCTTACGATGTATGCGTTCGCCATCTCGCGCAAGGATTTCAAGCTGCGGCAGTTCCTCACGTTTTTTGCGTATTTCACGATGCTGTTTAATGGCGGCATGGTTTCCAGCTATATCGTCAATTCCAATGTGTTCGGCATGCGCAATACGTTCTGGGTGCTGTTGCTGCCGAGCCTGTGCGGGGCCTATAACATCATCGTTTTGCGCACGTTCTTTTCTTCCGCCGGCACGGAATCGCTGATTGAGGCCGCCAAGATCGACGGGGCCAGCGAGTTCCGCATTTACGGGCAGATCATCCTGCCCATCAGCAAACCGGCGCTGGCCACCATTGGCCTGTTCACCGCCATCGCTTATTTTAGCAAGTGGTTTGAGGTGTTGATGTATATCGACGACCGCGAACTATGGACGATCCAGTACATGCTCCAGCGCGTGATGAAGGACATTCAATACCTGCGCGACAATCCCGATATCGCCATGAGCGAGGAAGGCATCGCCATGCTTGCCAACTTGCCCAATGAATCCGCCAAGATGGCGCT
>ERZ827186.1803-NODE-1803-length-16259-cov-3.897803_pt1 | contig 16259 bp, 14 predicted proteins | sample MGYA00519918_ERZ827186 | MGnify/ENA primary metagenome ERZ827186 (study PRJEB31778, sample SAMEA3449275) | human gut metagenome | biome: human gut; feature: human-associated habitat; material: faeces | place: United Kingdom | collected 2010/2012 ...
AAGGGCGGCTTTATCCGTGCCGATAAGGTGCGCGAGTACTCTGACCGGCTGATCAAGCAGTACGACGTGCGCAGCGGTCAGGGCAGTGTGACCACCGTGCGCAGTATGTCCGGCGGCAACCAGCAGAAAGCCATCATTGCCCGCGAGATCGACCGCGACCCCAAGCTGCTGGTGGCAGTGCAGCCCACCCGTGGTCTGGACGTGGGTGCTATTGAGTACATTCACCGCCAGATCGTGGCCGAGCGCGACAAGGGCAAGGCCGTGCTGCTGGTCAGCTTGGAGCTGGACGAGGTGATGAACCTTTCTGACCGCATCCTTGTAATGTACGAAGGCGAGATCGTGGGCGAGTTTGACCCCAAGACCACCACCGTGCAGGAGCTGGGTCTGTATATGGCAGGCGCCCGCAAGCAGGGAAAGGAGGAGCAGTAACACATGAATAAGAAAAAACTTTCCCGCAGCGGCAGCCTGCAAAGCTCTGTTACCAGCGTGCTGGCTGCACTGCTGTGCATCCTGATTGGTTTGCTGGTGGGCTTTCTGGTGCTGGTAGCCATCAACCCCGCACACGCATGGGGCGATGGCTTTGTGCGCATCATCAAGGGCGGTTTCCACGATGCCCCCTACGGCGTGGGCAAGGAGCTTGCCAATGCCGCACCCCTGATTATGACCGGTCTGTCCGTGGCCTTTGCCTTCAAGACCGGCCTGTTCAACATCGGTGCAGCCGGTCAGTATACGCTGGGCGCTTACGGTGCGCTGTACTGCGCCATTATGCTCAAGCTGCCCTGGTTCGTCTGCCTGCTGGCAGCAGCGGTGCTGGGCGGGTTGTGGGGCGCGATCCCCGGCTTTTTCAAGGCCTACTTCAACATCAACGAGGTCATTACCTCCATCATGTTCAACTGGATCGGCCTGTATCTGGTAAATGAACTCATCTACCAGAACGGCACCGGCCCCATGTACGACGTGCGCAACACCCGTACTTTGAACCTGAGCAAAAACGCCGATTTTGCCCAGTCCCTGATCCCGGACTTCGGCCTGAACAAGCTGTTCCAGACCAATAGCACCACCATTGCCATCTTCTTGGCGGCAGCGGTGGCCGTGCTGATCTGGGTGGTGCTGAACAAGACCACCTTCGGCTACGAGCTCAAGGCCGTTGGCCTGAACAAGAACGCCGCCCGTTACGCCGGTATCAACGAGAAGAAGAACATCATCCTCTCCATGGCCATTGCCGGTGCGCTGGCAGGCTTCGGCGCAGGTCTGTTCTATCTGTCCAACGTGTCCCAGTGGAACCCGCTGAACTCCACCAGCCTGCCGGGCATGGGCTTCAACGGTATCTCGGTGGCACTGCTGGCAAGCTCCAACCCCATCGGTACCGTGTTCTCTGCGCTGTTCATCTCCCATATCTCGGTCGGCGGCTCCTTCCTGTCCACCAAATTCTACCCCACTGAGATCTCGGATCTGATCAGCGGCATCATCATCTACCTGTGCGCATTCTCCATGCTGTTCCGGGGCAAGATCCAGAGCCTGCTGTTCCGGAATGCCGAAAAGACCAATGTGAACGCAGAGCCTGCGCCTGCCGCAGAAAAGACCAAAAAGGAGGGCAAGTAATATGCTGCTTCTGATCAAATATACCCTGCTGTACGGTATCGTGCTGATGCTGGTGGCACTGGGCGGTATGTTCAGCGAACACTCCGGTATCATCAACATTGCACTGGAGGGCATCATGGTCATCGGCGGTGTGGCCGGTGTGCTTACCCTGACCATGCTGCCTGCAAGCCTTTCGCCCTTCCTTGTGGTGCTGATCTCCATTCTGGTGGCAGCGCTGGCGGGCGTGATCTACAGCCTGCTGCTGGCTTTTGCCTCCATCAACCTGAAGGCAGACCAGACCATCGGCGGCACGGCACTGAACCTGCTGGCTACCGCCATTGCCGTGGTCATCTCCAAGTACTTCAGCGAGAGCGGCAGCGCCAAGCTGAACTACTCCAACAAGCCCTTCCTGTTCAGCATCGGCGGGCTGGAGCTCAGCGTGTTCGTGCCGCTGGGGCTGATCTTGCTGGTGGTCAGCTATATCGTGCTGTACAAGACCCGCTTCGGCCTGCGTCTGCGTGCCTGCGGCGAGCATCCGCAGGCTGCGGACTCGGTGGGCATCAACGTCTACAAGATGCGCTACGCCGGTGTCATCCTTTCCGGTGCGCTGGGCGCGATCGGCGGTCTGGCTTATATCGTGCCCCCGGTGCAGACCTGGAACTTTGAAGTCGGCGTGGCCGGTGCAGGCTTTCTGGCACTGGCAGTTATGATCTTTGGCCAGTGGAAGCCCTTCCACATCTTTGGCGCAGCCATGTTCTTTGCTGTGTTCAAGAGCCTTGCCAACATTGCAGACTCCACCTTCCTTGCGCAGCTGCACTGGTCCAGCAACATCTATAATATGATGCCCTTCGTGGCATCCATGGTCATTCTGGCCTTCACTTCCAAGAACAGCATGGCACCCAAGGCCGAGGGTATTCCCTACGACAAGGGCTCCCGTTAAACGTTTTCGCTAAAAATCCATAAAAAGGGCATCCGCAGCCATCAAAGTGCTGCGGATGCCCTTTTTTGTACGGGAAATGGCAAATTTTGTTCATTTGTTTGCCGGCAGAAAATGGCATTTTCTGCTTGTAAAATACGCCGGGATATGTTATCATTAAAAAACGAATGTGTATCTATAGGAACCCGGTGTACGTTTCTTGCACTGCGGAGAACAAGAAAGGTGAGTTTCTCTATTATGGACGAAAAAACAACTATGGGACAGTCGCTTCAGAACATGGAGGACGAAGAGACCATTGATCTGATGGAACTGGCGCGCCTGCTGTGGGCTCATGCTGTGCAGATCGTGGCAGCAGCTGTGGCCGCAGCGCTGATCTGCCTGCTGGTGTGTATGTTTGTGCTTACACCCAAGTATCAGGCTTCCATCAACATGATCGTGAATACCCGGCAGGATAGTTCCTCCACCTTCACCAGTGATAACTTCAACACGGCGAAAAACCTGATCAGCACCTATGCAGTCATCATCAAGGGCAACACCGTGCTGAACGAGGTGATCGATAAACTGGATCTGGATATGACCTACACCGAGCTGTACGATATGGTGGAAGTGACCAGTGTGGACTCTACCCAGATCATGCAGATCACTGTAACCGATACCGATGCAGAGCGTGCAGGCGAGATCGCCCAGACCATTGCGGACATCGTGCCCGATGTGCTGGTGGAAAAGGTGGAAGCCGGCTCCTGCAAGACGGTGAGCGATATCGAGATCGACCCCAACAAGGTGTTCCCCCAGACTACGAAGTATGTTGTGCTGGCCGGTCTGCTGGGCGCTGTTCTGGTGTGCGGCGTGCTGGTGCTGGCACATCTGATGCATGACACCGTTGTGGATGACGAAGATGTTCAGAAGAAGCTCGGCCTGCCCGTGCTGGGCCTGATCCCGGAGGTGTAAGACGATGTGGAATCTGTTTGGTAAAAAGAAGAAAGAAAGCGAGCACCGCACTCTGCAGCTGATCACCGATAAGGGGATGCCCTTTGGCTATGTGGAAGCCTACAAGGCTCTGCGCACCAATCTGGACTTTATGGCAGGCTCCATGGACGTGCACACGTTGGTCATCACCAGTACTGTGCCGGAGGAATCCAAGAGCAACGTGGCAGTCAATCTGGCACTGACGCTGGCCGAAAGCGGCAAAAAGGTGGCTCTGGTAGACTGCGACCTGCGCAAGCCGGTGCTGCACCGCTACCTGAAGGCAGGCCATAACGTAAAGGGCGTTTCCAACGTGCTGTCCAACCAGTGCACGCTGGACGAGGCGCTGCAGGAGCTGAAGGAAATGAATCTGACCTTCCTGCCCGCAGGCACCCCGCCGCCGAACCCCTCCGAGATGCTGAGCCAGCCGCAGATGCAGGCCATGGTCAACACCCTGCGGGAAAAGTTCGATGTGGTCATCTTTGATGCACCCCCGGTGTCCGTGGTCACCGATGCAGCCGTCATCGGTCGCTGTGTGGATGGCGCAATGTTCGTGGTGCGCTCTGACTACGCCCCCGCCGATGCAGTGCGCGGCGCGGTGAAGAAGCTGCAGAATGCCGGTGTCCGGGTGCTGGGCAGCGTGCTGACCCGCTACGACATGAAGAAGGCGCTCAAGGGCTCCAGCTACGCATACAGCTATGCCTATAATTACAATTATGCCTACGAAAAACAGAAGGCTGATGTTGTTGAATAAGGAAGCGCTGCTATGACTGATCTGCATTGTCACATTTTGCCCGGCATTGATGACGGCGCAAAGGATACAGCGGTCTCGCTGGAGCTGCTGCGCAGGGAATATGAGGACGGTGTGCGCAATATCGCCTTCACCAGCCACTTCAACAGCGAACGTACCACGGTGGAAGCCTTTACAGCAAAGCGACAGGCTGCCTTTGAGCAGCTGACCGCCGCACTGGAAGGGCAGCCCATGCAGTTCGACTTCAAGCTGGGAGCAGAGGTGTTCTTCTCTCCCGGTCTGTGCGAGCTGGACACCCGGGCGCTGTGCATGGGGGACACCGCCTATCTGCTGCTGGAGTTTCCCACCACCCACAAGCCGCATTTTATTCGGCAGACCCTGTACAATTTGCAGCAGCAGGGCATCGTGCCGTTGATCGCGCATATCGAGCGCTACCCCTATGTGCTGGAGGATCCCACTCTATTGTACGACTGGGTAGCCGCCGGTGCCTATGCACAGATCAACGTGGGCGCCCTGCTGGAACCCAAGCTCTGCAAAAAGCTGTGCAAGTTCATCCAGTGGGGGCTGGTTCATGTCATCTCCACCGATACCCATTCCCCGGACAAGCGCCCGCCACACATGGCACAGGGCGTGCAGCAGCTGGAAAAGCTGCTGGGTAAGGAAACTGCTGCCCGCATCGTGCGCAACGGCGATGAGCTGTTCCACGATCAGGAGCTGGACGCTGTGACCCTGCATCAGCCCAAAAAGTTTTTGGGCAGATGGGTCTGATCCTATTACAAGGAGAAAACTGCCCGGGCGGAGGAGTACTCTGCCCGGGCAGCGGATTTTGGTATGAAGAAAAATAAGGTCCTGAAAATCGTATTGATCGTGCTGGGTGCGCTGGTGGTTCTGCTGGCAGCAGCAGTCCTTGGGGTGCTGTTCTATCTCCACAGTATGGCAGCCGGTCTGCCGGAAACCCTGCCGGATGCCCCGGCAGACAGTACACAGCTCACCCTGACGGATGATGATCTGGATAAGCTGCTCAGCGGCGAGATCACGCTGGAGGAGCTGACCGGCGAAGCTGCTGCATCCAGCGGCGGGGAACAGGAGACGGCGGCCAGTGCTCCGCAGGAGGAAGCAGGTTCTGCCGCTTCCTCGGGGAGCTCTGGCTCCCAGACGGAGAGCAGCAATGCGTCCTCTTCCGGCAAGAAGGAGAACACTACCGGCACATCCGGCTCCAGCACTGCTTCTGCCGCAGAAAAACCGGCGTCCTCTTCCGGTAAACAGGAAGCTGCCTACGAGACGGAGGTCAAGGCGCTGCTGAAGCAGCTGTACAGTGTCAAGGCGCGCGCTGAGTCGGAGCTGAACAGCTGCATTGCCGGGGCAAAGGCAGAATACAAGGCGCTGCCGGAGTCTCAGCAGACACAGGCGCGCAAAATCTCCATTGCATTGGCGAGAAGCGGCAGACTGTATGCGATGCAGGCATCTTACGATAAGGAAGTGGAGAACATCGTCGGCCAGATGCGCACTGTGCTGACCGCCAACGGCCAGAGCACCGCATTGGCAGATCAGGCGATGGCCTCCTATAAAGCACAGAAGAGCGCCATGTACTCCCAGCTGACCGCAAAACTGTACTCCTGACCCGCAAAACGACCCATGACCACCCGCAGCACATCTCCCGGGCACCGACCGTGCCGGAGAAGGGGCTGCGGGTGGCTTTGTTTTGCCGTTTTTGCTGCAATATGGAGAAAAATACTAACGGTATGGATGGATGGTTCCGGGGCAGAGACACTGCTTTTTGCACCGACAGGGGAGGGCAGATTGTACGCACCAACGGAACAATCAACCCAAAAGCCGAAGAAGTAGCACTTTTACCTACAAATATACAGAAAATTTGTATAAAGTATAATATTTCGCTCATGCTTTGCTGAAATGAAGTGAATTTTTTTCATGTAAATTGACAAAATCCGTGGTTATCCTTATAATATATAGAGTGTTTCTCGGGTATGGACGATGGTGTTTATGCGACCGCAAGATGCCATCGTTTTATTATTCGCTTTTTCTGTCCGTGTGCCGAGGACAGACGTCCGCTATGTGTGAGGCTGGCGGACTGCGGGAAAGTATGGCTCGGCCTGAGAGCAAAAATAGTAATTCATTGATAGGATTGGAGTGGCATCAAACGATGGCAAAGTACATCATCAAGCGTGTCGCAATGGGTATCTTCAGTATCTTCATTGTGGCTACGGTTACCTTTTTTGTCATGTACCTGGTCCCCGGTGGCCCGTTCGTGGCAGAAAAGTCCATCAGTGCCGCTGCTCAGCAGGCTCTGGCCGAAAAGTATGGCCTGGATAAGCCGCTGGGTGTGCAGTACGTCAACTACATGGAGAGCCTTCTGCACGGCGATCTGGGTCTGAGCCTGCGTCAGCGCGGACGTACCGTGAACCAGATCATCGCCAGCAAGCTGCCGGTGTCCTGCCGTCTGGCAGGCATTGCAGTGGTTGTGGCTCTGTGCGTGGGCATCCCGCTGGGCTGCATTTCCGCTTACAACCGCGGCAAGTGGCTGGATAACGTTATTATCGTGTTTGCTACCTGTGGCATCGCGATCCCCAGCTTTATTTCCAGCGTGCTGCTATTGTACCAGTTTGGTATGAAAATGAAGGTGCTGCCCACCGTTGGTCTGAACAGCGCAGCCGCCTATATCATGCCGGTCACTGCACTGGCCATCTATCCCTCGGCTTATATTACTCGTCTGATGCGCTCCAGCCTGCTGGACGTTATGGGTCAGGACTATATGCGCACTGCCCGCGCAAAGGGCGTGTCCCAGTTCATGATCCTGTTCAAGCACGCACTGCGCAACGCCATTCTGCCTGTCATCACCTACGTAGGCCCCATGCTGGCCAGCCTGATGACCGGTTCTTTCGTGGTGGAAAAAATCTTCTCCGTGCCCGGTCTGGGCCGCGACTTCGTGTCTGCGATCACCAACCGTGACTACACCATGATCATGGGCACCACCATCCTGCTGTCCAGCATGGTCATCATTGCAAACGTGATCGTGGATATTCTTTATAAGATCATCGACCCGCGCATCAAGCTGCAGTAAGAGAAAGGAGCGATTTTCATGGAAAACATTAAAAAGAATCCGCTCAGCCTGCAGCTCAACGCGGAGGATTTTCTGCCCGCCAGCAATGAGGAAAAGCAGAGCCTGGTGGTCATGCGCGAAAGCGTCAACTTCTGGAAGGACGGTATCCGCCGCCTGAAGAAGAACAAGATCGCCATGGTCAGCTTTGTGTTCATCATTGCCATTGCCATCTTTGCCTATCTGCTGCCCGCTGTCTGGCCTTACAGCTACTCCGAGCAGATGAAGGGCAGCAACAACCTGAAGCCCTTTGAGTACTCTGCTTCCGAGCAGGCGCGTATCGACGCGGGCGAAAAGGTGTTCCCGCACATTCTGGGTACCGACCGTATGGGTCGTGACTTTGCTGTGCGTATCATGATGGGTACCCGCGTCAGCCTGTCTGTCGGTCTGATCGCTTCTGTGCTGGTGCTGATCATCGGCGCCACCTATGGTGCGGTTGCGGCCTTTGCCGGCGGCTGGGTAGACAATATCATGATGCGTATTACAGATATTCTGTACACCATCCCCGATATTCTGCTGATCATCCTGCTGGGCATGGCTCTGAAGGATCCGCTGGATGCACTGGCTACCAAGCCCGGCTTCAAGTGGATGCAGACCCTTGGCCCCAACATGATCTCCATCTTCATCATCTTTGCTCTGCTGTACTGGGTCGGCATGGCGCGTATCGTGCGCAGCCAGATCCTGATCCTGAAGGAGAGCGAGTACGTTACCGCTGCCCGCGCACTGGGCGCATCCAGCGGCCGTATCATCAAAAAGCATCTGCTCACCAACTGCATCGGTACCCTGATCGTTACCACCACCCTGCAGATCCCGGCTTCCATCTTTACCGAGAGCTACCTGAGCTTCATCGGTCTGGGCGTTGCAGCCCCGCTGCCTTCTCTGGGTTCTCTGGCTACCGATGCCGTCAAGGGCATGAACACCTACCCCCATCTGCTGATCGCCCCTGCACTGATGATCAGCGTGATGATCCTTGTGTTCAACCTGTTCGGCGATGGCCTGCGCGATGCCTTTGACCCGAAGCTGAAGAATTGATGAGGTGAACAGAAATGAGCGAGAAAATTCTTGATATCAAAGATGAACGCCTTTCTTTCTTCACCCCTGCGGGCGAAGTAAAGGCACTGAATGGCGTTTCCTTTACCATGAATCAGGGCGATGTTCTGGGCGTTGTGGGTGAGTCCGGCTCCGGTAAGTCGGTCACCGCCTACTCTGTTATGGGTCTGACCGCTTACCCCGGCAAGCTGGTGGGCGGCAAGGTGTGGTTCAACGGCCACGAGATCGAGAACATGAAGGAGAAGGACTTCCGCAAGATCCGCGGCAACGAGGTCTCCATCATCTTCCAGGACCCCATGACCAGCCTGAACCCCGTGTACACCATCGGCAACCAGATCGTGGAGGTCATCCGCCTGCACACCGATAAGAACAAGGCCGATGCATGGGCACGCGCCAAGGAGCTGCTGGAGCTGGTTGGCATCAATGAGCCCGAGAAGCGCCTGAAGCAGTACCCCCACGAGCTGTCCGGCGGTATGCGCCAGCGCGTGATGATCGCCATTGCACTGGCCTGTGAGCCTAAGCTGCTGATCGCCGACGAGCCCACCACCGCATTGGACGTGACCATTCAGGCACAGATTCTGGAATTGATGAAGGAACTGCGCAAGAAGCTGGGCATGAGCATTATCATGATCACCCACGATCTGGGTGTCGTGGCTTCCATGTGCGAGAAGATCGCCGTCATGTACGCCGGCCACATTGTGGAGTACGGCACCACCGACGAGATCTTCTACCAGCCGGGTCACGAGTACACCAAGGGTCTGATTAACTCCATCCCCAAGCTGAACACTGCAGAGCACGAGCGCCTTGTGCCCATCGAGGGTACCCCTGTGGACCTGCTGAATCCGCCGGCAGGCTGCCCCTTTGCGCCCCGCTGCAAGAACTGCATGAAGATCTGTCTGAGCAAGATGCCCCCGCGCACCGAGCTCAGCGATACCCATTATACCTACTGCTGGCTGCAGCAGAAGGCTGAATTTGAGAAAGGGGAAAAGGCAGAATGAGTGAACACAAGACGCTGGTTGAAGTCCAGCACCTGCAGCAGTATTTCCCCGCCGGCGGTGTGGGCAAGAACCGCAAGTATGTTCAGGCCGTGGATGACGTAAGCTTTGCCATCCGCAAGGGCGAGACCCTTGGTCTGGTAGGCGAGTCCGGCTGTGGCAAGACCACTACCGGCCGCACCCTGCTGCGCCTGTACGAACCCACCGGCGGTAAGATCTACTATGACGGCAACCTGCTGTTCGATAAGGACAACAAGATCGCAGTGGATATGCTGCCCTACCGCCGCCGGATGCAGATCGTTTTTCAGGATCCCTACGCAAGTCTGGATCCCCGCATGACCATTGGCGACATCGTGGGTGAGGGCATTGATATCCATCATCTGGCCGAGAACGAAAAGGATCGCCACGATAAGATCATCGCTCTGCTGGAGCGCGTTGGTCTGAACAGCGAGCACGCAAACCGCTACTGCCACGAGTTCTCCGGCGGTCAGCGTCAGCGCGTGGGCATTGCCCGTGCACTGGCCGTGAACCCCGAGTTCATCGTTTGTGACGAGCCTGTCTCTGCACTGGACGTTTCCATTCAGGCACAGGTCGTCAATATGTTCGAGGATCTGCAGCAGGAGATGGGTCTGACCTACCTGTTCATCGCCCATGACCTGAGCGTTGTCAAGCACATTTCCAACCGCATCGGCGTGATGTATCTGGGCAAGATGGTGGAGCTGGCCGACAGCTACGAGCTGATCACCCACAGCATCCACCCCTACACCCGCAGCCTGATCTCCGCAATTCCGGTGGCAGACCCCATTACGGCCCGCCAGTCCAAGCGTATCGTGCTGCAGGGCGATGTGCCCAGCCCCCTGAACCCGCCGTCCGGCTGCCGTTTCCGCACCCGCTGCCCCTATGCAGACGAGCAGTGCGCAAACGAGGTGCCCGAGTTCAAGGAGGTCTCCACCGGCCACTGGGCAGCCTGCCATCACCTTGACCGCGTGAAGTGAGGACACTTCACACCAGTAAAAAGTGAAAGCAATTCAACTTAGTGCTGAAATGTTGTCACAAAATGGTTACAGTCCAAGTTTTGGACTTGTAACCGGCATGAGAACGCATTATAATCATTCGTGTTCCTCCGGTGTACATTTGCACCGGATCGAATATAGAGGCGGCTGGGGGAACCTGGCACACTCAAATTTGATATAAGGGAAGGATATTATTATGAAACGCATTTCTCGTCGTAATTTCCTCAAGGTTGCAGGCGTGGGTGCCGCTGCTCTGGGTCTGGCAGCCTGTGGCGGCAGCAAGTCCGGTTCTACCGCAACCTCCGGCACTGCTTCTTCCGCTGCTGGCTCTTCTACCGGCAGTGTCAACACCGCTGGCTTCACCGTCCAGTACGGCCCCAATCCCGAGACTCTGGATCCCTCTTTGAACAGCGCTGTTGATGGCGCCAACACCATCATCACCATCTTCGAGCCCCTGCTGATCATCAACGAGAACAACGAAGTTATTGGCGGCCAGGCTGAGAGCTGGGAAGAAAGCGAGGACGGCCTGACTTGGACCTTCACCATGCGTGACGGCCTGAAGTGGAGCGATGGCACCGACCTGACCGCTAAGGACTTCGAGTACAGCTTCAAGCGTATGGCCAACCCCGATACCGCTGCTCCCTATGCAGCGACCTGCCTGGGCATGATCGATGGTTTTGACGCAGCACAGGCCGGTGATCCCGATGCTCTGAACGTCAAGGCAAGCGACGACGGCAAGACCCTGACCATCGTGCTGTCCTACCCCTGCTCCTACTTCGACAAGATGGCTGCTTTCGCATCCATGAGCCCTGTGCAGCAGGCTACCGTTGAGGCCAACGGCGATGCATGGTGCACCTCCGCTGAGACCTTCGTCTCCAACGGCCCCTACATGATCACCGAGTGGACTCCCTCCGAGCGTATCGTTCTGACCAAGAACCCCAACTACGTTGGCGGCTGGGATAGCTCCAAGATCGTTTCCGACAGCATCACCCTGCTGCTGCTGGAGGACTCTTCCGCTGCTTTCGCTGCTTACAACAGCGGCGAGGCTGTCCTGATTAAGGACGTGCCCACCGACGAGATCCCCAGCCTGACCAAGGCAGAGGACGGTGGCGACTTCTATGTTGACACTATTCTGGGCACCTACTACGTCAGCATGAACCTGCAGCGCGATGCCTTCAAGGATGCCAAGGTCCGCAAGGCTCTGGCTCTGGCTATCGACCGCGACTACGTTGCCAACACCATCATGCAGGGCACCTACTCTGCTGCTTCCAACCTGGTCGGCCCCGGCATCGTGGACGCGCAGGGCTACTTCTACGACAACGCGAACGGCGGTTCTCCCTACATTGCAGCTGACTACGAGGCAAATATGGCCGAGGCTAAGAAGCTGCTGGAAGAGGCTGGCTACCCCAATGGCGAGGGCTACCCCACCATCGAGTACAGCACCAACGATTCCGGCTACCATGTGCCTCTGGCAGAGTACCTGCAGCAGACTTGGGGCGATCTGGGCATTACCCTGACCATCAACAAGATGGAGTGGTCCTCCTTCACCCCCGCTCGTCGTGCAGGCGAGTACGATGTTGCTCGTAACGGCTGGGTCATGGACTACAACGATCCTTCCAACATGGTCGAGCTGTTCTGCACCGGCAACGGCAACAACGATGGTAAGTACTCCAACGCTGACTTCGATGCTGCTATGGAGGCTTCCAAGGTTGCTGATGTCGCCGAGCACTTTGCACAGCTGCATAAGGCTGAGGACATCCTGATGGAGGATATGGGCTGCATCCCCGTTGCTTACTACAACGACTTCTGGCTGCAGAGCTCTTCTCTGAAGGGCATCTGGCACAGCCCCTACGGCTACTGGTACTTCCAGTACGGCTACATCGAGGAGTGATTTCCTCCCTGTGCTGTGCAGCGTAAGCTGAACCGTAAAGCCTAAGCACCAAGCACCCCGCTGACCGGAAACGGTTGGCGGGGTGCTTTTTTGCTATTATCCCAAAAAGACGAGTGCTCGGTTTTGCCGAGCACTCGTCTTTTATATGTAAACCAGATTGAAAAGGTGAAAAGGTACCATGTGCTTACACGGCAGCCATGGCAGCCAAAACGCTCTGCCAGCTCTTGCTGCGTGCGGCAGGCACCGGGGCGGGGCGGGTACGCCGTGCAGCAGGAGCACTATGACCGGTCGCAGAGGATACCGTCAGGGCAGGGGAGGGGCAGAAGAACACAGCAGTGTCCTTTGCCAGCCACTGCGCAGCCAGAGCAGCGGCCTGCGGGTCAGACTGCAACGCGCGGCGCTCGTTCCCGGCCAGAAAATCAGCCAGCCAGTACAAAATTGCGCCCAGCGGCAGGCAGGGGGAAGCGTCCTGATTCCAGTAACTCCAGCGTGCACCGCAGCCAAGGTGACTTTCCACCGTGATCTGTGCGCCGGTGCGGGCATTTTGCGGGATAGTGCCAACATAGTTGGTCCCGGCGCGCTGCCCCAGTTCCTCCATAAGGCGCTGGGTGCGGGCGGCATCCAGCCGATCCTCCCGGCAGTAGGCGCGGAAGTCGGTCTGGCTCAGCAGGCTGTCGGCGCTGGACGGAAAACGCCCGGTCAGCTGCCCATCCGCATTGTGGCACAGTTGCCAGCCTTTGCGGAACAGCTGGAAATTCAGGCAGCGCCGCCCCATGGTGGAGTAGCACACAAGGGCGCTTTGCTCCCCGGGTAGCTGTTTTACTTCAAGATAGGCATCGTTGCCGCAGGTATCCTGCAAACGGACGGTAAGCAGCAACTGTGCACCGACGTGCTGGGTGGACATGGCGTTGTGCATGGCGTCAAAATAACGGGAAGCGTCCATGATTGATCTCCTTCCTATAGCAATTCAACTTTTTAATGCAACAGCAACAACGTTGAATTGCATATCGCAAATATGCTGTTTGAATGTTGTACTAATTTCTTGCCTTGCGATAAAAGCAAACAGCGAAACGTTGTAAAAGCGCCAGCCGGGTGATCGGGCCGTCAGGCTGCATAAAACTTCTCTGAACATAGTATAGCATAACTTTGAATAAAAAACAACTGTAAGTTTTCCGAAACAACAAATTTTTGCAAAAATCTACAGCGCATTGCAAACAAAAGTTCAAAGTATGGTTGTGCACTGAGATGTGCGGTTGTAAAAAATGACCCCTGCGGGAGATGCCGGCTAAGGCCGGAACTGCTCCCACAGGGGTCGTTTTGTTTTTTCAGTCGCCAAGTTCCCGGATCTCGTTCTGGATCAGCCGTCCGGCAGCGCGGGCAAGCTGATCCATGCCGCGGATGCGTGCCATATTTTTGCCGTAGATCTGCGCGGCGGCACCGGCGCTGCTGTCCTCGCCCATAAAAACGGCAGACACCCGCACGCCTTGCCGCTGCAAGGTGCGCACCTGCGCGGCGGTGTCGGCTACACCGGCGGCGTCCTCGTAGGCGCAGCCCAGCGGGTTCTCCGCTGTGGGTGGGATGCGGCGGCTGTCGTTGGGGCTGGCATCGGTCAGCAGGATCATCAGGTGGCGCGGGGCAGGGCCGGGGGCGTACCGGATCAGGTCGCCCGCCGCCCGCAGCGCCAGACCGTCCCGGTTCCAGCCCGAGGCAAAATAGCGGAAAATGTTCTGCCGGTTCTTGTCCGTAAAACTTTTCAATACCCGCAGCACCGTATAGCCCCGCAGGCTGCTGAAGGCGCTTACTCGCACCGGAATGCCACAGTTGGCCAGACTTTCGGCCAGAATAACACCCTGCGCCGCGATCACTTCCTGACAGTGCAGGCGGGAAGCGGAGGCATCCAGCAGCAGATCCACTGTAAAGGCGGGGCAGTTCTCCTCCTCCGGGCACAAAAACACCCGGTCATCGTTCAGGTAAGGGGCACGCCACACCCGCCCGGCGCACAGATCACCGCTGCGCGCTATCCGCTGGTCGGGCTGCTGATGCACCAGAATGCAGTTGCGGATCTGCTCGGTAAGGCGCAGCACCACGCTGCGGTGTAGCTCCTGATTTTTTGCGTAGTAGGCGCGGTTGCGTTCGGCCTGCAATTCGGCCTGCTGTGCCAGCTGCCGAGCCTCCGGGGTGGGTGCCTGCGCCGGGCTGGGCACCCCGGCGCTGAACCACAAATGACAGCCCAGATGCACCCCGGTGCACAACTCCTGCTCGGCCTTGCGCAGCTGCTCCGGCGGGTAGAAGCAGCGCCCGAAGCAGCTTTCGATGTAGGCACGATCCTGCGCAGCGCGCTGCTTCAGGGTAATGTTTGCCCGGCGCTTGTCCACCGCCAGCCCGCTGCCTGCGGCATCCACCGCGCCGGAATGCTCCACCGTCACCCGGTCGGTCTTGATCATCTGGGTGGGCATGGCTTTGGTAGCCAGCTTTGCCCAAAAGCCCTGTAGCCGCAGGTGCAGCGCGGGCTTTTGGCGCACCTTGCCGTCAAACAGGGCGAACTTTGCAAACAGCGCCAGCAGGTCGTTTTTGAGCTGTGCCGGTTCCGGTGCGCTCTCCGGCTCCAGCGCGGCGGCAAGGCTGCTCTCGTAAGGGGTCATGACCGGGGCGGTGTGTCCCAGAACCTTGCGCCAGCGCGCAGCCTGCATGGTGTACACCAGCTGGTTTTTCGCCATCCACTCCTGCCGCGAAAGCTTGTACTGGATGGCAAAAAAGTAGTCTGCGTGGGCAAACCGCAGCGCCTCCAGCACCGGGCGGCGGGGCAGCTCCAGCCGGTATGCGGCGTTTTCCAGATATAGCCACGCCATATCGTCCAGCATGGGCTGGCGCACATCGCCCTCCCAAGCGGAAAAAATGTCCCGGATCAGCGCATCACCGTAGTATTTATGCACCAGCCCTACGATGCAGTTCATGTAAAAATCAATGGTGCCGTCTGTGTTATGGGCCAGAAACAGCGGCTCAAAGCCGTAGGCTCCGGCAGCGGCCCAGACCTGATTGGCCGCACGCCGCTCCTGCGCGGTGTAGCTTTGGGCGTCCATCAGGCAAACAGCTTTCCGGCATCCAGCTTGGCCGGGATGCGCGCGGCGATCACGTCCCGGATCAGTCCCTGCTCGTAGGAGTCAAAGGCCTTGTTGGTGATGCCCATATCCAGCGCCGCCCCGGCGGGGATGCCCCTGCGGATCAGCCGCAGCGCGTCCAGCATACCGCGCAGATCCAGCGCCTTGGTGGAGATCTCGGCACTGTCGCACTTTTTCTGCAGGTCCAGAAACAGCAGTGCGAACTGGTGCACATACTTTGCGGCAAGATCCGGGAACTGCGCCCGCAGCAGCTTTTCCATTGTATTGAGCGTCGGCCGCCGCTCACCTCGTTCCAATGCGGCGATATGCCTCGCGGTAAGCCCAACCTGATCCGCAAGCTGTTCGCGCGTCATATTCTTCCCCTCGCGCAATTCTTCCAGTTTTTCACCGAAACGCTCCTCTAATGGAGTATTATAAATCGACACCAGTAGTTCACCTCCGACACGAGTATTGTACAGAATACCCGCTGTTTCAGAAATGCTCTAATGGTGTCGAATTTTGTTCACTATAAGAGGACGAAATAAGGAAATACCTCCAGCGTCGCATATAAAAAAACGGCAGTGCTGGAGGGCAATCCGTGCGACTAAAACGCTCCATTCCTGCCGGGATGGAGCGTTTTATGCTATTTTCCCCTGAAAAGAGGCGCGGGCTGCGCCTCAAACGGTGACCAGCAGCCCAGAACACCGGTAGATTCCACTCTTGCCGCAAGGCCGCTTTCAAACAAGCGGCAGTTGTACGGCGTCGAGTGGAACTACCGGTGAATATTTTTAGCGTCCGTCAGTGTGTATACGCTGCAAATTGCAGCCGCAACGCACTGGCGGATTTTTATTACCCTATCCGCGCC
>ERZ827186.1808-NODE-1808-length-16204-cov-3.145334_pt1 | contig 16204 bp, 13 predicted proteins | sample MGYA00519918_ERZ827186 | MGnify/ENA primary metagenome ERZ827186 (study PRJEB31778, sample SAMEA3449275) | human gut metagenome | biome: human gut; feature: human-associated habitat; material: faeces | place: United Kingdom | collected 2010/2012 ...
AGCACTTGCGAAGAGCTGCTCGCCCACGTGCCGCAGAACCCGCGGTTTTTATACTCCGTGTTTTCCCGCTTCGACGGGCACGACGCCATCGATTTTTTCGAGGGGCTCGGTGTGCCGCTCAAGGTCGAGCGCGGCAAGCGCGTGTTTCCCGTGTCCGACCGGTCATTCGACATCACAGCGGCGCTTGAGCGCGAGCTCAAGCGTCTGCACGTCAAGCTCGTGCGCGACCGCGCGCTCGGTATTTCGGTCGAAGACGGCCATGTCGCCGCCGTCAAGGGCGAAAAAGGGGAGTACACCGCCTCCGCCGTCATTCTGGCGACGGGCGGGCTGTCCTATCCCGCGACGGGCTCGACGGGCGACGGCTTCCGCATGGCGGAAGCTCTCGGCCACACAGTCACGCCGCTGCGCGGCTCGCTCGTGCCGCTTGAGGCGCGCGAATGTGCGGTGCTGCAAGGGCTGAGCCTGCGCAACGTCGCGCTGACGGTATATGAAGACAACAAAAAGATCCACTCGGATTTTGGCGAAATGCTGTTCACGCACTTCGGCGTGAGCGGGCCGCTCATCCTGTCGGCCAGCGCGCACATGCGGCATTTCGACAAAAAGCAGTACCGGCTGGAGATCGACCTCAAGCCTGCGCTCGACGAACAGCAGCTTGACAAGCGTTTACTGTCGGACTTTGAAAAGCGTGCGAACAGCGACTACTGTAACGTACTCGGGGCGCTCCTGCCGCAGAAGATGATCGACGAGTTCATCGACCGCTCGGGCATCCCGCCGCACGAAAAGGTGCACGACATCACGCGCGCCCAGCGCGAGACCATCCGCACGCTCTTAAAGCGCTGGACGGTCAATGTCAGCGCGCCGATGCCGGTCGAAAACGCGATCATCACCTCCGGCGGCGTCAAGGTGGGGGAGATCGATCCGAAGACCATGGCGTCGAAAAAGATCGGCGGCCTGTACTTTGCCGGCGAGATCATCGACGTAGACGCCTACACGGGCGGCTACAATCTCCAGATAGCGTGGTCTACCGGCCGTGCCGCAGGTATTGCCGCGGCAGATGCGGGGAATAATATATCCGGGTCATGATGAAACAGAAATGAAAATAAATGTATGTGCTGTTGTGCGTCTGTATTGAACACACGCCGCTGCAGCCGTGATTTGTAAACAAAATGTAAACAAGGCGGCGAATGTGCAGAAAAGCCTGCCGAAAAGGAGTCTTATATAATGATACGCATTGCAATCGACGGTCCGAGCGGAGCGGGTAAAAGCTCGCTGGCAAAAGGACTTGCCGCAAGGCTGGGGATCAACTATCTTGATACCGGAGCGCTTTACCGCACGGTGGGATATGCGGCGCGTGAGCGCGGTATCCGTCCGGATGACAGAAAAGCTGTGGCGGATATGCTCGGCTCCGTCAGTGTTGAGGCGGTCTTTGAAAACGGAAAGCAGATGATGTATCTTGACGGCAAGCCGCTCGGCGATGCGATAAGACAGCACGAGATATCATCATATGCTTCTGCCGTATCCGCGATCCCCGAGGTGCGTGCGTTTCTTCTTGAAACACAGCGTGACATTGCCCGCCGTGAAAGCGTGGTCATGGACGGCCGCGATATCGGTACTGTGATAATGCCCGATGCCGATATAAAGATATTCCTTGTCGCTTCCGCCGAGGAGCGCGCCGAAAGAAGAAGACGCGAACTTGAGGAGCACGGGATAAACGAGAGCTACGAAAAGATCCTTGCCGATATCCGTGAGCGCGACCGGCGCGACAGCGAGCGCGATATCGCGCCGCTTCGTCCCGCGGAGGATGCGATAATGCTCGATAATTCAGGCTTTACGCCGGAAATGAGCGTTGATGCCGCCATGCGGATAATCCGTGAACGCGGGATCGCCACTGAATGCGGGGAGGTCTCCGTAGGATGAAAAGCAGATTTTATGCCGTTGCGCACTTTCTTTTTGCATGGTTGGCGCGCGTTATATTTCTTGTTTTTCCGAAAGGAAGAAAAAACGAACCGCGCATTTCCGACGGACCGTATGTTGTATGTGCCAATCATATGTCGGCGATAGACCCGATAATCATATGTGCGGCAACACGGCGTCAGCAGCCGAGGTATATGGCAAAAAAAGAGTTGTTCGGCGTTCCCGTCCTTGCACCGTGCATAAAAGCGCTCGGCGCTTACCCGGTGGATCGCTCGGGCGCCGATGCCGGCGTTGTGCTGAAGACCGTTCATATGCTTGAGAGCGGCTATTCGGTCGGAATGTTCCCGCAGGGAACACGCCGCCCGGGAGTCGATCCCGCCACTACGCCCGTAAGAAGCGGAGTGGGATTCATCTGTTCGCACGCCCATGCGCAAGTGCTTCCGGTGTATCTTAAGGTCAGGGGCAACAAAATGGGTTTTCGGCCTCCGGTGAGAGTCATTATCGGCAAGCCGATACCGTACGAGGAGTACACCGGCGGCGGTGAGCATGAGGGCGACGCCGCATATATTTCAAAATATATTTTCTCGCGTATATGCGAGCTGGGAAGCGAAAGTGCCGGAAAAGCAAAATGAATTATAAATTTGAAAAGAACTTCCCGGAGGGCGGATTCGTCCGCGTTGCCGGAAGCGCGGGATTTTGCTTCGGCGTCAGACGTGCGACCGAATGCGTCAGACGTGCCATAGAGGAAAAAAAGCCGGGCGATAAGCTCTTTACTCTCGGAAAGCTGATACATAACGACACATACCTTGCGCGGCTTGCAGCCCGGGGTGTTGAGGTGATATCGGAGGCGGATATACCCACAGCCGCTGCCGCGAGCGATACGTGCGGGGGCGAGACGACGGTTTTTATCCGTGCGCACGGTATCACGCGCGAGACCGAGGAGATGCTTGCCGGGGCGGCAATGGTCCACCCTCATTTTCACTATGTTGACTGCACATGTCCGTATGTCAGAAAGATACACCGCATAGCGGCGGAGAATTCCGGCGAGGGACGTGAATTTATACTTATAGGCTCTGCGGACCACCCCGAGGTGCGCGGGATAATGAGTTATTTTACCGGGGAGAAGCACGCGTGTGCGACCGCAGATGAACTCCTTGCTTCCATTAATAATAAAGAAATGGTGAAGGATGTAAACGCGATTCAAATAATGGCGGCTCAAACCACTCAAAACGTATCCGAATGGAAAAAAAGTTTGAAAATTATCGAAAGGCTATGTACAAACGCGATAATTTTTGATACAATATGTAATGTTACGGAGACCCGGCAGCTTGAAGCCGAAAAGCTTGGTAGGATGTGTGACCTTATGATAGTTATCGGCGGGCAGGACAGTTCAAATACATCCAAACTTGCCGCGGTAACGCGCGCTGTCTGCAAAGACACCGTGCGTATCGCCGATGCGCGAGAGCTTGCAGGGATAACTCCGAACGCTCACCTTAAGGTGGGAATTGTTGCCGGGGCATCAACGCCCGACGACATAATAGAGGAGGTATTCAAAACAATGAGCGAAACCAAAATCGACAAGGTTGAAATCGAAGGAGAAAACTTTGACGAAATGCTCAACTCAGCGTTCAAAACTTTAAATACAGGAGACACCGTTACCGGTACAGTTATCGCCATCAGCGATCAGGAAATGAAGCTTGATCTCGGCGCCAAAGTCACCGGTATACTGACCGCCGATCAGACTACAGACGATGCTTCTGTAAAGCTGAGTGAGATGTACAAGGTCGGCGACACTATAGACGCCTTCGTCATTCGCGTGAGCGATGTGGACGGATGTGCTATGCTGTCCAAGAAGCGCGCTGACCTTGACAAGAACTGGCACAAGATCGCAGAGGCGAAGGAGAACAACGAAACTCTTGAAGCCAATGTGACCGAGGCTGTAAAGGGCGGCGTCGTTGCTACCGTTATGGGCGCACGCGTATTCATCCCCGCCTCGCAGACCGCACTTCCCAAGGATGCTGATCTTTCTCAGCTCGTGGGCAAGAAGGTCAAATTCAAGGTCATCGAGGTCAAGCCTCAGGGCAAGACCGTTATCGGCTCCATCCGCGCCGCAGCAAGAGAAGAGCGCCGCGCTATCGAGGACAAGTTCTGGTCCGAGATCGAAGTCGGTAAGCACTATCACGGCGTCGTTCGCGGCATGACCGATTACGGCGTGTTCGTGGACCTCGGCGGTGTTGACGGTATGCTTCACAAAAAGGATCTTTCCTGGAAGCCCATACATAAGCCTGCCGATATCCTTAAGCTCGGTGATGAGCTTGACGTATTCGTCAAGTCCTACAACCCCGAGAAGAAGCAGATCTCCCTTGGCTACAAGACCGAGGAGACCCATCCGTGGAACGTATTCAAGTCCAAGTATCAGCTTGGTGACGAGCTTGATGTTACCATCTCCAGCATAATGTCCTACGGTGCGTTTGCCCGCATCACCGACGATGTTGACGGTCTTATCCACGTGTCCCAGATCGCTCTGGAGCGCGTTGCCAATCCCGCCGATGTGCTTGAGGTCGGTCAGACGGTCCGCGTAAAGATCATAAAGATCGATGACGAACAGCAGAGAGTAAGCCTTTCCATTCGCGCCATCCTTGAAGAGGAAGCCGAGAATGCCGAGGAAGTTCCTGCCGACGCAGAGTAATTATTGACCCAAGGGGCAATTGAAAACCTGATGTTTTCAATTGCCCCTTACCTTTAATAAAAAATGCCGGTCGAAATACCGGCATTTTTATGTAGGTGATAGAAATGAATTTAAGATCCGTATATGACAGCGTGAGCGCTGTGCTTGACGGGTACCTTGACGTCCTGCGCGAAGACGGCGGTCTGCTTTTCAATGTCAGAAAAATGTGCTGTTATTCGGGCGCGGCTTTTTGTCATACAAAAAGAAAAAGGAAGCTGCCGTCGCCGCGCATATCGCAAATTCCGCTTATACGGAGTGCCGGGCGCTCATATGCGGTTACGATCCGATGAATATGCTTCGTTCGGGCAATCTTATTTATTGCAGTCATTTTGTTTTTCTGAAATGCGGGGATGAGATCAAACGTTTACTTTCTCCCGTTGTTCTCAGGGTAGCACCCGGTTCTGACCGCGATATCATCGAATATTACATTTTATCCCCGCCCTCGCGCCGTATTTTGCGCCGCACGCGGTTGATATGCCTTTCAAATTCGCCGCCGTCGAGCAGCTCTGCAAGCACGAGCTGCTCGAACGTCGGAACGGTGCAGGAGTAAAATCCCAGCTTCTCATAAAATGCCTCTGTCAGTCCGGACGGCAGGACCATGTAGCCTACACGTATCGACGGCGATATGGTCTTTGAAAATGTATTAAGATAAATGACATTACCGTCATGGGACAGCGCGAAAAGCGTTTCAAGCGGCTGAGAGGCTACCGAGAATTCCGAGCCGTAGTCGGATTCGATTATGTATCTCCCACTGCGACCCGCCCAGTGTATATATTCGTGTCTTTTGAAAGCCGAAGCTGTCACGCCGCTCGGAAAGCTGCGGTACGGCGTTACGTGCAGTACGTCCGCATCGGAGTCGGCGAGCGCATCGCTGTCAATGCCGTCCTCCGTGAGCGGCAGGAGCCTGTATTCCGCACCCGAGACACGGTATATGCGCTCTATTTTTTCGTATGACGGCGATTCGATGGCGTATATCCTGTCACGGCCGAGCAATTCAGTGATCAATCCGTACAGATATTCAGCGCCGGAGCCTACGACTATCTGTGCTGCATCGACCCTTATTCCGCGGTTGCGGGCAAGATACTGCCTTATCGCCTCGCGAAGCTCATCGCGCCCTGTGCCGGGCGAGCGTTCAAGTATCATGTCGCCGCAGTCGGTGAGCACGCGGCGCATAGTCCGGCTGAGGACGGATACGGAAAATTCCGGATAATCCGCAACATATGCGCGACGCGGCTCATGCGTTGGCGAGTGAGCTGCCGCCGCTGCCGCAAAGCCGTCCGCCGGACGGAATATCACAAAAAATCCACTGCGCTCGCGTGATTCCACATAGCCCTCGTCGCACAGCAGCGCATATGCGTGCTCTACCGTGACGGTGCTCACGCCGCATTCCTCGGCAAAAAGTCTTTTGGACGGCAGGCGGCTCCCGCACGGATACAAGCCGCCGATTATGCCGTCCCTTATGCGGCGGTATATCTGAAGATATACCGGACGCTCGCTTCTGTTTATCACATACTCCATCTGGTTATATTATTTTCTCCGTTTCTGGCTATTTAACATCACCAGAAAATATTATATACTATTGCCACGTTAAAATCAAGGGGGAATGTGATCATGAGTTCCAAAATCAAAACAAGCAGCAGAATGACCGCGCTGTGGCTTTGCACCACTGCAATGTTTACGGCGCTTAATGTAGTTATGAGTTCCTTCAGCGTGCCGGTGCCGGGCGGGCATCTTTATTTGAACGATGTCGTCATCTGTACGGCGGCGATACTGTTCGACCCGCTGGCGGCATTTGTCGTAGGCGGCATAGGGGCGTTTCTCGGTGACCTGTTCTTTTACACTCCGCCGATGTTCGTCTCTCTCGTGACGCACGGACTTCAGGCGGTTGTCATCTCAGTCTTTGCACATTATGTGATGAAAAAACACCCGGTGCTTTCATCCGGTATCGGAGCAGCGCTCGGCGCCGTGATAATGGTCGTGGGCTACTCGCTCGGCAGAGCGTTTATTTACGGTACGCCGGAGCAGGCATGGCTCAAACTCCCGTATCAGATACTCCAGGCGACGGTCGGAGCGGTCGCGGGCATGGTGCTCGTGTGGAAATGCGGCCTCTACAAGCTGTACCGCAACTGGCAGGCAAAGCACCGATAAAGGCGTTGCTCTGTTTTTATACATCTTTTTGCAACCAAAAACGACAATTCCTGCGCCGCGGTACTTGAAAAAAAACCGAGTTTGGTATATAATTGTGTCAAGGCGGCTGTGCGGGTCCTCCGACAGCCTTTTATGAAAGGAATCGTTTTTAAGATGAACATCAAAGATCAGATCAAAGTTTGCCGCGACTATGATGAAATGTCACGCATGGCGGCGGAGGTATTTGCCGATTACATAAAGAAGAATCCCCACGGGATACTCGGTCTTGCCACCGGCTCGTCCCCCGAGGGACTTTACGCCTGCCTTGTCGAAAAGTACAAAAAGGGCGAGCTTGATTTTTCGGGAATAACCTCTTACAATCTTGACGAATACTATCCCATAACACCCGATAACGATCAGAGCTACCGTTATTTTATGAACCATCACCTCTTTGACCATGTAAATATCAACAAAGAGCACACATATGTTCCCGACGGTACGGCTGCCGACCCCGATGCATTCTGCCGTGCATACGATGCCGCAATAAAGGCGGCGGGCGGAATAGGTCTTCAGCTTCTCGGCGTAGGTCAGAACGGACACATCGGCTTCAACGAGCCTGCGGACGAGCTTATAGGCGGAACACATCTTACCGGGCTTACCGAAAGCACTATCGACGCCAACTCGCGCTTCTTTGCATCGCGCGACGACGTGCCGCGTCATGCCATTACAATGGGCATAAACAACATTATGGATGCCGACGGCGTGGTGCTGGTCGTCTCCGGAAAGAACAAGCACAATGCTCTCATGGCGCTTATCAACGCCCCCGAGGATCCTCACATTCCCGTGACCATGCTTCGCAAGCACAAAAACCTCATGGTCTTCTGCGACGAGGCTGCATACAACGGCTGATAAAAGTAAAAAAACAAACGGAGATAATACCGAATGACCGACACCGTAATGATGGCGCGTATTGGTTCGGAGGCACGGGCAGTCCTTGACGGACTGCTCGCCTCAGCCGGACTGCGCCGCGGAGATATTCTTGTAATGGGCTGCTCCACCTCCGAGGTCGTGGGCGGACAGATAGGCAAAAGCTCGTCTGCCGATGCCGCTTCGGCAATATATGACGCCGTAGCGCCCGTGCTGGCGGAGAAGGGGATATTCCTTGCCGCGCAGTGCTGCGAGCATCTGAACCGCGCGCTTGTGGTTGAGCGCGCATGTGCGGAAAAATACGGCCTCGATGAGGTCTGCGTGCGTCCTCAGCCGCATGCAGGAGGCTCGTGGGCTACAAAGGTCTACGATTCGTTTGCCGATCCCGTAATGGTAGAGCGCATTGCGGCGCATGCCGGTATAGATATAGGTCTTACGCTCATCGGAATGCATCTGCGTCCGGTGGCTGTGCCCGTAAGGACCGAACAGCGTACCGTAGGCAGCGCAACCGTGGTCACGGCGCGCACACGCCCCAAACTGATAGGCGGCGCACGTGCGGTATATCCGGAGGGTTTCAGCCGCTGACCGCAAGTGTCGCTTCTCTTATCCGATAATAAGGCAAAAGAGCCGGACACCGCAGGCATCCGACTCTTTTTGCCTTACGTATGTAAAAAAAGTGAAAATGTAATTGACATGCGCCCGTCTTGTGTGGTATAATAGAAGCGATAACTTCCGTGCTGAAAGGTAGGGCGGCAAAGATGAGCGCTTGCGGGCGACAAACATATATAGTTACCTCCTGCAAGGGCGGCATAGGCAAGTCAACTGTGGCTGCCAACCTTGCCGCGTCGCTGGCGTTTGAGGGGCATCGTACCCTAATTATCGACTGCGACTTTTCAAACCGCTCGCTCGATCTCATCCTCGGCTGCGAGGACAGAGTCATATACGATATATCCGATGTTGTAGCGGGCAGAGTTGCGCCGGACAGGGCTGTCATATGCGGTGACAGATGCGATGAGCTGTTCTTCATACCCGCACCGCTCGTTTCGGACGGAACGTTTGACAGCGAATGCTTTTCGGCGGCTGTCGGACGTGCTGCGGACTCGGTGAACGCGGAATTTGTTATCATCGATACCCCCGGCGCATCGGACGGCATACTGCCGGTGATAGCTCCGGCGGCTGACGGTGCGATAATCGTTGCATCTCACCAGCCCACCTCGGTGCGCGGCGCCGAAAAAATGGGGTATATACTTGACGGTCTCGGTGTGGACAAGCAGTATCTCGTGATAAATATGTTTGACGTCGATTCGGTGCTTTCGGGCGAGCGTGCGGGCATAAACGAGCTTATAGATAAAACGCACATAACACTTCTCGGAGTCATACCGGAGTCGCGGGCGCTTGCGTCCGAGCAGGAGAAGGGAAGACTTGCCGTTGACGGCAAGCCGGATAAGCGTCACCCGGAGGTAAGGCGTGTGCGCCGTGACTGCCGCGAGGTTGCGCGTGCATTCCGCGAGACTGCGGGAAGGCTGATGTCGGAGCGTGTGCCGCTTATGGCTGGCATGCCCGAAAAAAAGCGCCGCCGACTGCTTTACACCTGAGCCCGAAATCATTTTTACATAAAATACACCATGTTCTGCGCCATCGGCGCAGGACAGCTGAGAAAGGCACGGTATCAGAATGGAAATAGCGATCATAGCCCATGATCTTAAAAAGGAGCTCATGACGCAGTTTTGTATAGCCTACTGCGGCATACTGAGCAAGCATAATCTTTGCGCAACGAGTATAACCGCCAAATGTATTTCCGAAGCCACCGGACTCAAAATAGAACGGTTGCTTACCGGCCGTCAGGGCGGCGAGGAGCAGATCGCCCTGCGCATTGCCTATAACGAGATCGATCTTTTGCTTGATTTCCGTGACACACGTCCGGAATCCGTGCTGAACGAGCGCGAGCAGGAACTGCTTCGCATGTGCGATCTTTACAACATTCCCGTTGCCACGAATATCGCGACGGCGGAGGCGCTGATAATCGCCCTCGACCGCGGCGATCTCAACTGGCGTGAATATGTCAATCCCCGCTCCAAATACAGCGGTAAATGATCCGGTAACTGCCGGAACAAATAAATAGCGGCGGGATACGTTCCCGCAGATGCGCGCGCACAGAGAGAGGACGGTGCTGAGATGTCCTTCGCGTTTACTGCGGAAATACCACCCGACTGTCAGCATGAATATTCGCATTTTTTGCGGCAAGAGTTAAAAGCTCGGGTGGAACCGTGCGGTAATTACCACACCCCGAACAGTCGTTATGACTGTCGGGGTGTGCTTTTTATAAAAATAATAAATTCAAACAGTGCATTGAATGCACAAGGAGGAAAAATGAATATCAGATTCGGTGAAACTGTTTTCACATCCGACGCTCCCGTCAGCGTTTACGACGCTGCGCGTGCGGCGGGACTTATCAGCCGCGAGCATATAGCCGCCAGGGTAAACGGCAAGCTCACTGAGCTAACTCACGTCATAGACAGTGACGCGGATGTGGAGCTTCTTACATTTGAAAGCGAGGACGGCAAGCATGTTTACCGCCATACCGCTTCCCATATTCTCGCGCAGGCGGTAAAGAGACTTTACCCCGAGGTAAAGCTCACAATAGGTCCTGCGGTAGAGAACGGCTTCTATTACGACTTCGACAGCGATGTTTCCTTTACTCCGGACGTGCTTGACAAGCTGGAAGCGGAGATGAAGAAGATCATCAAGGAAAACCATAAGATCGAGCGCTTTGAACTGCCACGCGAGGAAGCCGTAAAGCTCATGACAGAGCGCGACGAGCCTTACAAAGTAGAGCTTATCAACGAGCTTCCCGCCGATGCGGTTATCAGCTTTTACCGCCAGGGCGAATTTGTTGACCTGTGCGCCGGACCTCACCTGTTCTCGACCGGTACCGTAAAGGCTGTAAAGCTCACACAGTGTACGGGCGCTTACTGGAAGGGCGACCAGAAAAACAAAATGCTCCAGCGCGTTTACGGCATCGCGTTCCCGAACAAGGATGAAATGAAGAAGTATCTTGATTTCCTTGAGGAAGCCAAGAAGCGCGATCACCGCAAACTGGGCCGTGAACTTGACCTGTACGATATCATGGACGAGGGTCCCGGATTCCCCTTCTTCTATCCGAAGGGAATGGTACTGCGCAACCTGCTTGAGGATTATTGGCGTCAGATCCACCGCAAGGCAGGATACGAGGAGATCAAAACTCCTATGATACTCAACCGTCAGCTCTGGGAGACCTCCGGTCACTGGGATCATTACCGCGAGAATATGTATACCACAAAGATCGACGACGAGGATTACGCCATCAAGCCGATGAACTGTCCGGGCGGAATGCTGGTTTACAAGCGCAAGCTCTGGAGTTATAAGGAGCTTCCGTGCCGCTGCGGTGAGCTGGGTCTTGTTCACCGTCATGAGCTTTCCGGCGCACTTCACGGACTTATGAGAGTCCGTTGCTTCACTCAGGACGACGCACACATTTTCATGACGCCCGAGCAAATCAAGGATGAGATTATCGGCGTATACAAGCTGATAGATCAGGTGTATACCACCTTCGGTCTGCCTTATACCATCGAGCTTTCCACCCGTCCGGAGAACAGCATAGGTTCGGACGAAATGTGGGAGCTTGCCACCAACGGACTCAAGGGCGCGCTTGACGAGATAGGCAAGCCCTATATCATCAATGAAGGCGACGGAGCGTTCTACGGTCCGAAGATCGACTTCCATGTGCGCGATTGCCTCGGCAGAACATGGCAGTGCGGTACGATCCAGCTTGATATGAACCTGCCCGAGAGATTTGACCTCACCTATGTCGGCGCCGACAATGAGCGTCATCGTCCGGTAATGATCCACCGTGTTGTGTTCGGCTCTATCGAGCGCTTTATCGGTATCCTCACCGAGCATTTTGCGGGCGCATTCCCGCTCTGGCTCTCGCCTGTGCAGGTAAAGATACTGCCCATCGGCGCCGAGCACGAGGAATATGCACGCAAGGTTTGGGATGCTCTTGACAAGGCTGGTCTGCGTGCCGAAGTAGATGCCAGAAACGAAAAGATCGGCTACAAGATCCGTCAGGCACAGCTTGAAAAAGTCCCCTACATGCTCGTCGTCGGCGACAAGGAGCGTGAGGACGGTACCGTTGCGGTGCGTTCGCGCAAGGCGGGCGACCTCGGCGTTTCCGCACTTTCCGATTTTATCGCAAAGGCTGTTGAAGAGAACGACACAAAGGCTCTCTGATCAACGGAAAATATAAAGCTCCGCCCCATGCCGCGTATCACGGCATGGGGCGGATGTGATTATTTCTTGTTTTTCTTTTTCGTTGCCGCAATAACTATGATCACCACTGCTCCGGCAATTAGCGAAAGCGTTATTATCACGGGCAGCAAAGAAACGATCCATACGGCAAAGTCCTGCCAGAAGGAGGCAAAGCTCTTCCAGCTTGACTTGAAGGAGCGCGAAACGCGCTCGGCAAATGTAGGCGATGCGGCGGGAGTATATTCGATGACCTCGTTCAGGCTGATCCTTACTGTTGAATAGCTCACGCGGTTGTCGTAGGTGCGCAGTTTTGCTTCAAGCGAGGCAATGTCCTGTTCGATCGTGGAAAGACGTGTTTGCATCGTCAGCCAGAAGTCATATTCCTTCGCATTGTCGATCGATGCCATCATTTTTTGCAGACTCTCACGCTCGGCTTTTAGGGTTTCAAGACGTGCTTCTGCATCATAGTATGCCTCTGTGACATTCTGGACCTCCGACGTGGTCCCCGTCACGTTCATAATGTCGCCGAGCCCGGAAACAAAATCACCGAATTTCTCGGCGGGAATGCGCACCGTGACCGCAAGCCGCCGCGAGCCGCGCGATGAATTGTAGGACGAACCGGTGGAGTTCTGACTTTCAACATAGCCGCCGAACTGCGCTATCCGTTCGTTCAGCGATGCGGCGGCAGCGTCAAAATCACGCGTTTCGGCTTCAACGGAGCAGGTGCGTATCAGCTTTTGCGTTCCGTCGCCTCCGGGCAGATCGAGCATGCCGTTGTTGAATGACCCATCGCTTTTTTCCGATTGATTCGGTGCTTCCTTATTGATGTCCATGGCGCCGTCGCTGCCGTTACCGCAGGAACACATGGTAAGCATGACTACCGCAAGGGTCAGGATGGCAATACAGATAAGTGTTAAGCTGCGTTTTTTCATGATGTTTCCCCCGTGTATAATTAAATCGCTTCAGGTAATAGATTCAATTATACATTTTTCCTTTCGTAAATATGACGTAAAATAAGTGGCAACTTTATTGGACAGATCTGATTATCTGAGTTAGGCATATTGAGTTATAATTTTTTCTTATCCGAATTAATGTCTTGAAAAATGTTCTCCGGAACCAAGGACTGAATCTCGTCCCACAATTTCGGGTCTATGTTCAGCTCCGCTTCGAACTCCTCGTGTGACATTTTTCCGGATACATAATCAAATATTTTTTATCCATAACTATTTTCGCTTGTTCTTTGTCTGTAAAGCCCCGGATATCCTGCGAGGATTTATATTCTCGTGGGTTTCCGGGGCTTGGGACCTTATTTCAGCTTTGCAAGCGCGGCTTCAATGCCCGCAAGCGTTTCGCGGTATTTTTCAAGCTTGGCGCGCTCACCGTCAACGACTGCGGCGGGAGCCTTGGCAATAAATCCTGCATTCGAAAGCTTGCCGGAAAGACGTGCTATCTCGCCGGTGACCCGCTTCTGCTCGCCTTCAAGACGCGCACGCTCCTTGGCGGTGTCGATAAGCTCGGAAAGCGGCAGATAGACCGTTGCGGAGTCTGTGATTATCTGCGCGGCATCGTCGGCGCTGATAATGCCCGCAAAGCTGTCGGCGACCTCTACTCCGGACGCGGAAGCAAGACGCTCAAAGAACGCATAGGTCGCTTTTCCGAAGGAATCTGCATACTTAGTCTCAATATAGACCTTTGTCTTGCGCGAGGGCGCGACGTTCATCTCGGTGCGGCGCGCGCGTATCGCCTTGATGACGGCGATAAGACGCTCGGTCTTTTCGGCATCGGTGGGGAAGATGAGCGCGGGATCCGCCTTCGGGTATTCGGAGATCATAATGCTCTCCGTATCGCCGTCATGCGGCAGGGAAGAATATATCTCCTCCGTGATGAAGGGCATGAAGGGGTGCAGGAGCTTGAGAATGCCGGTGAGCACATATGCCAGCACGCTCTGTGCCGTGCGGTTTTCCTCGGTGTCCTTGGCGGCAAGACGGGCTTTGGTAAGCTCGATGTACCAGTCGCAGTAGACGTCCCATGTGAAGTCGTAGATCGCGGAGAGCGCTACGCCTACCTCGAATTTTTCAAGCGAGGTGTTTACCGATCCGGCAAGCTCGCCGAAACGTGTGAGTATCCACTTGTCCTCGGACGCAAGCTTTTCGGCGGCGGGCAGGACGGTGCTGTCAATGGTGAGGTTCATGCGTACAAAGCGCGATGCATTCCAGAGTTTGTTGGCAAAGTTGCGCGCGGCTTCGATCTTTTCATCCGAGAAGCGCATATCGTTTCCGGGGCTGTTTCCGGTCACAAGGGCAAATCTTAGCGCGTCGGCGCCGTATTTGTCGATGATCTCAAGCGGATCTATGCCGTTGCCGAGCGATTTTGACATTTTGCGTCCCTGCGCGTCGCGCACAAGACCGTGAATGAAAACGTGTGAAAACGGCTTTTCGCCCATGAATTCCAGACCCATGAATATCATCTTTGATACCCAGAAGGTGATGATATCGTAGCCGGTCACGAGCACGCTCGTGGGATAGTACTTTTTGAGTTCCTCTGTTTTTTCGGGCCAGCCGAGAGTGGTGAAGGGCCAGAGTGCGGAGGAGAACCATGTGTCAAGCACATCCTCGTCCTGCGTCATGTTGTGCGAGCCGCACTTCGGGCAGACGTGAACGTCCTCCCCGGAGACTGTCATTTCGCCGCAGTCGGCGCAATAGAAGGCGGGAATGCGGTGTCCCCACCAGAGCTGGCGGGAAATGCACCAGTCGCGTATGTTCTCCATCCAGTTATAATAGGTCTTGTCGAATCGCTCGGGCACGAATTTCACTTCGCCGCTCTTAACAACGTCTATCGCGGGCTTTGCAAGGGGCTTCATGCTCACGAACCACTGGAGGCTGGTGAGGGGCTCGACGGTATTATGGCAGCGGTAGCAGACCCCTACGTTGTGGGCGTAGTCCTCTATCTTCACAAGGTTGCCGCTCTTTTCCATATCGGCCACGATAGCCTTGCGGCACTCCATGGTAGTCATGCCGGTATAAGGCGCTCCCAGCTCGTTCAGGTGTCCGTCGTCAGTGAATACCCTTATGCGGGGCAGGTTGTGGCGCACGCCTACTTCGAAATCGTTGGGGTCGTGGCAGGGAGTGATCTTAACTGCGCCGGAGCCAAACTCCTTCTCCACGTATTCGTCCGCAACTATGGGTATCTCGCGGCCCACTATGGGGACTACGACGGTCTTTCCGATAAGATCCCCATAGCGCTCATCCTCGGGGTTCACGGCTATGGCGGTATCGCCGGGTATTGTTTCTGGGCGGGTGGTGGCGCAGATTATGGAATAGCTCTTGTCGGGCGCGTCGTAGCGGACGTGCCAGAGGTGGCTGGCCTGCTCCTCGTACTCCACCTCGGCGTCCGAAAGCGCCGTCTGGCATACGGGGCACCAGTTGATTATCCTGTCGTCCCTGTATATAAGGCCTTCTTTGTAAAGGTCTACAAACACCTTGGTGACCGCCCTGTTGCAGCCCTCGTCCATGGTGAAGCGTTCACGCTCCCAGTCGCAGGAAGAGCCCATTTTACGCAGCTGCTTTACGATGGTCCCGCCGTACTCGCGGCGCCACTCCCATGCGCGCTTGAGGAATGCTTCGCGGCCTATGTCGCGCTTGTCTATGCCTTCCTTGGCCATCTCGGTGACTATCTTTACCTCGGTGGCTATGGAGGCGTGATCCGTGCCGGGAAGCCAGAGCGTCTCGTAGCCGTTCATGCGCTTATAGCGTATTATGGAATCCTGGAGGGTATTATCCAGGGCGTGGCCCATGTGCAGCTTGCCGGTTATGTTTGGCGGCGGCATAACTATGCAGTAGGGTTTCTTTTCGGGGTTGGCTTCCGCATGGAAGTAGCCCTTCTTTTCCCATTTTTCGTAGAGCCTGCTTTCCACGTCGGAATGGTCATAGGTCTTGGGCAGTTCTTTGCTCATGTCTCTTCCTCCTGTATTTTAAGAAATAATATGCAATAAAAAATCCGCCCCGTCTTTGCAACCAAAGGACGAGCGGACCCGCGGTACCACCTTTATTGAGCGCAATGCGCTCCTCTTTTGCGCCGTAACGAGGCGCGTCCGCCGGGAACTACTGTTATTTCACCCCCGGGGCTCCTAAGCGACCTTCTGCCCTCTCCTTGCAAACAGCCCTTTCAGCCGGCGGGGCCGTCTCTCTTGTGCGGTATGAGCGCATACTCCTCTTCATCTTT
>ERZ827186.1814-NODE-1814-length-16167-cov-3.413977_pt1 | contig 16167 bp, 12 predicted proteins | sample MGYA00519918_ERZ827186 | MGnify/ENA primary metagenome ERZ827186 (study PRJEB31778, sample SAMEA3449275) | human gut metagenome | biome: human gut; feature: human-associated habitat; material: faeces | place: United Kingdom | collected 2010/2012 ...
GCCCTCGGCTTCCAGCACGCGTTCGCGATGTCCTGCGCGACCATCCTCGTACCGCTGCTGACAGATCTGGACGTCGGCGTGGCGCTGCTCTGCGCATATATGCTTTGGCGCAGGAAGGGTGAATCATTGGAAGAGTATCTGGATAACCGGGTCTTTGCCGATGCCGGGGTCTCTACGGTATTGCCCGACAGCGTGGATGCCGCAGGCTTCACATCGTTCCTTGAGCGCTATAAAGCCGCCTTCCCGCTCGAACGGCTCGCAGTGGAAACGCTAAAAATGGAGAAAAACACATGATCTCATTGGATGCGCGGCAATTTGGCGGATCATGCCGCTGCGGCAAAGATCACACGATGGTGACGCGTTCGGTACTTATCGCGCCCGGCGCACTTCTTGCACTGGAAGATGCGCTGCACGAAAACGGCATAGAGGGGAAACGCTGTACGCTTTACGGCGAGCGGACCTATGCAGCAACAGCGGGACGCCATCCGTATGCGGAGCAGGAGATCATCCTCCCTTCCAAAGACCTTCACGCCGACGAAAAAGCCGTGGCACGCACGCTTGCCGAGCTACACGGAGATACCAAGGTGCTGATCGCCGTCGGCAGCGGCACGATCCATGATATCGCGCGCTACTGCGCGCACGAGCGCGGGCTCCATTTTGTTTCCTGCCCTACGGCAGCAAGTGTAGACGGCTTTTGCAGCACGGTGGCCGCTATGACGTGGCACGGATATAAAAAGACATTGCCCGCCGTAGCGCCGGAAATTGTTGCGGCCGATACCGACGTCCTCCGTGCAGCGCCCATCGAGCTGGTGCGCAGCGGTGTCGGCGATATTCTCGCTAAATATACCGCGCTTGCCGACTGGCGGATGGCGCATGTGATGACAGGGGAATATTTCTGCCCCGAGATCCACGACTTGATGCATACTGCGGCTGACGCTGCGGTGGAAAGCGTGGACGGCATTCTCCGCGGCGAGCCGGAAGCGTTTGAGAACGTGACAAAGGCGCTCTTGCTGAGCGGGATCGCCATGCAGATGATGGGCAATTCCCGCCCGGCGTCCGGTGCGGAGCACCACATAGCACATCTCATTGAAATGCATCCGGCGGAACTTTCGGTTGCCTTTCCGGCGCTGCACGGCGAAAAGGCGGGCGTCGGAACGCTGCTGGCGGCGAGAGAATATAAGCGGCTTGCCGAAATTGGGGACGCTGCACCCGCCGTCCAACGCTATACCCCGTTCCCGACGGAAGAAATGCGGGTCTTTTTCGGTGCGCGGCTTTGCCGGTCTATCGAGGAGGAAAACCGATGCGATTGTCTTGCGGAGGTCACGCCGGAACGACTGGGCGAAAGCTGGCGGCAGCTTCGGGAGATTATCGCCGCGATCCCTGCTCCGGAGGAACTTTTTCGTGTTCTGGAACGGCTGGACGCCAAACGTACGCCGGAGGATATCGGTGTTTCGTCTGCGGATTTGGATAAGCTCCTGCGCTACTCGCCCCTTGTGCGGAATCGCCTTACGCTTATGCGCGCCCGCCGCATGATCATCGAGTAAAACGATAAAATAAACGAACGCCTGCTTTTGTCATCCGAAGGCAGGCGTTCTTTACGCAATTTTAAGACGGTCTTTATTGAAAAAGAGCGAAAAAATGGTATACTGATACATAACGCTTTTTTCGGGGGAGGGCTTGGCGCTTTGAAGCTGTTCCGCAGAAAAACAGAAGAGGAATCCGTCCGGCAGGAGATCGCCGTGAAGGAGACCGCGCCCTTCGAGGGTCTCACCGAGGCCGAGGCCGCCGCGCGCGCCGCCGCGGGCTGGGACAATCGCCCGGTTGAACCGCCCACGCGCACCACGGGGCAGATCGTGCGGGAGAATCTTCTCACATACTTTAACCTCGTGTTTCTTGTGCTCGCGCTGTGCCTTGTGGCGGTGAAGGCGTCGATTTTGAACCTTTCGTTCGTCATCGTCGTCATTATTAACGCCGTGATCGGCATCGTGCAGGAGCTGCGCAGCAAAAAGGCGCTCGATGCGCTGAATATATTGACCGCGCCGCAATGCGCCGTTGTGCGCGAGGGGCGCGAAAAGCGCGTGGACGTGTCCTCGCTCGTGCGGGACGATATCGTCCTCTTTTCGACCGGCGAGCAGGTCTGCGCCGATGCCGTCGTGGTGGACGGGACGTGCCTTGTCAACGAGGCGCTCGTCACCGGCGAGGCGGACGAGATCCGCAAAGCGCCGGGCGATACGCTGCTCTCGGGCAGCTTTCTTGTCTCCGGCATGTGCCGCGCGCGGCTCACCGCCGTGGGCGCGGATTCGTTCGTCAGCCGTCTGACGCTCGACGCGAAAGCGCAGAAAAAGCGTCAGGCCAAGGGTATGATGAAGGCGCTGAACGATCTTGTCAAATGGATCGGCATCGGCATCATCCCGATGGGCGTACTGCTCGTGGTAAAGGAAGTCCGCTGGCTCGGCCGGAGCATCCCCGCGGGCGTCACGTCCACGGTAGGCGCGCTCGTCGGCATGATCCCGGAGGGCGTGTATCTGCTCACGAGCCTTGCGCTTGTGGCGGGCGTGCTGCGTCTGGCGCAGAAAAAGACGATGTGCCGCGAGATGGACTGCATCGAAACGCTCGCGCGCGTCGATACGCTCTGCGTGGACAAGACCGGCACGGTGACGGAAAACAAAATGATCGTGGACGATATCGTCCCACTCTGCCCTGACCGGTTCATCGCCGAGGATATTCACATGATCATGGCGGACTACTGCGCGGCGATGCGCGGCGATAACGACACCATGGCCGCCATGCGCAAATTTTTCACCGGCGAGGTGAATCAGCGCGCGATCGCCGCGCTCCCGTTCACGAGCGCGAAGAAATACGGCGGCGTTTCGTTCCATGAGGATGAGACCTACCTTCTCGGCGCGCCGGAGGTCATCCTCGGCGGCGATTTTGACGCCTATCGGGAAAAGATCGATTACTACAGCGCGAAGGGCTGCCGCGTGCTGCTCCTTGCGCTCTACGATGGGCAGCTCACCGATGAAGCACTCACCGCCGAGCGCCTGCCCATCTCGCTCATATTGCTCTCCAACAAGATCCGCGCCGAGGCGCCGGATACGTTCGCGTGGTTTACGCGCGAGGGCGTTTCCGTGCGCGTGATCTCCGGCGACAACCCGCTCACGGTTTCCGAGGTCGCCCGCCGCGCGGGGATCCCGGACGCGGACCGGGCGGTGGACGCCCGCACGCTCGAGACCGACGAGCAGGTCGAAAAGGCGGCGCGCGAATGCGTCGTATTCGGCCGCGTGACGCCGGAGATGAAGCGGCGGCTCGTCCTTGCGCTCAAAAAACAGGGGCACACGGTCGCCATGACCGGCGACGGCGTAAACGACGTGCTCGCGCTCAAGGAAGCCGACTGCTCCATCGCCGTGGCCTCGGGAAGCGACGTTGCCTGTCAGGTATCGCAGATCGTGCTCACAGACTCGAATTTCGCCTCGCTCCCGGACGTCGTCGCCGAGGGGCGGCGCGTCATCAACAACATCGAGCGCTCCGCCTCGCTTTATTTTGTGAAGAACATGTTCTCGATCGCAATGGCGATCATCAGTCTGATCTTCACTCTGCCGTACCCGCTCAGCCCCGCGCAGCTCGGCCTTGTGAACTGCATGACGATCGGCGTTCCGGCGTTCATCCTCGCCATGGAGCCGAACCGCTCGCTCGTGCAGGGCAAATTCCTCAAAAACGTGGTGCGGCGCGCGCTCCCGGCGGCGCTCACGGATATCCTGCTCGTCGGCGGCGTGATGCTCTTCTATCTGGCCGCCGATCTGCCGGACACCGCCATGAGCACGATCTGTGCCGGCGTGATGGGCGTTGTGGGGCTCATGATGGTGCACCAGACGGCGAAACCGTACAACAAACTGCGCATCGCGATGATCTGCGTGCTCGCGCTCGGCTTTGCGGGGAGCTTTCTGTTCCTCAAGGCGCTTTTCAACCTTGTGGCGCTCGATTTTCTCAGCGCGCTCGTGCTTGCGGTGTTCGCGCTGCTTGCCTGGCCGGTGATGAATGTGATGTACAAGCTGCTGGATAAACTCAGCGCATTCGTGCAGCGGCGGAAAGAGACGCGCCGCGCGGCGAAAGAACTGTAATAAAACGGAGGATCAGGCCGTTCCGACAGGGGAGACGGCGTCATGCCCATGAAAGACATTTTACTCACGTTTCTCGTAGCGATGGTTCCGGTCGTGGAGCTGCGCGGCGCGATTCCGTTCGGCGTCGTGCGCGGGCTGAACCTCTGGACGGCGATCATTGCCTCGGTGCTCGGCAATCTTGTGCCGGTGCCGTTCATCATCCTTTTCATCCGCAGGATCTTCGCGTGGATGCGCGCGCATATGCCGAAGCTCGACGGGCTCGTGACGCGCATGGAGAAGAAAGCGGAGAAAAACCGCGCCGCCGTGGAAAAGTACGCGTTCTGGGGTCTCGCCATTCTCGTGGCCATCCCGCTGCCCGGCACGGGCGCGTGGACGGGTGCGCTCGTCGCGGCGATGATGGAGATGCGGCTCAAGCGCGCGTTCCCGGCCATCGTCATCGGCGTTGTGATCGCCGGCGTGATCGTCTCGGTCGTCACCTACGGTGCGCAGGCCATTTTCTCATTTTAAGAGGTACATAATGAATCAGAAGGAACTCAACGAGCTCCGCCGCCGGTTCCGGCCGGAGCGGAGCGGCATTGCCCATGTATACGGCTGCTTTGTAAACGGTATGCGCGAGGTCGTCGCGGAAACGGACGTGTCTCTCGGCATGTCCGGCAAGGAGGAGCAGGAGATGTATCTGACGCTCCTGCGCAAAACGCTCTCCGGCTCGCTCGGGCGAAATCTCATCGATATCCCGTTTGAAACGAAGCAGGTCGCCGGGAGCGACGAGCACCGGCTGCTGCAGGCCCTGCGCGAGAGCGCGTGCGCCGACGAGAATGCGCGGCATGAGCTCTATTCGCGTGTCATCTCCTCGCTCGATATGCAGGGCGAAAACTACCTCATTCTCCTCGCGGGCGACGCCTACGATGTGCCGCACCGCGGCGCGGACGGCGAGAAGGACGAGCTGAGCGACGAGGTGTTCCGCTTCTTCGTCTGCACGGTCTGCCCCGTGAAGGATGCGACGGCGGCGCTGCGATATTTTTCGGAGGAACGCGCCTTTCACGGCACGTCCACCGGCCAGACCGTCGCGGCCCCGGCGCTTGGCTTTCTGTTCCCGGCGTTCGATGACCGCCGCGCGAACATTTATGACGCTCTCTACTACAGCCATGATACCGCGGAGATCCATCCCGAGCTGATCGACGGGCTGTTCCGTGTCGCGCCGCCGATGTCCGCTGCCGAGCAGAGAGAGACGTTCTCCGAAACGCTCGCCGCGGCGCTCGATACCGACTGCCGGTTCGACGTCGTGCAGGCCGTGCACGAAAATCTGCGCAGCCGCATTGAAGAACACAAGGAAGCCAAAGACCCGGATGCGCTGGAGATCACGGCGCGCGACGTGGTGAGCGTGCTGCGCACGAGCGGCGTGCCGCTTGAAAAGACGGAAAAATTCGAGCGCGAATGTGAAAAGCGCTACGGTTCGCACGCCGCGCTTGACCCGAACAACATCGTTGAGAGCAAAAAGCTCGAGATTGTAACGCCGGAGGTGAAGATCACGCTGCCGGGCGAGTTTGGGTATCTCGTCGAGACGCGCGAGATCGACGGGCGGAAATACATCCTCATTCCCGCTGACGGCGGCGTGGAGGTAAACGGCATCGGCGTGAATCTCGCCGAAGCGAAAAAGGAATAAAGGAAAAGATCCCATTTTTTCCTTTGCTGGAGGAAATGGGATCTTTATCAACTCCTTCCGTCTCGCCTGCGGCGAGCCACCTTCCTCGAAGAGGAAGGCAAAAGGCTCCCTCTTTGAGGGAGCTGTCAGCGGCAAGCCGCTGACTGAGGGAGTTCTATGCTTTCACAACTTTCCGCAGGCGCAGAAGGCTGAGCGTGAAGTTGAACACCTCGCAGATGTAGAGCGTCACAAGATAGCCCGTGAGCGCCCAGCGGGGGAGAAGGGCCCACACGAGAACAAGCCCCAGCGCGGCCTCGGCAATGTTGAACGCCATGGACGCCATCATCTGTCCCAGCCCCTTGAGACAGCCGTCGGTCACGATGTCGGTATAGAGAAACGGCACCATCGGCGCGAGCAGCCGGAGAAAGCGCGCGGCTTCCGCGCTGCCGTAGAGCAGCATCCCGAGCGGGCGGGCGAAAACGAAAAATGCGGCCGCCGCGCCGAGCGAGAGAAGAAACGTTTTCCCGAGCATCTCCCGCACGCTCCGGCGCACCCGCACGCGCTCTCCGGCGACCTGCATCTCCGTGAGCGCCGGAACGAGCAGCTCCGCGACCGAGAGCGGCAGGCACGTCGGCAAAAGCAAAACCGGCATCGCCATGCCGTTGATGACGCCGTAGCCCGCGAGCGCGCTCTCACTGCTCAGCCCCGAAAGACGAAGACCCCGCGGCACGAGAAGCTGGCGGAACGTGTTGAGCGCGCTCCGCGCATAGGCAGACGAAGCGAGCGGCAGCGCGATGCGCAGCATCCGCGGCGTGAGCGCGGCTCCGCATTCGCCCGCCGGACAAAACCGTTTCCGGTCGGCGAGATAGAGCGCGGCAAGCGCGAGCGAGAGCGCGATCTCTGCGGCGGTGCCGGATGCCGAGAGCGCCGCGCACACGGCGGAAAGATCGCCGCGGCTGCACGGCGCGAGCAGAAGCGCGGAAAGCCCCATGCGCAGAAGCTGTGCGAAAAACTGGGAAAGCGCCGTTTTCCACACGCGCCCGACGGCGGTGAAGTACCCGGACAGAGCGCTCGAGAGCGCAAGCGCCGGAAGCGAGGGCGCCGCGGCGTACAGCGCGCGTACCGCGCGGGCGTCCCCGATCCAGAGAAAGCCAATGGGCTCGGCAAGAAGAAAGAAAATGGCCGCCGCGCCCAGCCCGAAAAAGAGCGCGTAGGCGCAGCACCGGCGCATCACGGCGCAGACGCTCCCGCCGCGGCACTGCCCCAGTTCCTCGGCGAGCAGCCGCGTGACGGAAAACCGGATGCCGGAAACCGCGAGCGTTATGAAAAGAAAGCCGACGCTTCCGATAAGCTGGAAAAGCCCGATGCCGGCGGGACCGATATGCGCGGCCAGCCACACCTGCCAGAGCATCGAAAGCGACTGCATGACGAGAGACGAGACCGTCAGCAGCGCGGCGTTTTTCCGGATCGATCTCCAAAGCCCCATAATGACGCCTCCCCTCCGTGAAAGAGTCTATGCGCGCCGCGGCGCGCGATAGAAGGAAAGAAAAAACGGCGTCTGCCGGGGCGGTTTATGCATCTCTTCCAATATAGCTTGTCGGAAAAACAACAAACCGTCCGAAAACGACGCACCAAAATGTCGAAAACGGGCGGTTCTGACGGCAGAATACACAAATAAGAAAGATATAGTTGCAGAATAAATCAACGCTTGTTATAATATTTATAGTATGGATTGATCATGTACCCCAGCGCTTCCCCGCACAAAAAAAGGAGGAGAAAGATCGCATGAACGAAAAGTACAGTTCCCTGTTTACCCCGTGGAAGATCGGCAACTGCGAGATCAAAAACCGCATTGTTCAGGTGTCCATGGGCGGCACATCCCTCTTCGGCTGGCTGGAGCCCTGCCACTTCGATAAGGAAGCGGCCTACCACATTCTCAACCGCGCCCAGAACAACGTCGGTCTGGTGCTGCCCGGCATGCAGTGCGTGCGCGACACGATGGGCATCCCCGGCCGCCACTGGCTGTATCAGAACAAGCGCATGTTCCGCGAGCTCGCCGAGTGGATGCCCGAATTCCACAAGACGGGTGCGAAGCTCTTCATTCAGCTCTCTGCCGGCATGGGCCGCAGCATGGCGATCAACCAGCTGATGGTCGATATGCTCCAGAAGAAGGCGCTTGGCGCCGTCGCCAAGGGCGTTCTGGACGTCGATTATGTCTGCGCGTCCTCCTCCGAGACCCCCAACCGCTGGTATCCGGAGGTCAAGTCCCGCGCGCTGACAAAGGAAGAGATCCATGAAATGATCGAAGCCTTCGGCAAGACCGCGAAGATGCTTATGGATGCCGGCGTTGACGGTGTGGAGATCCATGCCGTTCACGAGGGCTACCTCCTTGACCAGTTCGCCATTGCCAACATGAACTACCGTACCGACGAGTACGGCGGATCGTTCGAGAACCGCTACCGCTTTGCCGTTGAGATCGTGCAGGAGATCAAGAAGCTGTGCGGCAAGGACTTCCCCGTGTCGCTGCGCTACTCCGTCGTCTCCAAGACGAAGGGCTTCGGCCAGGGCGCCGTCCCCGGCGAGGAGTTTGTTGAGTTCGGCCGCGATATGGCCGAGTCTGAAAAGGCCATCAAGTATCTCGAGGACGCCGGCTACGACATGTTCAACTGCGATAACGGCACCTACGACGCCTGGTACTGGGCGCATCCGCCGGTCTATATGCCGCCCAACTGCAACATTGCGGATGTCGAGCACATCAAGAACTTCGTCGATATCCCCGTCGTCTGCGCGGGGCGCATGACGCTGGATGCCGCAGCCGAGGCCGTCGCTGCAGGAAAACTTGACGGCGCGGGCTTTGCTCGCAACTTCCTGGCTGACCCGGAATGGTTTACCAAGGTGCTCGAAGACCGCGAGGCCGATATCCGCCCGTGCATTCTCTGCCACAATGGCTGCTTCAACATGTGCCACTACAAGGGCGTGCCGAACGATCAGGACCTGAGCGACTCGCTGCATCTGGCCCGCTGCGCGGTCAACGCCGAGATGATGCAGTGGGGCAAACACCACATTGATAAGACCTCATCGCCCATGACCGTACACATCGTAGGCGGCGGTATAGGCGGCATGGAGGCGGCGCGTGTGCTCAAGCTGCGCGGTCACAAGCCGGTCATCCACGAAAAATCCAATGAGCTTGGCGGCGCCTTTATCGCCGCGAGCGCAGAGTCATACAAGGGCAAGCTGCGCGACCTGCTCGCGTGGTACAGGCGGCAGATGAAGGAGCTTGACATTGAGGTCCGCCTCGGAGACGAGGTAAAGGACGTATCTGCCTTCGGTGGCGATCCCGTGATCGTTGCGACCGGAGCCGTACCGCGCGTGCTGCGCCGCGTCCCCGGCAACGAAAAGATGGTAGAGGCTTGCGAGTTCCTGCTCGGGAAGAAGGAGGTCGGCGAGACAGTTGCCGTTATCGGCGGCGGACTTACCGGCTGCGAGATCGCGTACGAGCTTGCGCTTCACGGCAAAAAGCCCCTTATCGTTGAAATGAAGGACGACCTCGTGGCGCAAAAGGGCGTTTGCCTTGCAAACTCCTCTTACCTGCGCGAATGGTTCGCGCTGAACGAAGTCCCGGTATACCTTGAGACCGCTCTCAAAGAGGTAAAGGACGGCGCTATCGTCTGTGCCGGCAAAGACGGCTCTGACTTCGAGCTTGCGTGCGATTCCGTTATAAGCTGCGCCGGTTACGTTCCCGCGCCGCTCACCGAAAAGCGCGGCGGCGTTCAGCTGATAGGCGACTGCCATGCAGTCGGAAATCTCCGTTCGGTCGTATGGGAAGCATACGAAGCGGCGATGAAGATATAAAAATCAAATGAAAGAATTCCAATGCATATCAGACACTCTTACAGACGGTAAAAGGCAGTGTTATATGATCGGGATCTATGCAGAAGATATAAAAGACATCATAACAGATGCCGTAAAGCTCAGCTTCGGAAAGACCGGACATCTTACCTTTAACTGCGGCGGGAAGGATCGCTTGCGATTCACCGTGTCCGGCGGTAAAACGGTAATCGAAATCGGCGGCAACCGTTTTTCTGTGGATAAAAACGCAGAAGAAGCATTAATGTCGTTCCTGCTCGACAGCACCGAAGAATACCCGGCATACGACCATATCGATCTCACGCTGAGCGGCATTGAAAAACAAGCAGATATTGACATATCACTCTACACAGTCAGAAAATAATCAAACTGGAGAATAATAATGGATCACAAAATGAAACTCACCGACGAACAGCAGGCTATCCTTGACGGCAGCCGCGGTGAGACTATGGCAAAGGTCATGGAGACGCTCGTGCGCTACGGCGAGCTGTTCGGCGCAGACGAAATGGTCCCCGTGACGAGCAAATACAATCACCTTGTCACATCATTCGGACTCAAGGCGCTGGCTCCGGTCTACGCGCTGATGGATCAGCTGATCGACGCGGGAGCGGTCTCGGCTCAGAAATTTTCGGCGGACCCCCGTCCGCTCGACCCGAACGTCCCCTCAAACTTCCTTCAGAATTTCGTATTCAACAAATTCATGTACACCAAGCAGGATTTTTATGAGGGACAGCTCAAAAAGCTCGGTCTTATGAACGACGATGCGTTCACCTGCACCTGCTACATGGATGAGGTCGGCAACACCCCCGCGATGGGAGACGTGCTGTCGTGGTCGGAATCGTCCGCCGTTGTCTACGCAAACTCGGTGCTCGGCGCACGGTGCAACCGCAACTCCGGCATTATCGACCTTATGGGTTCAATAGTCGGGTATGTTCCCTCCTTCGGCTTCCTCAAGGATGAAGGCAGACGCGCGAGCTGGATAGTTGAAATAAAGACAACGAAAAAACCGGAAGCACAGCTTCTCGGCTCGGCTATCGGTATGAAGGTCATGGAGGATGTTCCCTACATCCGCGGGCTTGACCGCTGGCTCGGCGGTAAGCTGGACGACGACGCAAAAACATATCTCAAGGACCTCGGCGCCGCAACGGCATCAAACGGCGCGGTCGGTCTTTACCATGTTGAAAACATAACGCCCGAGGCTGTAAAGTACGGCGAGAGCCTTATAAAGGATGACGCACGGGTCTACGTCATCGACGACGCGGAGCTAAAGCGTGTCTACGACAGCTACCCCATCATATGGAAGAACAAAGACGCAAAGCCCAAGCTCTGCTTTATGGGATGTCCGCACATGAGCCTCAACCAGCTCACCTCGTGGACCGAAAAGGTCGAAGCTGCCCTGAAAGACGCAGGCAATGAACGGGTGGTGATCCCGACCGTATTCACCGCCGCGCCCGGCGTGCTTAAAGCATTTGAAGCAACGCCGTATGCCGCGAGGCTCAAAAAGACGGGCGTTATCACAAGCTACATCTGCCCGCTCATGTACATGAACAATCCTCTCAGCACAAAAATGCCGGTAATAACCTCAAGCAACAAGCTGCGCACCTATACCAGCGCACGCTATTACACCGACGACGAAATACTTACCGAGATAACCGGAGGTAAAAAGTAAGATGAAAACATTCAAAGGCAGAGTGGTCGCCGCCGGCGATCTTACCGCCGAGGCGCTCGTATCTCACGGCGGACTCAATACACTTGCATCATTCCAGAAGGCGCTTCAGTTCGGCGACAAAAACGCCACCTGCGGCGACCAGAACAACCCCGACCTTTACGGCAAAAAAATGCTCGGCAAGGCGCTTTGCCTGCCGCGCACCATCGGCTCGACGACCGGCGGACTCGTACTTTACTGCGCCTGCTCGATGGGACGTCAGCCTGCGTGTATGCTCTTCTCCGAGCCGATCGACTCGCTTGCGGCTGCAGGAGCGGTGCTCTCGGACGTATGGCTCGGAGGGCATCCGCTGCCCGTCATCGACTGCCTCGGCGACGAATTTCTTGAGTATGTCAGAGACGGCATGAAAATCACAATCCACAGCGACGGCACGGTAGACGCGGAATGAAATCGCTCCGCGAATTATACAAAATAGGCAGAGGACCGTCAAGCTCGCACACGATAGGTCCCGAAATGATCGCCCGGAACGCGCTTGCGCGTTTCGGGCAGAGGCGGTACCGCGTGGAGCTTTTCGGCTCGCTTGCTCTCACCGGAAAGGGACACGGTACCGACCGCGTGCTTTGCGAGGTACTGGGTGCGGATACCGGTATCGTCTTCAACAAAACCGAAAAGAATATCCCGCATCCGAATTACATGAAAATATACTCGCTGACCGACAGCGGCGAGCCGGAATTTCTTTTTGACGCGGTGTCCGTCGGCGGCGGAAGCGTGCTAATCGACGGGCATGAGCTTGCCGATTCGCGCGAGGTCTATCCCGAACACGATTTTACAGAGGTGCGCACGTTTGCCGACTCCCGCGGCATGACGCTGCCGGATTACGTGAGGCATTACGAGCCGGACGTGTACTCCCATCTCGCGTCGGTCTGGACGGCAATGAAGAACAGCGTAGAACGCGGGCTTGAGGCGTCCGGCGTCCTCGGCGGCGGTCTTGAACTTGAACGCAAGGCGCGCGTTCTTTACGGCGAAAATGCAAAATTCGAGCTGTCGCTCATCCACGAGAACCGCAAGGTATCGGCATACGCGCTCGCGGTCGCCGAGGAAAACGCCGCCAACGGAACTGTAGTGACCGCCCCGACCTGCGGCTCGGCGGGGATAGTCCCGGCAGTGCTTTACTACATGCACCGCGACTGCGGCGTGACCGAAAGTGAAATACTTGATGCGCTTGCCGTAGCCGGCGTGGTAGGCAACGTGGTAAAGCAGAACGCCTCGATAAGCGGCGCCGAATGCGGCTGTCAGGCGGAGGTCGGCGTTGCCTGCTCGATGGCGGCGGCTGCACTGGCACAGATATACGAACTGGGGACCGCCGACATCGAATGCTCGGCTGAGATCGCACTTGAACACAACCTCGGACTCACCTGCGACCCGGTGCTGGGGTTGGTGCAGATTCCCTGCATCGAGCGCAACGCAATGGCGAGCATCAAGGCGTTCAACGCCGTAATGCTTGCAAAATCGCTTGAAAGCAAGCATAAAGTGTCTTTTGACGAGATCGTTGAGGTGATGTACCAGACCGGCAAGGACATGAACCAGGGTTACCGCGAGACCTCCGTCGGCGGTCTTGCCAAAATATATGCTGAAAAGGGAAAGTAAAAAACGCCATATCCGCAAAATCAAGCCAAAGCCTGTTGACAGTCACGCGATTGTATGATATAATTTGAATGATGCTACACAAAAACGTGAACGCACTGTACGATCTAAAAAACATCATTAAGGAGTTTTATCATCATGAAAAAAGAGAGCACTAAACGGCACGATTTCCTGCGTATGCTTGCCATTCTGATCATCATTATGATCTTCAAAACGTTTCTCATCAACGACCTCATCGTAACGCTCGTCAATGCGGTATTCGATTCCGGAATAAACGGAAGTGTTACCAACACCTTTGCCGGTTATATAATATCAGCAGCTATATGCGGCGCGGTGCTCGCAGCGCTCGCCTGCCGCCGTATTGAAAATGACGGCGAGGAAAAGCGCGAATTTCTTGAATTCACTGCGGACAAAGAGCCGACGAAAGAAACTCTGCGAAGCTTCACCGCGACGCGTAAAAGCATAAAGAGAAATCTCATTGCCACTGCTGCCGCGCTTGTCGTTATACTTGTCTATACCTACGGCGGTCGCATCGTTGTCTACCCGATATACACCCTGCTGTTCCTGATCGATTTTTCGATCATGTTCGGTCTCAGCACGTGGGCGGAATTCGGAGGCAGACGTCGCATCCTGCGCAAGTGGGATGCAGAGAGACTGCACAAATAAAAGACCGGGCTGTTAAAAAACTCGATGTTTTTAACAGCCCGTCAAAAATGCCGGGATCGTGACCGGCATTTTTTTGATGCGATCTTGCCCGCAGTATCCGTGTTTTTCGTCGGCGTTTATCGGAGGCAAAACGGCGGTGTCCGGCCGCCGGGAACAAGTCGTCGGGGTGCTGAAAATTTCAGCACCCCGGCTAATTTATTAACTTATGCGCGAAGTCTTGCTTCGAGAGCGGAAAGTTCCTCGTGCATCTCGGCGGGGACGTGATCTCCGACCTGAGCGTAGAACTCCTTGATGTTCTCGATATCGGCAAGCCATGCTTCCTTGTCAACGCTTACAAGGTCGCGGATGGTGTCAACGGTTATGCCGTCAAGACCTTCAATGTTGATGTCCTCAGCCTTCGGAACGTAACCGATAGCGGTGAGGTCGGCATCGACCTTGTCTTCGCAGCGGGCGAGAATCCAGTCAACAACGCGGAGGTTGTCGCCAAATCCGGGCCAGATGAAGTTGCCGTCGGCATCGGTGCGGAACCAGTTGACGTGGAAGATCTTCGGTGCGTGAGGAATGATCTTGCCCATGTCAAGCCAATGCTGCCAGTAGTCGCCCATGTTGTAGCCGACGAAGGGACGCATCGCCATCGGGTCGCGACGGACTACGCCGATCGCACCGGCAGCTGCTGCGGTGGTCTCCGAAGCCATGATGGAGCCGACAAAGGTACCGTTCTGCCAGCTGGTGGACTGATATACCAGCGGAGCGGTCTTGGCGCGTCTGCCGCCGAAGATGATGGCGGAAACGGGAACGCCCGCGGGATTGTTGAATTCCTTGGAGAGGCAGGGGCAGTTGACTGCCTTGGCGGTAAAGCGGCTGTTGGGATGAGCGCCGGAGGTGTTGATCTTATCAGCCTTGTTGTACTTGGTGTAATCCCACTTTTCGCCCTTCCAGTTGAGAGCGTTCTTGGGAGGATTGTTGTCAAGACCTTCCCACCATACGGTGTTGTTGTCAAGGTTGTGGCACACGTTGGTGAAGATGGTGTCCTTATGCGTGGAGATGAGGGCGTTGGGGTTGGACTTCATGGAGGTGCCCGGCGCGACGCCGAAGAAGCCGTTTTCGGGGTTCACCGCCCAGAGGCGGCCGTCCTTGCCGATGCGCAGCCACGCAATGTCGTCGCCCACGCACCACACGCGCCAGCCCCAGCGCTGCAGGCCCTCGGGCGGGATGAGCATGGCGAGGTTCGTCTTGCCGCAGGCGGAGGGGAAGGCGGCGGAGATGTACTTGATCTCGCCACGGGGATTCTGGATGCCGAGGATGAGCATATGCTCCGCCATCCAGCCCTCCTGCCGGCCGAGGTTGGAGGCAATGCGCAGGGCGAAGCACTTCTTGCCCTGGAGCACGTTGCCGCCGTAGTTGGAGTTCATGGAAATGATGGTATTGTCCTGCGGGAAGTGGACAATGTACTTGTTCTCTTTATCGAGATTGCACTGGCAGTGCAGTCCCTTGATAAAACCGGTATCGTCGCCGAGCGCGTCGCACACGGCCTTGCCGATACGGGTCATGATCGCCATATTCAAAACGACGTAGATGGAGTCCGTCAGCTCAAAGCCGTACTTGGCAAACGGCGAGCCGATGATGGACATGGAGTACGGAATGACATACATCGTGCGGCCCTTGTAGGCGCCGTCGGCGAGAGCGTACATCTTCTCGTACATTTCCTTGGGGTCCATCCAGTGGTTGGTGGGACCGGCGTCCTCCTCGCGCTCACAGCAGATGAAGGTGCGGTCCTCGACGCGGGCGACGTCGTCCGGGTCGGTGCGGTGGAGATAGCAGCCGGGGAGCTTATACTCGTTGAGCTTGATGAGGATGCCCTCCTCGACGGCCTGCTTCCGCAGCGCCTCGAGCTGTTCCTCCTCACCGGTGATCCAGACGATCTTGTCCGGCTGCGTCATGGCGGCCATTTCCTCCATCCACTGGAGAACGGCCTCGTTTTTCGTGAGGGCGCTTGCCGCGTCCATCCACTTCAAAGCGGTCTTGCTTTCGGGTTTTGTCATCTCGTTTCTTTCCTCTTCAGCATATCCGCGAGGCAAATGAAAAGAAAATTTTTACCCCGTGGCTGTGTGGTTCGCTTTGCATCCCGGGCGGGAGAGGGAGCTGACCGATGCACAGAGAAAAATTGCTATTGAGAGTCCTCCTGCTTCAGCAGTTTAGCAGAAAGGTTCTTCAATAGCAATAAATCGACTCATTATTATTTTCTATAAATGGTGTCCCGCCGTCAAGCCGGCAGACGTTCGGCCAGTGCGCGGGCCAGACGGGCAAACTCCTCCAGCCCCAGCTTCTCGCCGCGGACCGTCGGCGCAAGGCCGGCGGAGACGACCGCCTCGGTCACCTGCTCCTTGGTGAGCTGACTGCCGAAGCCGGTCATCAGGCTGTTGACGATCGTCTTGCGGCGCAGGGCGAAAGCGGCATAGACGACGCGGAAGAAGAATTTCTCGTCCTCCACCGCGACCGGCGGCGTCTTACGCACTTCGGCGCGCAGGACGGCGGAGGTCACCTTCGGCTGCGGCTGGAAGCAC
>ERZ827186.1827-NODE-1827-length-16068-cov-2.742334_pt1 | contig 16068 bp, 12 predicted proteins | sample MGYA00519918_ERZ827186 | MGnify/ENA primary metagenome ERZ827186 (study PRJEB31778, sample SAMEA3449275) | human gut metagenome | biome: human gut; feature: human-associated habitat; material: faeces | place: United Kingdom | collected 2010/2012 ...
CGCGCTCCACATAGCCGCGGTCGATGATGGTGGTGATGATGGGCGCATAGGTGGACGGACGGCCGATGCCGTTTTCCTCCAGCGCCTTGATGAGCGTCGCCTCGGTGTAGCGCGCGGGCGGCTGGGTGAACTTCTGCTCGGGCTTCAGCTCCCGCAGCTTCAGCACCATGCCCTCCTCCAGCGGCGGCAGCGCGGTCTCTTTCTTCTCTTTCTCGTCGGTGGCTTCCTCGTACAGCGTGGTAAAGCCGTCGAACGTCACCACATAGCCGCTGGCACGGAACAGGTAGCCCGCCGCGGTGATGTCGGCAGAGACGGTGTCCTGCTGGCAGTCGCTCATCTGGCTTGCGATAAAGCGGCTCCAAATCAGGCGGTAGAGCTTAGCCGGGTCGCCCGAAACGCTCTTTTCCACCTCGGCGGGCGTCAGAGCGGGGTTTGTGGGCCGCACCGCCTCGTGGGCGTCCTGCGCGGCCGTGGCGCTTTTGCTTTTGTAGGTGCGCTTCTGGGGACACACATATTCCGGGCCGTAGGTCTCGGTGATGAACTCCTTGGCCGCGGCCTGAGCCTCGTCCGCAATGCGAAGGCTGTCGGTACGCATGTAGGTGATCAGGCCCATGGTGCCCTGCCCCGCAATGTCCACGCCCTCGTACAGCGTCTGGGCCGCGCGCATGGTGCGCGTTGCCGTAAAGCCCAGCCGGCGGCTGGCCTCCTGCGCGACGAGCTGACCCATGCGCGTGATGCGGAAGGCAGTCTTTTTCACCGTCTCGGCGACCACATCAAAGGGCTGGCCCTTTACACTTTGCAGGGCATGGTATACCACGCCGGGGCCGGAAACGCCGACGTTGATGACGCGCTCCGGCTCGCCGACGCCGTGGAACGCGCCGGCCATAAAGGGGTTGTCCTCCACAGCGTTGCAGAACACCACGAGCTTCGCGCAGCCGAAGCCTCCGCAGTCGGCGGTGCGCTCCGCCGCAGCCTTGACGGTGCGGCCCATGAGCGCCACCGCGTCCATGTTGATGCCGGCCTTGGTCGAGCCGACGTTGACGGACGAGCACACAAGGTCGGTGACGGCCAGCGCCTCGGGAATGGCGGCGATGAGCCGGCGGTCGGCGTCGGTCATGCCCTTTTGCACGAGCGCGGAAAAGCCGCCGATGAAATTGACGCCCACGGCCTTGGCGGCGCGGTCGAGCGCGACGGCAAAGGGAACGTAGTCCTCCGTCTCCGAGGCGGCGGCCACGAGCGCGATGGGCGTGACGGAGATGCGCTTGTTGACGATGGGGATGCCGAACTCGCGCTCAATGTCCTCGCCGGTTTTAACGAGCCCTTCGGCATAGCGCGTGATCTTGTCGTAGATCTTCTCACACGCCGCCTTGGCGTCGCGGTCGGCGCAGGAGAGCAGGGAAATGCCCATGGTGATGGTGCGGATGTCGAGGTGCTGGCGGTCGATCATCTGCACGGTGGACAGCACGTCGTTTTTATCGAGCATGGCGCGGACCTCCTCTCAGATGCGGTGCATGGCGTTGAAGATGTCCTCCCGCTGGATGCGCACGGCAAGGCCGCGCTCGGTGCCGTAAGCGTCCAGCTTGTCGGCGATCTCCGGGAAGGATACCGTGCACGCGGAAATATCCACCAGCAGGACCATGGTGAAGTAGCCCTGTTCGAGGATGGTCTGGCTGATGTCGAGAATGTTGATGTTGTACTCCGAGAGCAGGGCGCAGACGGAGGCGATGATGCCGACGCGGTCCCGGCCGAGAACGGTGACGATGGCTTTCATGCTGGATTCTCCTTCATTTATAATCATGTATCCCATATTATAGCAGGAAACACGCAAAGAGTAAATATTCCGAATACCGGCTTTTGCCGGTATTCGGAATATTTTTTCCATGGCTTCAGCACACCGGACAGGTCCAGCCGAAGGGATCGGGCTTCGTGCCCCACTGGATGCCGGTCAGCTCGTCGTAGAGCTTCTGCGACAGCTCGCCGATACGGTTATGGTTGATCTCATAGCATTTGTCGCCCCAGCCGAGTGCGCCGATGGGGGAGATGACGGCGGCGGTGCCGATGCACCACGCCTCCTCAAGCGCGCCGGTCTTGGCGGCCTCGAACAGCTCGTCCACGCTCAGCAGCCGCTCCTCGACGGGAATGTCCCAGCTCTTCAAAAGCTCGATGGCGGATTTGCGCGTGACGCCGCGCAGGATGGAGCCGGTCAGCGCGGGGGTGACGACGGTGCCATTGATCTTGAACATGACGTTCATGCCGCCGCCCTCTTCGACGTACTTGCGCTCGACGCCGTCGAGCCACAGCACCTGCGAGTAGCCCTTGGCCTCGGCGCGCTCGCCGGCGCGGTTGGCCGCGCCGTAGTTGCCGCCGCACTTGGCCTCGCCCGTGCCGCCGCGCACCGCGCGCACATCCTCGGTCTCGACCATGATGGGCACGGGCTTGAGCCCGTCGGAGAAGTAGCTGCCGGAGGGGGAGAGGATGATGACGAACGACGCCTCATGCACACCGTGCAGGGCCAACGTCGGGTCGGTGGAATACAGGAACGGGCGGATGTAGAGCGACGTGCCGGGATCGCTCGGCACCCATCGCTGATCGACGCGGACGATCTCCTTGATGGCCTGCAGCGCGTCGTCGGGATCGAGCTGCGGCAGACCCAGACGCTCGCAGGAGCGGTTCAGACGGGCGACGTTCTCCCACGGACGGAAGAGCTGCACGCCGCCGTCCGGGCGGCGGTAGGCCTTGAGGCCCTCAAAGACCTCGGTGCCGTAGTGCAGGACGCTGGCCGCCGGGGACATGGAGATGGGGCCGAAGGGCACGATGCGCGCGTTGTGCCAGCCGTTCTGGTCGTTATAGTCCATGAGGAACATGTGGTCGGTGAAAACGGAGCCGAAGCCGAGCTGGTCGGCGGGCGGGAGCTTGCCGGGGTTGGGATTTTTCGTAACAGTGATGTTCATAATGATACCTCCTGATGATTACAGATCGTTCAGATGCGCCATGTTGGCGCGAATGCCCTCGCAGCAGGCGTGGAAGGTCGCTGCCTCTTCCTTTGTCAGCGGCAGCTCCACGACCTGCTCCACGCCGCCCGCGCCGATGACGCAGGGCACGCCCGCGAACAGGCCGGACTCGCCGTATTCGCCGCAGAGCTCGGCGCTGGCGGGCATGATGGCCTTTTCGTCGTGCAGGACGAGATGCGCCATGCGCGCGGCCGTGGTCGCGATGCCGTATTCGGTGCAGAGCTTGCCGGAGAACGTGACCCAGCCGCCGCCGATGGATTCCTTCTGCAGCGCGTCGCGGTCAAAGCGGAAGCGCGCGTCCTTCTCTGCCCATGCATCGAGCAGCATGCCGCGGAAGCTGACGCACGACCATGGGGCAAATTGCTTATTTCCGTGTTCGCCGAGCATGTAGCACGTGATCGACTTGTGGTCGATGCCAGTCTGCCGGGCCAGCGCGCTGAGAAGACGCGCGGTGTCCAGTCCGGTGCCGGTGCCGAATACGCGCCCTTTGGGAAGCCCAAGCCCCAGAGCAAGCTCATGCGTTACAATATCACAGGGATTGGTGATGTTGATAACAACGCCGTTAAAGCCGCTTTTTTTATTTTTTTCGGCAAAGCCGCGCACCGCCGGGATCGTAAAGTCCATCTCTGTGGTACGGTCGTGCGACTCGCGGAGAAGCTCGATCTTTCCAACACAGTTGACGATCACGTCGCATTCGCCGAGATCGGAAAACTCCCCGGCCTGAAAGCTGACGCGGTGCGGAAGATACGCTGCGGCGTCGCGCAGATCCTGCATTTCGCTTGCGAGCTTCTGTGCGTTTTTGTCGATCAATATCAGTTCGTCCGCAATACCCTGTACGGCGAGCGCGTAAGCGACGTGCGCGCCTACGTGTCCCAAACCGATCACTCCGAGGATCCTCTTTTTTGCCATGGCCAAACCCATCCTTTCGCAGCAGAATAAAAAAGAGCGCGGTCCCGCCGAAAGGAGCGGAACCGCGAAACTCCGGCCCCCGCAAAGGGAGAAGCGCCGGGCAGTATGCCGGGCTTCCTTCCGGTAAAAAATTATGGAGAGATTCTACAGCGCGTCGGTCGGATTTTCAAGAGCAGATATACATCAAATTCTTTAACAAGGCAAAGAAATGCTTGTAAAAATCGCTGAAATCTCATCGGCGAAAAAGCCCCGCTTCCGGCGCTGCACATGCCGGGAGCGGGGCGGAAGATCACGTTCGCGGCGGGCAGACGGAAAAATCGATGAGAACGACGCTGTTGCCGTGCGCTTCGATGATCCGTCGGAGAGCGGCAAAAGAAAGAAATACCGTGGCAGTATTATCGTTCGGGTGAACGCCGATCGCCGGCAGTGAGGCAAGCTCGGCGTCTGCGGCAAAGATAACGGAGCGGCTCTCATCGTTGAGGATCCCGAGCGGGGAAACGCTGCCCTGCGGGAGCTTCAGGTATGTATCGAGCCGTTCGGCGGAGGCAAAACTGAGCTTTGAGGAACCAAGCGCTGCCGAGAGCCATTTGAGATCGACCCGCCGCTCATCAGGGACGGTCACAAGATAATGCTGCCGGCCCTTTGCGTCGCGCAGAAAGAGGTTTTTGCAGATGCAGCCATGAGCATCGATCCCGGCACGTTCCATCTCCTCCATCGTGAATACCGCTTCATGCTCAACGGCTTCGTAAGGAATGCTCTTATCGTTGAGAAGGGCGTAAACTTCGTTTTTATGGTATCCGGACATAATATATTTCTCCTGCATTTGCGATTTAGCGCATTATAGCGCGAAATGATCCGGAAAGCAAGAGAAATGTGCGCCGCTGCTCAGTGTCCCGCGGGATCGTGCTCCAGCCACTCTTTTTCCGAGGTGAGGTCGGCGTGGAGAAAGGCAACGAAAACGATGGCGTAGGGGAGTGCTGCGACCCAGACCGCCCGGCGGCCAAGGAAAATGCACGCTACCGCGCCGAGGATCGTTCCGGCGAGGAAGAAGAGGACCATGGAAAAATGCCGCTTGAGAACGCGGCGGTGAGACGTGTCACCGTGGCGGCGGTGCAGCTCCTTGGCAAGACCGATGCCGAGCTGACGGACGTGGTTGGTGGCGAACGTTGTGGCCATCGGCACGCCCTCGGAGTTGCGGAACGTGTTGTATTGCATGGAGGCGATAAAGTTGATGGACACCTGAAAGACCTGCACCGGCGTCGATGCCGGCAGTGCGCCGAGCACGGCGACGAATACGATCTCGACCGCGACGAGGATCGTTTCCCAGCGGATATGGAAGCGGTGCTTCACATCGTCGGGAATAAGCTCGGAGATGAAGGCACCGAGCGCGTAGGCGGAGATCGGGATAACATAGTACAGGGCGCTTGTCCAGCTCCGCGTGCCGAGCGCGATGCCGAGAAGCACGATGTTGCCGGTTTGCGCGTTGCAGAAAATGCCGCCGCAGAGCATATAGGTATACGAGCCGAGGATACCGGCGGCGAATATGAGCGTGTCGTACACCCATGTCCGCTCGCAGGTAAGATAAAAGGTTTTCTTTTCCATAAGTCTCTCTTACTCCGTCCAATACGTGCACAGTTTGTCGAAAGGCGCAAATTGCGGCTATTATACCATGGAAACACCGGAACGGGAAGTGCCTTTTCGGTAAGGAAAGTCCCCGGCCGAAGCCGGGGACGGAATCGTTTGTACGGTGATTGGTCAGACCGTGCCGGTAATGACGAGCGTGGCCGTGCCGGGCGTTACGGTGAACGTCCCATCTGTGTTCTGCGTGAACGTGGCCGCCGGAACGGTGATCTGTCCGGCCAGCGTTGTGAAAACGCCGGTCGCGGCGTTGTAGGTGTAGTTTGTGCCCTCCGTCCATGCCGTGCCGTTGTAGGTGACGGCGATGTTGCGGAGAATAGGGGCGAACGTGTCGGTGACGACAACATTGCCCGTCGCCGTCGCTTCGGTATTGCCGGTGTTGGAAATGACGAACGTGTAGGTGATCCGGCCGTTTTCCGTAACGGTCGTCGGCGAGAGCGCCTTGCTGATGGTGAGATCGGCGCTGTTCGCGGTCTCCACCGTTGCCTGCGCGGTGATCGGGTTTGTGAGACCGCCGCCGGTGATCGTCGCGGTGTTCGTGATCGAGCTGCCCGTTGCGAGCGGTGCGACGGGCGTCGCAGTCGTCTCATAGATGAGGACGGCGCTGCCGCCCGCGGGGACCGTGAGACCGGTCACGGTGAGCGGCGGCCCGGCGGTAACGGTCGGCGCTGCCTGCAAAACGCCGTTAATATAATAGCGCACCGTTCCGGCGTTGTAGGCGAGCGGGTAGACGGTGTTTGCGCCGACGGTATAGCCGCCGAGATTATCGGTGACGGTATAATCCGTGATGGCCGCTGTGCCGGTGTTCACGAGCGAGAGAGCGTAGGTGATGCGGTCTCCCGCCGAATAGTTTGCCGAAACCGCTGTCTTGACGGCGGTGAGAGCTTCGAGGATCTCACCGGTGACAATGTTCGAGTTTGTTGTACCGCCGTTATAGGAAAGCGTGGCGAAGTTGGTAAAGCTTGCCATAGTTCACACTCCAAGATCAAGATGTTGAGGCGCACCCCTTACAGCATACGTGGAACCGTGCGGCTCTGCCAATCCGCGGCGGCAGAAAAACACCCCGTCCGCTTTGGGCGGACGGGGTGCGGAAAAATAGGGGCATCAGAGAACGTGCACGCTCTCCGGATCAAAGACCAGACGGCAGCGCTCGCCGACCTTGTAAATGCGCTTGTTCTTGGGGTTGGGGTCGGTCAGCTTCACGAGCGTATCGCCGACCTTGACATGGTAGTTCTGGTAACTGCCCATGAAGCAGGAGAGAACGACCTCGCACGGAAGCCCGCCCTCTTCGGCCAGAGACGCGGCTTCGGGACGGAGAACGATCGTATAATCCCTGCCGACTTCCATGCCGGGCACGGGAGCGGCGTGGCAGATATCGCCCGAAACGTTGAGCTGCGCCCGGTTGTCCGAGAGTGCTTCCAGCCTGCCCTTGAGGAAATTCGCCTCGCCGATGAAGTCGGCGACGAACTCGTTGACGGGGTGGTAATAGATCTCCTGCGGGGAGCCGATCTGTTCCACAACACCGGAGCGCATGATAATGATGCGGTCGGAGAGCGCCATAGCCTCGCTCTGGTCGTGCGTAACGTAAATGGCGGTGATGCCGACCTCCTGCTGGATGCGGCGAATCTCCGTGCGCATTGTGACGCGCAGCTTGGCGTCCAGATTGGAGAGCGGCTCGTCGAAGAGCAGAACGCTCGGCTCGATGACGAGCGCGCGGGCGAGCGCCACACGCTGCTGCTGACCGCCGGAGAGCTGGTTGGTCATGCGGCCCTCCATACCGGTGAGCTCCACGAGATCGAGGATCTTCATCACGCGCTCGCGGATCTCATCCTTCGGCACATGGCGCAGCTTGAGACCGTAGGCAACGTTATCGAATACGTTGTAGTGGGGGAGAAGAGCGTAGCTCTGGAACACCATGGCGGTGTCGCGCTTGTTCGGCGTGAGAGCGTTGATGGCCTCGTCGCCGAGATAGATCTCGCCCTCGTCCGGGCTTTCAAACCCGGCAATCATGCGCAGCGTCGTCGTTTTGCCGCAGCCGGAGGGGCCGAGGAGCGTGACGAATTCGCCCGGCTCGATGACGAGGGAGTTATCCTTGACGGCGTAAAAATCCTTGCCGGTCTTGGGGTCCTGATAGATCTTGGAGATATGTTCGAGACGCACGCCTTTTTTCACTTTTTCCATGGCTTACTTTCCCTCCTTGATTTTTCTGCTGGTGCCGAAGTGCTTTGTTACCAGATTCATCAGCAGCACGCTGCCGTAGGTGATGACAATGAGGATCGTCGCAAAGGCGCAGGCAAGGCTGTAGGAGCCTTTTTCGGCAAACTCGTTGATCTGCACGGTGATGAGCAGGAACTGCGGCGTCACCAGCAGGATGATGGCGGAAATGGCGGTGATGCTGCGGACGAATGCGGTGACAAGACCGCTGAGGAACGAATCCTTGATGAGCGGGAGCGTTACGGTCATAAACACCCGGAAGCTGTCCGCGCCCATGTCGTAGGCGGATTCCTCGATGGACTTGTCGATCTGCCGCAGCGCGGAGATACCGCTTCGCGTGCCGGTCGGAAGAGAACGGACGACAAAGACGATGATGAGGATGAGCCCCGTGCCGTAAAGCCCCTGCATGAAGCCGGTGTGGAACAGACCGCCCGAGAAGCCGCGGATATAGCCGACGCCGAGAACGGTGCCCGGCACTGCCATGGCGAGCATGGAGACCGCCTCGATAAAGCCCTTGGATTTAAACTTCCGCTTGACGACGAGATACGAGATGATCATGCTCAAAAGCGCCGTGATGGGCGCGGAGATCAGGCTGAGAATAAACGAATCACGGAACGCCTGGAAGCCGTGGTAGCGCGTGAATACGAGCTTGAACCATTTGCCCGTGAGCGGGAAGAACTTGTAGCCCCACGTCGGGAAGCAGGCACCGATCGGGACGCAAATGTACATCATGATAACAAAGAGCGCCACGAGCGAGCAGAGCACCGTGAGCGGAACTCGGACGCTGCGGTCGGTGATGAGCATACGGCCGCGGGATGCCTTGCCGCTGAGCGTGGCGGCGGTCTTGCGCTCAAGATAGTACTTCTGCACGGCGAACATCGCGAGCGTAATGCAGAGGAGCACCACCGCCATCGCCGCGGCGCCGGCCTTGTCGTAAGCGCCGGTGATCTGGAGATAGATGGTCGTTGCGAGCGTATCATAGGAGCCGCCGATGATCATGGGGTTGGCAAAGTCGGCGATGGACTCGATGAACGTCACGAGAAACGCATTGCCGAGACCCGGCAGCAGTAACGGGAATGTCACGCTCGTGAACACCTTCCAGCGCGAAGCGCCCATGTCGCGGGCGGCTTCTTCGAGCGAGGGGTCAATGTTTTTCAAGAGTCCCTTGAGCATCATGTAACACACCGGGAAGAACGTCAGCGTCTGCACGATGGCGATGCCCCAGAAGCCGTACACGCTGTTATCGTAGATCTTCAGCAGGAAGCGGGTGATGATGCCGGCCTTGCCGAAGAGCATGATCATCGAAAGGCTGAGCACGAACGGCGGGGACACGACCGGCAGCATGGATACGACCTTGAAAAGTCCACCGGTGAATTTGCCCATGCGGACGTACACTTCCACATACGCAAACAGCAGACCGACCAGCGTGGACAGAATTCCGACGAGGAAGCCGACTTTCAGCGTGTTTGTGATGGCATGGGTAAAGGTGGGCATCTGGAAAATGCGCTTGAACACATTGAAGCTGAACCCGCCGTCGCCCACAAAGCTGTCCACCAGCAGTATGGCGAGCGGATAGAGAATGAAAAGCGTGAGGAATGTGATCAGCACGACGATGGTCGTGACCAGAATGGGGTCACCCATCAGTTTCTTCCGGTCCAGCGCCGCGCCCTGTGTTCTTGCCATAGGCGGAATCCCTCCTGACTCTTTCGGTTTCTTTAAAAACAGACCCGCTGCCATTATGAACCGGCGCGCATCCGGCGCGCGGATTCATAATGACAGTCGATCCATCGGACGGTTTACGAACAAGGCGGCGGCAGAAGCCGCCGCCTTGGCATTAGAGATAATTTCTCCGTCTTGAAACGGTCCGCGCCGGTGTCAGCGCCGCTCTTGGCCAGGGCAGCCATGACTTCCTCGACGTAAGTACCGGTGTTGTTCTTGGCATCCTCAAAGTCATATTCCATGACGTTGTCGGGATCCAGACCGAACTCCGCAGCCTCCTTCGGCTGGGTGGCGTTGTCGATGACCAGGAACTGGTAAGAGCCGTTCTGGGCAGCGAGCTCAACGCACTCGGGGGACAGAGCGTACTCGATCCACAGCTTCGCAGCGTTGGGGTGCTTCGCGCCCTTGAACATGGCGGTCGCGCCGACCTCGAAGGAGGTGCCGCTGGACGGGATGATGAGCTGGATGTTCTTGTAGCCGTTGTCATTGATCTGGGTGATGCCGTCATGCAGGAAGCCGATGCCGATGACGCACTCACCGATGCCGACGTTCTTGGACGGGCCGGAGCCGGACTTCGTATAAACCTGGATGTTCTTGTCGAGGTCTACGAGGTACTGGATGCCTTCGTCATGGCCGTACTTCTGGATCATCGTGTTGACGACCAGCTTGGCGGTGCCGGCGGTGTTGTAGTTGGAGAGCCAGATCAGGTCTTTGTATTCGGGCTTGAGCAGGTCGGCCCAGTCCGCCGGAGCCTCGAGACCGAGACGCTCGAGCTCATCGGTATTGACCATGAAGCCGAGAATGCCCTTGTAAATGCCGTACCACTTGCCCTCAGCGTCCTTGTACATATCGCTGATGAGGTGGGAGGCGTTCTGAGCGGCGTAAGGCTCAAGCAGGTCTTCCTTGGCGAGAACGTTGTAGGGATCGGTCGTGCCGCCGAACCAGACGTCGGCGGAGGGGTTGCCGTTCTCTTCTTCGATCTTCGCCTGCACCTCACCGGTGGACAGACGCTGGTAGTTGACCTTGATGCCGTACAGTTCCTGGAAATGCTGGCAGGCGGCGGCGAGGTACTCTTCCTCGCAGGAGCCGTAGACGGTCAGCTCGCCCTCGGCCTTCGCCGCGGCGATGAGATCTTCCATGGGATCAGCTTCGGCTGCGGGCTCTTCGGCCGGGGTCTCGGGTTCCGCAGCGGGGGCTTCGGTGGCGGCGGGAGTTTCGGCCGTGCTGCCGCAGGCAGCAAGAGCGAACACCATGACCAGCGCCAGAAGCAGTGCCAGATACTTTTTCACTTTCGGATCCTCCATTTCGTAATGCTCCGGTAATGGTTAAACACGGTTTGATCTTTGCTGCAACCTTGTTTAAACTTGCCGGATGAATGATGATAATTATAGTCATCGGATTTTGGTTTGTCAATCCAAACAGAAAAGCATTTTGCAAAAAACACCCATTTAGTCATTTTGTCAAATTTTGAAAAGCGTTTTTGTAGAAAACGTTTCAAATGATTTTGCGAAATAATAAATCTATTGGAGAATCCTGCCTTTCGTGCTATAATACGACGCTGAAATAAGAGAAAGGGGAACACTGTATGGAGGAAAAACCAAATACGGGAATGTCCCCTTTGTGCATCGGCATTCTTGCGCACGTGGACGCCGGGAAAACGACGCTCTCCGAGGCGCTTCTCTATACCTCCGGCGCGCTTCGGCGTCTGGGCCGCGTCGACCATGCGGACGCTTTTCTCGACACTGACCCGCAGGAGCGCGAGCGCGGCATCACGATCTTTTCCAAGCAGGCGCGGCTCACATGGAAAAACCGCGCCGTAACCCTTCTCGATACGCCGGGCCATGTGGACTTTTCCGGCGAAACGGAGCGCACGCTCCCGGTGCTCGATGCGGCGATCCTCGTTGTGAGCGGCACAGACGGCGTGCAGGGTCACACGCGCACGCTCTGGCGGCTGCTGCGCCGGAACCATGTGCCGACGTTCCTTTTTATAAATAAAACCGATCTCCCCGGCGTGAACCGCGCCGCGCGCATGCAGGAGCTGCGCTCCCTTCTCTCACCGGAGTGCGCGGACTTTTCCGGCACGGACTGGATGGAACAGGCTGCGGCCGAGAGCGAAGCGGCGCTCGAGAGCTTCCTTTCCGCCGGGACGATCCCGCCGGAGGAAGTCCGCCGTCTGATCGCGGAGGAAAAGCTCTTCCCGTGTCTGTTCGGCGCAGCGCTTCGGCTCGACGGCGTGGAAAAGCTGCTCAATACGCTCGCACTCTATGCGCCGGTCAAGCCCGCCGGGGACGCCTTCGGCGCGCGGGTTTATAAAATCAGCCGCGACGCGCAGGGCGCTCGGCTCACGTGGCTGCGTGTTACGGGCGGAGAGCTTCGCGCCCGCGCTGCGGTAAAGGTTCCGACGGAGAACGGCGAGACCGAGGAGAAGATCCACCAGATCCGTCTCTACTCCGGGGAAAAATACGAGCTGACCGATGCGGCAAAAGCCGGAACGGTATGCGCCGTAACGGGGCTGACCGCCGCGCACAGCGGCGACGCGCTCGGCGCGGAAAAAGGAAAGAGCGCTGCGCTGCTCGAGCCGGTATTCACTTACCGCGTCCACGCAGAGAAGGCCGATCCGCACACGGTGCTCGAAAAGCTGCGCCTGCTGGAGGAAGAGGACCCGCTGCTGCATGTCGTGTACGATGAGGCCGCGCGGGAGATCCGCGTGCAGCTCATGGGCGAGGTGCAGCTGGAGATACTCGAGCGTCTCTGCCGCAGCCGCTTCGGGCTGGAGATCACGTTCGGCGAGGGCGGTATCCTCTACCGTGAAACGATCGCCGCACCCGTGGAGGGCGTCGGCCATTACGAGCCGCTGCGCCACTATGCTGAGGTCCACCTCCTGCTCGAACCGCTCGAGCGCGGGAGCGGCCTCGTCTTTGCGAGCAAATGCTCGACCGATGCGCTCGATCTCAACTGGCAGCGCCTCATTTTGACGCATCTCGCGGAAAAAGAGCACCGCGGTGTGTTGACCGGGTCACCGATCACCGATATGAAGATCACGCTCGCCGCGGGGCGGGCGCACCTGAAGCATACCGAGGGCGGCGACTTCCGCCAGGCAACCTACCGCGCCGTGCGGCAGGGTCTCATGCGTGCCGAGAGCATCCTTCTCGAGCCGTGGTACGATCTCCGGCTGGAGCTGCCGAACGAGTGTGTCGGCCGCGCCATGGCCGACATTCAGCGCATGGGCGGTCGGTTCGATCCGCCGGAAACGGAAAACGGTGTTTCCGTCCTCACGGCTGCCGCGCCGGTGGCAGAGTGCGCGAATTACCCGCGCGAGGTGACGGCGTATTCCCGCGGGCAGGGGCGCGTTTCGCTCTCGCTGCGCGGCTATGAACCCTGCCGCGATACGCAGCGCGTCGTAGACGAGATCGGATACGATCCGGAGCGCGATGTTGCCAATACGGCGGATTCTGTTTTCTGCTCCCACGGCGCGGGCTATACCGTCCGCTGGGACGAGGTCGAGCAGCATATGCATCTGGAAAGCTGCCTCCGGGCGGAGAAGGAAACCACGCCCGCACAGGAGAGCGCACCGCGCGGCCCGTCCGCGCCCCGCACGGGCGCGGCGCTCGATAAGGAATTGCAGGCCATTTATGAGCGGACGTACGGCGCGGTGAAGCAGAACCGCGCGTTCGTGCCTCGTTCTGAGCGTGAAAAACCGGTCCCGCAGCCGAAAGCAAAGCCGATCCCCGCCGGGCCGGAATATTTGCTCGTAGACGGGTACAATATAATCTTTGCATGGGACGAGCTCAAAGCCGTTGCCGCCGACCATCTCGATGCGGCGCGCCAGCTTCTGATGGATATTCTCTGCAACTATCAGGGCGTGCGCCAGTGCCGCGTCATTCTGGTATTTGATGCCTACCGCGTCCCGTTTCACAAGGAAGAGATCGTGGCATATAATAATATCCACGTTGTCTATACGAAAGAAGCGGAAACGGCGGACGCTTATATCGAAAAAACCTCGCACGAGATTGCCAAAGACCACCGCGTGCGCGTTGCTACCTCCGACGGCATGGAGCAGCTGATCGTCCTCGGCCAGGGCGCGCTCCGCCTGTCCGCCGACAGCTTCCACACGGAAGTGATGCAGGCCGGGGAAGAGATCCGCGAAACGCTCCGGCGGCTTAACCGCCGCGAGCGCTCCGACGCCGTGGCGGAGGCGCTGCGCCGCGCTGCGGAAAACGCCGGGGAGAAGTAAAGGAACAGGTATGGAGAAACATCAAAAGCTCGGTCTGGCGCTCATCGCCGCGGGCTGCGCGCTTGCCGCATTCTGCGGACTGGGTTTATATTATGTAAACCAGAGAGATACAATGCCCGCCATGGCGGGCGCGACCGCGGCGCCGGCCGGAACACCCGTCCCGACGGCGGAGCCGACAGCCGCGCCGAACGCCGCGCCCGTTCTCACGCTCATCGGCGACGATCCGCTCTTTTATCCGGCACAGCCGGGCGGATACGAAGATCCCGGCTGCACGGCCATCGATGACCGCGACGGTGATATCACCGCGAAGATCGAATGCGCCGCGGACGTAAACGCCTTCCACACCGGCGAGGGGAGCGTCACCTATTCCGTCACGGACAGCGAAGGACTGAGCTCGACCATCACGCGCCGCGTGATCGTCACGGCGGCGGACCGGCCCGATACGGTCACGCCGGAGGCGGGAACGGTCTATCTCACGTTTGACGACGGGCCTTCCGCCAATACGGAGCATCTTTTGGATATTCTGGATGCCTATGGCGTCAAGGCGACGTTTTTCGTGACGAACTGCAATGAGGATTACACCTGGTGCATCGGCGAGATCGCCCGGCGCGGCCACTCCGTCGGCATCCACAGCGCAACGCACGACTATAACGCCATCTATCAGAGCGAAGAGGCATATTTTGCCGATTTCTGCCGGATGCAGGAGATCATATTTGAGCAGACGGGCGAATATGCGAAGCTCGTCCGCTTCCCCGGCGGCAGCTCGAACACCGTGAGCCATTTTAACCCCGGCATTATGACGCGTCTTACGAACGATCTGAACGACATGGGCTACGCTTATTTTGACTGGAATGTTTCCGCGGCGGACACGGCGTCCGACGCCACGCGCTATACGGTCATCGAAAACTTCAAGGAAAGCGTGCCGAAGCACGACTATTCCATTGTATTGCAGCACGACACCAACGCCTTCAGCGTTGACGCCGTGGAGGAGATCCTCTCCTGGGGGATCAAAAACGGGTATTCCTTCCGCGCGCTGGATCTCACCAGCCCGGCGGTGCATCATTCTGTAGCCAATTAGGAGGCAGGAGAACATGACCCTTTTTGTTGCCTTTGAGATCCTTGGCACGATCGCCTTTGCCGTTTCCGGCGCGGTCGTCGCCATATCGAAGAAGATGGACATTTTCGGCGTGGCGATCCTCGGCATGACGACTGCGGTCGGCGGCGGTATACTGCGCGATCTCATTCTCGGTATCACGCCGCCCGCGGCGTTCCAGTCGCCGGGGTACGCGCTCACGTCAATCGCCGTTTCCATGCTTGTTTTCCTGCCCCCGGTACGGCGGCTGCTGCACTGGAACGAGAAGCTTTACGACACGGCGCTTCTGCTCTTTGACGCCATCGGTCTCGGCATATTCACCGTGATCGGCGTGCAGACAGCGTACATAGCTACGGGAGAGCTGAATGCGTTCCTTGCCATTTTCGTCGGCGTCGTCACCGGCTGCGGCGGCGGCGTGATGCGCGATGTGTTCGCCGGATCGCCTCCGTATATTTTTGTCAAGCATTTTTACGCGACCGCGTCCCTCCTCGGCGCCGTGGCGTGCCTCCTGCTCTGGAACATCGGGCAGATGCCCGCCATGCTCATCGGCGCCGCCGTTACGCTCACGCTGCGCCTGCTTGCGGCGCATTACCGCTGGAGCCTGCCGAAGGCGAAATAAGATAGAGGGAGAAGGCTGCATGGTACTGCATGAACTGCTCGGCCTGCCGGAGCGGGAGAAGCACGTCGTTTCTCTCTGCGGCGGCGGCGGAAAGACGACACTGATGTACGCGCTTGCGCGCGAGACGAAAACCATTATGCCGACGGCGCTTTTTACCACAACGCATATCATGACGCCGTCCGATGCGGACGTTGTTCTCTCCGTCCCGTTTTCGGCGGAGGAATGCCGCGCGGCGTGGCGCGAAGGGAAGATCGCCTCGTCCGGGACATTTCTTTCGGAAGAGCGGAAATTCGGCGCGCCGGAGGAGGAGACCATGTGCTTCCTCTGCCGCGAGGCGTCCGCCGTCATCATCGAGGCGGACGGCGCGCGCCGTCTGCCGGTGAAATTCCCGGCGGCGTGGGAGCCTGTGATCCGCCCGGAAACGACGCACACCGTTGTTGTGGCAGGTCTCTCCGCGCTCGGGAAAAACCCGGAGGAGATCGTCCACCGGTACGCGCTGGCAAAAGAGAGCGTGGACCTTTCCGGGGATTTGCTCACCGAAAAACAGATGGCGGAGCTTCTCTGGGCAGGGTACGGACGTTTTGCACCAATCTTCTTTATCAATCAGGCGGACACCAGTGATCTTGCGCAG
>ERZ827186.1829-NODE-1829-length-16054-cov-4.147509_pt1 | contig 16054 bp, 10 predicted proteins | sample MGYA00519918_ERZ827186 | MGnify/ENA primary metagenome ERZ827186 (study PRJEB31778, sample SAMEA3449275) | human gut metagenome | biome: human gut; feature: human-associated habitat; material: faeces | place: United Kingdom | collected 2010/2012 ...
AATTTCTCTTGGCGGAAGACGTCCGCCTGACTGTCAAAAGCACCTGCTTTCAGACGATTCAGCTTGTTGCGGGTGGCATACAGGCTCGGAAAGTCGAAACTTTGTGACACCACAAGTTCGCCGATCGTTTCGTTTTTATCTTTCGCTCCCCAGAGGTGGGCGTATGATAAAGTCGGGTCCGGCAGGTTATTGTCCGTTTTGGCTTCCAGCTTTTGCGAGGTGATGAGCTGGGCGTTCGCCTGCAACTCCTTATTGTTGGCTTCGATATTCTTCAAAACCTGTTCGATGCCGTTTTGGGCCTGCACTTCGCCCGTGAGGGCGAGAAGTGCGCAGCTTACCAAAGAGCCTATGATGATGATTCGTTTCATACTTTTTTTATTTGTTTCTATATACATAGTAGCTATATTTAACTGATAATTATGCCTGTTCCGCCGGTACGCCGCATGGAGAATTTGCTCCGGTGCTACGCTGGCGATGCATCATCAGATAAACAATCGGAACGATGAAACCGTTCAGGAAAGTAGATGTTAAAAGTCCGCCTAAAATCACTTTGGCCATCGGGCTTTGAATCTCGTTGCCCGGCAGATCACCGCCCAGAGCCAGCGGTATCAGTGCCAGCGCAGAGGAGAGAGCTGTCATCAGGATCGGATTCAGACGGTCGAGAGAGCCTTGTACCACGCTGTCGTATACGTTCAGTCCCTCCACTTGCTGCAAGTGGTTGTAGTGGCTGATGAGCAGCATACCGTTGCGGGTCGCGATACCGAACAGCGAGATGAAACCGATAATTGCCGGAATGCTTACTTCGCCGGTTGTGATGACAAGCGCAAAAACGCCGCCGATCAATGCCAGAGGCAGGTTCAGCAAGATCACGCCGGACTCCTTGACGTTGCGGAACTCGTGGTAAAGCAACAGGAAAATAATGACGATACTCATGAAAGATGTCAGCGCCAATACACGGCTGGCAGCCTGTTCGCTTTCGAACTGTCCGCCATACTCGATGTGGTAGCCTTCGGGCAACTGGATAGTGGCGTCTACCTGCTTCTGAATATCATTTACAACACTGCGCAGGTCACGGTCGGCAACGTTGGCGGAGATAACGATTTTCCGTTTTACATTTTCGCGGTTGATCGTGTTCGGTCCCATGGAGGAAACCACTTCCGCCACGTAGTTCAGAGGAACTTTGCGTCCATCGTTGGTGTCGACCATGAGGTTGCGGATTTTCTCCATTTCGTCGCGTGCGTCGTCCTTCACTTTGACGATGAGGTCGAAGCTCTTGCCCTGCTCGTACACTTGCGAAATCACTTTTCCTGCCAGCGCCACATTCACGTATTCAGAAAATTCCGGCAGGGTGATGCCGAATTTCGCCAGCATTTCCCGTTTGGGCTGTATCTTCAGCTGCGGGCGTTCGATTTGTTGTTCCACGTTGAGGTCGGCAATTCCCGGAATGTCGCTGATAGCTCCCTTGATCTGGTTGCCCAGCGAGAACATCTTGTTCAGGTCGTCTCCGAAGAGTTTGATGGCGATATTTGCCTTCGTACCGGACAACATCGCGTCGATACGGTGGCTGATGGGCTGACCGATTTCGATGTTTGCTCCGGTGATCGTTCCGAGTTTCTCGCGCACTTCGGCGACGAGTTCGCTGCGCGGGCGGTCTTTCAGTTCAAACGGTGCCTCGATTTCCGAAACGTTTACGCCGAGCGCGTGTTCATCCAGTTCGGCACGTCCTGTTTTGCGGGCTACGGTTTGTATTTCGGGGATTGTCAGCAGCAATTCTTCGGCACGGTGACCCATCTTGTTGCTTTCTTCCAGAGATATGCCCGGCAGCGAACTGATATTGATGGTAAACGAGCCTTCATTGAACGAAGGAAGGAAGCTGCGCCCGAGCGTAAAGAATACCCCTAAGGCGATCAGGAAAAGGACGATGGTGCTGCCGAGTGTCACCCGTTTGTGAGCCAGCACCCATGTCAGCGCCTTTTCGTAAATGCCTTTCATCCAGCGGGCTACGAAAGATTCTTTCAGTTCCTTGTTCGTCTTGTTGCTGCCCAGCAGGTAAGAGCAGAGCACCGGAGTCAGCGTGAGGGCAACGACCGTGGAAGCGAACAGCGCCACGATGAAAGCGATACCCAGCGGTACCAGCATACGTCCTTCCATTCCACTCAGGAAGAACAGCGGCACAAAGCTGACGACAATGATCAGCGTTGAATTAAGAATCGGCATTCGCACTTCCTTCGAAGCGTTGAATACCACTTCGAGCGTGCTGAGGCGTTCGGCTTCCGCTTTCAGACGGTTCTCCCGCAGTCGCTTGTATACATTTTCCACGTCGACGATGGCATCGTCGACCAGCGAACCGATGGCAATCGCCATACCTCCCAGACTCATCGTGTTGATAGTCAGCCCCATGTAGTGAAGCGTGAGGATGGAGACGAGTAGTGAAAGCGGCAGCGTGACAAGGGAAATCAGCGTAGTGCGTACATTGGCCAAAAACAGGAAAAGTACGATGACGACAAAGATTCCTCCTTCAAAAAGAGACTTTTTCACGTTGCCGATAGAGCTTTCGATAAAGCGGCTCTGGCGGAAAATATCCGTGGAGACTTTGACGTCCGCAGGCAAATTCTTCTGTAAGTCTTGCAGAGAGGCCTCCAATTTGTCCGTCAGTTCCAGCGTGCTGGTGGCGGGCTGTTTGGTGACGGTCATGAGTACGGCTGGTTTGCCACGCTCCGAGGCTGTGCCCAGTTTCGGGGCTTTGGGACCTATTTTCACGTCGGCGATGTCTTCCAGCGTCACCGGAAAGTTGTTCACCGTTTTCACTACCGCTTTGCCGAGTTCTTCCACTTTGGGGGTAGAGAGTACTCCGCGCACGATATATTCATTGCCAAATTCGTAAAGTACGCCGCCATTGGCGTTCAGGTTCATGTCTTGGGTGACGGCCATCACTTCTCCCATCGATACGCCGTAGTGGCGCATCCGTTCGGGGTCCAACTGAATCTGATATTCCTTGATGTCTCCTCCGAGCACTGCCACCTGTGCCACGCCTCCGGTGGAGAGCAGGCGCGGGCGGATCGTCCAGTCGGCAATCGTCCGCAGATCGAGCATGGAGGTGGAGTCGGCGGTCAGACCGACGATGAGCATTTCGCCCAAGATGGACGATTGGGGGCCGAGAGTCGGCTTGCCCACGTTGACGGGAAGTGACTCGCTGACTACGGCGAGCTTTTCGCTGACGATCTGACGGGCGAGGTATATATCTGTGCCCCAGTCGAATTCTACCCAGACAACGGAGAAACCGTTGGTCGAAGAAGAACGGACACGGCGCACGCCGGTAGCCCCGTTTACAGCTGTTTCGACGGGGAAGGTGACGAGCTGTTCCACTTCCTCGGCTGCCATACCGTTGGCTTCGGTCATGATGACCACTGTCGGGGCGTTCAGGTCGGGAAACACGTCTACTTCCGTGTGCATGGCGGTGTAAGTCCCCGCAATAAGCAGGAGGATGGCCGCGCAGAGCACAACCAGTCGGTTGTGCAGGGAGTAATGTATGATTTTATTTAGCATGATATTTCATTGATTAAGTTTGGTTCCTCCCGGTTTACTTTTGAGCAGTGCCGGGCAGGGGATAAACTTGCGTGACTATAAATGAGTTCTGTGTGTGCCGCAAGAGAACTTGGATGCGGCACCTTGCCGCTAGTGCTCATGACTGTGGGCAGGGATGGCGTTGCTTGCGCTTGCCAGGCGAACTTGGTATGCGCCTTCGGTCACTACACGGTCTCCGGGTTTGATTCCGGTCAGGATTTGTACACTTTTGCCATTGTCGGCGCCGAGGGTCACTTCCTGTTTCTTGTAGCCTTCTTCATCGAGTTGCAGGTAGACGAAGAAGATGCCTTGCTCTTCCGTCAGGGCGGTGCGGGGCACGGATATCACGTTTTCCAGTTGGGAGGAAAGCAGATAAACTTCGACGAATGATCCCGGAATCACTTCTCCTTTATTGTCAAATTCGAAGGTGACGGGCACGTAGAAAGAGTTGTCTCCGGAAGTTTTCCCGAAGGAAAGCAGTCTGCCGCTCAGTTCATTCAGTTCGTAGACCTCATTATTATAAGGTGTCCGGAAATTGGCGGAACTGATTGTGCGGAGATACGGGTAGTATTTTTCCGATACTTCGGCACGGAGGAAAAGCCGGCGGTTCTGTGTCACGCTGACCAGTGGCTGACCGATGGTTACGTAGTCTCCCTCATTGACCAGAATACTTTTCACGTATCCGGCAATGGGCGCGGTGATATTCTGACCGATGGCCGAGTGGTTTTTGGCGAGCGCTTCGTAGCTGATACGGGCGTTTTCGTAGTTCTGCTCCGCCTGTGCGAAATCCTTGTCGGACACAATCTTGTTTTTGACGAGCGACTTCATTCGTTCGTATTCCTTTTTGGATACTTCGTAAGCGATTCGGGCACGTTGTACGGGGTCACCGTCGGCGATGTTGTGCGAAGAAATAGTCACCAGCGGAGTGCCGCGACCGACGCTCATTCCTTCCGTCACCTTGCCGCGGAAAGAAACGACTCCGGCCACCGTGGCTACAGCCACCGATTCGTCGCCTTGGGCAGCGAGTACCTGTCCGCTTGTCTTGATGACTTGCTGGAAGGGGGCCGGTGTGATAGCATTTACCTTTACACCGGCAGCGTTAGCTTTCGCTTTCGGGAGGATGATTTCATCGCTGTGCTCGCCGGCGGGTTCGCTGGTGGCAGCTTTGCCGTGATCGTGTCCTCCGCTGCATTCACCTTCGTGTGAATGGTCGGCTCCTTCGGCTTCGTGGTCATGACCTTCCGCTTCGTGGTCATGTCCTTCGTGTTCATCATGATTGTGTGTGACGGTCTCGTGGTCATGCCCTTTATGACCAGTATTTTTACTATTGCAAGAGCCCAGGACGAATAATCCTATGACTCCTATAAAGATAAGTTTCTTCATAAATGTTGTTTTCCTACTAAGTTTTACTGTTTTTGTACGCTACAAAGATAGAGTAACGCAGATGCAACTTGCTTGCATTTACGTTATTACGCAAAAACAGAGTAGGGAGGGGCCCGAAGTGAGGAGGTACGAGGTATTTTCGTACCGTGCAGGAATTCACGATAGATGTAGTAATTTTTGACTCGTCTTTCCTGCGGTCGTAATAAATGTTCGATGATCGTATCCGTAAACAGGGTGGCGACGAATACGTAATTCGGTCCGCTGTCCGTGTGCACGGAGGGGATGGGGGAGTGGAAGCGGGTCATGCATTCGCTGCTGCAACATGAATCGCTTGCGGGGTGATGATGGTGGTTGGGGCATTGCTGCTCTACCGGTTGGTCCTGCTTCATGCAGATCATCCCGTTGGGGTGGTGGTGATGGGGAATAACGGCGGCTACCAACATAATGATGTTGATAAAGAATAGCATCGTTACTATGAATCGTTTCTTCCCTTTCATCCTTTATTGCAGAACCTAAGTCTATTATTAAATTTGCACAAATATACAAATACTTTTTCTTTCACCTAAAGCAGATAATGTCTTTTTATTGTTTATTATTTCTTTTCCAGTTCCTGCAACGAATCCATCTTCTTCTTTTCGAGGAATTCGTAGATGCCGCAAAGATGCTCCGTCACCTTCTTATTGCCGAATTCGTAGACCTTTGTCACCAGTCCGTCAAGGAAGTCACGGTCGTGCGAAACGACGATCAGGGTGCCGTCGAAATCCATCAGCGCTTGCTTGAGGATATCTTTGGTTTTCATGTCGAGGTGGTTGGTCGGCTCGTCCAGAATCAGGAGGTTGACCGGTTCCAGCAGGAGCTTGATCATTGCCAGGCGGGTACGTTCGCCACCCGAAAGCACTTTCACTTTCTTCATAGATTCTTCCGGCCCGCCGAACATGAAGGCGCCCAGCAAGTCACGTATCTTGTTGCGGATTTCTCCTTTTGCCACGTCGTCAATCGTCTGGAAAACCGTGAGGTTTTCGTCCATCAGCGAGGCTTGATTCTGCGCGAAATATCCGATTTGTACGTTATGTCCCAGCGTCAGCGTGCCGTCGTGGTCGATTTCGTTCATGATACATTTCACCAGTGTCGATTTACCTTCACCGTTCTTGCCTACGAAAGCCACCTTGTCGCCACGTTCAATCGTCAGGTTGGCGTTGCGGAACACGACATGATCGCCGTACGTCTTCCCGACGCCTTCCATCGTGACGGGGTAACTGCCCGAACGGGGCGAAGGCGGGAATTTCAGCCGCAGTGCCGAAGTATCTTCCTCGTCTACTTCCAGCAATTCCAGTTTTTCCAGCATCTTGACACGGCTCTGCACTTGCAAAGTCTTCGAATACGTCCCCTTGAAACGTTCGATGAAGGCTTCCGTTTCGGCGATGAACTTCTGTTGCTCGTCATAAGCCTTCTGTTGCTGTTCGCGGCGTTCCTTGCGCAGTTGCAGGTATTGGGAGTAGTTTACTTTATAGTCGTAGATGCGGCCCATCGTTACTTCAATGGTGCGGGTGGTGATGTTGTCCACGAATTTGCGGTCGTGGCTGATCACGATGACCGCTTTGCCGTTATTGATCAGAAAATCTTCCAGCCATTGGATCGATTCGATGTCGAGGTGGTTGGTCGGCTCGTCAAGCAGGAGTACGTCCGGTTTTTGCAGCAGCAGTTTGGCGAGCTCGATGCGCATGCGCCAGCCTCCGCTGAAGTCGCTCGTCTGACGTTGAAAATCTTCGCGTGTGAATCCGAGTCCGAGTAATGATTTCTCTACGTCCTCTTCGTAATTGGTTGCGTCGATGGAGTAAAATTTTTCGCTGAGGGCGGACACTTCCTCGATCAGTGCCATGTAGCTGTCACTTTCGTAATCCGTCCGTGTTTCCAGCTCCTTGTTCAGTGCGTCTATCCGTGCTTCCATCTCATGTAGATGCGCGAAAGCCTGTGCCGTTTCGGCAAACACGGTTCTGCCGTCTTCCGTCATCAAATGCTGCGGGAGATAGGCTACTACGCAATCCTTGGGGGCCGAAACCTTGCCACGGGTAGGCTGTCGGACTCCTGCCAGAATCTTGAGTAAGGTACTTTTTCCCGCTCCGTTTTTTCCCATCAGGGCGATGCGGTCTTTTTCATTAATAACGAAAGAAATATCACTAAATAGGGTAGTGCCGCTAAACTCTACGGCTAGTCCGTCTATCGAAATCATACAATTCTTTATAATTTGAGGCGCAAAGATAGCGAAATATATCAATCTTTTTTATAACTTGCGGGCTGAAAAACATTATTAACTGAAATATGTTGACTAAAAAGTAATTTTAGAGAATAATTTTAAAAATAATATAGAAACGATATGGAAGGCGGACAAACAAATGAATTCAGACCTCTTATCTTAGTGGCCGAGGACGACGACAGCAACTTCAAATTGATCAAAGCAATCATCGGAAAGAAATGTGATATACAGTGGGCCAAGAATGGCGAAGAAATCGTGGCACTGTTCAAGGAATACGGCAACGAGGCCAAAGCGATCCTGATGGACATCAAAATGCCTGTGATGAACGGACTGGATGCTACGAAGATCATCCGCGGAGAAAACAAGGAAATCCCTATCATCATGCAGACCGCCTACGCTTTCAGCTCTGACAAGGAGAATGCGATGAACGCAGGAGCGAGCGAAGTGCTGGTGAAACCGATCACACTGTCGATTCTGCGCAATACGCTGACGAAGTATTTCCCCGAATTGGTCTGGTAGACTGATCTCTTTTTTTGTCCGGTAGACTGATCTTTTTTGTTTGTTAAACCGGTCTTTGCTCCGGCAAGCATGATCTTTATCCGGTAAAACGGTATCGCTGAGTAGAAAAACGGTATAACAATTCGGGTGTTTTTCCTGTTTTGTATTTGTGATATTAACAAATAGCTGACGGCTGTAAAAGTAAAATAGGCGGACCTCACGGTCGGCCTATTTCTGTTCGTTTCCGTTAATTTGTTAGAGTTCAGAAACGACTCTATGTAAAGTCTCTCCTTTGAGAGATTTTAAGAGCGATTTTTATCGGCTTCCACCTGCCCACCAAACGGGTTCGGAGTATACGTATTGTCCGTCACCAAAGGCTTCTTTGATGGCTACATTTGCCAATACATCGTCTGCTCCGTAACCGAAACGCAGCGGGAATTTGTTAGAGTTCAGCGGGTTTTTCAGTTCCACTAAGTTTTCGTTCGCACCTTTCATACGGCGGTAGTCGTTGTAAGCTTCTAAAGATTCGCCGGATGCACCAAAGAATGCGAGATATTTCTGTACCATTGTTTCTTTTAATGGGTTAGCGGCAAAAAGAGGAGCTACTTCATTATCAAAATAGGCTTCGGCGACGGCGTCACCCAAGAAATCGGCTTTCCCGCCCAGCCAGTTTCTGGCGGCATCGGCAACTGTATTCTCCAAATTGGCAAATGCAGCGATAACGGCATCTTTCAAAGCGGCTTTTGCTTCATCTACTCTGCCACCCAGACGACACAGGGCTTCTGCTTCGAGGAATTTTACTTCATGGTAACTGATCAGTTGTGTGGGAGCGGTCATAGCCCATGAGGCCATAGACATGCCATAATTATTCTGTAATTCCTGAGGGGTGCCGTTAGGAGCTACGTTGATGGCATCGATTGTTGTGGCTTGATTTGCACCGCCTCCATATACAACATTTCCGCTAGGATCAGGTTGGATAAATGAGCGTGGAGCTCGCGGGTCATTTCTTGTTGCAAATTTCTCGATGAGACTTTCGCTGGCTGCAAGGCTGTTGCGGCTATAGCTGAAAGCCCAAAGGGGATTTAGTTGGGAATCACCGTCATAAATGTCCAGTTTACATTCTTCATTTGCATTGGTAAATGATTTACTTACATAGGTCAGAATGTTTTGGAGATCGGTGGTCTGATTGGCGCTTTTGTTAAGAAGACGCATTGTATAGCGTGCTTTCAGTGCATAAGCTGTTTTAAGCCACAGACCGGCTTGTGCATCTTGGTCTGATCCGTAGATGAGGTCTTTTGATCCCACTGCACCTGATAATCCTTCGTCTTCGGCTGTTCCATCCTTCAAAAGTGTGATAGCAGCATCCAGGTTCTGCATTACTTCTTTGTAGATAGACTCTTGTGAATCAATTTTAGGTTGCATATACTTCGGTGTGCCGTCCGGATTTAAAACTCCGGTTTCGCTGAACGGTGTGTCTCCGAACACATCGGCTACTACCGCACCATTGTAGGCAAGAAGGATTCTGGCTATTGCTTCAGTTACTACATTGCCTTTTTCCGATGGGTCTTCCTGACACTTGTTGATTACAATCTTTGCATTCTTTATATTGGCGTAAACGCTGATCCACGCATTGTTGTAGGTCGTGGCAGTGGTCGGTTCTCCGCTGCGGACTTCTGCCCGGTAGAGTTGGTTGCCGATACCTGTTTCGTGCTCCATGTAAACGGACGAATAGAGTAAAAAATCTCCTCCTACTGTGCTGAATGCAGTGCTGACTCCCAAGTCTGTTATCAAAAACTTCGCCGGAGCATCCTGCGGGTTATTGGGATTCTTGTTGACTTTGTCCATTGCATCTTCCGTACAAGCAGAAGCAATGACAGCAGTAAAGAAAGAAACTGCCAGCAATTTTCCTATTGATTTATATTTTTTCATTGTCTTGCAGATTAAAATTTAATATTAAAGCCGAAACCAAAGCTAGCTGTTTGCGGCATTGAATAGTCTTCGAAAGCTCCGGACATATTGTTGTTTCCTTGGCTGGCTTCCGGATCAAGGTCAGGCATCTGTGCCCAGACGAGGATATTTCTTGCGAAAGCATTCACCGAAAGTTCCATCCACTTTTTCTGGAGTACTTTGTAGCTTACTGCCACTTCGCGGAGTTTGATGAACGAGTTGTCGTATACAGAAGATTCGTCAATATCGTTCAGGCGGCTGTAGTACACTTGTTGCGCATTGGCTCCGGTGATGGCGATATCGTTTTTGGTTCCGTCCTGTTTGTAACCGTCAAAGATGATCGTGCCTTCCCGATTCTCTGTTCTTTTGCTGACGCCGTAGTAGTCGGACAAACCGGTAGTTCTGCTGTACATCTGGCCACCTTGTTTCCAGTCAAGTACAGCACTGATGGTACATTTCCACAGACGCAATGACGTATTGAAACCCATTACGAAATCCGGAGAAACTTTTCCGATCACCTGTGCCTCACCGGCGACAGGCAAACCGTTTTCGTCTACCAGACGATTGCCGTTAGCGTCTCTCTTGTATCCTACGCCATAGATTACAGGGAATTTTTCGCCTGCTGATGCACGAACCTGTGGAGTGACGTAACCACCCAGTGAAATGTTTTCCACACCCGGAGCCAGTTCGTCTACATAGTTGTCGATTTTGGTCCAGTTGAAACCGAAGTCCCAGTTGATATTCTTCGTGCGGATCGGGTTGAATCCCAATGTGATTTCGTGCGTGTCGGTATGAATCTTACCACCGTTTGTCAACAGTTTGCTGGCACCGGTAGAAGACGCCAAAGGCACTGAAAATATCTTTGACGTTCTGACGCGAATAAGTATAATTCAACGTAATCAGGTTGTCGAAGAAGTTCACGTCGGCACCGATTTCGTACGAACGTGTATTCTGCGGTTTCAGATTCGGGTCGAATATTGTGTAGTACGGGGTATAGGCAGTAGTACCTTTGATGGGGTACATGATGGGAGTCAGCGAATAGAATCCTCCTCCGTACGTGGGAGTCGAGTAATAATTCTCAAGGAAATCACCAGCCTGTCCTACTTCCGCATAAGAAACTCTCAGTTTGGCGTAGTTGACTACATCATTTTTCAGTTCATCAAGTTCTGTCAGGATGAAACCTGCTGACACAGAGGGATAGAAGAACGAACGGTTGTTGCGCGGCATGTTGGACACATAGTCCTGACGTCCGGTCACAGTCAGATAAAGCATGTTTCTGTACGAAGCCGATACGTTGCCGAAGAAACCGACAGTACGGTTTTTCCATCTTTCTTCTTCTGTAAGCTGAGTGGTTGCATTGTTGATATGATTCCACCCTGCGAAGTTATAGTTTGTTCCGTATTCGTAGTATTTCTTTCTGTTGCTCTGGATAAATTCGTTACCTGCTACAGCGTTCAATCCCCAGTCGTCATTGATGCGCCAGTCGTAGTTGATGGTCAGCAATGAGTTGTAGGTAGCGTTTGTCCAACCGTAGTTTTCTATCTGGCCGCGACCGCCGCCGGTGTTACTTCCGTATCCGTAGCTGTCAGAGTAGTGAGTGGTATAAGCGTCTACACCTAACATATATTTCGCGTTCAGTTTATGGTTGGCCGTTCCGAAATCTGTTTGATAAGTGGCATATACATTTCCGAAGAAACGGTTGGTGTCTTCTGTGTATTTGTTGTTGTCAATAGCCCAATAGGCATTGTCAAAATTTCCACGGAAAGAGTTTTGCTTATAAATGTCGCCGTCTACATGGCTGGGGATACCTGCCAGATCGTAGCTTGCGGGCGAAGCGTAAACAGTTCTCAGCAGTCCGTTTCCGGACGTTACCGCCTTGTCAATCGAAGTCGTGATGTAGTTTCCTGCAAAACCGGTTGTGAAGTTATTCGTCAGTTTCGTTTCGGCGCTTACTTTCACGTTGTATCTGTCCATGCCAGTTTTGGGGATAATACCGTCTTGGTGCGTATTTCCAAGAGAAACGGAGTATGAACTTTTTTCCAGCGTTTGTGCCACGTTCAGCGAGTTGCTCCAAGTGATACCTGTTTCGAAGAATTCTTTTGTATTGTCGTAAGCCTGTGGAGTAGCCCAAGGGTCAAGACCTGCTGAAGCACGCTGCGGCACGTAATATTTGCCGGATTGCATGCCATACTTTTGAGTGAATTCGTTGTCGGTGTTGCCGCCATAATTGGGATCGTTGGACAGTTCAGAAATCTTAGGTCCCCAGGATAATCCTGAAGTTGGGCTGTATCTTCCGCCGGACCCCTGTGCATACGTCTTTTGGAATTCGGGCAGGCGACCGACTACGTCAAAACTGACATTGGATGAGAAACTGACTTGGGGTTTGCCTTTTTCCAGTCCCTTACCGCTTTTGGTGGTGATGATGATCACACCATTGGATGCGCGGATTCCGTAAAGTGCCGAAGCCGCCTGTCCTTTCAGAATGTTGATACTTTCAATGTCGTTCGGGTCGATATCTACCGCGCGGTTGGCAAAGTCCACACCGCTTACACTACCGTTGTTCTGTATGTCCGTATCTACGTCAGGAGTACTGGTCACTGCCATTCCGTCGATTACGTAAAGCGGTGTGTTATCTCCGGAGAAAGAACGTGCGCCACGGATCGTGATCTGTGAAGATGCTCCGGGCATACCGCTCGAAGGTTTGATATCCAGACCGGAAACTTTTCCTTGCAACGCTCCTGCCAGGCTGGAGTTGGAAGCTTGGGTCAGTTGTTCGGACTTCACGTCCTGAACGGCGTAGCCCAGCGCTTTCTTTTCGCGGGAGATACCCATGGCCGTTACTACGACTTCGTCCAGGGCTTTGGCGTCACTTTTTAATACTACGTTGATAACGCCCTGTTTGATCGTTACTGTCTGCGGAACCATTCCTACATAGGAAACGCGCAAAGTTTTAGAAGAACTTGGTACGGCGGGGAGTTGCCCTTTCGGGAAGCGTTAAGTGTTTTTGGGGCTATTTAAGGCATAAAATGATAAAAAGATAGCATTTCGAATGATTCGCTGATGTTATTTTATGAAAATAACGATTTTAACACTATCTTTATGTCGTGTAATGTAATTTGAATATTATTAAAATCGCATTCAAATCTTCTCATTTTATCAAAATACTGATTAAATTCTTTCAATATGATACTTTATAGTTAAAAACGTAACACTTTTTTAATTTTGATATAAATAGTGTTATCTTTGCACCCTGTTAGAGACTAGAAGTCTATTTATAGGTTAAATTTAAGAGAGAATTTATGAAAAGAAAATTGATGTTCTTTATGACCTTCCTTTTTGTGGGTATAGGTCTGGTGACAGCGCAGACGTCCCGAGTTACCGGTGTGGTAACCGCCGAGGAAGATGGCCTGCCTGTTGTAGGTGCTTCGGTATTGGTGAATGGCACTACTCTTGGTACTATCACGGATATTGATGGTAAGTTTACAATCACGAATGTACCAAGTTCTTCTAAGACTTATTGATATTTTATAGCCTCTCTTTTTCCTCCTTTTTTATTCTATCTTATTGTAAATCAGAATATAAGTGCTTCTTTCCGCAACTTGGCTTCCCGGCTCACTTACTATAATCGCAACCTTTTCCCTTTCTTTTTCGATCTCAGTCATCTTTTTCGGGCAGGTACTTGGCTTGTTTTCAAGGGGCGGATGCTTAGGTTCTACCTTTATTTGAGGCTTTCTATGAGCGATAGGGGCAGACCTGTCTTTTCGGCAATGAGTTGATTGTCAATTCCTTGCTTTTTCATGTCGATGGCTGTCTGAAAGATGTTCAAGGCTTCTTCGCGACCTTTCTTCAGGCCTTTCTTCAGGCCTTCCTCAAGTCCTTCTTCAAGTCCTTTCTTTAGCCCTTCTTTCATTCCTTCTTTCAGCCCTTCTTCCATCCCTTTCTTTATTCCTTCCTTTTCCGCTGCATCCATTGTCACCAAATAATCCCGGTACACTTTGACGCTATTGTCGTATAGCTCTCTCTCCTTTGGAGACATAGAAGCCACATCAGCGATCTCTTCGAGTTTTTCGAAGACGGCTTTTCGTGCCTTGAATGGCAGGCGTTTTAAAGTTTCCATATTATTTAATATATAAATCCAACGTTCAAAATTCGTTTCACATTCCTCTTCGCTTTTTTTGAAGAGGGGGAGGGCGATGAATATTTGCCGGAACTTCTCCGAGAAGAGTTCACCTGTCTCCTTGTCTGCAAGAATAACGTCTGTCCGGAGTTTTATGTTCTTGTCCATGATGAAATTCATCAGAAAGACTCCGTAAACAGCTTTTATTTCAAATTTCCAGTCGTGCCCCGTCCGGCCCTGGTTGACGATGGCACGGGAGAGATAGAAGATGGAGCGTTCTTTAAAATTGCTCTGCATGCGGTTTTGCATTTCGACAATTATCTTTTCGCCCGTGTCCGTGGTGCAGTAGACATCGTAGATGATGCCTCGTCCTTCCGGGTAGTCCGGCAGCTGTTCGTTGTTCAAAAACGTTAAGTCGGTTATCACTCGTTCACCTTCGAGAAGGTCGTTCAGAAATTCGATTAGTAAATTCTTGGAGACTTCTCTGCCGAATATTAGTTTGAATCCGTAGTCGGTGAACGGATTGATAAATTTGCTCATTGTTTTGGTTGTTTCTCTTTTATGTTGTAAAGAGATGTTTCTCTTCGCATGTATAGTGAAGAGGCTTTTCTTTATTCTACAAAGATAGGATAAATTATTGTTTTATGATGCGTTTGGCGGGAGAAATAAATGACGTGGGTGCTCAAAAATGTTCATCTCCCTCTTAAAAATGTTCATCTTCCTCTGACTCGCTTTTTGAGGATGCCGTTGTAGGTGTCTTCAAATTCTGCCGAGTGGTTGAGTGCCCAGAGGATGTAGTCGCCCGGCTCGTTCTTTTTGAGCAGGGTGGAGCGGTATTCGGAGCTGAGGACTTTCCATAAGGTGCCGCAGGGACCACCCAGCTTTCTGCGTCGGGCGAGGGCGAGGATGGCTTTCACGGTTGGTTCGTTCCGGATGCCGATGGCGTCCATGTTGAGGCGTAGCAGGGATTCGGAGAATCCTCCGGAAGCAGTGCTTTCGTTCGGGGCTTCTTCTTGCTGACTTCTTTCGTATTGGGTTCCGTTGTGCTTGGCTTCTTCCTGCTGGTTTCTTTCGTATTGGGTTCCGTTATATCTAGTTTCTCCCTTCTGATCTATTCCTTCATTTCTTCTTTCTTCCTTATTTTCCTCCCCTCTTTTTCCGGACGAGATTTCTAAAGACAAACCTTTGACAGCAACAGGCGCAGCCTGAAAAACGCCGTTTGACGGAACGGGCGGCTGCTCTCTATCCTTCTCCCATTCATTTTCGGTTTTGCTTTGTCTTTCCCTTTCTTTGTCTCTTTCTCTTTCTCTTTCCGGTTTGCTTTTAATCTCAGTATCTGTTTCCGATTTACTTTCGATTTCTGTATCCGTTTCCTGTTTTGTTTGTGGGATTGTTGCTGCAATTTCTCGGTTTTTTGCAGCATTAATTTTCATAGCTGCTTCGTCGGTCACTGTTTTTGTAGCATTGATTCCTGTGCCTGCTGCATGGATATTTGTGCCTGTCGTGCCGATTCCTGTCTTTGTTTTAGTAACTTCTGTAGCTGTGATATTGATTCTTGTTTTTATTGCGTTGACTTCTGCGCCTACTATATGGCTTTCCGCTTCATACACTTCTGTACCTTTTGAATTTATATTATTTCTTATTTCTGCGGAATTATTTTCCGTTCCATCCTCTCCTTCCTTGATGAGCCAAAACCGTTCCAGCGGGAGTTTGTATTTCCTTCGGCTGTCGGTAATGATTTTGTGGTATTGCTCTTGGATGGCTTGCGAAGTCAGAATCCCGTACTCCTTATATATATAGGTGTCGAATAGTCCGACGGACAGGCAGTCGTCGATGATGGCCTGCATCTCCTCCTCCTCGCAACATACTTCCTGCGAAATGTCGAACAAGGTATCTTGATTCCATGCGACATAAAATCCCTTTTCTTTGTAGATGAGGCAGAGCAGGGAAGTGAGTGCGGCAATTCCTGCTGCATGATGACGGTTGGAAATGCGGCGTACCTTCCTGTCTTGGAAGAAGTTGACATCGAGCGGGAAATAATCTAATCCGGGTTTGGAAATACGGGCCATCTTTTTGAATATTTAGAGTGATATTGAATGATAAATAATGAATAAGGCGAATCGGTAATTTTAATTTAGCTCATTTCAGTATGGTGATAAGCTACTTGATAGTCAGTTCTGTCTCTCAACTGAGGGTAACTAAAAAGTCGATTCTATCTCAATTGGGGGTGACTAGAAAGTCGATTCTATCTCTATTCTCCTCCTTCGGGAAGGAGGAGTGGTCGCAGACCG
>ERZ827186.1832-NODE-1832-length-16050-cov-6.001188_pt1 | contig 16050 bp, 10 predicted proteins | sample MGYA00519918_ERZ827186 | MGnify/ENA primary metagenome ERZ827186 (study PRJEB31778, sample SAMEA3449275) | human gut metagenome | biome: human gut; feature: human-associated habitat; material: faeces | place: United Kingdom | collected 2010/2012 ...
TTCCGTTTTAAATTACTATACACTTCTCTTTGTATTTATATATATTCCTTTTTCTAATTAGCTTTCCCGTTTCATGGCGACAAGGGGTGTGTGTCAAAAAAATAAAGGAAAATGCCATGTTAGGTATTTATATTTTCAATTTACAGCTTTTAAAGTAATCACTTTCATTAGTTTAACTAGTTATTGCGTTTTTTTCTTACCAAGTAAAAAATAAAAACAGATGCTCCAATTATTACACATGATGACAAGCCAATAATCCACAGCCAAAAGTATCCAACATAAACATTGCTTATTTCCTGAATATTATTTATATTTCCTGCGACGTCCTCCAGCTTAATTCCTACATTATGCCAACCCTTTTCAAGTGTAAACGTAAGACTTTTATCTTGACTTGAATAATTAAAGTCAATTTCCATGCCATTATCATATACCTTGCATTTTGTTTCGTCAAGCAGTTCATTTATATTCAATACGGAAATTGTACGCTGATCTTCACCAAAATACCAATGCCATGATTCAAATTCATCCGGTAATTCACAGGAAGGCGCGATATTATCAATATGCATTTTGCCTAAATCTATTCTTCGACCTTCATTTTTTACTGATAAATACAGTTCTATATCTGTGTCGTTCTGAAAATTATCTTTGAAATAATCTGATTTTAACGTATACCTGTTTACGCTTATACCATATAACTGATCTTCCGTTTCAGCCTGTAGATTGGTATTTTTTTCTTCGCCATTATAATCTCTCAAAACAATATCCGTATTTGTATTGCTTTTAGCAATAACAATAATTTCTATATCGCTGAAATTATCGGGTTTCATACTAATAGGATCACCGTTTTCATATTGGAATGAATACCATCCTGTTTTTGCAGTTAAATTACTGTTTGGAATGTAAGCCAGAACATCATTATTTACAATTCTCATATATGTATTTGAATTTAATACGCTTTCGTTTCCTGCCTTATCTACAGCCGTTAATTCTACCGAATAAACTCCGTCCTTATTAAAATCAGGTAGTGTGAATAAGCTTTTGCCGATAGTTCCTGACTTATTCTTATCTTCATCCATATAAACGTTAACTGGCCTTACATCTGCTAATTCTTTTCCGTTTATATATTCCGGAGTATATTCCGTAATAACATATTTTATATGATCGAAATTCAAATCTGTAAACTCAACTGTCGGAGCCGACTCATCCTTTCTTTCGCAGGTATATACATCCAAAAATTCGATATCATTATCTTTTGTAACACTGTTTCCGTTTTTAAAAGCGACAACTGGTATGGTCGTGTCAATTTCAAATATCTCCGATATTCTGAATTCTGAACGATTTCCTGAAGGGTCTGAAGGGAATATTTCAATCATATATACTGCATCGACATCAAACGTAATTGATAAAGTATGTTTATCATCTTCGCTGATCCAATCCGCCATACTAACCATCGAATAAGTAACATCTTCAAAACCGTTTTCATTGTGTACGCTGCCGGCCTCTTTTCTTGTAATTTTAAGCCCCATTAAATTAGGATCAAAATTATGTTCTATAATCTTTATTACAGCGGTTCTTTTCGTATTCAAATAATTTCCGGTATCTTCATTTATAAACTCGCTGAAATTTTCTTCAATAGCCGGGGGCGTTTCATCAACAAAAAATCTCCTGATTTTCTCATAATCCATATTTATTTCTGCCGAATTACCGCCCAAATCAGTTCCTCTGATATCAAACGTATAGTCGCCCTCTGAAAACGCTATAACCGCCTTATGCTCTGTCAAAGACAAACTTTCAAAATAAAGATCGGGTATTCTGCCGTTATATGTATTTTCTATAACTGTCTTTATTAGATTTTCGTCAAAATTTCTTTCTATAACAGTTATAGTGATAAAAGCCTTTTTTTCAGAATTATAATAATTTGTATTATTAATTCCGCTGCTGATTTCGGCATTTATAATAGGAGCCGTTTTATCTATAGTAAACATATCACATTGAACGCCCGCATTTACATTACCCGAATTATCAATTGAATCAAATGACAGTATTATATCATTATCATCACTGCTGAATGTGAATGTCTTAGTAACCTCGGTAACAAGATTTTCATCTACCTTTGAAACTATCCAGCCTTCTCCTATATCATCGCCAACAGAATATCTATTATCGCCTATAATAACTGATACTCTGTCAAAACTATTTTTTTCAGAACTTTGCGAGTATCCGATTTCCTTTATACCTGACTTTTCGTCTGATACGGTAACTGTAAAAGTAACATCAGACGTATAGAGCATATGACTCATCGCATCTCGACGGCTGGTTTTGTCCATACCTACTATATTTATTTCCGGCGGGACGTTATCTGAAACAAAAGCCTTAGGCGTTTCCTCTTCAGAATAATTTCCGACTTTATCATAAGCCCTGACGAATATCTGCCCTTTAAATCCAGCCGGAATTTCCAAAGCTGCCACGCCGTCCGAAATTATCTTATATCCGATATCTTCATTTTTTATTTTTCCATTCTCATACGATACTAAGCGATATTCAATTTTATTAAGTCCGGAAGAAGGCAAAACATCTGAAATATATATATTTGCTATAAAATCTTTTTTAAAATAAAAACCATACTCCAGATATTCTATATATTCGTCGGTTTGACTAATGCTATCCGACGCATGAGGAACAAATTCAAACTTCTCGATAACAGGGTTGCTTTTATCGATATAATAGGTATGAGCCTGTGAATTTACGTTTCCTGCATTATCTGTAACTTCAATATATATAGTGTATTTACCATCTTCAGATTCTCCGGCTATAGAGGTTAAATAGTCTGTATCAAAGGTATAAACATATTTAGAATTATCTCTATTTCCAGCCGACATAGTATCGGATATTTTAGGAATAATAAAATTGTTTTTATCTTCTGTTATATCAATTCCGTTAACATTTATATTTACGTTGCGTATACCCGAATCCTCATCTTGGACATATGCAGCAATTGTTTTATTAGTATTGTACCATACCTGACCGTCTGTTCTTTTAATACCGTCGCCTTTAGGTTTACTTATATTTACATAAGGTTTGTTTGTTTCTATCATTGCGAAAACGTTATTTGAAACGCCTTTTCCCTGTTCTGTATTTTCAAGGTTAGGACAATTAGGACTTGTTTTTCCATATCTATCATAAGCGGTAACTATAATATCGCTCTGAAAAACTTCTGTTCCAGCCGGAATTTCAATAGAATAAATACCGTTGCCCTCATTGTGCATAATTATCGGCTTATTCAAACCGTCGTACTCAACAGTTACAAAATCTATTCCGCTGTCAAACTCCGGATCGGAAACATAAGCCTTAAAAATTAGAGTATCGTTTGAAAATACGCCAAAAGGAAGAACGTTTAATACTTTTTCAATTACATTGTTTTTTTTCTCAACTGTAAATCTGTCAATCGATGGTTGGTAACAGTCGATGTAAACGGTAAGAGGCTTTAAATTAAACGTATTTTGAGCAACGTCAATTAATGAACCCGATATCTGATATTTATGTTCGTCGTTATAAATCAGATCATTTGTGTTTACTTTAACATAATAACCGTTTTTGTCTTTTATAATCTGATCGCCTTTAAAGATGAATTCCTTATTATTTATGTAAATTATAACTTCATCAAGACCGGAAAGATCTTGATCAGCGTTTACACGAACTGTAATTATATCATTTTTATCAAACCAAAGCTCTCCATTAATTTCTTTACCATCAGGACTTTCAATTGAAATATTTCCATTAGGTTTTTCTTTATCAACGTATATAAATTGTTCATAAATTTTTTCATTACCCGCATTATCCGTAACTTCAATTATATAGTGATGTTCTCCATTATCCAGCTCTGACGATTTTACTGAAAAATTGTATTCGGTTTTTATTTCTTCTAAATTATCAAATGTATTATCAACTAGATTCTTACCAGACTCCGAAATTACAACCTTGCAAATTCCGCTGTAAAAATCATTTACAGAAATAATAAAATTACCGTTGTATTTTTCGCATGATATTTCGCTGTCATTTTCATTATACCAAATGTTCCCATCGGAATTTAATTGCAAATCGTTAGAATCTGAAACCTTCACTTCATTATTCAATGTGTTCTTAACGATAAAGTCTACATTAGGCGCGTCGTTTTCAATGATAAGCAGATTGGAATCTAACCCCATTTTATCGTTTACATTTATACAAGATTCCATACCGTTTTTGTCTGTAAGCTTTATAACCATATTTTCTATCTTTGTATTCAAAGGAAGTTCAAATATGTATTGACCATTCATTTCATACTGCTCATAATTTTTACAGCTATAACCGTCGTATAACTTAACAGATTCAATTCCGGATTTATACTTTGTTTCAGATACGTCCTCAGCGTCAACAACAAGTTCAATTTCTTCTTTAGCAAAATTTCCGTTTTCGGTTATATTCATAAATTCAGATAAATCCGTATCGTCCTGACTTCCTACGCTTTTACGGAAATAAATGTCGTTTATAATGGGAGGCTCTGTATCGCGTCCATTCTCACTGTTTTTTATAGTAACGATTGATATATTTCCGGCGTTATCGGTAATTTTTAAATACAGGCTATATAAATCAACATAGTCATCATTAAAATTGCCATAAGCTGTGTTTATATTAAAATTAACATTTCTTACTGGATTTTCGTTGCCTTTGATGTCAAATTCGTAAATAGTATATCCATCTTCCTTGTCATCGTTCCATTGATACTCAATTTTATTTATACCGGAATCGGCGTCATATATTTCTCCTTTAACTTCTACATAACGTTCGTTATTGTTATAGTAAATACTCATGTTTTCATCAACTGACGGTTTTATCTTATCAAAAATAATACGATTTTGATTATATTGAGCAGTATTACTGTACTCATCTGTCAGTATAAGCTGTTTCTCATTTTCCAAACCGGATTCATTAAGTGAATGTGCGGTTAAATAGCAATCATCGGCTTCTTTATCGGTCAAATTTATTATGAATTCAGCAGAATAATACCATATTCCGTCTTCGCCAAGCGTGCCTTCCGCTTCTTTTTCTTCTTCAAATCCATTATTATTCAGAGATATAGATGTTCTCTGATCAATTTCCGTACCCTTTGCCGTAATTTCTACAGCCACACTGCCGCTGCTTACCCATCCAAATGAAAACGGATTTAAATTGTCCTCTGAACTTAACGGCTTTATTTGCGATCTTATAATTTCAGGTATATCGCAGCTACAATAATACTCGTATTTCATTTCTTTGCTTACAGCATTTATAGCCGGAGAAGATGCGTCAATATTTTTTAGGTAATATGTAATTTCATTAGGAACATTATTATGCGTTGCATATAAGTCCACGTCAATAGAATCACTGAAACTGATACCGTCGCTGCTTATTAAAAAACCTTCCGGTGAATGAAGAACCGCTTTATTAGTATAGTATATATTGCTTTCATTATCAGGAATAGCCGTAATTTCAGGATCATATTCCTTGATTTCGAATTTGATATTGTCTGCAATTGAAGCTATATAATTCTTATTATCCGAATCACAAGTATAGTTATATTTTCCGATTCCGGCTAAACCGTTCTGTAAATCAACTTTTACAGTAAATTTTACAGAATCCTCTGCAATTATGTTTGTTTGATCAATACTATATTCGATCTCGGGTATATTTTGCCCGTTGAATATAGAATTCGCTTCAGGCGTAACTGTTATTATTTTAGGCGTTATATATGCATATTTTTCAATGCTGTTTATATTATTTATAATTTTATATTTACTTTTATCCGCGCCTTCCAACCGAATATTATTAATAGTTACTTTAATAGGACCTTCAGAAGCGTTCTTGTTAGCAAATTCAGCTGAAGCGGCAAAGTAAACCTTGTCTTCCGGATTCTTATTATTAATTTCTACGTCAGAAAAATCGACTTCGGCTGTTACAGTACCGTCGTACTGCTTATTTATAACTTTTATTTTTTCTGTAAAATCGTCGTCTAGAGATACTTCGATTAAGTTAATTTCCTCGGCTATAGCGGTTAATATTGAAAGGGGAAAACTATTTACAGTAAATAAAATTATCATAAATACAGCCATAATTCTTTTTTTCATTTTAAACACTCCGTTCTGTTTATATTCAATATGTTTCAGCTGAAAAAAAGCCGAATGTTTTTATGCAGTTAATTATAATCACCATTAAATCAATGATTATTATTTAAAACCTCCGTACAGATAGCTTTTAAATTATCTTCAATTTTCCTTTTCATCCATTACGCCGGACAGCGCCTTATAAAATTCGCCTTTTGATATGTTTCTTTTATATTTATAAAGGTACATAATAAGTCCAAAGATAAACGATGCCGCCGCTAATACTGCCGCTATAACTAATGGCCCCAATATCCAAGGAGAATTATATTTCAAGTCAAGTCTGTTTTCAATTTCAGTATATGCGCCCGTCAGAATAAGTACTGTAAAAAGCACGCCTATAGTCAGCAATGAAATTAATAATGTTTTTACAAACGAGTATACTATGTATTTTAGCAGCAAATATTTTTGTAATATTTTTTTCATATCTAATCCTCATTTCCCAGTGTCAACGTCTTTTAAGAATTGCTGGATTTCGGCTCTGCTTACATTTTTATTTTTAGCTATTAGCTCAATAGACTCATCGTTGTCAAGTACATTTTTTAGCTTGACAACAGCATTTTTAAACCGTCCGTTATCCTTAAGTTTTTCCAGTAGGCCATAAGCGTCCAATATACCTGATTTTCCTACCTCTACATTGTATATTGCTTCAGCCAGTTCGTAACCTATGCCTTTCTTTTTAACATCAAGTTTTATAATTTCTGTTGAAATTTCCTTGAAATTTTTAGAGTTGGCATATTGCATTATCTCGTCGATGTATTCGTTCAATAAGTCTGTTTTTTTGATTTCAAGAATACTTACAAGCAGAGCGGCCTCCTGATAATCAATATCTCCGTTTTTATAAGTAAATTCTGCAATCATAGAGTATGTTTCGTCAAATCTTCCGTTAGGGGCAGTTTTGATAAGATCGTCTGCAACTATTTCTAATTTATGAAATTGAGTTGCGTTATAATTTAAAGTAAGATTAGACCACTTTTGTTCAGCAACACTAAATCCCACTATACGATAAACGCCTGATATTATTAAAAAAGTCATACATAACGCAATCATTCCTCCAAACATACTAAAAGCGTTTCTTACCTTTATATTTTCTGATCTGACAATTGTGGGCGATGAGTTCTTCGCCTCTTCTATATCCCTTCTTAAATCCTTATATGAATGATAGAAACTGTCATTGTCCTGATTCAAATAATCCATGCTGCGTTTCCTCGTGCATTTTTTAATAACGTCTTCAAGCTTCTTATGATAATGTATTGAAGTAAAGGATAAATCTCTGCTGCAATAAGCTTTATCGTTTAAAAAGTTATCTTTATAAAAATCATGAACATCTTCTGAAAATTTCCGGCTTTTCGTTACTAACTCAAAAATGTTAAGACACTCCCAGAAGGTTGCTCCAAATGAAAATATATCGCTCTCGATAGACAATTTACCTTGAGTAAAATTGAGTTCAAAAGGAAACTCAGATCCATCGGCCGGCTTTGCATAGCATTCGGGAGCCGCATAACCCAACGTACCGTGCTGAAACATTTTTTCAACAGTTTCATTATCTCTGTAATCAACCTTAGATAGTTTGCTCAAAGCAAATCCTTCAGACTTGTTAATTCTTTTTGATCTGCCGAAATCTATTAAAACCAATTCCTTGCCATATTTTGTTACCATAATATTTTCCGGCTTGATATCCATATGTAAAATTTGTTTTTTTTCGGTTACAAACTCAAGGATATCGCAGAGATTTATCATAAACTGAAAAATTTCATTTTGGTATTTTAGAACGTTATCATAATTCTTATAATAGCTTAGATTGATACGGTATTTTTCTTCTTCGGTGAATTCATGGTAATTCACTATTTTATTTAATCCGTTTTCCAGCTGCTCGACTTTTTTCAGTTTCCATCGTTCTTCACGGCAATATTCTTCGAGCGACCAGCCGTCAATGAATTCCTCAACAACGCAGAAATAACCTGTATTATTTATTATTCCTATTTTAATTTTGTCACACGGAAGACTGAACATTCCTAAATCTTCAATAACATCATATATACGTACAATAGATCTGCATTCCTGAAGTTCCTCAAAAATTTTCAGTTCTTCATTTTTAAAAATTTCGAGTCTGTCTACAATTTCTCCGTTGACAGGAACCGTCTTCGGCTTAAACTTTAATACGCATGAAAATTGCAGTCCGCCTTTTAATGCTGTTTTAAGTCCTTTATATACGATACTTTCAGTACCTATAGCTATAAATCCGTCTTTATTTATACCGTAAGAGGAGTCTATGGTATATTTAAAATCAGTTCCGAAAATCTCATTGCTCATTGTTTACTGTTTCCTTACCTTTATGTTCAGTAAAAATCAATTTATAAATGCTTTCTGGAGAATTTTTTTCAAGCTCGGAAAGCTTTGTCTGTTCTTTTTTTATTCTTATATTTTCTTTTTGCGGAGCAATCTCGCCTACGGTCGGTTTACCCATACGAATTATGCTCCTTCCTCAGTTTTAGGATTTTTATTAAAATCGCCGAGCTCTTCGTCAAGCTTCAGATAAGCGTCTTTTGTATCTTTAACTACGCATTCGTTTATAGAATCCAAAATATCTTTTATTCCGCCTATGTTTTCAAGTATATGGTCCGATACTTGCTGATAAGCTTCTTTTCCATCACCCTTCCAATTATCCAGCAGCGTTTTATTAATGTCATTGAATTTTTTCTTAATAGCACTGAATTCGTCAATTGCGTTTCTGCTTCTGCTTTCAAACCTTACAAGCTTTTCAATATCCGCTGATACAAAAGCTGATCCTGACATAGTCAACATCCTTTCAATATTTAATAAATTTTAGCTTTGATAATTTATCCGCTTCCACGTCATAAAAATACCCGTCGCCTAACTCGCATCTTGCATAATCCTCTTTTAATGTTTTTACATCCATATTTCCGAAAATGGTTTTCTGACCTCTTTCTCCTGCAAATTCTGCAATATTATCCAATAAAAATGCAGTTGAAATATTGTTATTAAAAAAAGAATTCTGTTCACTGTCGCTGATTTTCTGAACATCAGTAAAGATAAACAAAAAACCGCGTTCTTCCGCGACGGCAGATAGCTGTGGAAGTATTGAATTTATAAAGCGTTTGCCGTCAGGTGTGTTTAAATAAATCAATTTACTCTGAATTACAAATGCAGTAAAAGGCGTTTCTACGGCATTGCAGTCGGGAATATTTTCATATTCTTTTTTGAGATTCTCGCTTACGCCATATATACCGGCAAGAAACCTTTTATCCAATTCAATATAGTTTTCATTGAGATATATATAGAATTGCTGCAGAGGTGAAATTTTTCGGCTAATTGTCGTCCCGTCTTTCAAAGGCAGATCTTTTTTATCAAATTTATTTATCAGCACACAATTCCGGCTATTTTTATATTCATCATACAAGCAGCTTAACTGATTGCGCCCATCGTCAAAAAATACCAATCGTACATTATTTTTCTGACTTACCAAACCATTAAGCAGCAGTTTTAGTAAATTTGTTTTGCCGAATTCCTTTTTTCCGTAAATTGCGATAATATGAGATTTGCCCAAATCCACAGTCACAGGATAAAAATCAACATAATCGAGGCCAACGCTCACAGGAATTACGGAGTGGCCTTTAGTATGCGGAATTTGCTTAAGCTTTTCATATTCAGAATTTGTAAGCTCCTTTGGAAACGTAAGATATTTTTTTACATGCTTTTTATACTCTCCAGTATCACTGTTATAACCAAATTTTTTCCCAAGCGCAGATCTAAACGATAAAGTTTCATTTCTTTTATCGCGGCTTTCAATTTCGTCCAAATCCTGAGCTTTAAAGCACTGTATTTCGTAAGGAAGATTCATTCGAAAGGTTCCTGTAACTCCCGATGGTTTTATTGTGACGTTTGCAAAACCGTGTCCGGGATTATTACCTATCTGATCCGCCTTACCGCTAAATATTTCTATATATTTATCGGCCGGCATATCCAGTGCAATTTTCTGCTTGAAGCTTCCGAGATAAGAAGTAATACCTTTCGTTTCACTTGCTGTTACTGTAATTGTAATTCCCTTAGACAATCCGTCACGGCACAGTTTGGACAGCTTCTCATGATATGACGTATACCTCGGTTCATCTATAAAGGCATTAAGGTTATCAATTATGAACGTAGTATGCAAGGGCTGATCAGATACTTCCCGAAAATTTTTTCCGTTAAGCGCTTGGATGTTTTCTTTAAGAATATTATCCATTATCTTGAATACCCGCTTAACGTATTCTTCATTAGAATTATCAAAATATGCAGATACCAAAGGCATATTCCTATAATCAGATAATCCGCCTCCGAAATCAAGTATAAAAATCTGTTCATCGTGCTCGTCAAACTGTTTATGCAGAATATTAATTAGAGTTTTAAGAAAAGTTGTTTTACCGCTCATTGCAGAACCGAATAAAATCAGATTTGAATCAAGAAGATCGACAGTAAACGGCGGTTGAAGCTGAATTATGGGTATATCAAATCTGCCAAGCGTACACAGCATATTCTCACGGCTCAATCTAACCCCTCCCATTCTGTTTTATCTAAAATTATCGCAGGCAGCGGCGGCAGAAATATCTGACGCGGTTTGTCCGATTCTTTGCCTATATCTATTATCGTATTGACTATATACGCAAGCTGCGTATCATGTTCGCTGACATTTTCACTTTTTTTCTTTTTAATTATATTATCTTTTTTAGAAGAATAAAATTCACTGTTGAACTTTCCTGAATTCGTAACCTGAGTAACGATAACAGGCTGTTCAATATTCAGGTTCTTATTAGCTCCGGTATAAGCGGACTGAAAATATTCAAATCTTGTACCTGTTCCGACAAGCAGATAGGCTCGTCCGTTAAGCGGCATTGTCGGCGCTGCAGCGGCAGTGTTTCCTATCATTTCTTTAGACGCCTGCTTTGTCGCTACCTTTAGGCATATTCTTGCTTTGGAGTTAACTCTGATATCGTCTGTAATTGCTCCTTCTATATTCTGAGATACAAGAATTATATGAAATCCCAAAGTACGGCCGACACGCGCGATGGTGGTTATTTCCGCAATAAAATCAACATCGCTGCTTTCATTAGAAAAGCGTTTCAACTCAGTAAACTCGTCAACAACAAGTACAAGATGAGATAATTGTGAAAGCTCTTTCAGATCCCTATCTAAAAGCTTTGTCTGCTTTTCATTCAGCTTCTTTTTTAATTTCAAAATTATTTCAGTATTTTCCGGTTCGCTCTCAAGTTCTTTAATTTGTCTTATAATTCTAAGAGCTCTGATATATGAGTCTACATTATCAACTCCAAAGCTTGAAAGCAGTAATTTGCGTCTTTTAATCTCAGCGTTCAGAGATTCCAGAAAACGCTTGAGCATATACGCCGCAGAAGTTCCTTCGTCTTCTCCGGCAGTATCCGTTACCACGCCTACACAGTGAGGTAAGTTCCCCAATCGGTCTGAAAATCCTCCGCCTTTCATATCTACAAGCATAAGGTTAAGATCCATAGGAGAAAATTTCATACACAATCCTATTAAATAAGTGATTATTGATTCTGATTTACCCGATCCTGTTGTTCCGGCAACAAGCATATGAGGACCGTCCGCTTTTTCATACAAATCAAGATACATAGATCCGTGTTCATTTTTGCCTATCGGAACGCATAGATTTCTGGTCACGTCATTTTTTTCTGTATTTTTCCAGCTTTCAGCTATGCTTCGCCTTACTTCTCCGTTCTCAATCTTCTCTGAGTTATAACCATAAAGTTCAAACAAAGTAACCATAGACGGAACGTTACCGTTTTCCGCAACTCGCGTATAATAAATTGCGCTAAGCTGCTTAAAAGCAAGAGCATATTTGTCTCTGTATTTTTCATGATCGAAAATGTATTCATTCCGGAAATATTTATATTCAATAAGCTTATCTGTATCGTTTGCCTTAGTTTTATCATCCTTATCCTCGCTTAAAACGTTCAAAGTTTCTCTGCTGAGAATATTGTATCTAAGACTTACTTTTCTCTCCTTTTCATTTTCTTTATCAATATTAACAATATTACCGCAGTATTTCGGCAGCATATCCTTTACCGCCTGAATAAAAATGAAAGTCAATCCAAGCGAGTTTACATATGGTTCTCCTTCTTTCGGAACTTCGGGCAGATATTTTGAAAAACCTGTTTCCTTAATATCATAATCATAAAAAACCACGCATACAACCTGAGTTTGCTTCTGATCCGAAATTCCATCCTCAATGTCTTCTCTTTTATTTGAAGAACGATTATTCATAATACTCAGAAGCTGTCCAAAAACTATACCGGAGCTTTCTTTATCAAAAACAAATTGTGAAATACCGTCAAACAGTTCGTTGGTATGCGGTAAATATCTGTAATCTTCTATAAGCGCATTCTGCCTTTCAAGATTCTTTTCTTCATCAAAGAAAAAAACAAACTGAATATCTTCAGGCGAATGATAATATGACAATTCAAATATAATATGACGAATAAAACTATGAGACGTTTGAATATCGTTTGAAATTACGCCCAAAGCTCCGCAGTTTTTCAGGTCAAGCAGCAGGGGAGGGTTTTTTCCGCTTACGCTTCTCAGGTAATTAAAGCCTATAATTTCATCGTTTTTCTCATCTACTCCTTTATTAGCAAAATTATATGCCAGATCCGTAAGTAAAAATTTGTTTCTTTCCTTTTCAGAAATTTCTTCGGGCGTTAGCTTTTTCAGTTTTTTATCCGCTTTTTTTGAAGGAACTATTATATCAATTCCATCATTGCTTTTGCGCATCTTATAATATATATCATAAAAAATATTATCCTTCTTCTCAGATTTGATTTCAAACAGCGGTTTGACTTCATTGGATGTTCCAAGAGATATCTTCATAAAGTCATTATCATTTTGAGAACGAGAAAAAATAATATTGTTAATTTCGGACGTATTGTTAAAAAGGGTATCCATATTTGGATATACGCTGTTCAGATATACTATGTCGCTTTCTTGCCATTCTTTAATTGTTTTGATGATTCTTGAAATATAATTTTCATAATTGGTTTTCCACTCTTCTACGTTTTTCTTATAATCAGTTCTTTTTTTCATATAGCTGTAAAATGAAGTTACCAAAGATACTACGCCCATTGCTCCTGACATCAAAAGCATTGTATTTCCCATAGACGATGCGCCGGGCGCCAGCCTCATTATCAAAAATCGTGCGGCAAGCATACCTCCTGTTGAAAGTACCGTAGGAATAACTACATCAAGAAGCGTTGATTTATCCCTTTGAGGCATATCGTTCGGAGATATAATATCAATCACAGAAGATTCGATAACATTTAGTCTGCGGGTACTTATATTATATTCAAGAGAATCCTTTTCCTTCAAAATATAACTGTTTTCAACCTTCGTAAATAAAGCAGAATTCTTCACTTCGGTATTTAGTGTAACTAAAATACAGCTTGACGTAACAAATCCAAGCTTAAAAAGTTCCATGTCATAAATTCTTTTACTTTCTTCTCCGTCTTTTACCTTTTGTGTAAAATCAATAATACTATGACTGCCCTTTGACGTATATAGTACTTGAAGTTCCTTGCGTGTACGGATATATTCATCAAAAAGCTCGAAACAATCTCCATATTCCTTTGATTTTTTCAATCCATAATATATAGCTTCAATCAAAGCGCTGAGCGTAATGTCCTTAAGCACGAGAAAAGACAAAATTTGAGTTTTATGATTATTAAATTCAAATTTTGTAGAAATCATTATTTCGTTATTCTTCATATCACAGTTCCTTGAATTGTTTAATTATTTCGCCGACGTCTAATTCTGCATATTTTTTGGGAATTATAATATCGGCAAACGTTGGTTTAGCAATTTTAAATGAATTAATGGTTCTTACCGCTGCTGCCGGTTTAACTTGTGCAGAAATTTTAACATCAGTATTTTGAATCTTTAAAAAATTTTTCATTTTAATTTCCGGTTTGGATATTTCAGACATTTGGGGTTTAACTGTCTGAAGCTTTTCAAAGGTTTTTATATTGACGTTATTAGCTATATTCGTATTAACGCTAAACTTGCATATATCCGGTTTGCTGAATCTGTGGTGTTTGAATCTTATTTTCTTTATTTCAGGCAGTTTTGCTTCAGCAAGCTCAGGCATACTAAACGGTTTAATATTTGCAGCTCCGGCATTTACCGTAATGCTGGGGGCAGGCTTCGCAGGAGGCTGAAAACCTTTGATTTCAACTTTAGGAATATACACACCGGACATATTCTCCAATACGGTTTCCGGCATTTTAAATGACCTGAAATTAATATTACTTGTAACATTGATTTCAAATTCAGGTTTATTAATTTTTATAGGTTTAAAATCGTCAATTTTTATATTTGGTTTATATATATCTGAATAAGCTTTCAATTTAAATTCAGGCATTTTAAAGTTTTTTATATGAATATCATGTCTGTTATTTGTTTTATTATTAAACTTAGGCTTATCGGGTTTAACAAAAGACCTCTCAATTTTACAAGGTTTTGATATGTTGGATAAGACCACTTTAGTTTGAACAGAAGTATTGAAAGGCTTAAAGTTTATATTTAAAGGAGTATTAAATTTTACGTGTTCCTGAAGTACGGTATATACCTGAATAAAATTTCTATTAGGTACGGTTGGTTTAGAAAATTTTGTGACATTATATCGCCTCGGCTCGTATTTAATGAAACCGCTCGTTTTAGTAGTTAAGGAAGATATATTGTTCAATTTACTGCCGCCTTTAGTTACATCTGCTTTATTAATAATTTCAGATAAATCAATTTTAATATCTGATTTGCCATAAAGTTTAAGAGGAAGCTCAGGTTTAACCAAACGCTTAAAATTAAAGTTCGTAGGTTCGGGTTTTGTGAAAAATGCCGACGGACGCTCTTTAATAACGAAGACAGAGTGCAATGACGGTTTATACTCTTTGATTTCAGCTTTTTCAATTTCGGTAAGCTTTTCTACAAAAGCTGCTCTCTGACAATGGACTTCAAGTTCGTTTTCATAATTCTCACGCTGTTTATCGGTAAGCAATAAAATTTCTTCTTCATTAAGTATTCTAAAAGCCATGTATGCACCTCCGAAAAAAGGCGCAGCCTAAATTATTAATCAAAAAAATATCAGGCTGCGCTTTTTTTATGTATTTAACTGCCGCTTATATTATCCGCTATTTTCTGATCAACTTCTTCGAAGTTCCTTCTGTTTTCCTCAAGAAGAGTATGCATACCTTTGATTGCTTCAGGCAAATCGGTTTCTGCAAATTTTTTTATATCTTTATCAATTAAAGCTTGAAAAGCGTCCTTTGCCGCTCCCTCCATATCGGCAATTGCACTGGTTAATGAGCTGATCAATGTTTGTCCCGCTTCTGCATAAGAAGCACGACACGATTCAATTGACTGAAGAGCTGTAAGTACGCCCTGATTTACTATTCTGCATCCTGCCATAATTAATTACCTCCCATAGCTTTTGTGTTTTGCTCTGCAAGCTGATCGTCAAGACCGTCATTATCCTTCGGAATTGCGTCAGAGATTCCGTTTACTATTTCTTTTAAAAGCTTGATTATTTGTGCTACTGCTGTGCTTTCATCATTTGCGTCAGCAAGTTTAGTAATATTTTCATCGAAAAACTGTTTAAAACCTTGCGCCGCACTTCCACTGAAATTGCCCGGTATCAATTCGCTCATCGTGCTTTCTAGATTTGAATACAGTGATTTTACTGTAGTTTCATACTCTTCAATCGCACTTATTGCGCTATTGATCATTTCCGGCGTCACATTTGCTGGGGTTAGATAGCGATACTTTTTACATCTACCATGTTGCGGCGGTCATG
>ERZ827186.1844-NODE-1844-length-15966-cov-4.000063_pt1 | contig 15966 bp, 7 predicted proteins | sample MGYA00519918_ERZ827186 | MGnify/ENA primary metagenome ERZ827186 (study PRJEB31778, sample SAMEA3449275) | human gut metagenome | biome: human gut; feature: human-associated habitat; material: faeces | place: United Kingdom | collected 2010/2012 ...
GAAAGCGCGCCGCCTGTAACGGACGTTTGCGTCTCGTGCTCGGTCGTCATGACGTTCACCGAAATCGGGACAGCGGCGGTTTGGGCGCCTGCAACGGTCGTTGAAACCGTATCGATATTGACGTAGTCGCCTGAGAAGATGTCTACATCACCCTAGGCGAACAAGTTTGAGCCTGAAACCGTCGTGGTGGTATCGCCCCCATGATAGGTGACGCTTACCGTCCCGGCTCCGGCTCCCGTCACCGAGCCCGACCCATTAATCACAAAGGTCTTATACGTTTCGGTGCTTGTCGCCCCAATAGATAGTCCACTTACCCTTTGCTCTGTGCGATCGCCGACAAGCGATGCGCCGACATCAATGTCGCCCACAATGCCATCGTTAATGACACTATCGGCCACACCTTTATTAACGGTTCCCGTCTCAGTTGAATTGCCTGTGTGTGTAAGATCGGAATTCGTGACCGTTGCCGAAGTCGTCCCCTTTTTCTCATTGACGGTGACGCTTAACGCGGCCGCATAAGAAGTGGAGCCTGAAGCATTGCCCGTATAGGCCCCGATCGTATCATCGCTTTGAGCGTTGACAATCCCGTAAGCGTCCACGTTGCCGGTGATATTGGTAAGCTCCGCCCGCGTATCAGACGTAATCAAATTGATGGCAACAGAACCCGCACCGGCCCCCGTTTGGCCCCCGGCACCGCCGATCCCGATCGTATCGATATCGTTATCGGTGTGAGCCTTAACGCTTAAAGAGTTTGCCTCAAATTGAGGGGCTTCTTCGGCCGTTGACTTTTGATCAGCGGTTAATGCCGCTCTCGTCTCATTATCAATGCGGTTAACCGCAATACCAAGCCCCACGCCCGCCGTGGTTCCATAAGCAGCGGTGAGACTCAGGTTATCAATATCGGCATCTTCAAAGGCTTCAATAGAAACGTCTCTGAGATCGCGGCCGACCAAATTATTAACCGTTGCGCTCACTTTGCGTTTGATGTCGTTCACACCTGCAGCGCCCGCAAAGCCCACGGTTCCGGTTGAAATGCCGGCTGAGACCACAAGGGTACTGACGTGATCAGTAGCCTCAGCCTTGACATCAATATCGGTGGAAATGTCTGCTTCACCGGCAGCGGTTTCGTTTGTAACCGTAATACCGTTGACACTCACCGCCGTTCCCGGACTATCTTCGCGACCCGAAATACTGTAGGCCACAGCACCTGAGACGCCTGCGCCCTTGTCGCCTGCCCCCACAGTCACGTTACCGGCCAAAGTCCAAAGAGCGGAATCGTCTTTTGCGTGAAGTCTGGCGCTTGACGTGTTTTTAAGCGTGGCATTATTGAGCGCAATGCTTGCCGTACTTTGCACACGATTAACAGCCACCGCACCCCCGAAACTCATCGACGAGGAAATCGCGCCGTCCGCGGACGCGGCCCACGCGTCCGCCTCATTTTGTGCGGTCATTGTCAAGGATCCGTCATTGACCTTGAGATTATTGGCGTCAATGTCAGCGCCGTTATTGGTGTTCATCACCACAACGCTGCCTCCGAGGGCAACGTTTGAGTCGCCTCCGACGCTCACGCCCACGTTACCGGCAACATTAACGGTGACGGCGCTGTTACCCGCTTGAAGGGTTGTATCGTTTAAGGTGGTCGAGAGGTTGTTACTGGTGGCCGTTGCGTTTTGTGTCACGTTTGAAACCACAACGGAACCGGCAGCGCCGAAGTGCACAATGTTACCTGAGCCGCCGTTACCGGCTGCACCCGCTGCAACGCCGACACTGACCACATTGGCCTCTGACGACTGCAAATACTGAGCGTTCGTAGCCGACCCATCCGTTGTCACCGTGACATTGCTGGAATTTGTAGAAAAATCATTATCGATGCGGTTAACCAAGACGCCTGCTGCACCGCTGTTGTCTTCCGGCGCAATACCGAAAGAGGCTACAACGGTTGTCTGCAGCATATTGGAGTCATCCAAAAAGTCACTGACCCGCGTGGGATCGCTCGCAACAGGGTTATTGTTAGCATCCTTCTTGGTGATGAGCCCCACTTCCTGATAAAACTGCGTGTTGGTGAGCTCATCGGTGGCATCGGGGTACCAATTCTCTTCGGTTACCGCATCAAACGCGGCGTTTTCCTGATCGTTACTGTCACGAGCGGCGACCTGAAGTCTGGCGTTGTCCCCTTTAAGCGTAATCGTTGAGTCGGAGAGCCCGGCTGAAATGGTATTGTCAAGGTCGCTCGAAGCGGCCGCCCCCGAAAACGAGAGTGCAGAATTACCCAAAGCGATCTGAGCCGAGACTGCCGTTGTGACTTGCGTAAGCGAACTTAAAGCGCGCACGTCTACAGTATTGAGTCCCGAAAGCGTTGAGTGGCTCAACGTGGAGGATACGGTATTGTCTAAGTCCGCTACCGCAAAGATGAGCCCCAACGTGGCGTTACGGTTGTTGGACGCCGTCGTTAACCCGAAGCCCGTGCCGCCTGTGACCTGCGTCTCACCGCTCCAAGCGGCCTGATCGTAGTGAGTGTCATTAAAAAAGTTTTGTGACCAGGTCAGGCCAGAAACCGTTGCTGTAGTCTCCGTATCGAGCCAATTAACCGACACATTGCCGTCAAAGGCCCAGTTACTTTGGCTATTGCCGGCGCTTACTGCAACCGCCAAACCTTCAGCAACAAGCGTGCCGTCATTGATCGCGTAAATATCGGCTTCTTTGGTGTAGCTTCCAAAAACCAATCCCGGATTGCCGTTCGTTTGATTGCCGTCGATATTAATGGTAGTGCTGTAGGAGCCTGTGTTGCCTGCAATGGCGCCTGCAATACCTAAGGCGTTATTAACGGAATTGTTTTTCTTCACAAAATTGATAGCAGCCGATCCCGCCCAAGCACCAACCCATTTGTCGGTCACGGCATTGATATCAATCTCGGGGCTGTTGATCGTGAAGTTATCGACATCAATTGTGACACCATTGTCACTATCTAAATCGTTCCAGGCGATGCTGCCCGCAAAACCCATTTGGAAGTGACTGGCCTCGCTTGAATTCGCAGCTGAATTTTGGCTCGTGATCCCTGCGGTGTTTGACGCCTGGCCGTTGGCGCCGTTGCTGCCGAACCGTTGGTCATTGGTCTGACCGTTTCCGGCCATCGTGTTACTCGTGGAATTATTTTGATCCTGAGTATTAAAAAGCTTATCGCGAATGCTCGAGGCTAATTGAGTGCTCTGCGTCTCAAGCTTATCGGCAAGAGTGGAGATTTTGCCCTGTGCTTTATCACCGTACTGAGAAACCTTATCGCCGATGCCTTTGAAAAAGTTCTTGATGATTTCAATTTTCGAATTCGGATCAGCAGGCGGCTCGGGGTCACTTGTACCGCTCATTTCTGCGACAAGCGCCGCACCGATTGCATTCATCGCCAAATCGGTATCGGCTGAGAGGATAATGGAATCATCTTGTCCATTGTCCGAATAAAGACCGCCATTGATAAATGTGGCAATGCTTGTACCGTTAAGATAGGTATCGTTATCGGCAATGGTGAGCGTATTGGTGAGACTCCCTAAGTTAAGAGCAAAGCCCGCGGCCACCCCAATTGATGCACCTTCCCCGTAACCCACGTCAATGGCGCCCGCAATCGTTTGAATGTCATCGTTGCGCGCTGCATCAAGCACAATAGAAGGGGCACTCACTTGCGCTTCATCGTCAAAGTACAGAGCATTGTTGGCATCGATATCCGAGATGCTCACGAGGGCATCTAAGCCGAAACCGCCTTTCGTGATGTCGGCCGAGGCGGCAATGGGAATGGAGAAAATACCGTCCGTGGCATAAATGCCTGAGACATCGTCTCCGTCAATGACGGCACCTTCTCTGACATAAACCTTATTGTCCGTCTCTAAGGATTGATAAAGAACGGTGCCCCCGATGGAACTCGCATCCGTCGTGACGGGAATCGTAATGCCCGCCAAAGACCGGATGTGCCCTGCAAGGGCTGCCGATTCGTTTAATGAGCGGCCGGCAACCGTCACAGCACCGAAAAGACCGCTTTCAGGCGCTTGACCTTGGTTATGGGCTGTAAGATGAACGTTTTTGCCGATCGTAAGGGTTGAGGCCGTATCCTGAAGCAAAATGGCAAAGGATCCGGCAGCATCCCACGAACCTTCAGCGCCTGACCCAGAAGCCGAGACGGACGTATTGACGTAATTGGTGGGCTGCACAAAGGCAAAAAGACTCTTGCCTAAATCAACGAGGCTGATACCCGTTTGCGCCAGGGGTTGTGCAAGGGATAAAAATTCACCGGCGGTGGACGCAAATTCACCGAGCGCCGTACCCAACTGAGATAGTTGCTCACTGAAACTTAAGTCATCGGCGCTCACCTTCTCAAAAGCCTCATTCATGAGCGCTGCTTGCTCTTGAACCTTCTTCCACTGTTGGTCAAAAGCGGAGTCTTCACCGTCGTGGCTTCTGTAAATCGCTTCTAAGTCGGCTATAGCGTCGTTAAAAGCATTTTTCATCGCCTCGATTCGGTTATAGGCAATAATGGCTTCATTGGTAACATTGAGGTTCCCGGCATTGACGGTAAGATTTGCTCCGTCGCCGATCGTCAGGTCTGACTCAACGGTGTGCTCGGCGTTACCGGCGAGTTCCACTAAAAGAGCAAGCGACCCTTGAAGCTTCGAGCGGTTTCCTGACTCATCCGCTTCATTTCTCACGCTTGAATTGGCGATAAAGTGATGGTCCCAGATTTGAGCGCGAGAGGAAATATCCATGCCCTCTTGAGCCACGATGGAGTAACCGGATGAGGCAGAAGGGTTAAGCGTCAGATCAGACGTTTGTGAGCCTTTGACGACCGCGACGGCCCCACCTACTCGGGCCGAAGGCGAAGAATAGGAACTGTTAATCGAATTCCAGCTCTTATCAAAAAGGGTATTTAAAAAGTTGGTGCTTAAAGACGAGACATAGGACGTCACCTTATCCATCATGCCGGAGAGATTGACGGCGTTATCAGAGGTCACATCATAAGAAGTCGTGTTGTTATCGGACTTCAAAACAACGTTTTTGGCAGTACCGGTAAGCCCCGTATCAATCGTGAGGTTACTGTCCGTATTGAGTTCCGTGTAGTTAAAGGCCAGGCCCCCGTAGCTGTTTCTACCGGCAGAAGCCGCAGCTGTCGTTTCAACCGTATTGGTCTGAAGGGCTTGGGCGATGTAGTCATACGTACCGGAAGTTCCGTTCAGAGTCACCGTTGCATCTTTATCGACCGTGACCGAACTGCCACCCGTAAATTGTCCGAACGTGAACGCCGTCTGAACATGATCGGAATTCATGGTCGAAGAGGTCGCTGCAAGCGTCACATCGAGATTGTCGGCACTTTGAATCGTGAGGTCGCCCGCAGAGGTCAAGTCGCCTGAAATGTTGACCGAGGCTTCGCTATCGACTAAACCCACCACAGCGGCAACCGACGGAATAACTTTGGAGGCAGTCTGATTGTTGAGAAAGTCAATCAACTGAATTTTTGAAGTCGCCGTGCCGATTTCAAGACGCGTATCGGCGTTGGCAGTCACTGAAAGACTTCCTGCATTTGAGGTGAGTTTAGCCGTATCGGCAACCGTTACATCAGCTCGGGTTTCTAAGTCTGCGTAGGCAACAGCTTCATTAATGGGTGTGGTAGAGCCCAAAATTTCAAGAGATAAACCCTGTGCCGTGCGAATGACGCCTGAATTATCAATGCGGTTTTCGGCTGTCGCATCAACCGTGAGTTCTTTTTCGGATTGAAGGGTTCCGGTGACCGTTACATCGGCATTGATGCTCGCTAAATTGTGATTGCCCTCAACGAGAAATTGTCCGGCATCTTCTTCCTCTTTTAAGGTGCCTTCGACATCATAGGTGCCGTTTCCGGCCAATGCCGTCACCGTGAGCTTTTCTCGAGACGACACCTGACCGTCAACCTTCACCTCTGCGGTGATCGTGGGGTTTTGATCGGCTGAAGAGACAGCCGACGTATCGGCTCTGGCGAGCAGTAAAACGTCACCTGATCCCGCCTCTTGAGAAAGCGTAAAAGAACCGTCTTCAATACCCGAAGCGGTAATAACGGTCTGCCCATTACGGATGTTGACCAATTGACTGAAGTCCGTCACGCCGCTTCGAACCACGGCACCTTGATTGACGTGCACTTTGCCTGAAGCAAGTGAGACCTGATTGCCCGCATTGATACTGCCTGAAATGGTGATGATGGCATTAGGGTTAATGGGCACCTGAGCTTGACGCAGCTTCTGGTATTGTGCGGTACTCATATTGGCCATGGCACCGTCATCAATTTCACTTAATTCATCATAGGTATCTTGATCAGGGGTGATCGCCGTAAAGCTTCCCGCATTGATGACACCCGTGGACCCCACCGTCATGCCGGAGGCCGACACAAACATCAGATTGCCGCCGATCTTATTGTCTTTAATGGCGTTAACAGTACCGTCAACCTTAATTTCGTTGTTGACAAAATTGACAAGGTCGTTTGTGCCGTCTTTAAACTTTAAGTTCGCAATGTGTTGGGCTTTCAGTTCAAAATGCTCAAACTTATTGATCCCGATATTGTCTTTGGCGTAGTCGGTCGTGATCGTGTGCACATTGCCGCTAGTTTTGATTTGGGTATGCGACCAGTTACTATCGGCCTGAATATTGGTTTGAGTAACAGGGGCAGCGATGACGGGTGGCGCAAGCGCCAAACCGGCAGTGAGGGCTCCCGTTAAGGCAGCGGGGGCGACAAGCTCCACAACGCTTCGGGCTTTACCCTTCGTGCGGCGCTTTTTCGCTTCATCGGTCACCACGTGACATGCTCTTACCCGATTCCACAAAACCTTATAGACCTTATTCATATGCGAACCTTTAATCGTTCAGGCCTTGCTTTTTAACTTCAAAGCAAAGGTCTTTAAATTTCTTCCATCTTTGCGCAACAGTCGATTTACCACAAAATGGTTGCGCTGATATCGGCGCGGGCAGAACTCACGTGCCCGGCCTCACCGATATCTTTATAAAGCGGGACAGCGCCCACCACCTCAATGCTTGCGCCTTTAAAGAGCGGCCAACGAACACCTAAGCCCACGCTTGAGAGTTTTTTAGCCGTGTAAGGGTTAAGCCCCGAGAGTCTGCCGTAGTCCCAAAAACCGTAGAGTTCGGTCTCGGGTCCCAGGAAATTCCAGCCGGCTTGAGCATTCACATAAAACCCGTTCTCAGACGACAAAATGTCGTTTTCATAGCCTCTCACACCGCTTACGTGCCCCAGGTAAAAGTAGTCAGCGGTCATCATATCGTCGCCCGAGAGCTTTGCTTGCCACGCACCCGTGAGCGTGAATTTCACGGTATCGGTGGCGCTCACGCGCGCCATGAGGTTCCCTTTAAAGAACTTGTAGTCGCGGTCATTGTCTTCAAAGACGTTATCTTTGGCGTCAGCCGAGACGAAGCTGTTATTGATGTAAAAAAGGGAAGATTCACCCAAATAAATGGGCTCTAAGCCGATGCTCACGGTTTCAATTTCCGTGTCATTCATGCGGATTGAATCAAAGACATCGGTTTGTGACTCGCGACTTGTATACTCCGCAAAAGCCGTCCACTTCATGTCGTTAGTGACCCAGACCGGGTGATCCAGTCTTACATTCCACAAAAGGGAATCCCCCGTAATATCCATGGAGCGTGAGGGGCCGCTAATGATTTCAACTTCACCGTAGGAGACGCCTGCGGTGATTTTGGTGCCCTTAGCCGTCAGGGGCATGGAGTAAGTCGCAAGGACACTGTGGCTACCTTGACTTACTGTTCCGAGTAACGTTGCCGCATCGCGCCTACCCAAAACACTGCGGTTCGTAATCGATGCGCCGAGCCTGGGCCTGCCTGTTGATTTGGCGCCAGTCGTATCGGCAAAGATCGCTCCCGTCCAGTGATCGGGCTCGTGCACGCCGATGACGTAACTTGTCGTTTCTTCCTCACTTCCCGGACGAATATCAACGGTGAGTAAGACGTCATTGGTCATATTGAATTCAACCAAATCGTCGTACATGTCGGAATAGTTTGCAACTTTTCCCTTTTCAAAATCAAAGGCGCTCAGAATGTAGGACGTGGACGTATTCTCGTTTCCCACGACCGATACATCATCGGTCTTGCCTTCAACAAGCGTAATGTGAAGAACCCCGTCTTTGATGCGTTGCGGTTTGAGCATCGCCATGCAGACCACATACCCCTTTTGCTGATAAAGTGAATTGATGGCATTGAGAATCTTGGATAAATCTTTCGCATTGATTGTTTGCCCGACCCAAGGCGCAACGGCTTTTTGAATTTCGTCTTCGGTTAAAACCGAACTTTTATCATGCGTGATGCCTGAGAGGTGAAATTCAAAAGAAGCGTCCATGGGAGCGGCTTCATGCATCGGCACGGATTTTTGGGCGGGTGAGGCATTCTGGCGAAGAGAGTTGATTTCTTCTTCGATACGATAACGGTCTAAATCCTGATGCAACTGTTGCAGGTCACGATCGGCCGTGCGGGGCACAACCGGCACGGTCTGGGCTAGCGCCAGGCTCGATGCTGCCAGCGTAAGACAAAACACAAAAAAGCGCATGAAAGCACTCCGTTTGGTGGGATCAAACGTTAAAGGGAAAAGGGTTGGGGCAATGCTTGTCCGTTCGATTGGAGTGTAGCAAAAAATTTTGATGGCGGAATCGGTCTAAGTGATTAGTTTATAAAGGTTTTGTTGTATTTTGGAAATTGTTTCTTCAAAGTACGTCTGTATGACTTAAACGGTAATTATTTATCAAAGAATAATGCAGGTTTTAGCGCCAACCTTTTTCCATTCCCCGTCCATAGTCAAAGACGTGGGCGTTATTGATCGCCTGCCAGACTTTGCGCATTTTAAGACCCGTTTCGCGAGTTACAAAAAGTGAAGACAATTGCCCGTGAGGCATACCCAATAAGTCGCTTGCTTTCTTCTCCCAAGGCGTTGAATGTTCGATACGTTCCCAAGCCTTTAATTCATTTTGAAGCATCAAAGCGACTGCAACGCCGGAAGGAATGGGAACCGGTAATGCTGAATGCTGCCACTTGCAACTTACCAAAACCGGAATGGCCCCTTTGGCATAAATCGGGCAATCCAAGATTTCGGCGGTGATTTCATAGACTTTATTTTTACGGAATGACGCTACGCTTTTAATCAGCTCATCCACACACTCTTCTGAATAGGGACATGTTATAAAGCCGTGAGCAAAATAAATCGTGTGGTCCAAATGAGGATAACCGCACGCCTCTTCCGGGTAAAAATAGTCATGAAGCTTTGACTTTTTAGCCGTCATTAAAGGGTGCCAGGTGGGATAAGTGTGAACAACCGGACCGATGTAGAGTCTTGAGAGTTTCTGGATTAAGACGGACGCAGCTTCTTTTTCAGTCTCGTTCAAATTGGTGTGGGGGCCTGCGAAATAATTTAAAGCCGCTTTTAAGCCGTCGCTTTTTGCTTCTTCTGCGCGGAAGGCCATAATGCAACTCCTTTTGATGCTGGCTTATTTACTCATAATTATGCACGTTTTTCTAATTTTATGTCATATTTCATTATTAATCAATCATTTATCATTTTAAAAAGTTCTAAATAGTTAAAAAAATTTGACAAATCTATCAACCAACAAATCAAAAACGCCAACTTAAATTTCAATCAGATATTAAAAATCTATAAAACAAATCTAATTCATTTCTTACTATCAGAACTGTTGATTGATTTAAGTTGAAATTTTGCTCATTAATCCCTGACTCCCTCAATTTTTCATGCACTTTCTGACTAAAGCAGTATTGTCTTTTCTTTTCAAGAAATTTTGTCAACGGAACCGATGCCAATCTTTTTTTATCGATACATTTATGAGTAATATGAGGGACTATTGTCTTAAAACGCAACTCTAAAAAGAGTTCTTTCGGATACGTCATTTGCATTAACCACAAAACATAATGTAATGCAACAGGGTATCGAATATAAGGAATGCACCTATATGCTTCACAAGAAAAAACAATATCTACTGCTTGAATAACGGATCCGTAAACTATCCTATAAAAATTAATTGCATCAGAACTATTTAAATCCACAAAATTATTCAAGTGTGAAATAGCATTTTGAAATCTTTTCTCAAAAGGTAAGGACTTGTCATCGTATTCAGTAAATAAAAGAAAACTTTCTGCGTCTTTTTTTAAATATCTTTGAATGCTTTGTAAGTTAGAACACTTTCTAAAATAGTCGTCAATATCTTCTATATTCTCGAAAAGATGAATAAAAACTTCTTTGGCTACATCCAGCAGAAAGGTTTGATCCTTTAACTGTTGATCATTTGATTGATTCAATATTCTGAATGGTAATACAACCACTGATTCACTTAAATCTGTCAAAATTCTGAGATTATCCTCCATAGTACAGCATATTTGACCATAGAAATTTCTTAAAGATCCTTCATTTGGTAACCTCTTAGACATTGCAACGTATTTACTTAATGGATCATCAAGTACTGGCTTATCGCAAAATAGCAATAACGGCAAATGTTCATTATCTTGGTAATCTAGTCGAGACACCCCTGTAAATACGTATCTATCATTCTTTTGGATAGTTTCAAGAAATAGCCGAACAGCTGCGATGTGTCTTGTCCAATAGACGTCGATTTCATCTAATACTTCTATAGTGTTTGAAGTATTCAAACATTGCAAAAGCTCGAGCAATAATTGCCGATAATTTTGTTGGATGCAATTAATTTCACAACTCAGCAAGTTGGGATTCAAAATCTATAACCTCTTTCATCAAATCAGAAGGAATACCATAAATTTCATTCAAAAACTTTATAGTTTTATTCATAACCATAATACAATCGGGCAACACTGTCTTTAATCGTATATCCCCTTCTATATCTGGTATGCAATGAAATTTATGAGCAGGGTTATTACACGACAAAAGCGTTGACTCACGAATAGCACCCCAAAATCCATGCACATACGAAGAGTCATAATCGTAATATAGACCATACAATTCATTTTCATCGACTACGTCTGCTTTTTTACGGATATTTTGTTTATCAAAATACCTAGTATCCATATTTAAAAACTCTTCATCTTTATATTGGTTTACGAGTGCCTCGATATATATTTTTTCAAAATGCGATTCTTTTGAGGAAGGATGGTCACGATGCTTTGTCAAAACTAATTTATACATCCCCAGTCCATAAAACTGATAATCTTTCCAAATATTTTTGTGCTCAGCTTCTTTCTTTACTAGATACTTCATCATAATAAGATCTTCAATCAGGACACGAACACAACCTCTCCCGAATATAGAGTTAAATAAATTATGATCACTACATTCTTTAAGCTGTTTATAAGAGTATGTTGCAATTCCCAATAAGACAATCATCTTGTCATCTAGGCGTTTCGTAGATAAAAATAAATCTTTTAAATAACGGAAAATTGCATGTAAATTTTCCATGTACGAAGAAATGTCTCGATTTTCCTTCGGAAATGCAACCATATATGCCTCGCATTCAGTTATTTCACTTAAACAGTCCCAAAATTCTCGTAAATATTGAGAATTTGTTTGTTCTGTAGCTAAAATCATCATTTCACGGACTCTGACAGGTGGACGAATAGAACGCATTCTTTCATCATCATGAGGCAACGTCGCATATAGCTCCAAGTTGTTAAGTTCTGTTTCCGTGAAAGACAATAAACCAGAAATAAAAGCAAAAAATAGAACAATATAGCGAATATCCGTAGACTCAAAAGACTGATGATCACTTAGACTACGCATAAGTTCTGTAATTGTCTTGCTTCTATCCCTAATTTTTAATTCTTTGCAAAAGAAATAACGCACAAAAACAGGAGCTCTTGTCAATGTTAGGTAAACAGTTAATGGAGCTAAAGCTTTTTTAGGAATAACTGTAAGTAGGAAGTCGTAAAATTTTTCTTGGATTTGCGAATCTAATTTCAGAATCTCTGACATCCTTGGAGTTTTAAGAGTCGGAGCCAGATCGTGGAGTTTCGAAACAACTTCCAATGACTTTTTCAGTCCTTCTTTTCTTTCAAACTCTCTGAAAATTAACCCTATCCACAAATATTCAGGAACTCTCCCGTAAAACCAAGATTCAGATCCTCCCATTACATGTAAAGAAGGAAGTTGGTTCAAAGGAGTTACAAACTCCCCTTTCAATAAAGTGTGTGCAGACAGTAGACTAGGTTTCATCACATAAAACAAAACACTTGTGGGAAAATTTTAACCCAAGTTTGGTTGTAATGAAGTCTGTAAAATCTCTACGAAGTTGTTAGGGGCACTATGGCAAAAGATAGTACGCTATCTTAATACATGATGACCAGTATCGAATCATCAGATCAGAAAAAGTGATCACAACCCGAGCATTTTTTCGCAATAAGAATGCAAAAAGAACTTGATTAGATTGGCAACCAAACAATGGCACAAGTCGGTTTTTAAGTGGCGCTACGCGCTTTTAGAAATGAAGCTTGTTTTTGGTGACCGATTACGGCTTGAATAAAGCGGTCGCTGCAAAATTGGGCTTTTTCGTTCCTGCTACGCAGTCACTTCAAAGCCCAATTTGCAGCGAAGGGATTGAACCCAAATTTGAAAGGATTTAAACTAAAGAACCTTCAGACACAGATTTCGTTACACTCCCTAGAATTCGTTGCAGTTCAAAGTCACTCTAGCAACAATAAGTTCTCTTAAACTCATCTGAAGTCATTACCATTACTCTCTTATAGAAAAAACCCTCAATGTGTTCTGGTATATATGGACGAAACGGTTTTGAGGAGTGTTTACTTCCTAGTTTCGCCAATTCCCTTCTGGGATCATGATTATTAGTAACCAAAACAAAACACGCTTTTTCCCTTAGCCATTTTGTAGAAACAACATCTTTGTCAATAAAAATCAGCGCAGAATCATATATTTTTTGGACCAATTCCTTAATTTTTACATCACCCGCCTTAAATTCCACAAACACATAATTTTTACCACTATCGATAAAAAGTCCATCGACCGAACAGGGACTACATTGACACCCTTTAAGATTTAACCTTACATATTCATTTTTAACAGCATCATAATTGACAATCTCACTTTCATCATCAATTAAACTCTTACAATGGTCTGAATCGAGAGAACACTTGGTAAGAGAACATTTAAAATCTTCATAACCCTTAGGTATTTGCATCTTTAATCGCTTCGTCTTCTATTGTTTGATAAGGCGCTGCTAACGAATCGTATATTTCTGACAAATTGTGAGTAACATCTCGAACAGAAACACGATTCTTTATATCAGACTTGGCAAAATAAAACTTAGCTACATCCGTTATCCGATACTTTTTGCTATATACATCTAATGCACTAACAAAATAAGGACTATGGGTTGTTAGCAGGATATGTAACTTTAAAGTTTTTTGTAATACCACTAACAATTCAGCAAATATCACTTGCCACTCCGGATGTAAATGGATCTCCGGTTCATCTAAGATGATCGTTCCTCTTTCTTTTATTCCTCCATTGGCAACTAATTCTTGTAATATCAAAAAAACTTTTAAACCTGCTGAAAGATTTTCTATAGAAAATGTTATCCCTGGATTTTTTTCATCTTTGAACTGTACACCTTCTTTATCTTTAACAATTCTACCGTGACATATTTCAGTGAATTTTTCATAAATAGGTCTAATTAGTTCGGTTCTAAGCAATTGTCTTATTTCCTGACGAACACTCTCATCATCAGTTTGTGTTGTAGCTTCCCCATTATCAAGAACCAACTTTACAGTATCAATAGCGTGGCCTTTAACAAAGTAAGGTAATACTGAAAATCTTGCTTCTAATAATTGCATCACACGATCGTCAATATAAACAGGTTGAATATCCAATGTTTGAACATTCTGAACGGATTTCACTCTATTATCTTCTATATTTATCGATGATGTTTTTTGTGAAATGGTAACCGCTATGCTAGCTCCTTCTTCCATATGAAAAATGTTCTGAATTCCTGAACCAAACTCATTTCGCAGACTAGTTAATAAGACATTATTTCGAATTATTTGATCATCGAGTAACAAGATTTGAGAAATTTTCTGCAAAGCAACACTTGCCTCTTCTGCAGAAAGCTCTAGAGGTTGAGTAAACTCGTCGAAAATTATCTTGATTCTTTCTTTTGATAGTTTTTGTTCTTTCAGTTTATCTATGATGAGCTTAGACGAAGAAAAAAGATCCTCAGTATTTTTATGATTGATCCATAGAGATACCATTACGCTATTTACAAGACTATATTTAGCATTTTCCAATCTTTTATCAAACTTATACATTGCATTAAATATTGCGTAAAGCGCCTTACCAAAAGTGCTTTTACCAGTACTATTAGGTCCTGCAATGACAGAAATCCCTGCAATTTCGATTTGCGAATCGGTTAAGATTCCAATATTTTTCAAATGTAATTTCATCTTTTTCCTAATGACGACAGCGTCAACGATTGCTCGAATTCTAACATGCGAGTAATAAACCGTGACCTAGAGATTATTAGATTGTTACACCAAAAGCCTTCATAACAATAGGGAGCTCATGGAAGGGCCACAAATATCACAGGACAGCCTCTATAACTTAAAATCGTTCTTATGACTCACCGTTGTCAACTCGGGTAGAGTCTCACTTTTGTGTTAGATCAAAAAACCTTTTCTTATTCGGATTGAAGTCCTAACGAAAATCAGTGGATTTAATACTTTTGGGATGCTGAATCATATAGTTAGCTTCATCAGTGTATGCAGTTTCTTAAATCGCCGTCGTTAATCAAACACAGATAGCCCTAACCCTTCCCGAGCCGACATGGGCGAGAATCTCCAACGGGTCAAGAGCCAAGCCCACTTAATGGTGGGGCCCCATCGTCAGATGGGGACGGACCGTTCATTGGGTTTGGCTCTTGACGAGCCACAGGACGATATCATCGCGGGCCAGCCCCGCGAAGTTCACGCAGCGGGGGTTGCTCAGCGGCGAGCGTCCAAGATGCGCTTGGCGCATTTAAATTCGTTCTTCTTTTATCAAACTTCTGTAATGCAGACGGTTCCATGTCGTCTCCTGTCTTACAGAAGTGGCTGTTCTCCACTCGGTTTTATTGTTTCAATTTCAATAACTCTTCGGTATGGATGATTCTGATTGTGTCGATGTATTTGCTTTTTAAAGTTTCAAGTTAAACGCATCTTGGCGTATTGAAGAAACAGTCGAGGTTTCTTATTCAGCCTGTTTGTCCTAACCGCCTTCACTAAGGCGTTGTCTCGGTTGCTATGATGGAAATCGTCCTGCTAAGCCTTTGTTATAAAGTGGTGTTAACTCACCGCGATTTTAAACAGGTTTCCTCAGCAGGACCCAAGCTTTTACATCATCTATTGGTTGACATCATCGACCGGGAATTCACTCACTATCGTTTGCTCTTAGGGATTTGAAATTGACAACACCTTTGCTTTGTAAGTCTCTTGACGTGAGGCCATTGCCCACAATGCACGGGCCATTCTTGCTGCCAATGCAACAGCAATAACCTTCTTCGATTTTCCCTTTTTAAGCAATCTTTTAACAAAATCTGGTTTATGCTTTTGTCGTAAAGCAGACATAGCACCATTCACTAACAGTGTCCTGATTGATCGATCGCCTCGTTTGGTAATGCCTAACATGATGGTTTTACCACCACTGCCGGTGTGACCCGGCACCAATCCCAAAAAGGCGGCAAAGTCACGTCCGGATCTGAATACACCGGGATCAGCTAACGCAACCGCCATGGCGCAAGCAATTAAGTCGCCCACACCCGGCATGCTTTTTAGTAACTTGGCCAAGTGATTATTTTCAACCACTTCATGGATGCGCCGGTTATATTCTTCGATCTTTTCGTCTCGATCACGTATGGCTTGAAGCTCAAGTTCCAAAGCATGATAAGTCACGCCGTTAATGCTCGTTTCAAGAGTTGCCAAAGC
>ERZ827186.1858-NODE-1858-length-15873-cov-4.796940_pt1 | contig 15873 bp, 14 predicted proteins | sample MGYA00519918_ERZ827186 | MGnify/ENA primary metagenome ERZ827186 (study PRJEB31778, sample SAMEA3449275) | human gut metagenome | biome: human gut; feature: human-associated habitat; material: faeces | place: United Kingdom | collected 2010/2012 ...
GTGACGTTGCTGTAGTAAATGCCCGTCATGGCGGCGCGCAGACTCTGCCACAGCCGGATGGGACATCCCTGCATACGCAGAAAATGATGGATGGCAAGCGCGTCGGTCAGAACATAGAGCATCCAGCTGAGCAGGCACAAAAACAGATAGGCGGGGCTCATGGTACGAAGCGCTTCCCCCAGCGCCTGCCGCAGCCCTCGTCGCGCATCTATGTCGGGCCGGGCAAATTGGAGGAGATCGCCGGATATTGCAAGGAGAACGGGATCGACGTGGTGATCTTCGACGACGAGTTGTCCCCTTCGCAGACGCGCAACATCGAGAAGGAGATGCCCTGCCGCCTGCTGGACCGCACGCGCCTGATCCTCGACATCTTCATGTCCCGGGCCCAGACGGCCTATGCCAAGACGCAGGTGCAGCTGGCTAATTACGAATACCTGCTGCCCCGGTTGTCGGGCATGTGGACCCACCTCGAACGCCAGCGGGGCGGCACGGGAACCCGCGGCGGCGCCGGCGAGCGCGAGATCGAGACCGACCGGCGCATCATCCGCAACCGCATCGCCAAACTGAAAGAGGACCTGAAAAAGATCGACCGCCAGATGGCCGTGCAGCGTTCGAACCGCGGTGCGATGGTCCGCGTGGCGCTGGTGGGTTATACCAACGTGGGGAAATCGACGCTGATGAACCTCATCTCCAAGAGCGAGGTCTTCGCCGAGAACAAGCTCTTCGCCACGCTGGACACCACGGTCCGCAAGGTGGTGTTCGACAATTTACCTTTCCTGCTCTCTGATACCGTAGGGTTTATTAGAAAACTTCCCACCGAGTTGATCGAGTCGTTCAAATCGACGTTGGACGAGGTCCGCGAAGCCGATCTGCTGGTGCACGTGGTGGACATCTCGCACCCGCAGTTCGAGGAGCAGATCGACGTGGTGAAACAGACCTTGCAGGAGATCGGCGCGGGCGACAAGCCCGTCTACCTGGTCTTCAACAAGGTCGATGCCTATACGTATGTCGAAAAGGACGAGGACGACCTGACGCCTCCGACGCGCGAGAACCGTTCGCTGGACGAGTTGAAGCAGAGTTGGATCGCACGGGCCAACACGCCTTGCATCTTCCTTTCGGCGCGGACGAAGGCCAACCTCGAAAAATTCCGTTCGGACCTTTACGGCATGGTGCGCGAGATCCATGCCGGGCGTTATCCGTTCAACAATTTCCTCTATTGACAACCAAACCTACACCCGATTTATGACGTTGCATATCCTTTCCGAGCAGAACACGGTTCTCAACAAATTCATCGCTCAGATCCGTGACAAGCGGATTCAGAAGGACTCGATGCGTTTCCGTCGCAACATGGAGCGCATCGGCGAGATCACGGCCTACGAGATTTCGAAGGCGCTCAACTACAAACCGTGTGTCGTCGAGACGCCGTTGGGCGAAGCCACCGTCGAGATGATCGACGACCAGTTGGTCGTGGCGACGATCCTCCGCGCGGGGCTTCCCTACCATCAGGGGTTCCTGAATTACTTCGACGACGCTCAGAACGCCTTCGTGTCGGCTTATCGCAAGAGCACCAAGGACGGCAAGTTCACCGTGAAGGTCGAGTACATCTCGTGCGGCAGTCTGGAGGGCAAGACGCTGCTGCTGGTCGATCCGATGCTGGCCACGGGATCGTCGCTCGTGCTGACCTACAACGCCTTGTGCGAGAAGGGCGGCACTCCCGCCTATACCCATGTCGCGGCGGTCGTCGCCAGCGAGCAGGGTCTCGACTATGCGATGAAGAACATGCCGCGCAAAACCACGACCATCTGGACGGCGGTCGTTGACGAGGAGCTGACTTCTCGGTCCTATATCGTTCCCGGTATCGGTGACGCCGGAGACCTGGCCTACGGCGAAAAAATATAGTTTTTCGATTTCAGCGGCGCATTTTCGCACTTCCCTCGCGGACCGAAATCTGCACCTCTGAAATCAAAAAAAAGTGTGAACGAACCGATGCGCCGAAAACTCGCTTTTCCGATTGCCGTATTCGCTGCGACCGTTGTGATGATGGCCGTGCAGAAGCCCGTGTTCATGGCTTATTACGCCGTGGAGGCGGCCGGAGCGGGCATCCGCGGATGGATCGACGTGCTGTGGCACGGACTGACGCTCGACATGACCGTCGCGGGGTATGTCACCGCGCTGCCGATCCTCGTGACATTGCTTTCACTGTGGCTCCGCCTGCCCGAAAAGGTGTGGCGGGGTGTGCTGACGACCTGGTTCGTGCTGGTCGCCGTGACGACGGCCGTGATCTTCGCCGTCGATGTCGCGTTGTACGAGCATTGGGGGTTTCGCATTGATTCGACGGTCCTGATCTACCTCGCCGATCCCGAGGAGGCGATGGCGAGCGTCGATTTCTGGCTCGGGGTGCGACAGACGTTGCTGGCGGCGGCTTATGCCGCGGGGATGATCTGGGTTTATCACCGCATCCTCGGCGTTTTCGACGGCCGGCCGGTCGGTTGGCGGGTCGCTTCGCTGGGCAGCCTTGCCGTCGTGATGCTCGCCGGATTCGATTTTCTGGCCATCCGCGGCGGCACGGGGGCTTCAGTGGCCAATGTCTCGAAGGTCTATTTCAGTTCGACGCAGTTTCTGAACCACGCCGCCACGAACCCCGTCTTTTCGTTCCTCGCCAGTCTGGGCGACCGGGTCGATTACGCCGACGAATACCCTTTTTTCGACGAGGCGGTGCGTGCCGCGAAGTTCGACGCTCTGCGGGGCAACGGTCCGGCGGCAGGACCCACGGAACCGGTGCTGAACACCGCGCGCCCTAACGTCGTGATCGTCATTTTGGAGAGTTTCGCCCGCACGGTCATGGACGCCGAGGTCGGCGGGGAGCCCGTGATGCCCTATATGCAGCGGCTGAAGGGCGAGGGCATCTGGTTCGAGAATTTCTTCGCCAACTCGTTCCGCACCGACCGCGGCGAGGTGGCGATCCTGAGCGGATTCCCGGCTCAGACACGCATGTCGATCATGAAACTCCCGGCCAAGAGCCGCAACCTGCCTTCGATAGCCCGTTCGCTGGCGGGCGAAGGCTATGCCACGAGCTTCGCCTACGGCGGCGACCTCAATTTCACGAATCAGTCCTCCTACATGTACGCTACCGGATGGCAGGAGTTGATCTGGCAGAAGGACCTGCGCTTCGACGCCCCTGCGGCCGACTGGGGTTATGATGACGCGCTGATGTGCGACTGGTTCGCCGATCGGGTGATTGCGCTGAGCGACGCCGGAAAACCTTTCCTCGCGGGGTTGCTGACGCTGAGCAGCCATACGCCTTTCGACGTTCCCTACTCGAAATTCGACGACAAAGTGCTGAACGCTATGGCCTTTTCCGACGAGTGCGTCGGAAAGATGATCAACCGCTTGAAAGCCTCTCCCGCGTGGAAAGACCTGCTCGTGGTGCTGGTCGCCGACCACGGCTACCCCTATCCGCGGATGCTGACCTACAACGAGCCGCTGCGCCACCGGATTCCGATGATCTGGACGGGCGGTGCCGTCGCCCGCCCGCGCGTCGTGGAGGATTACGCCGCGCAGATCGACATCGCGGCGACGCTGCTGGCCCAGCTGGGCGTCGCGCACGACGATTTCGATTACAGTAAGGACATCTTCGCACCGACCCCCCCCCGCAAGTTCGCCTACTACACCTTCAACGACGGTTTCGGCGTCGTGGACGCTTCGGGCGAGGCGGTGTGGGACGCTACGGCCGACCGGGCGGTGACGGCTACGAATTCCGAACTGCTCGATGTCGGCCGCACGATGTTGCAGACGACTTATACGGATATCGGCCGCCGCTGAAAATACCGCATTTTAGGTATTGCGGTACGGACCTTGCCCGAATATCTTTGTGCACAGAAAATAATACCTATATTTATGTATAAAAATGGTGGATATACGGGCGATGACAGGATGTGCGATCTGGTGTGCGACCGTTACGCCGTGTTGCAGGTGATGAGCCGTTTCGGCATCGCACTGGGGTTCGGCGACAAGACCATCGCCGAGGTGTGCGCCGAGAACAAGGTCGATACGGCGACGTTCCTCGCCGTGGTCAATATGCTGATGAATTTCGGCAACGGCGCCGAACTGGCCGGCGAGGTCTCGGTGCGTTCGCTGACCGACTACCTGCACAATTCGCACAGCTATTTCCTCGATTTCCGCCTTCCGGCCATCCGCCGCAAGCTGATCGAAGCGGTCGATTGCGCCCAGAGCGACGTGTCGTTCGCCATCATGCGCTTTTTCGACGAATATGCCGCTGAGGTCCAGCGCCACATGTCCTACGAGGAGCAGACCGTCTTTCCCTATGTCGAGTCGTTGCTCGCGGGCGAGAAGAGCACGGCCTATTCGATGGATATTTTCCGCCGCCAGCACGATCAGGTTGACATCAAGCTGCGCGAGTTGAAGAACATCATCATCAAATACTACCCTTCGGGCAGTACGAACGAGCTGAACGGCGTGTTGTTCGACATCTTCAACTGCGAGCACGAACTGGCTTCGCACAACGCCGTCGAGGACGAGATCTTCATTCCGGCCGTCGAACGGCTGGCGGCGACGGGGCCCCGCGTCGTGAAGCCCGAGCCGCTGAGCGCCCGCGAGAAGGAGATCATCGTCTGCGTGGTGAAGGGCATGACCAACAAGCAGATCGCCGACGCCCTCTGCATTTCGGCCCACACCGTCATCACCCACCGCCGGAACATCGCCGCCAAGTTGCAGATACACTCCGCGGCGGGGCTTACGATCTATGCCATCGTCAATAAACTGGTCGAACTCTCCGAGATCAAGGACACCATAACCGACTCGCTGTCATGACACACGAACACCATCACCACGATCATACGGTCACCTCGCTCAACAAGGCTTTCATCTGGGGCATCGCCCTCAATGTGGGCTTCGTCGTCGTCGAATTCGCCGTCGGCCTCTGCTACGGTTCGATGGGACTGTTGTCCGACGCCGGACACAACCTTTCCGACGTGGCCAGCCTGCTGCTGGCCATGCTGGCGTTCCGGCTGGCCCAGGCCCGGGCCACGCCCAAATACACCTACGGCTACAAGAAGAGCACGGTGCTGATCTCGCTGCTCAATTCCGTGATTCTGCTGATCGCTGTCGGCGTCATCGTCGCCGAGAGTATCGGCCGCATGCTGCATCCCGAGCCGGTCGTGGGCGGCGCCATCGCCTGGACCGCAGGCGTCGGCGTGGCGATCAACGGCTTCACGGCGTGGCTCTTTATGAAAGACAAGGACCGCGACCTGAACGTCAAGGGCGCCTACCTTCACATGGCCGCCGATGCGCTGGTGTCGGTCGGGGTGTTGGTTTCGGGCCTCGTGATTTCGTGGACCGGCTGGACCGTCGTCGATCCGATCGTGGGTCTCGCCGTCGCCGGGGTGATCGTGGCTTCGGTCTGGTCGCTGACCCGCGACAGCCTGCGTCTCTCGCTCGACGGAGTTCCCGGCGGTATCGACATCGCCGAGATCGAACGGAAGATGGAGGCCGTTCCGGGTGTCAGGGCGGTTCACCACATCCACATCTGGGCCATCAGTACGACTGAGAACGCTCTTACGGCCCATGTCGTGCTCGACAGCCTTTCCCGGATGGAGGAGGTGAAGCACGCCTTGAAGGAGCTGTTGGGCCGTTCGGAAATCCCTCATGCGACGCTCGAATTCGAGTCCGTCACGGAACGATGTTGCGATTTGCACGACTGAATTGTATAGTTGGACGAAATCGTTTGATCGAAAGACTGAATTCCGGCCTTAAACATTGGGGTCGGAGTTGGTTTTTTCAGAAAAGCGTGCAATCTTTGTCCCCGGAAGAATGAATTCGAAGAAGAGTAGAAGTGACGCAACTTTCATGAAGGGGGACGGCCGGCTGTAAAGCCGGTCGTCCGCTTAAGAAGCGGATCTCAGAGGCGGCGGTAGGGCGGGCGTTTTAGAACCGCTTCTGCGCTTCGACCGTTTTCCCGTTTTTTATTGCCCGCCTGCTTAGACGCGGAACTCAGGGCACCGGGTCGTAGCCGCTTCCGCCCCACGGATGGCATCTGGACAGGCGGCGCACGGTGAGCCACAGTCCCTTCAGGGGGCCGTATTTGCGCAGCGCTTCGAGGGCATATTGCGAGCAGGTGGGGGTGAAGCGGCACGACGGGGGCGTGAGGGGCGAGATGCAGAGTTGGTAGAACCGCACCAGCACGATCAGCGGAAAGGCGCACACCCGCTTAAAGATGCTCCACGACCGATTCCAGAATCCTGCGGACGGCATTTGCGACGGTTTTATACGGCAGCACCTCTTTCGACGAGTAGATCAGCGCCAGGTCGAGGTTGACCGGTGCGCCGTTGTGTACGATCTGTTTCTGCAAGCGGTAAGCCTCTTTCGTGCGGCGGCGCAGGAGGTTGCGTTTGTTGGCCCGTTTGTGGAATTTCTTGGGGACGGAGAACAGCACTTCGACCGACTGTTCGGTGTCGGGCTCTGCGAACCACACGTAGCGGAACGGGAAGATGAAACCGCTCTCGCCGCTCTCGAACATGCGGCGCACGGCTCCGAGCGAACGGAGCCTTTCGGTGCGGTGCAGTGAGTTTGCGGACATGGCGTCGGGGGGGGCCTTCAGCCCCTTATTTGCGGGTTTCTGCGGCGGGACGGCGCGTGCGGCTCTTCTTGGCCAGCTTGTTTTGCTGGTTGCGGATGAACTCCTCCTTGCGGGCGTCGGTCACCAGTTCGACGGGGGCCGGTTCTTCGCCTTTCTGCACTTTTTGCAGGAAGATGTCGATGGCCTTGACCATCGAGGGGGCTTCCGGCGTCGGGGCGTTGGCCAGCACGGTGATTCCGGCACCGATGGCGGCCCGCAGCGTGCTTTCGCCGAATACCGCGATGGCCGGCAGGTTGTCGGTGCCGAATTTCTCGACGAGGGTCTTGATGTCCGACGGCGAATAGAGCGCCAGCAGGCCGTAGTCGTCCAGCTTCACGTCGTCCAGGTCTCCGGCGACGGTGCGGGCCAGGATGACCGGGCTGACCGACAGCTTGAGTTTGGCGAGCGTTTCGGGAAGCTCCGGACGGTGGGGTTCGCTCAGCGCCAGCAGGAGTTTTTCCTCTTTGTGCTTGATGATCAGTTCGACGAGCGAGGTGAACGACCCGTCGGCGAACGATATTTTGCGTTTGCGGTAGACGATGTATTTTTGCAGATAGAGCGCCACGGCCTCCGTCTGGCAGATGTATTTCATGGTTTCGGGCACGGTGATGCGCGCCTCTTCGCAGATGTGGAAGAAACTGTCTACCGTCGTGCGCGATGTGAAGATGACGGCGGTGTGCGAGAGTATTTCGACCCGTTGGGCGCGGAACTCCTTCAGGGAGACGCCGACGACGCGGATGAAGGGCTTGTAGGCTATCTCCACGTGGTATTTCTGGGACAATTCGTAGAACGGGGATTTTTCGATAACTGCGGGCCTCGGCTGCGAAACCAGTACACTCTTTACTTTCAACGTTGCGAATAATTTAGGTTTGTTGTTGCAGGGTCATCTCGCCGTGAGCAGCCACAAAAGGCTGATTGGTAAGATTTCCACCATGCAAAGGTACAAAAACCAATGCAAAATCGAAATTTTTTTGGCAATAAACAGATTTAGTGTCTCCCGGAGGTATAGACCGGCCGTAACGGCCAATTCGATGATAATGATGCAGAACCAGACGTTTCCGGTGCCCCGGGGGCAGAGTGCGAATAGCAGCAGCGCGGGCGAGGTGACGATCACGCCCAGGGAGAAATAGGTGCGTTTCAGCAGTACGAGCTGCGAGATGAAGGGCTGCGAGAGCGTGACGGCTCCCGTCAGACGGACCACGGTCCTCTGGTAGAGGACCACGCCGTAGCAGGCCGCCGTCGCCAGCAGGCTCAGGGCCAGCACGGCGCCGTGCGACAGGGTTTCCAGCTGGCTCGGCATCAGCGAATCGCCGTATTTGACCGCCATGACCCCCATGAAGAGCATGCCGATGGTCGTTGCGATGTTCAGGAACCGCGAAAAGCCGCTGCCGCCCGGTTCTTCCGAGAGCCGTTGCCCGGTGGCCGTGTCGCGCGAGATGCGGTCGAGCAGCGTGCGCACGTCGCCCAGATTGCGGTAGAGCAGCATGGCGTAGATCGCGGCGAGCAGCAGGACGAAACTTTGGAAAGCGGCGTTTTCGGTGAGTGAGGCCGGAGGTGCGGCTTGCATCCGCGGCGGTTGGACCGTGACCGACGCCTCTCCGAAAAGGGCCGCCGCCGTGGTGTCGCGCCAGACGGAGGGCGTCTCCGTTTCCGCCGTGCGGAAATCCGCAAAGAACAGCGTGTCGGCCGGCGCCAGTCCGATCGAGTCCGCAGCCAGTCCGATCGAATCTGCTGCCAGCCTGATCGAGTCCGCCGCCGGCGCGGGAATGCTGTCCGCGATTCCTGCGAATGCCGTGCTGTCCGGTGCACTTGCCGTCGGGGCCGCCGCAGGTACGGTTGTCACGCTATGTGCCAGCGAGTCGATCATCAGGCGTAGATGCGTTTGAGGGTGATGCGGATGGTGGTTCCCTTGCCGATCTCGGAGTCGATGACCGCGATCCGGCCTTGGTGATACTCTTCGACGATGCGGCGCGAGAGCGACAACCCGAGGCCCCAGCCGCGGGTCTTGGTCGTGAATCCCGGTTCGAAGATGCGTTTCCAGTTGCTCTTGGGAATTCCTTTGCCGGTGTCTTTGACGTCGATGATGACGTGCTGGTCGTCCGAGGAGATCCTTACGTCGATGGCCCCGTGTCCTTGCAGGGCGTCGAGCGAGTTCTTCATCAGGTTTTCCACGACCCATTCGAACAGCGCGGCGTTGATGTTGGCCTGTACCGGGGCGATGGCCAGCCCGTTGTAGTCGAGGGTGACGTTGCGGGGAATGCGTTTGCGGAAATACATGACCGATTCGCCCACCACCTCGTTGATGTTGGCGGGAGTGAGGGGCGTTTCGGACCCGATCTTCGAGAAGCGGTCAACGATCTTCATCAGGTGCGTGAGGTCCTTGTTCATCTCCTCCACGGCCGTCTGGTCGATGTTCTGCGAACGCAGGTATTCGATCCACCCGAGCAGCGACGAGGTGGGCGTACCCAGCTGGTGGGCGGTCTCCTTGGCCAGTCCGATCCACACGCGGTTCTGCTCGTCGTGCTTCGACGAGCGGAAGGCGATGAATCCCAGCGCGATGAAGGCCGTGATGACGAGCAGCTGCACGTAGGGGAAATAGTAAAGCGATTTGAGCAGCGCCGACTGGCCGTAGAAAATGATGTGGTAGTGTTGCGACGACCAGAGGAAATTCACCGGGATCGGGGTGTTCTCCTGGGTGAACTTGTCGATCTGCTTCCTCAGCCGGTCGGGATGGTCGATGATCTTGTCCGGAACGAGGTGCGAGTTGATGACTTCGAGGTTCTCGTTGGTGATGATGAACGGAATGTTGTTGCCGTTGGACATGATGTCCGTCACGAGCGGGTCCTGAATGGTGCCGCCCAGCACATCGCGGCTCACGCGCTCGATGGCGTGGGCCCACAGGGCCACGTCGTGCTGCTCCTTCCATTTGAGCCGCTGGGCCATGTTGTTGGTGTAGAGCAGCGACACGGCGCCGAGCGTCACCCCGACGACGATCACCACCAAACGGTTGCGGAACGAGAAGTATTTCGTGCTGAGCTTCATGGCGCGGGGTTATTTGCGCTGGGTGTCCTGCTCGCGGGTGATGCGGGCGTACTCTTCGGGATTTTCCAGCACCCCGATCGCCTGCTTCACCTCCTTGTCCCCGGGCAGCGAGTGTTCGATCACACCCGCCTGATAGCCGTAGCGCATCACGATGTCGTTGTTGATCGCCTCGACGACCTGCTTGCGGTAGGTTTCGAGATTGGTCTGCGTGTCGTCCTTCAGCTCGGCTTCCACCTGTTCGAACTTGTTCTTGAGTTCGGCGAAACGGTCGTCTTCGGCGGCTTTTTTCAGCACTTTGAGCGCCCGGCGGGTGTCCGATTCATAGGGCACTTTTTTCCCTTTCATAAACTCCGCGAAATCGGCGTAGTCCCGGTCCGTGATCGAGAAGGTGCGCACGTCGATCTCCCGGCCCGGGTTGCGGCGCATGTATTCGTCGCCGAAATCCTCGATGAATCCCAGCGTGTAGAGCGTCATGGCGAAGCGCGAGATGTACTCCGGATCGGTGCGGATGTCGGGCATCACGCCGCCGCCGTCGTACACTTTGCGGCCCGCTTTGGTCGTATACTCCTTGATCAGCGAATCGGGTACGGTCCCTACGCTGCCGTCTTCGGCCCGATGCGAATAGTCGATCGCCTGGATGCAGCGTCCGCTGGGGGTGTAGTATTTGGCAGTGGTGAGTTTCAGATAGGCGTTGTAGCCGACCGGGCGGGTCGACTGTACGAGCCCCTTGCCGAACGAGCGCTGACCGAGCAGTACGCCGCGGTCGAGGTCCTGGAAAGCTCCCGCTACGATCTCTGCGGCCGAGGCCGAGGAGCTGTTGATCAGCACGGCGACCGGAATTTGCGTGTCGATCGGTTCGCTTTGGGTAACGAAGGTGGCATCCAGCTCCTTCATGCGTCCCCGCATCGATACTACCTCGGTACCTTTGGGGACGAACATCGAGAGGATTTTGACCGCCTCCTGCAGGATGCCGCCGCCGTTCCCCCGCAGGTCGATAATCAGTCCTTTGATCCCCGCTTTTTTCATCGACATGACAGCGTTGCGGATATCGTTGCTGCAATCTTCGGAAAAATCTTTGTGTACGATGTAACCGATGCTGTCGTCGATAACGCTCCAATAAGGAATGCCCGACACGACGATCCGTTCCCGCTTGAAGGTCAGTTCTTCTTCCTGGCCGGTCAGCAGTTTGCGAACCTTCAGGTGCAGCGTGGTGCCCGGCGTGCCTTTCAACATCGAACTCACCTTGCTCACTTCGTAGCCTTTGATGCTTTCTCCGTTCACTTCGAGCAGGAGGTCGCCCACCACGAGTCCGGCCTTGTCGGCCGGAGAGTTTTTATACGGCTGGGCGATCATCACGTAGTCGTCCTTTTGCCGGATCATCGCGCCCATACCGCCGTACTTGCCGGTAGTCATGATCTCGAAATCGGCCATCTCCTTTTCGGGAATCAGTTCGGTGTAAGGATCGAGCTTGGAGGTCATGCCGTCGGCGGCGTCCAACAACATTTCGTCGGGATCGATCTGGTCCACGTAGAGCAGGTTCAGTTCGCGGAACATGTTGAACAGTATCTGGATATTACGGCCCAGCGCGAAATCCGGGTTCGATGCCGCGATCGTTACCGTACCGACCAAAGCGACCAGTGCGGAGAGCAGCGTATATTTGATGCCTTTTTTCGTTTTCGCTTTCATGTAAATTCTTCCTAAATGCTTTTATATGTACGGAATATATACGGGGAGGGTGCTAAAAACTTTTTGCTTTGCGATTCGTTTGCAATGCGTCGGGAATCCTGCAGGTTACTGCTCTTGTGCGAGTGCCGGTTTCAGGCGGAATTCCATCCGAACGACCTCTTTGCGGATGCCGTCGATCACGAGTTGATCTCCTTGCTGAGTGACGATGATTGTGTCCTCCCATAGCAAAAGGGCTTTTTTGGCCGGGCTCGAAGCGCGGAAAACCAGTTGTCCGGGCGTCTCGCTTACCAGGCTGAACCCGCCCCGGTGCGCCACCCTGAGAATGTCGTCCCGATTGGTTGCAACGCTGCCTTTCAGGCTTCGGGAGGTGAATCCGAAACGCGGATAGAGGAATGCAAGGACCATCAGCATCCCGATCATCATCCAGCCGCGCTGGGTGTGGAACAGTTCGTGGAGCATTTGTTCGCCGCCGGCGCGCGCCGTGTTGGTACGGATCATCAGTACGAAAATCAGTGTAAAGAGCAGCGCCAGCCAGATCAGGTATTTGATGGAGCGGATCAGGTATGTTTTCATCGGTTTACGGATGGTTTAATCGGTGCAAAGATAATGTAAATTCGTTTATCGGTACGCGTCGTTTTTGTCACAGAAGTAGAGCAGGCTTCCGTCCCGGGAGCCGGCGATGATCCGGTCCATCGGGACGTCGTGCTCTTCGGCCGGAATATGCTCGAAAAGCTGAAAATCGAAACAGATACCGACTTTCAATGCCTGTGTGCCCGGGAGCAACCTGTCGTAGAAGCCTTTGCCGTGGCCGAGCCGGCTGCCTTGCGGGTCGAATCCGACGGCAGGTACGACGATCAGGTCGGGATCTGGGTCCCGACCGGTCAACTCTGCCGGCTCTGTCGGTTGTGCCTGGGGAGGGTTTGTACGGGGAACCTGCGTAGTGTGCGCAGCCAGGAGTGATTTACGGTTGGGCGTGTGTTCGGAAGTCGTGTCCGGAACCGGCGTGCCGGGGAGCGCTGAAAAGGGGGCCTCCGGATCGGGTTCCCATACGCCGAAGCGCCGTTGTACTAGGTGTTCCCTGCCGGTAAAAGGATACAACAGCAAACCGTCGCCGTGCATAACCGGCAGCAATACCTGCTTTTCGTGGCGCCATTTTTCGGCAAAAGCATGCGTCTCCACCTCTCCGGGCAAGGACCAGTAGAGCGCGACACACCGCGCGGCGATGAATTCGGGCAGTTGCTCCAGGGCCTGCATCACATGGCCCGAGGCGACTTTCAGTCCCGCCCGGTCCGCGGCGGCATACCGTTCGCGGACAATTTGCCGTAACCTCCTTTTGGCCGCTTGCTGTGTTTGGAGCGGCCGGTCGGATATGGAGCCAATGATGGAACCGGACATAAATTCGGGTGTGAAAGTATTATTGGGTTAACGGGGAAATGCGGTGGAACATTGTCCTGCGCATTATATTCCCTCCTCGGGATCGAGGCGGCGCGTCAGGCTTTCGGGCAGTGGGGGCATGCCGCCCTGCTGCGTGCAGACATAAGCCGAAACGTCGACTGCCAGCCGGTGCGCCACACGGATCGACTTGCCGCGCAGCAATGCGGCGCAAAATGCTCCGGTAAACGAATCGCCTGCCCCGACGGTGTCCGCGACTTCCACTTTCGGCGTATCGTAATATGAACTTTCGTCCGGTGTAAAGACGTAACTGCCGTTTGCACCGCAGGTGAGGATCAGCACCTGCAGTGCGTAATCTTTCACGACCGAACGGCAGACGGCCCGCAGGTTCAATTCGTCGTACCCGAACATCTGGGCGAGAAGGGTTACTTCCTCTTCGTTTAGCTTCAGGATGTTGCATTTTTGCAGCGAACTGAGGATCGTCTCGCTGGTATAAAAATTCTGGCGCAGGTTGATGTCGAAAATACGCAGGCTCTCCTCGGAAGTATCGTCGAGGAAACGGTTGATCGTTGTGCGCGAGACTTCGCTGCGCTGTGCGAGTGAGCCGAAACAGACTGCACAGCAGTTGCGGGCCAGCTCCCGGAGCGAATCTGTATAGGGAATATGGTCCCATGCGACCTGTTCGCGGATGTCGTAGCGCGGAACTCCGTCGCTGTTGACCTCGACCTGTACGGTACCCGTCGGGAAGTCTACCTGCGGCAAAAGATACCCCACTTTATTGTCTTCGAGCGTACGGACCACCTCGTCGCCCAGCGGATCGTGCCCTAAAGCGCTCGCTACGGCTGCATCGAATCCGAACTGCGAGACGTGGTACGCGAAGTTCGCCGTACCCCCGCCGAGCCTTTTGTATTCGGGAAAGAGGTCCCAGAGCACCTCGCCGATCCCTGCGATGGAATAATCTTTCATGTCATTTGCTTTTGCACGTTCAGTCTTTATTCAAAGATAGGTAAAATCCCCGGGAAAACGGCCGAAAATCTTGCCGGATGTCCGGATTTGACATCCGGTCGGTTCGGGGATTCATATTATTTTGCATAACGGAGGGATTGACTCCGGCGGTAACGCCTCTGTTTTTTGTCCCAATCTGTGCAGTTTCTCCGGCAAAAGATTGTTATTTCGAAAACAATCGAATAACTTTGTGTGCCCGTTGTGAGCACCTAACGGGCTATCTTCAAGCTGATAACCAACATTATTAATAATCAAACCTTTTTCTCTTATGGGCAATTGTCTGTTCACATCCTCAATCGGAAGAAAACTGATTATGAGTATTTCAGGTCTCTTTCTGGTTCTTTTCCTGTTGTTTCACATGTCGATGAACCTGGCGGCCGTTTTCTCGACCGAGGCTTACAATGCGATCTGTGAATTCCTGGGTGCCAACTGGTACGCACTGGTGGGAACGCTGGTGCTGGCCGCCGGTTTCCTGGTGCACATCATCTATGCATCGATCCTGACGCTGCGTAACCGCGCGGCCCGCGGCGACAAGCGCTATGCGGTGACGGCAATGCCCGCAGGGGTGAGCTGGGCTTCCCGGAACATGTACATCCTGGGAGCTATCGTAGTGCTCGGGCTGATCCTGCACCTGTACAACTTCTGGTACAAGATGCAGTTCGCCGAGATCATCGGCGACCACAACCTCGGCGCTTTCGGCCCGACGGACGGCGCGGCTTACATCGCCGACTTGTTCAGCAATCCGGTTTACTGCATCATCTACCTGGTGTGGTTCGTGGCCATCTGGTTCCACCTTACGCACGGTTTCTGGAGCGCGTTCCAGACGATCGGCTGGGATAACCAGATTTGGCTCGGACGCCTCAAATGCATCGCGAATATTTTTGCTACGGTCGTATTCCTCGGTTTCGCCGTGGTGGTTGTGGCTTTTTACCTGCGCAGCCTGTGCGGCGGTGCCTGCGGTGTATGCTAATCCCTTTTTCTGCTGAAAAATAAAAAATAAGATAAAACAAAAACTATGGCAAAGTTAGATTCTAAGATTCCTGCCGGCCCGTTGGCGGAGAAATGGAGCAAGCACAAAGCTGACATCAAGGTGGTCAGCCCGGCTAACAAAAGAAAACTCGACATCATCGTAATCGGTACCGGTCTCGGCGGCGCATCTGCAGCCGCTTCGCTCGGCGATTTGGGATATAATGTAAAGGTGTTCTGCATCAGTGACTCGCCCCGCCGTGCGCATTCGATTGCCGCACAGGGCGGTATCAATGCTGCGAAAAACTACCAGAACGACAACGACTCGGTGTTCCGCCTCTTCTACGATACGATCAAGGGCGGCGACTACCGTGCCCGTGAGGCAAACGTGTATCGTCTGGCCGAAGTCTCGAACTCGATCATCGACCAGTGCGTAGCACAGGGCGTGCCTTTCGCCCGTGACTACGGCGGACTGCTCGATAACCGCTCGTTCGGCGGCGCGCAGGTATCCCGTACGTTTTACGCCCGCGGCCAGACCGGCCAGCAGTTGTTGCTCGGCGCTTATGCAGCCCTGAACCGCGGTATTGCCCGTGGCAACGTGAAGAGTTATCCGCGTCACGAAATGCTGGACCTCGTGATGATCGACGGCAAGGCGCGCGGTATCATCGCCCGCAACCTGATTACTGGTGAGATTGAGCGCTTCGGTGCACACGCCGTGGTGATTGCATCGGGCGGTTACGGCAACGTTTTCTTCCTGTCGACCAACGCGATGAATTCGAACGGTTCGGCCGCATGGCAGTGCTACAAGAAGGGCGCCGACTTTGCGAATCCCTGCTTCACGCAGATCCACCCGACCTGTATCCCGGTGCACGGTACGCAGCAGTCGAAACTGACGCTGATGTCCGAGTCGCTGCGTAACGACGGCCGGATCTGGGTGCCGAAAAAGAAAGAGGATGTCGAGGCGATCCGTGCGAAAAAGAAGAAAGCTTCGGATATCCCCGAGGAGGATCGCGACTACTACCTGGAGCGCCGTTATCCGGCTTTCGGTAACCTCGTGCCGCGCGACGTGGCTTCGCGTGCCGCCAAAGAACGCTGCGATGCAGGCTTCGGCGTGAACGAGACCGGACTGGCCGTGTTCCTGGATTTCA
>ERZ827186.1861-NODE-1861-length-15839-cov-3.343386_pt1 | contig 15839 bp, 14 predicted proteins | sample MGYA00519918_ERZ827186 | MGnify/ENA primary metagenome ERZ827186 (study PRJEB31778, sample SAMEA3449275) | human gut metagenome | biome: human gut; feature: human-associated habitat; material: faeces | place: United Kingdom | collected 2010/2012 ...
GTCGTCTTTTCGTCGCCGCTGCCCTCAAGCTCCGCGCCGGCATCGCGGCAGTCGTCCGGCTGGATACGGGCTATGTCACGCTCGCCGACTCCCGCCAGGCGTGCCTCGGCGCGCAGTGAACGCACCGTTGCACGGCCGGAGAGTATGATGTATTCCTGGCTCTGTATGTCACTGCGGTTCACGTCGGATACAAAAATGTTCGTGTTGCTCACCGTGTCGGTGGCAATGCCACCGCGTCCGTCATCGGCGCCGGGATCCCACCATGAATACAGCACTCCGTCGCCGGATATTGCCGCATCCGAGATCAGACGGTATATCAGCGTGCCGATATGCTCGCGCTGCCACCGGTATGCAGTGCTGCGGTTGAACGCATCCACACCGACGGAGATAAGCTCCGCCGTCCTTTTATCCGATATGTAAGGCAGGTTTTCGTCGGTGTAGGTCACACGCAGATTGTCTGAGGCAACGTTGCATATAAGGTAATCGGCTATACGCCGTACAATGTTGAACACCGGGTGCGGCAGTTCGGAGCTTTCCGTCCCCTGCCATTGTATACCGCGGTAAAAGCGTTCGTTGGTGCGCACTGTTTCATAAAGACCTATACGGCGCTTGTAGCTTCTGCCCGCCTCGTACTGCTGCCACGCCGCGGTTTCCTCGAATGTTTTCATTTTCTTTCATTTCCTTTCATAGATTGAAATAAAGGCGGTCAGCGGCGCGCTGCAAGTGTGATCCCGACTATGCGCGGACGCGATGCGTCGGTCACTCCGATGCGGTAGCGCATGATGTGAAAAGCGCCGATATTCAGTTTTACCGTCGCAATGCCCGGCGCGCCGCGGTGTATTCCGGAGGTGCAGGATGCCCCGTCAAAAAACGCCGAGGCAACTCTGCCGGTGTCAGCTACGGCGGATATGACTGCATTCCCGCCGCGTATGTCGGGGCGCGCGGAGTGCAGGCGCTTGCGCTTTGCGGGATAGTCGAAATCAAAAAACGGAGAATCGATGCTGCCTGTCACGAGCGTTCGCCGCGTGCCGGTCCCGTCCGGTTCGGTGTCGTAAATGAGCGCCGTGTCGAATGTGTACAGACTGCACCCGCGCGTGAAGCACATACGTCCGTTGGCGCTCAGAATGCGGTCGGCAAATATATCGGTAAAAAACGATATGCTCCGCGAGGCAGTGTTGAAGACGAGCAGCCGCCCGCGGCTGTCGTCCGGAGCGCACAGCCATACCTCGTCCGCTCCGCGGCAGTACGCAGCCGATGTGACCCCGACCGCATAGTCTCTCGCCGCACGGTCGGGCAGCCGCTCCGCGGCTCCGGCGCCGTTGAACACGAATATCCCGCCGTCGCATGCACCGACGGCTCCGCCGGGATATCCCGCCGCCGCGCCGCGCAAAGCGATCCCAACACCGTCTGCGGCGGGAGACAGCGCCGGCGTGCGGCTTTTACTGAATGTCATACGCATCGCCGCACGCGAGGTGAAGAGCAGGGCATCGCCGCCGCAGGGAAGGATGTCGTTCACAGCCTCCCCGCCGTCGCCTACCTGGGTCCTGCCGTCCTCGGGGAAGTAAAGCTCCCCGGAGGAGGCGGAGACGCGCCGCGCTTCCGCAATGTCGACGGCATCAAGCGGCGCTGAGGTGAATATCTCTGCCGGTTCGGTCCCGTCAAAGCAGCATACGCGGGCTGCGGCCCCGCCGCCCGCCGTGACCGCACCGGTGCAGGAGGTCAGCACAGTGCGGTCGAACGCATCGGCGGCAACAGTGGCGCATATAAGCACCGAGTCGTCCGCCGAGAGGGCGTTTGTCGTAATAAACATCCCCGTGCCGTCAAGCAGCCAGCGGTTCGTGGTGTCGTCGGCGGGTATCACCTTGCCGTTCAGCTCAAAGCGCTCTACCGACGCAAGCTTTATACCCGAAAGCAGGCGAAAACCCTGCTCGTTCACGCGGTAGTGAATGCGTATTTTCCGCGAAAGCAGGTTCATCGGCTCGTTTATCGCGCCGCGGCTGAGCGGGTCCCAGTTCCTGCCGTAAAGCGGAATATCCCCCGCCTCCACCGTCAGACTCCCGTTCCCGAGCCGCAGCAGCTCGCCGCCATCGAGCACATATATTTTTCCGCCGAGACGGAATATCGCCGCCTTGCCGGCAGATGCTACGGAGTCGGCGAGCTTTTCGGTGCTTCCCGCATCCGGATCGACAAGATAAAGCGCATTCGCGGCAAGCACATATAGCTTTCCGCGTGTGTCTCCCGCACCCTCAAGCACTGCGCGCGGGACCGCAGGCAGATCGCATTTGTACGCAAAGCCGTCGCGCACGACAGCCGAGCCGTTCGGCAGAATGCGCATATTTTCGAGGATAAAATTCCCGTCATTTGCGGGCGCAAAGCCCTTGTCACACCGCTCGGCGATAACGGCGCGTGATGAATTATCGCATTTTTTCATATCCTGACCTTCCTTATAATTATCAGTCCCACATTCCGGGACCCTTCTCGCGCCGCCTGTTGAATCTGAAATTCGGGAAATCCCATTCCCGCTCCGCGGGCGCCGGAGGCTGGCGGCTCATTACGGCGTAGCGCAGTGCCTCCGGCGCATGAGTCACCGAATGCGGCTCGTCCGAGGCATCCTCCGGACGGTCGCGGTCAAAAAGCAGGGCGGGCAGACAGCGTATCAGCTCGCGGCAGTCGGCGCATATTGTAAGCCGCCCGCCCGCAAGCTGCTCGCGCAGCACGCGCCACCCGGGAACGCGCCTGTCGTCGGCGGCGCGCATGGGCGGCATCCCGGGCACTGCCTGCATTATCTCAAAGCCGCTCATGCCGCTGTCCTGGCGGCGGTTCCACAGGTCCGGCGATGCCACCGCATACCCGACCGCGATACCGGCAGCAGGACGCGCGGCGAGAGCAGACACACAGCGCGCCGCCTCCGAGAGAGTCAGTCCGGGGCGGCATATCTCATCCTCAACGACCAGCGCCCCGTCGGCGCCGACGCCTATGAGCAACGCCGCGAGCATGTCAAAGCCGTAGTCAAAGGCAATGAACCGCCGCACGGGAACACCGCACGACCCGCGCGGCACGATATGCTTTGCCGGGTCAAATTCGGGAAAGAACTGCCCCTCAAACACATCCCACCTGCCGAACAGCCACGCGTCGCGCATGCGTGTCGGCAGCCCCTCAAGTTGCTTCACATAGTCGGGAGCCGACCGCATGAGCACACCGTTGTCATAAACGGTGGCGGGAATAAAAACGTAATCGCCGGGGTACTCGCCCTCGCGGTAGTCGCGGTCGATAAACAGCCGCTTCACCCACGCGTGCCCGACCCCTCCGGGGTTGCAGGTCAGATAAATACGGCGGGGAAAGTCCCCGGTCCCGCGCAGACAGGCCTTAAAGACAGAAAACTGATGTTCGCTCAGTTGCGTTGCCTCGTCTATGGCGATGATGTCGTATTCCTGACCCTGATAGCGCAGCACGTCCCTGTCTGCGGCGCAGTAGCCGAGAAAGACAGCCGAGCCGCCGGGAAATGATATGCGCCGTTCGGCTTCGCTGTAAGCGATAAGACTGCCGTATTCGGCGAGCATCGGGGCAAGATGGTTCGCGCGCAGCTCGCCGAGCGTGCGGCGCACAAGGAGACAGCGTATTCCGGGATAGCGCAGACAAAGCGCCGCGAGCTTGCGCCGCAAAGCCCATGATTTGCCGCCGCCGCGCGCCCCGCCGTAGGCGATGAACTTTCCGCGCGCCGCAAAGAATTCCGCCTGCCGCGCGCTCGGCACGCCGCCTATGTGCAGAACGCCGTCATTCGCCGTCGCCGAGTATGTCATGACTGAACATGACCGCCACGGGCGCGTTGTCCGCGTCGCGCTTTTCGCTGTAATCGAGTCTCCCGCGCAGATACAGCGTCAGTATGGAGGCGGGAACGCCCGAATTCAGTGCCTCATCCTCAAACGTGGCGCAAAGAATGCCGTAAATATCGGGATGCGACCGCTTAAGGCTTTCAAATTCGCACACACCCACACCCAGCGAGCGGCAAAAGCCCGCAATGTTGGGCAGCTGATCCTTGCCGCGGTTCGCCTCGATGTACGAGGCGGCAAGACGCACGGCGGAGCCGTCCTCGGCGGCGCGCACGAGACTTCCCGGTCGCGGGCGGCAAGCGCGCCGGGGCTTTGAATTGTTGTTTATTCCGTGTGGATCACCCCCTTCGCGCCGCGTCTCTCACGGCGCACGATAATTCTAACTCGGGCGCTTTTCGCATCAGTCTCACCGCGTCTCGCCGGGTATCCGAAAGCGATGGGAAAATTTTTTTGCACCACTTGACAGCGCGATTAATGTGTGATACAATTATTGTAGTAAACTATCCGAAATGAGGAGTAAAATTATGGTAACTGCAAACATTCGCCTCTACACGATATCCGACATCCGTGATTTTGTAAACATTGCGGCAAAGTACGACTTTGACATTGACCTTAAATCGGGCAGATACGTGGTGGATGCCAAGTCCATCATGGGAATATTCAGCCTTGATCTTATGAAGCCCATCGAGCTTACCGCCGAGATCGAAGACGCAGCGGAGCGCGCGGCTTTCGAAGAGGATATCAAGCGCTTCTGCGCCTGACATAAGCATACGGTCATATACTGATATCACCGCAGTAGAGGAAACCTGACTATATAATCTGCTTTGAACTAAATTCCGAGCATCTTTGTTCGTACATACTTTGGTCAAGGCGCGAAGCGACTTGACGAAGCGAGGAAACCTGACTATATAATCTGCTTTAAACTAAATTCCGAGCATTTTTTCGGAAATAATTGCTCAAAAGTGTTGACAAATCCTTTTTACGGTGATAGAATATATGCGAAGATGGTATAAAGGGCATCCTTATACCCAAATCACGCCGGCGTGAGCCGGATACATAAAAAAGACCGGCTCTGACCGGTCGCAAAAAACGACAATCTGCAATTCGCGTGTTGCGTCTGCCTTAATTTTATGCCGCTCGGTAGCGGCCGGGGCGGGTGCGGTGCGCGGCTCCGCAAAGACCGCAAAAGACCGGCTTTTCTGCCTCGTCGGCTAAGTTCCCGCAAGGGGATTTGAGGGAGAAGGGGAAGGTCTGAATACGAACAAATCTCGTCGGCTAAGCATTACATAATAAAGTGGTGTTTGAGAGGCGTGCGTAATCAGGTCGGGACGGAAAATTGCTGTTGTATACAAGAATTTCAGGAGGAAAGACAAGAAATGAAATCAGTTTCTAATCTCTCTCATGCCAAGGCCGTGCATGCGGTCAAAAGCATAGGGAAAGTATTGCTCCCTGTGGCTCTGCTGCTCGCGGCAATACTCTGTATCGGCGTCCTTGCCGGTGCTACCGTTGCTGAAGATGCCAAGTACATCTACATCGATGGCAGTTCCCACGTAAAGACTGTCAACGGCGCGTCGGTAGTTGAGCCTCACCAGTACGCTGGCCCCGGCTGCGCTTCCATCTGGACCTGCCCCTGTGGTGCTACCCAGGCTCACGAGTCTGACGGTAACCACCAAGAAAGCTTTGTAGTTGCTCCCCAGTACCTCAAAAAGGCTGGCAAGTGCGCTGCTACAAGCACATACTACACAAGCTGCACTGCTTGTAACAAGGTTCTTACAAATACCTTTGTCGCCGGCGAGAAGTTCACCGACGGCAGATATCACTCCTTCACTGTAGAGAAGGTCGATGCCAAGTATCTTGACAACAACCCTGTCTGCAACAATGCTGTTGAGTACTACAAGAGCTGCGATTGCGGCGAGTCCTCCGCTAAATATCCGGAGTACGCCGTTAAGTTCGCAACCTCCAGCACATGGCCCCACACCCTTAAGCAGTACAATGGTGAGACTGATGATCAGCTTCCCGGCAACCTTAAGGTAAAGGATCTGGTTGTAACGGCTCCTACCTGCAGCGCAGCAGGCGTCTACCATGACTACTGCTCCGTTTGCGGCGCCGTTCTTGCTTCCACCAGCACCTACGGTTCTGCTGAACACTCCTATGTAGAATACTACAACGCCACCTCTCACTGGGAAGCCTGCAAGATCTGCGGCGCTGTCAAAGAGGGATCTGCCGTTGCTCACTCCTATGTAAAGGATGACAAGGCTACCTGCGATCATGAAGTAAAGTGCGTAGGCTGCGATTATGTTGCCGTTCCCAAGCTTGCTCATGAGCTCGTTCACACTGCTGAAAAGCCCGCTACCTGCATCGCAAGCGGTATTAAAGAATATTGGACCTGCAAGAACTGCAAGAAGATGTTCAGCGATGCTGCCGGAACCAAGGTGATCAGAGAAACCGAAACCATCAAGGCTCTCGGTCATGTTATCGATCCCAACGCTCCTGCCTGCAACCCCGGCAAGTGCCAGCGCGAAGGCTGCAACGAGACCATCAACGCATGGGAAGCTCACAAGTATGCTTCTGATGCTTACAAGATCACCAACGTAGAAGGTAAGAAGGTCCCCGTTGATAGCCCCGTCTGCGATGCCAAGTGCACCGTCTGCGGAACTCAGGTAAAGGCTAAAGGTCACGACTACGAGACCAAGAAGGTCGAACCCACCTGCACCGAAAAGGGCAAAGAGTGGAAAGAGTGCAAGGTCTGCCACAACGTCATCGACGTTAAGGAACTTGCTCCCGCCGGTCATAAGTTCAACACCACTGCTCTCTGCATGACTCCTGCCGAGTGCACAGTCTGCCATGTAGTGGTCGAATCCCATCACGTTCTTCCTGCCAACTTCGATGCCTCCACTCTTAAGTGCACCGACTCCGTCAGATGCACAAGATGCGGCGTGGAGCTTGCGGGTCATACAATGCATGAAACAACCGCAGTTGACGGTAAGGATGCTACCTGCACCGATAAGGGCAACAAGTCCGGTTATAAGTGCTCCACCGTTATTACCATCAACGGCGTTGAGTACCCCTGCACCTACCACGAGGGCGGCGAAGAGATCCCTGCAAAGGGTCACAAGTGGTCCGCTTGGAAGGTAACTGTTGAGCCTACCTGCCAGACAGTCGGTAAACAGGTTCGCACCTGCTCCGAGTGCCATGAAACCGAGGAAAAGGATGTCGCTAAGACTCCCGATACTCACAAGTGGAGCGATGATTACAAGTATAGCGGTGAAAAGCACTGGCGTTACTGCACTGTTCCCGGTTGCAACGAGATCAGCGAGTTCGAAGGTCACAGCTATCACTACACCAAAGACGGCAAGAACTGGATCGACTCCAACGGTGCTGTCTGCCAGTACGATGGTGTCTGCAAGGTCTGCGGCTATGTCCAGAAGGCTTCTGCTGATCACAAGTACGGTTGGGCACATGACGATAAGAACCACTGGAAGGTCTGCTCCGTTTGCGGAACTACCACCTCCAAGGCTTCTCACACTCTTGTAGACGTTGCCAAGAAGGACGCTACCTGCGGTGAGGACGGCTACGAGGCTCACAAGGCTTGCGAGTGCGGTTGGTCCAACGAGACCTGGAACGTCATCAAGGCGACAGGCAAGCACACTTGGTCTGCATACAAAAAGTGCGACAAGGACGGCAAGGCCAACAAGGATAAAAATACTGCATATCAGTATCACATCAGAACTTGCACGACCTGTAAGAAGACTGAAAAAGCTAAGTGCGTAAGCGACGGCAAGCAGGACTGCCTTACCAACAATAAGTGCAAGACCTGCAAGCTTGATATGATGAATACACAGGGCAAACTGAGCGGTGCTGCTTTCGGCCACGACTTCACCAAGTCTGAGACCGTTATCTCTGCTGATGCTCACAGCTGGACCTGCGCTCGCTGCGGCATCGTCGCCAGCGAAAAGCATGTTACCGACGCTGCACATCCCTGCCTCGCAGGTAAGTGCAAGGTTTGCGGAACTGCTATGAAGGCAACCGAAGAGCATAAGCCCGGAACAGTCGTTGGCACTGCCAGCGGTCACTCCTACACCTGCACGGTGTGCGGAACTGTTGTTACCTCCGAGCCTCACTACGTAACCGAAAACATGAACGACTGCACCAAGGGCCTCTACTGCAGCATCTGCGACTGGGAGATCCTTAAGCCCCAGGAAGGTCATGACTTCGACTACGCTAACGCTATCCCCGCTGTTGAGCCCACTTGCACCACCGACGGTCACACCGCCTGCTACAAGTGCAAGAAGTGCGCTGTCACCACCGCGTCCGCTGTGATCCCCGCAACCGGACACAAGTGGGTTGACGTTGCTGCTAAGGCTCCCACCGCTACCGAAGACGGCTACACTGCTCACAAGGCTTGCTCCGTCTGCGGCGAAAAGGACGCTTCCTACAAGGTTCTTCCTAAGACCGGCGTCGTTCGCGGTGACCTTGACAACGATGGTAAGGTAACTCGTGCAGATGCTATCTATCTGCTCAGATCCACCATCCTCTCCGCTCAGTATCCTCTGAACCAGGGTTGCGACTTCGTGAAGGACGGTAAGATTACTCGTGCAGATGCTCTCTATCTGCTCAGACATACTCTTATGCCTTCTCAGTACCCCCTGGACTGAGTTATAAAGCGATCCTCTCACGGTAAGTGAGATAAAATGCCGGCTGTCATGCAGTGGCAGCCGGTTGGATAAACTAACTGCATTCCTGAAATCCCGTGGGTACCGCGTCCGCGCGGTACCTGCGGAAAAGGAATATAATATAATACCTGAAGGTCTCTTCTTCAGGTATAATAAAAGCGGAACCGATGCTCGTCATCGCTTCCGCTTTTATTGTATTTACCGCCTGCGGCGGCTTTTGGTTTACTCCGGCATTTTTGCCGAGTATTTTCTTACGCCCCGCACAGTGTCGCCGTCGATCTGTAATGCGTTCGGACGGTCAAATTCAACCGTTATTTCCTTGCCCGTCAAAACGGTAACTATCTTTTTGTGCTTTACGTGTGTGCCGGAAAACAGACCGGGGAACACCGCCAGCGTGTGCAGTCTGCCCGAATCGTGCAAAACTACACAGCTCATTACCTTGCTGTTTCTGTCCTGCGCGGGAGCTACCATCATTCCGCCGCCGTAAAATCTGCCCTTCATGGCAGAGGCGAGCCACACATGGCGGAACTGCATTACACGTCCGTCAACTGTCACCTTTGCATTCGGGCATTTGTATTTTCCAAGGCAAAGACCTATTGATATCTTGGCATAGTTTATATCCGTTTCTCCGCGCAGCTTCATGTCATCGGCGACCTCGCACGCAGTTTCGTCAATGCCGTAGCCTATACCGTTTATAAATTTGCGTTCGATCCCGTTCACCTTGACGGTAGGGAGACCGGTGAGATATTTGTTTACCGTAGCAATGTTGTCCGTTACTTCGCTTTCAATGTCCTTCAAAAAGTCGTTGCCGGTTCCGGCACCAAACAGCCTGACAGTGCAGGGAATTTCCTTGCCGTGAACATCGTTGGCAAAGCGGCTCAACGTACCGTCGCCGCCGCAAATAATTATTTCGTCGTCCTTACCCAGTGTGTCAATAAACGCGCATACGTCAAGCCCGATAAGATCGGTCAGTTCTGCGTCTGGGAAGCGCTCTTTCTGCAATTTGATGGCGGCATCCTTGCCGGTGCTGTTGTTGGCAAGCGGATTAAAAAGTATATGTACCATAAGTTCGCCTTCCTGAATTTTAGAACAAACGTTCGATATAATCATATTGTATCATAATACAGCAGAAAAATCAATAGAAGAACGAAAAAAATGTCGAATTTCTGTCTTCTGACGCATATTGGCTTGACATTGAATGCCGAACGGTATATAATATCTGCATCGGAGGAACTGACATGAAGATTGAACTTAACGGGATCCCGGACGGACTTGAAGTGTATGAGCATACGGGAAGCGGCTATGAACGCACCATGCATTACGGCGAATGGCGCGTTGCTTTTCTCAATTGGGCTGAAAAATTTGATTTTTCATCGGATTTTCCGCCCGAGCGCCACATGCTCACCGATGAGGTGTTTGTTTTGCTTTCCGGCACGGCGGTGCTTGAGATCGGAACCGACAAAAAGCCGGTGCAGCTTGAACCGGAGCGCATTTACAATGTGCGCGCAGGGGTCTGGCATCGTGTCAAGGTGAGCCGCGACGCAAAGTTGCTTATCGTCGAAAACCATTCGACCGGTCCCGAAAATTCGGAATATATGTATTGACCGCTCACGCATACAAAAAAGTGGCTGTTAAAAACCCGATGTTTTTAACAGCCACTCAAAAATGCCGGTCAGGATCCCGGCATTTTTGATGCGATCTTGGTCGGTTTTGCCTACCCGTATCTTTGTTTTTCGCTTTTCTTGGCGGCAAAACGGCGTGTTCAGCCGCCGAGACCAATGTCGTTGGGGGGTAAAAAAACTCAATTTGAGTTTTTTACCCCCGTTTATTTTATACCTTTACAGTCTCTTTCACCTTGGCGTTTTCGCTCACAGTTATCGAACCGCTGTATTCCACCGTTCCTATCCTGCACGAATCGCCTATCACAACGTCCGTCGCACGCACAATGTCTGCTTCGGTGCATTCAAGCTCCACGCGGTCGGCTTCAATGGAGGTCGTCTTCATAAATATTATATCTTTCATTTTAAAGAATCCGAATACGTTCCCGCCGCTTTTGCACTTTACCGTTATGCTTCCGCCGCCGACTGAGCCTATTTCAACAGGCATGTTGCCAAGCCCGACATTTATCTCAACTGTTTCGGCGTTCAAAAGTCCCTTGATGCGCGCCGCGCCGCTCAATGTCACCTTTTCTGCGGCAATATCGCCTTCGGCAGACAGTGAACCGGAAAAACGCCCCTCGCGAATGTCGATGTTCTTTCCGACAGACAGACTTCCCGAGCATTTTGCCGTGTCACTGTGCAGGTCGCCGTCGATATGAGCGGCGCCCGATATGGAAAATGTGCCGGAGCAGTCAACGCTCTCTTCGATGTGTGAGGAGCCTGACGATGCAAATTCGTCGCATTTTATGCCGCCCTTAATGCGTGAGCTTCCGGAGGACGCAAAGGTCTTGCACGTTACCGACCCGTTTATGCGACCGGAGCCGCTTATGTGTACGCTGTTGTATTCGCCGCCGCCGACCGAGCCGGAGCCGCTGATCCTGATATCATTCATTTTTGGATTCCTCCGTTGCAATTTTTGTAATGGTTCCGGTGATATCGATGGCTTCGCCGAGGGGACTCACCAGAAAGATCCCTTCGATCTCCTTGAGCGGAATGTTCTTTTCGCCCGACCGCCAGATAAGCCTGAGCGTCGGCGAGGGCAGGGGCGGAGTCACTTTTTCTCCGCCGAGACGTGCCGCTATCTCCTCAAGTGACATCGTGTCCTTCAACGAAAGGATCGTTTCAATGCGTTCGGTTATTGCCGCACGGTCAAAATATGTTTCCTGACCGGTCGCCACCGCGCGCTTTATAAACCAATCCTCGGGTATCAGACCCATGCGCTTCCATCTGTAAAGCGCCCCATAGGATATGCCGTACTTCAGGAGAAGATCCTTTTTTGTTATAAGATCGTTGCTCATATGCGCTCCTTTCATTGATTTTTGCTGTAACAACGTTACGTAACAATGTTATGATGGTATTATATCATAACATTGTTACGTTGTCAATAGGTAAAAGCCGATTTTTCAAATCATTTCTTGATTTTTTTTGACCGTGCAGGGCAAAATAAGACCGAATAGCGAGGTCTTGGGTGATGAAAGAAATTCTAAAAAATAAAAAAGGAATGATTTGGATGTGTGCTACCGCGCTGGCGCTCGGTATCCTGTCCCTGGCTGTTTCCGCGGCGGTCTTTGCGGCGGCAAAGCGGGCAAACAGAGACGGAGCGGAGACAATGCGTGCCCTCGCGCTGGCGGACGCGCGAGAGAAGCTGCGCAGTGCATCCGCTGCTTTGCAGATTGCCGAGGACGCATCGGACAGCTCGGCGCGTACTGCCGCGCTCGCGGAGGCGCTTGAGGAGCTGTCCGGCGCCGGGACCGCACTGACGCAGGCGGGGCTGGGGAATGCCGCTCCGGGAGCGTTTGATGTCATCAAAGAGTGCCGTGTTGCGGTTGTTTCCGGTCTGCACGGTGAAGTCGAACTGACGGGTGATGTCACTCAAAGACTCAAAAGCGCGGACGGCACCAATCTGGATGGTCAGTATGCGGCGTTCGGCATGGTGCTCGGCGGCATCGAGAACGTAGATGTTATCGCGTCCGTTCCGACCGACAGCAGCGATACAGAGGAAAATGACCGGGGCTTTGACGGTTTGAACGACGCCGCTGCTTATACCGATGCGGCACTTGAAGCTAAAGCGCGCGCATATTTTGGTAGCAATACCGTACTTGACCCGGTAGGGGGCGTTGGATTTCCACCGGCGCTTGTGCTTTGCGGCGAAAATACCATGGTGGCAGTCTCGCGCTCACGCGGAGAATTGCTTGAGCTTTATTTTGACCGCCCCGCCGGCGAAAAGAAGCTCAGCGAGCAGAAATGCGCCGGGATAGCCGCCGATTTTCTTTCCAATGAGGGGATCCCGGCAGCACTGCCGCCACCGTCTGAGGTCATGAGTGACGAAACGGCAGGAGCATATGTTTACGGGCTTACGGGCATGGCTCAGGGCGTTTGCATTGGTGTGCGTTGGGATACCGGCAGGGTCTGCTATTTTAACGCATATGAATATTACAGATAGTCATTTTTGACACCACAGAGCAAAAAAATCAGAAAAAAACGAGAAAAATCAAAAAAAATATTGACAAACAGCGTGATTTGTGATATCATATATTAGCATTCGGAGATGGGGAGCATAATTCGCATTTTACGGGTGTCGGTGTGACTCATTAGCTCAGACGGTAGAGCACTTGACTTTTAATCAAGGTGTCCGGGGTTCGATTCCCCGGTAAGCCACCAAAAAAATGCAGATGTGGCGAAATTGGCAGACGCACTAGACTTAGGATCTAGCGCCTTTGGCGTGGGGGTTCGACTCCCTTCATCTGCACCACTTATATTGTTAACAACTTATAAAATATGCGGGTATCGTATATCGGTAATACTCCAGCCTTCCAAGCTGGAAAGGTGGGTTCGATTCCCACTACCTGCTCCATAATGCGTTTTCGTCGAACCACTTGAAAGTATTGCAACAAGTGAGTTTAAAGAAAACAAAAAAGTGAATATCATTTCACAATATATAAGTCGATTTAGTCGGCTTATTTTTTTGCTTTTATTTATTAAAATTGGTAATAAAAGTAAGAAATAGCCTCAAAATATTGAAAAAAGGAGGTTTTTGTGATATGATATCTACAGTTAAAAGAGAAATAGCAATAAGTAAAGAATTACATTCTAAGATTGAATGGGCTTGCACTTTTAGTAATTGTGAACCAAAGATAAAGAATGGTAATTTGAGAATGGTCAAAAAAACTAATCTTGCTTATGTAGAACCACATACTGCTGTTATTAAGAATAAGCTGTATTTATTCTTTAACGAGCATGAATACTTTTACATAAGTAATTTAGCAAATAAATACCCACTTTCAAAATTACGAGATATTATCAGTGGTAACTAATACTAGAAGTTTTCTTTATTTTTCAGCAAGTTATATGACAAGTAAATAATAAAGTAAGTTTAAGTGTTAGTTATCATACTAGCACTTTTTTCTTAGTTCTAGAAAATTATGTAATAATTTTCGTAGAAATAAGTTATGAGAAATTTAGAGTTTCTTGGTGACGAAGGAACTTTAGAAACTTTTAATTCCGTGTTTGTTTTTAGGAGGTTGTAAATGGAAAGCGTTGAAAAGAAAATTGCAGGTATTTATATTAGAGTAAGTACCGAAGATCAGGCTCGTGAGGGATTTAGTTTAGGAGAGCAAGAAGAAAAATTAAGACAACTATGCAAATATAAGGATTTTGAAATATTTAAAGTATATAAAGATGCAGGAATATCTGCAAAAGATATGAAGAACAGACCAGCGTTTCAAGAAATGTTAGAAGATATGAAATCAGGTAAATTAAATTATATAGTAGCTTATAAACTTGATAGAGTAACTCGTTCTGTAAGAGATTTAGAAGTTTTAATCAGTACTCTTGAACAATACCATTGCTATTTAATTTGTGATAGAGATGATGTTAATACTTCTACTGCGAATCGGTCGTTTCTTTGTTAGAATGTTAACTGTTCTTTCTCAACTTGAAATAGAAATAGTATCAGAAAGAACAAAATTTGGCTTAAATGGAGCAATTAAAGCAGGTCATATTCCTGGTAAAGTTCCATTAGGTTATTATAGAGATACTGATAAAACGTTAAAAGTAGATGTTACTACAAAAGATATTGTTTTAAGAATATTTGAATTGTATTTAGAAGGTAAAAGTTATCAAACTATTTCTAATATCTTAAATGAAGAAAAAGTCCTATCTCCTAATAATAAGAAATGGTGCGACTCTACTATTGATAGGATTATAAATAATAAAATATATATGGGAGATTATGAAAGATACAAATATGATACTGACAAAGAAACAGAATTATTTGTAGATGTTGTTTCTCCTATTATAACAAGAGCTATGTGGGAAGAAGTTCAAAAACAAAAAGAAAAAAATCAAAGGTCTTATTGTAGAAATAGAGTTTATATCTTTTTTCAAAAACTTGTATGTCATACTTGTCGGAAAAATAATGACTTGTAAAGGTGCAGGTGGTAAAAAAGCTAAATATATGTATTACTTCTGTGATAATTGCAATTTGTATTATAACGAGGCTGAAATTGAAGATTGTTTAATTGATTATATTTTAGACCTAGTAGAATATGACTTTCATGTAAATAAATACTTCTACCCTTTACTTGCTGAAAAGAAGAATAATGAAACTAAAGAAATTGAAAAAGAAATCAAAAAATTAGAGCAACAAAAAGAAAGAATCAAGAAAGTCTATCTTTCTGGAATTGTAAAAGAAGAAGATTTTGCAGAAGATTATAAACTTATAGAACAGAAATTAGCAGATTTAGAAAACAAGAGAATTGACTCTTTAGATTTTGATAAAGAGACTTATAACCCACAAAATCTACTTGCTGAAAGAGATATAGAAAGAGAAAAACTAACAGAACATCAAATGTATAAAGATGTTTTACTAAAACTATGGACTATGAAAAGTAAAGAAGAAAAACAATCTTTTATATCTAAATTTATTGAAACAGCTACGTTAAAGAAAGATAAAGATGGAAATTTTGATATAGATAAAATCAATTTTAGAAGTAGTTTTGTTGAGCAGATAGACAAGCTATATGATAAGGGTGTTGTAGATTTTCCAACTATGCTAGAAAGAGATGGCAAACTTGAAGATACAAAAATTAGTGTAAATATGAATAATGAACAATTACAAGATTATTTAAGCTCATTGAAAAAAGAATTAGATATAAACTATATGGACTTGGGAGAATATTATTTCCACGATGATAAGATAGATGAAAATTATGACAATAAAACACAGGTTGCTAAAATTAGAGATAAGCACATTGAATTTAAGCTAAATAAAAACCAAAAAGTAATTAGAATGGTAGCAATAAAACAATATAAAAACTTCTTAGCAAAACCAGAGGGAAAATTACGACTAGGGCTTGTCACTCATACTACTTCAAAGAAAAAGCATAAATAATTGTTGCAACTATTACTTTATATGTAGGCTATGTTGCAACAATTAAATTAACGAATACAAATTTATATTTGCGTGTAGCAATATAAATTTTGTGTGAGGTAATTTGGATAAATTTTATCCCTGTGGGAGAAAATTTATTGCCTCGCAGAGCCCCCGAGTTATGATGGCACGTCATAACTCATAGGGGGTTAGGACTTATGACAAGGTCAAAGTCCTGTGCTTCGAAGAAAATTCAAGGAGGTACTTTTAATGGAACAAGAATTAGCATATTCTTTTCACTTGGGTA